>JADMIO012727024.1_pt1 | contig 28222 bp, 25 predicted proteins | sample 8958161 | NCBI WGS metagenome assembly JADMIO01 (sample SAMN16585339, study PRJNA669376) | soil metagenome | isolation source: Crop rotation soil | place: USA: Cullars Rotation, Alabama | collected 2011 | reverse complement strand
CTTTCCCCGTCCCGCCACAGTCGGCCGGCCGCAAACTCGTTGATATACCCGTTGCCGCCCAGCACCTGAATCGTCTCGCCGGCCATCCACGTCGCTTTCTCTGCTGAATAGAGGATAGCCGATGCGCAGTCCTTGCGCAGCGAGCGGGAATGATCCTTCGCATCGCAGGCGCGACCCACCGCATAGACGAGCGCCCGGCATGCCTGCCAGGTGCTGTACATGTCCGCGATCTTGCCCTGCATCAGCTGGAATTCGCCGATGCTTTGCCCGAACTGCTTGCGGTCGTGCACGTAAGGCAGCGCGATGTCCATGCAGGCGGCCATGATTCCGAGAGGGCCGCCGGCGAGCACCGCCCGCTCGAAATCCAGGCCGGACATCAGCACCCTGGCGCCACCGCCGATCTCGCCTAGCACGTTCTCCGGTGGCACTTCCACGTCGTCGAACATGATCGGATATGTGTTGGAGCCGCGCATGCCGAGCTTGTCGAGCTTGCTGCCGAAAGACAGCCCTTCGAATCCTTTCTCGACGATGAAAGCCGTGATGCCGCGCGGGCCGGCCTGAACGTCCGTCTTTGCATAGACGATGAGCGTCTGGGCATCACCGCCGTTCGTGATCCACATTTTCGAGCCGTTGAGCACGTAGCGATCGCCCTTTTTGTCGGCACGCAGCTTCATGCTCACGACATCCGATCCTGAGTTCGGCTCGCTCATCGCGAGCGCGCCGACGTGCTCGCCGCTGATCAGTTTCGGCAGATAGCGGCGCTTCTGCTCCGAGCTCCCATTTCGGGTCAGCTGGTTGATGCACAGGTTCGAGTGCGCTCCATAAGACAGGCCCACAGATGCCGAGGCGCGCGAGATCTCTTCCATGGCGATGACGTGCGCGAGATAGCCCAGCCCTGCGCCGCCAAACTCTTCGGGAACGGTGAGCCCATGCACGCCGATCGCGCCGAGCTTTTCCCACAGATCCTTCGGGAAAAGATTTTCGCGGTCGATGTCCGCGGCGCGCGGTGCAATTTCCGCCGCGGCAAAGTCCCTAACGGCCTCGCGGAGCATGTCGATGCCCTCGCCAAGGAAGAAAGGCAGCTCCGGTAACTGGCTCATGGCGCATCCTGATTCGAGACGGCGAAGGCGACTGGCCGCAGGCTACGCTCTCCCACCCCGCAAATGCCGCCCACGAGGTTGCAATTCGTGCCACGTCTGAGAGACTGCGGCGCGTGCCTACCCGACCTCGTGCCGCTGCCACACCCATCGCCTTCGTGAAGGCTTTGCTCTTGGGCTACGAGAAATACGGCCTCGAGCCGAACAAGGCGCTTGCAGCCGGCCAGATTTCGCTGGAATTGCTAAACCAGCCGGACGCACGCATCACCGCGGTCCAGATGGAATCGCTGTCGAGCTTTGCAATGCAGGAGCTCGACGATGAGGCACTCGGTTGGTTCTCGCAAAAGCTGCGCTGGGGGAGCCTAGGCATGCTCTGCCGGGCCTCCATCTCATCGCCGAATCTCGATATCGCGCTGCGGCGCTGGTGTCGCCATCACGGCCTGCTGACGCACGACGTGCTCCTCAGGATGCGTGAACGCGATGGCGTTGCGGAGATCGTCATCGAGGAGCGCACCCACCTCGGCGCCATGCGCGAGTTCTGCCTCATGACGATCCTGAGGAATATCCATGGCTATGCCTGCTGGCTCATCGATTCGCGGATTGCGCTGCGTGAGGCCACGTTACCCTTCGAAGCGCCACCGCACCGAGAGGTCTATTCGCACCTGTTTCCGGGCGTCGTGCGCTTTGACCAGCCGCAAGCCGGGTTCACCTTCGATGCCCAATACCTGCAAATGCCGCTGCGGCGCGACGAGACGGCGCTGCAGACCATGCTGGAGCGGGCTCTTCTACTCACGGTGCTGCAATACCGCCGCGATCGGTTGCTCGTGCAGCGGGTTCGTGCACTCCTGCGCGCGCAGCCGGCTTCGCTCTCCAATGCAGACGCAGTCGCGCGTGCCGTGCACATGTCCGCTCGAACCTTGCATCGACATCTGCGCGATGAAGGCGCTTCACTTCAGAGTCTTCGTGATGAGGTGCGGCGCGAGGAAGCGATGCGGCAACTGCGTCGTTCGTCCCGACCCATCAAGCAGGTGGCTTTGTCAGTGGGCTTTCGCGACGAGAAAAGCTTCTCACGCGCATTCCGGCAGTGGACAGGGAAGACGCCGAGCGACTACCGCAAGGGCTGAGTCGTATCGCGCTCTCTACCGAGCGTCTCGGGCACGAAGAACGCCGCCACGATCAGCGCGATGCTCGCAACGACCACCGCATACCAGTGCCCGGAGAGCGGATCGCCGGTTCTGCTCACGATGTATTGGCTGATGAACGGCAACAATCCTCCCGCATAGCCAATCCCGAAGTGGTAGGGGATGGACAACGACGTGTAGCGCACGCGCGCAGGAAATAGCTCCACCAGCCACGCCGCCAACGTCGCGTAAGACAAGGAGCTCACAAAAAAGGCCAGGATCAGCAACGCGGCGAGCACGACGGGAGAGCCGGCGTTCGCCTCCATCGAGCGGAAATACGGAAAGATGAGCACGATGCCGAGCGCGTAGCCGAGCAGGAGCGGTTTCTTGCGCCCCACGCGATCCGACAGCCGGCCGAGCAGGATCAAAAACAGGACACCCGACATTGCCCCAACGATCACGATGAAGCGCGCAGGCAGCGGTTCGACGCGCAGTACGTTCTGCAGGTGATACAGCGTCTGGAACATCACGGTATAGCCGATCACGGCCTGCCCGGCGCAAACGCCGATGAGCGCGGCGAGTATCAGCTTCACCTTCGGCCAGGAGTCGAAGCTTTCCCTCAGCGGCCGGCGCGAGATCTCGCCGGCCGCCTTCAGGGCTTTGAATACGGGGCTCTCCGCGAGTTTGATCCGCATCCAAAGCGAGATGGCGAGCAGCAGCAGCGAGACGAGGAACGGTATGCGCCAGCCCCAGGCTTCCCATGCGACCTCACCCACGATCGACGCGGTGCCCAGGCAAACGATGACGCTGAGCATCAATGCCGCCGGAACGGTGGCCTGGATGAAGCTGGTGTAGAACCCCCGCCGGTTCGCCGGCACGTGCTCTGCCACATAAATGGTCGCCCCGCCGTATTCGCCGCCCAGCGCCAGCCCCTGCAGTGCTCGCATCACCACCAGAAGAATCGGGGCCACCACGCCGACGCTCGCATAGGTGGGCAGACAGCCAATGGCGGCGGTCGCAACGCCCATCAGCGTGATGGTGGCGATGAAGGTGTATTTGCGGCCCAGCCGGTCGCCGAGCATCCCGAATCCCACCGCCCCGATCGGCCGCACCACGAAGCCCACGCCGAAGGTGGCCAGGGCCAGCAGGAAACCCGTGGCCGCGCTCGCTTCCGCGAAAAAAAGCCTGCCGAACAGCACCGCGAGCGTGCCGTAGACGTAGAAGTCATACCACTCGAAAAGCGCGCCCAGGGACGACGCGGTAATGACGAGGCGAAGCTCTTTTCGCGTAGGCTGAGCCGCGATTGGCAGCCCTGGTTCGACGCTCGACACCCCGAGACCCCCCTCGACCCCGCATCAGCACGATCATAGTAGTGATATCAGCAGCTTACTGATATCCTCCGCGCCCCTTTTTCGCACCCCTTCGCGGGCCTTTTTCGGGCCGGCCACGCGGCGATGGCAAAGAGCCGCCGCCGCGTCAGGGGACCGTTGTTAACTGAAGCTTGATGGAACCGTAAGCCATGCCTCGTACGACTGCACTTTCCGACATCCGCAACATCGGCATCATCGCGCACGTCGATGCCGGAAAGACCACCACCACCGAGCGCATCCTGTATTACACGGGCCGCAAGCACCAGATCGTCGACATTCACGATACGAAAGACCTCAAGACTTCGACGACTACTGATTATCTCGAGCAGGAGCAGAAGCGCGGAATCACCATCCAGAGCGCCGCGGTGTCCGCCTTCTGGCGCAAGAAGAAGATCAATCTCATCGACACGCCCGGGCACGTGGACTTCACCATAGAGGTGAATCGCAGTCTGCGTGTGCTCGACGGCGCAGTCGTCGTGTTCGACGGCGTCGCCGGTGTGGAACCGCAGTCGGAAACCAACTGGCGGCTCGCCAACAACTACAACGTGCCGCGCATCTGCTACGTGAACAAGATGGATCGCGCGGGCGCAAGCTTCACCCGCTGCGTCGACATGATCCGCAAGCGTCTGGGCGCACGCCCGCTGCCTACTCAGTTGCCCATCGGCTCCGAAGACAACTTCAAAGGCATGATCGACCTCGTCGAGATGAAGGCTCTGGTGTGGCACTCGGATGACAAGGACGCCAAGTGGGACGTCATCGACGTCTCCGATGGCCAGGGCCTCGCGGACAAGCTGGGTATCACCGTCCCGACGGACCGGAAGATTCTGGATGACGTGTTGAAGTACCGCTCCGAGCTCGTCGACACCTGTCTCGAGATGGACGATGAGGCGATGGAGAAATACCTCACCGACAACGAGCCTCCGACAGCCGACGTGCTGCGGGCGTGCTTGCGCAAGGGCACCGTCACGAGCGCCTTCAATCCCGTGCTTTGCGGCAGCTCTTACAAGAACAAAGGCGTCCAGCAGGTGCTGGATGCCGTGGTCGATTACCTCCCCGCGCCGACGGACGTGGAGGCCATCAAGACGGTGGACGAGGACGGCAACTCGATCGGCGAACGCAAGACGTCCGATGACGAGCCATTCGCGGCGCTCGCCTTCAAAGTGATCAACGACGCTTACGGTGCACTCACCTTCGTACGCGTGTACTCCGGCGTTCTGTCCAAGGGCATGTCGGTCACGAACACCACTCGTGGCAAGCGAGAAAAGATCGGCCGCATGGTGGAGATGTTCGCCGAGAAGCAGAACCCGATCGAAGAGGCACGCGCGGGAGACATCATCGCACTCGTCTCTCTCGCGGAGACGGATACCGGCGATACACTTTGCGACACCGAGCACCAGGTCATCCTCGAGCGCATGCGCTTCCCGGATCCCGTCATCAGCGTCTCGGTGAAGGCGAAAACCAAGGGCGAGGCGGAGAAATTCAACACGGCGCTCGGCAAGATGGTGCGTGCCGATCCCTCACTGCATCTCGAGACCGATCGCGAAACCGGCGAGACCATCCTTCGCGGCATGGGCGAGCTGCACCTCGAGGTCACGCTCGATCGCATGCGCACCGAATACGGCGTCGAAGGCACGATGGGCGAACCTCAGGTGGCGTACCGCGAGAGCATCACTCGCTCCGTGGACGAGCACTACGTGCACAAGAAGCAGACCGGCGGCGCCGGCCAGTTCGCCGAGGTCTGGATCAAATTCGAGCCGCTGGAGCGCGGCAAGGGCTTCGAGTTCGTGGACGAGACGGTCGGCGGCTCAGTGCCGCGTGAGTACGTCCCGTCGGTCGAGAAGGGCCTGAAGATGCAAAAGGAAGACGGCGTGCTCGCCCACTTCCCGACCGTGGACTTCCGCGCGATATTGCACGACGGCAGCTACCACGACGTGGACTCGAACGCGCTGACATTCGAGATCGCGGCGAAGGCCTGCTTCCGCGAAGGTATCCGCAAGGCGGCCCCGCAGCTTCTCGAACCGGTCATGAAGGTCGAGACCGTGACGCCCGGCGACTATCTGGGCGACGTGATCGGCGACATGAACCGCCGCCGCGGCACGATCATGGATCAGATCGAGCGCGGTACGAACATCGCAGTGGTGGCGACCGTGCCCCTGTCGGAGATGTTCGGGTACATCGGGCAGCTGCGCAGCATGACCAGCGGCCGCGCGTCCTTCACCATGGAATTCTCGCACTACGATCCGGTGCCGAAGAACGTGGCTGACGAGGTGATCGCGGAGGTCGCCAAAGCCAAGGCCGCCGCGCAGGCCTGACCCCACGAGGGCGCGCGAGGATCGGCCCGGTCGTCGCCCTTATCAGTGGCTTTTGACCGCGGGTGGGGTAACGGAGGTGGCCTGCTGCTGCGCGTCGTAGTCTTGTTGTGCCTGCCCGGCGATGAAGGCACGGATGGCTTTGACCTCGTCGGGCTTGAGCACGTCGTCGAATCGGCCCATGCCTTTGGGTACGTAGGCGCCTCGTAACACGATTTCCTCGAACAGGTCTGACGTCTGTTGCGTCATCCGACGCAGGTCAGGGACGAGGCCGCGTCCGAAGACGTGGCAACGGGCGCAGTTGCGATAGAACAGCAGCATGCCCTGGACTCGCTGCTCCTCGGTACTCGAGACTTGCACCGGCGGGGGCAGTGGAGCATCGGACACTTCGGGCGGCAGCACGGGCGTTGGGCCATCGAGCTTCAGCGCGATGATTCGGCCTGCGTTGCCGTATTTGAATGGCGCGAACTGTGGCGCGAAAGGACCGAACTGCGCGGCGCCACCATGGCCCGCCATCATCGCTACATATTGGGTGCCCTTGACGGTGTAGGTCATCGGCGCAGCGATGACCGATGTGCCGAGCTCGATTCGCTTGAGCACTTTGCCGGTGTCTGCCGCGTACACACTCAGCACCCCATGCGGGTCTCCCTGGAACACCAGGTTGCCCGCAGTGGTCATCACACCGGCCGCGGTATTTTCCGGAAAGGGTCGCTCCCACACGATCTTCTGCTTCACCGGATCGTAGGCGCGCAGCACGCCAAACGCTTTCGCCTTGACGCCTGCCTTCTTCTCCAGATCCGCCATCGACGGCAGCGAGCCGAACAGTGCGCGCAGCGGTGCGGGATCGTAATCACCCGGCCAGATTCCCATGGTGGTGAACGTGCCCGGGAGCGACTGCAAGGGGCTCTTGCCGAAGTCGAAGAACACCATCGGAGTTTCGAGCGTCGGGATGTAGACCAGGCCGGTCCCGGGGTTGTAGGCCATCGGAAACCAGCTGTGCGCTCCGGCCATCGAGGGAAACACGAGACTCGCGCCGCGGTTGTAATCGGCGTTCGGGTTCGGCTTCGGCCGCGCCGTCCTGGCGTCGAGGCCGGCCGTCCAGTTGACGAATGCAAATGGTTTCGCCGAAATCACTTCACCGTTCGCGCGATCCAGCACATAGAAGAATCCATTTTTCGCCGCCTGCATCAGCACTTTGCGCACGCGGCCGTCGACGTTCAGATCCGTGAGGATCATCTTCTGTGTGTTGTCGTAATCCCAGAGATCCCCGGGCACGGTCTGCAGGTACCACGCAAGGCCTCCACTCTGCGCATGAATCGCCACGATCGATGCGGAATAGAGACCGTCTCCGCCTTCACGTCCCCCTTCCTTGATGTTGTACGGCGAGGCGTTGCCGGTTCCGATGTAGACCAGCTGCAACTGCGGGTCGTATGCCATACCGTCCCACACCGTCGCTCCGCCGCCCGCTTCCCAGCGATGACGCGGATCCCACGTTTTCGCGGCCGAGATCAGATGCGGCTGATCCTGAGGCCCGAGCTTCGGATCCCGCGGCACGGTGAAGAAGCGCCACTTCTGCGCGCCACTGCGCAGGTCATACGCCGTGACGTAACCGCGAATGTTGTTGTAGTCCGCGCCGGCATTGCCGATCACGACCATGTCGCCGGCGACCTGGGGCGCGCCCGGAACGGAATAAGGACTGCGCGCGCTGCGCTCGACCAGCGTGTCGACCCTCCAGATTCGCTTGCCCGTTGCGGCATCGATGGCGTGCAGATATCCATCGAGGCTGCCCACGTAGATCACGCCTTTCCACACCGCGACGCCACGATTCACCGAGTCGCAACAGGCATACCGGCCATACTGCCCATCGATTTGCGGGTCGTACGTCCAGAGCTCCTGACCGGTCTCGGCATCGAGCGCGTATACGCGCCCATCCACACCGCTGGTGTACATGGCACCGTCGACGACGATCGGGGTCGCCTCGAGACCTCTGCTCGTCCCAACTCTGTAATCCCACGCGAACCCCAGCTTCCCTACGTTCTTCGAATTGATGAGCCTCAGCGGCGAAAAATAAGTACCCCCCATGTCCCGCCCGCCGGTGAGCCACTCCCCTTCGGCGATATTCGCCAACCTCTTCTCGTCCACCGCGCCCGCCGCGTTCGCGACGTCAGCGCGCTTTGTACCGGATTGCGGACGGTCGCAACCCGCACAAGCCAGAGCGAGCCCGACGATCGACAGGATGAGACAGTTGAGCTTCTTCATGCGGCGATCGTACATGAGCCTCCAAAAGGGAGGGCGACATGCGGCGGCCTCCTTCCCCTGGCTGACCTGCGAGAACAGCTAGTTCCTGTTTACACACGCCCGACGGCGCGACACGCTCAACGCATATGGGCATGCACCATCCAATCGGCATGGCCTCAGGGATCATGCCGGAGGCCACTCCGCTTCAACTCATCGACGCCGCCGTTGCCGCGGGCTTCGACTTTGGCGGAATGTGGATCGAAGCCGATCAATGGACGGATGCGACTACGAAGGCTGTCGCCACGCGCTTGCGGGAGACCGGCCTGAGGCTCATCGACGTCGAGGTGGTCTGGATCAAGCCCGGACCTCCCGATCCCAATCACGCACGCATCATCGACATCGGCATCGAGCTCGGGGCACGCAATGTACTGTGCGTCTCGAGCGACCCGGATCGCAGCGCCACGCGTGACAAGCTGGCATCGCTCATCGAGCGCGGCGGGAAGAACGGCATCCGGGTGAATCTTGAATTCGGTCTCTTCACCGAAGTGAAGACGATTCACCAGGCGACGTCCGTGCTGCAGGAGATCGACAGGCCCGCGGCCGGCCTGCTCGTGGACGCACTTCACTGGCAACGCTCCGGCGGGACGCTCGCGGACATCGAAGCGATTCCGCCTCAATGGCTGAGCTATGCGCAGCTCTGTGACGCTCCGATGCCAGGCCCGAATCGGGACGATCCCGAAGCGATCCTCATCGAGGCGATCGACGGGCGTATGCCGCTCGGTGAAGGTGAATTACCGCTGAGCGCACTCGTGGATCGCCTTCCCGATGGTCTGCCCGTCGCAATCGAGGAGCGCTCGAAGGCGCTGCGGGACGCGTACCCGGATCTCAACGAACGCGCACGCGCGGTAGCGCGCACTACTCGAGCTTTTTTGCAGAGGAGAGCGGGCGCCAAAGGAACCCTGGGCGGTACGTGCTGATTTGACGCCACATTGAAGCGATGACGGCACACTCTCGACGCGTTCTCATCACAGGCGCCGCCTCCGGGATCGGAGCGGCACTCCCGCGACCTGCCGCCGGCGAAGCAATATTTCGGCAACGGCGCGTACGGGCAGGAGTGCACTCACATCGGCTCCGTAGCGGCGGACGCCTGGCAATGTGCGCTTCGGGCTAAACTCTCCCGCCTTCCAGCCGCAGGACTTGCCCGATGACCGATCGCTTCTCCGGAACAGACCGCTACGTCGCAACACCCGATCTCATGATGGCGGTGAACGCTGCCGTCACGCTCGCCCGCCCGTTGCTCATCAAAGGTGAGCCGGGCACCGGCAAGACGCAACTCGCCCAGGAGGTTTCGCTGGCGCTGCGCAAGCCGCTTCATGAATGGCACGTGAAGTCGACGAGCAAGGCGCAGCAAGGGCTTTACGAATACGACGCCGTCTCACGCCTTCGCGACTCGCAACTCGGTGATTCTCGCGTGCACGACATCCGCAACTACATCGTCAAGGGCAAGCTCTGGGAGGCCTTCGACTCCGATGTGCAACCGGTGCTGCTGATCGACGAGATCGACAAGGCCGACGTCGAATTCCCCAACGACCTGCTGCGCGAGCTGGATCGCATGGAGTTCTACGTCTACGAGACCCGTGAGCTCGTCAAGGCGCGGCACCGCCCGATCATCGTGATCACCAGCAACAACGAGAAGGAGCTCCCGGATGCCTTTCTGCGTCGCTGCTTCTTCCACTACATCCGCTTTCCGGACGCGGCGACGATGGAGAAGATCGTGCGCGTGCACTATCCAGACCTAAAGAAGGACCTGCTGGCCGAGAGTCTCGCCGCCTTCTTCCGCGTACGCGAGATGCCCGGTCTCAAGAAAAAGCCATCCACCTCCGAGCTGCTCGACTGGATCAAGCTGCTGGTCGCCGAGGACATCCCGCCCGGAGCGCTGCGCAGCGATGACACCAAACAGACGATTCCGCCGCTCTACGGCGCGTTGCTCAAGAACGAGCAGGACGTGCATCTCTTCGAGCAATTGCTCTTCATGCACAAGAGAGCGCGCTGAGGTGCTCGTAAAGTTCTTCTTCGAGCTACGCGCAGGCGGTGTGCCAGCCACCCTGCCGGAGTTTCTGACGCTGCTCGAAGCCTTGAAGCAGCGCGTCGCGTGGCTTTCCGCCGAGGAGTTCTATTACCTGGCACGGCTCAGCCTCGTGAAGGACGAGCGGCACTACGATCGTTTCGACCGCGTGTTCGCGGAGCACTTCGCCGGCGCAGAGCGGATCTTCGCGCAACTCATGGCCGAGCTGCCCGCCGAATGGCTCCAGGCAGTTACCGAGCGTCTGCTGTCGGAAGAAGAGAAGGCGCGGGTTCATTCGCTCGGCGGCTGGCAGAAGCTGCTCGAGACGCTGCGCCAGCGGCTCGAGGAACAGAAAGAGCGGCATCAGGGCGGCAACAAGTGGATCGGTACGGGCGGCACCTCGCCCTTCGGTGGTTACGGCTACAACCCAGAAGGCATACGCATCGGCCAGGCGGGCAGCCGCAATCGCAGCGCAGTCAAAGTGTGGGACCAGCGCGAGTACCGCAATTTCGACGACTCCGTCGAGCTCGGAACGCGCAACATGAAGATTGCGCTGCGGCGACTGCGCAAGTTCGCGCGCGAAGGCGCGGCAGATCAACTCGATCTCGAGGGTACCATCTCATCCACCGCACGCCGCGCAGGTCTGCTGGATCTGCAACTGGTGCCCGAGCGGCGCAACGCGGTGAAAGTGCTGCTGTTCCTCGACGTGGGCGGCTCGATGGACGAGCACGTGCGCATCTGCGAAGAGATTTTCTCCGCTGCGCGCAGCGAATTCCGTCATCTCGAGCATTTCTATTTCCACAACTTTCTCTACGAGCAGGTCTGGAAGGACAACCGCCGGCGCTACACAACCCTCACGGACACGCTGCGCGTGATGCGCACGTATTCTTGCGACTATCGCGTGATTTTCGTGGGCGATGCCACGATGAGCCCCTATGAGATCTCAGAGCCGGGCGGCAGCGTGGAGCACTGGAACGCGGAAGCAGGATCGGTGTGGATGCAGCGTATGTGCGCCGCTTTTCCGCACTTTGTTTGGCTGAATCCGGTGCAGCAGTCACACTGGCGACATACCTTCTCCATTCAGATCACACGCGAGCTGATCGGAGACCGCATGTTCCCCCTTACGCTCCGCGGACTCGACGATGCAATGCGCGCCCTGAAACGCCGCGGCGCGCCGAGGGATCGGCTGCCCCCGCTGGAACCTATGCGCCCAATTCAATGAGCAAGCCCGCAACCCTTACGGGCAGCGCTCTCGAGCTCGCGATATAGCTTGGCCTGCTGCCTGGCTTCCTCCGAATCGCGAAAGATTCCGCCGCCCTCTCCCGGAAGAGTGGCATATCTGGCGTACGTGCCAGCTTCGACGAACTGCTGGTAAGGCATCTTCACGGCGATGCGGTCGATGGCACACGAGCACTGATACAACGCCGCGAGCGTCCCACCATTCGCCCCAATGCACTCGTTCACGTACTCCACTCGCGCCACGGTGGGATAGTCATTCGTTGGCGTGTCGCCCCATACGATGGTTGGCTTCGAAATGAAAGCGGCCAGCAGCACTCCGAGCAGCACGGTTGCGGCTGTACTCGCGCGAAAGAACGAGCGTATATTCATAGTGGCCTCGAACAAGCAGCTGAAGGGGAGCTCGCCATGATTCATCGACGTGATTCGATTCTAGTCGGTCTTGCGGGGTTGCTGGTCGGAGGTGCTGCGGTCACCGCAGGCGCCACCGAGCTGGAAGACGCGATGGCCAAGTCCTCCAATTGGGCGAGCCAGACCGGCGACTACGCCAATCACCGCTACAGCGACCTCAAGCAGATCAACGCCGGCAACGTCGGTAATCTGCAGGTGGCATGGACCCTTTCCACCGGCGTGTTGCGGGGACACGAAGGCTCACCGCTCGTCATCGGTGACACCATGTACGTGCATACGCCGTTCCCGAACAACGTTTATGCGGTGAGCCTGAAGGATCAGTCCTTCAAGTGGAAGTACGAGCCCAAGCAGGAAAGCAACGTCGTACCGGTGATGTGCTGCGACACCGTCAATCGCGGTCTCGCCTATGGCGACGGCAAGATTCTCGTGCAGCAGGCGAACACCAAGCTGGTGGCGCTCGATGCTCAGACCGGAAAGGTCGTATGGGAAGCCACCAACGGCGACCCGAAGATCGGCGAGACGAACACGAACGCTCCGCACATCTTCAAGGACACCGTGATCACCGGCATCTCCGGAGGAGAGTTCGGTGTCCGCGGTCGCCTCATCGCCTATGATCTCAAGACGGGCAAGAAACGCTGGACCGCCTGGAGCACCGGCCCGGACGACGAGCTGCTGGTCGATCCGAAGAAGACCATGACGTGGACCAAGGGCAAGATGGCGCCCATCGGCGCAGACTCCTCCATCAAGACCTGGAAAGGCGATCAGTGGAAGCTCGGCGGCGGCACCACGTGGGGCTGGTACTCGTATGATCCGAAGCTCAATCTCGTTTACTACGGCTCGGGAAATCCCGGCACGTGGAACCCCTCGCAGCGCCCGGGCGACAACAAATGGTCGATGACGCTCTTCGCGCGTGATCTCGACACCGGCATGGCGAAGTGGGTGTATCAGATGACGCCCCACGATGAGTGGGACTTCGACGGTGTGAACGAGAACCTCCTGGTTGACATCGACTGGAAGGGCAAGAAGGTACCGGCGGTGGTGCACTTCGATCGGAACGGCTTCGGCTACACGCTGAACCGGGCCACCGGCGAGTTGCTGGTCGCTGAAAAGTACGATCCGCAAGTGAACTGGGCGACCAAGGTGGACATGGCGAGCGGCCGCCCCATCGTGGACAAGAAGTATTCGCCGGGCACGAGCGGACCGGATGTGAACGTGAAGGACATCTGCCCGGCGGCACTCGGCTCGAAGGATCAGCAGCCCGCCGCGTACGACCGCAAATCCGGTCTCATCCTGGTGCCCACCAATCACGTGTGCATGACCTATGAGCCGTTTCAGATCGAGTACACGGCCGGACAGCCTTACGTCGGCGCCACCCTCACGATGTATCCCACTCCGGGCAGTCATGGCGGAATGGGTAACTTCATCGCGTGGGATCCTGCTGCGGGCAAGATCAAGTGGTCGTTGCCGGAGCGTTTCTCGGTATGGTCGGGCGCGCTCACCACTGCCGGCGACATCGCGTTCTACGGCACGCTCGAGGGTTACATCAAAGCGGTAAACATCAGCGACGGGAAGGAGCTGTGGAAGTTCAAGACGCCGTCCGGGATCATCGGCAACATCTTCACCTACGAGTACGACGGCAGACAGTACGTCGGCACGTATTCGGGCATCGGGGGATGGGCCGGCATCGGCATGGCGGCAGGCCTGAAGGAATCCACCGAGGGACTCGGCGCGGTCGGCGGCTACAAGGACCTCGCCAAGTACACGACGCTCGGTGGCTCGCTCTTCGTGTTCGCACTTCCCGAGGCAGAAGGCACGAAAACTGCTAGCAACTGAAGTCATGAAGCGCCGCGTAACGCTGCTCGCCATCGCTTTGATGGCGGGCAGCGCGATCGCCGTCGAACCGGCTGCGCAGGATTCGACTGCGACACAGAACACTTCGAGTACAGCGCCAGCGCAGTCCGGCGACACCCCCGCACCTCCGGCCGATGCTCCGTACAAGGTGGTCGACGGCACCAAGGTCGACGAGCAAACACTGAACGGGTGGAAAACCTGGCGCGCGCTCGCGTGCGAACGGTGCCATGGTGCCGAGCAGGAAGGCATGGTCGGACCCGCGCTGGTCGATTCACTGAAGAAGCTCTCCAAGCAGGAATTCCATGACACCGTCTTCAACGGCCGCCCGGAAAAGGGCATGCCGCCCTTCGGCGGCAGCCAGATGGTGACCACGAACTGGGAAGGTCTGTACGCCTATCTCAAAGGCCGCTCGGATGGCGCGATCAAGCCGGGCCATCTCTATCCCATCGAGGCAAAGTGATCGGGCCACGCGGGCGCGCGGCGCTCGTGATCGCGCTTCTTGCAACGCCGTGCCTGTGCGACCCGGCTGAGCCGCCCGCGGGCGGGGCGCAGAAGCCTGAAGCACTGCGCGTTTGCGCAGATCCAGACAACCTCCCCTTTTCGAATCGCGCTGGCGACGGTTTCGAGAACCGGATCGCCGATGCGCTTGCGAAAGATCTCGGGCGGTCCGGTGTCGAATACACCTGGTTCCCGCAGCGCATGGGCTTCGTGCGCAACACGCTGAAGAAGAAGGATGACGTCACCGGCCGGTTCGCTTGCGATGTGATCATCGGCGTGCCCGCCGGATATGAGCTCACGGCGACCACCCGACCTTACATGCGATCGACTTACGCGCTCGTTCATGCCGGTCGTGCACAGTTCGCCAACCTGACCACCGCGGACGATCTGTTGAAACAGCCGCCCGCCGATCTGCAGAAACTCAAGATCGGCGTGTTCGCTCAATCGCCTGGCGCAGACTGGCTGCTGCGCAATGGATTGCTGGACCATGCGGTGTTGTACGCGGCGCAGAGCGGCGATCCGAGCGTGAACCCCGCCCTGGTCGTGGCCAACGAGCTGCGCGAAGGAAAAGTCGATCTTGCGATCGTGTGGGGCCCGATCGCGGGTTATCTCGTTCGCGAGCATTCTGGCAGCCCGAGCGCCTGGCAGGTCGTGCCGTTCGCGCATGACCCGACCATCAAGTTCGATTACGAAATCGCGATGGGCACACGCTTCGGTGAGAAGGAATGGAAAGCGCAGCTCGATCAGTGGATCGAGTCGCACCAGGATACGGTGCAAAAGATTCTGAGCGAATACCGCGTGCCACTGCTCGACCGGTAGCTGCACGATCATTCTGCGGCGCCGAAGGAGTGGCGCCACCTGGAACTATGGCGCCGTCGGTGCTCACGAGGTGATTTGCAGTCATAGGCTCGAGCAGCTGAAGCGCAATTTGATTTCTCGCGTTGCGGAACTACGCGCTGCCGCGGGCGTTCGCCCTCCTGCGCTCATCGCAAGTTTCACAAGGTATCGCATGAAAACCCTGAATATCGTCACGCTGGTCCTGCTCATCATCGGGGGTCTCAACTGGGGCCTCGTCGGTGCCGCTGATTTCGACCTGGTCGCTGCGCTCTTCGGCCCAGGATCGACTTTGTCCCGCATCGTCTACTGTCTCGTCGGCTTGTCGGCGCTCTATCAATTGATCCCGCTCGCGAGAGCGATGCGGATCGACGAGCCGCGCGCCGAAGCTGCCGTCAGGCATTGAGGGACGGCATGCACGATTCCGAGTCGAAGGCGATCGGCCGACGCCAAGCGGTGGGTCTCCTTGGGCTCGGCATCGCTGCGGCGGCCGGCCCGTCGGCTGGCGAGCCTTCGAAAACCCGTTCCGCTCAGCCTTCAGGTCAGGAGCCGACCATGGAAGATCCGCGCACCAAATATCCGAAACCGCCGTTCAGGGAGCAGACGCAACCCTGGCCCGGACTTGCCGGGAAGATGGAGCCCAAGCCCGATCATGGCGAATCGAGCTACCGCGGATCGGGCCGACTCGCCGGCCGCAAAGCGTTGATCACCGGCGGCGATTCGGGAATGGGCCGTGCGGCTGCGATCGCATATGCGCGTGAAGGAGCGGATGTCGCGATCAACTACTTCCCATCGGAGGAACCGGACGCGCAGGAAGTGCTCGCGCTGATCAAACAGGCGGGGCGCGCCGGCTACGCCATTCCGGGCGATCTGCGCGAAGAGGCTTTCTGCCAGAAGCTCGTGAGCCAGGCGCTGCAGCAGCTCGGCGGGCTCGACATCGTCGTGTGTAATGCCGCACGCCAGCAGACTCGTCCGTCCATTCTGGATCTGAGCACGGAGGATTTCGATGCGACGATGAAGACCAACATCTACGCACCTTTCTGGATCATCAAGGCTGCGGTGCCGCACCTGAAGCCCGGCTCATGCATCATCGGCACCACTTCCGAGCAGGCCTATGACCCGTCGGCGGAGCTCTATGACTACGCGCAGACCAAAGCAGCAACGATGAACTACGTGAAGTCGCTGGCGAAGCAGCTGGGCGGACGAGGCATTCGCGTGAACGGTGTAGCCCCTGGGCCCATCTGGACCCCGCTGCAGATCAGCGGCGGCTCGACGACCGACAAGTACAAGCAGTTCGGGAGCACCACCGTACTCGGCCGCCCCGGTCAACCCGTCGAGCTTGCATCGATTTACGTACAGCTGGCAGCCAACGACGGCAGCTTCGCGACCGGGAATATCTATGGCTCGGGAGGCGGGCAGGGACAGCCTTGAAGCGAAACGGCGGGGAGCTCCCGCCGCCTCGCAAACGGTTACGCAAACACATCCAGATACGCGGGGCCACGCCCGTTTATCGTCGCGTTCTGAACAAACCGATACAAGGCAACCTGCGCGTTCTGCTCAGCCTGCGGGCGACCCGCCATGGAGTCGGAGTACTCGGTGTCGATTGCACGCACACGCTCAGCTGCGGCCGGCGTTTGATTGTCCGCCCGGATGAAGACGACGGTCGGAGCGGCGAGAGGTTGCATACGCTGCCGGCCTTGTACAAGCGGAACCCCGGCAGCGGGAATAAGAGAGCGCGAAGAAGAAATGTTCACCGAGTCTGCTTGAGCCTGAGCCTGCACCAGGAGAGGTAACGATGTCGCGAGCGCAGACTACCCGCAGGCGTCCCGAGCATCAAGAAAACGCTGCGCCGGAGGCGGACAGAAGCTTAGTTCACTTTCGCAATTTCGCGTACGACGCGGCATGGATTGCCAGCAGCAAACACCCCCTCAGGAATATCACGCGTCACCACGCTGCCGGCACCGATGACCGCGCGCGATCCAATGCGCACCCCCGGAAGGATCAACGCACCGCCGCCAACCCATACATCCGATCCAATCTCGATCGGCTTGCCGAATTCCTTGCTGCGCCGCTGTTCTGCATCGAGCGGATGCATGGGCGTGAGGATTTGCACGGCGGGCCCAAATAGGGTGTAACTGCCGATGCGCACGGGGCAAACATCCAGCACGATGCAGTTGAAGTTGAAGAAGACCCGTTCGCCGAGCTCGATGTGACAGCCGTAGTCACAGAAGAACGGTGGCTGCATCCAGACCGAATCGCCACCTTTCCCGAACAGGTCATGCAGAATCTGCCGACGCGCGTGCTGCTCCGTCTCTCTCGTCGCGTTCAGTGCTTGGCACAAATCTCGCGCCCGGTTTCGGGCCGCCACCAGCTCCGCGTCCAAGGCGTCATAAAGCTCTCCGGCCAGCATCTTCTGTCGTTCGGTTTTCACGCACCGCTCCGCTCACTCACGACCCGCAGGATAGCGCGGCCCGGCGCGTAGAATAAGGCATGCACACCGTGGGACTGATCTCGGACACGCATGGACTGCTTCGACCCGAGGCAGTCGAAGCGTTGCGGGGCGTGGATCACATCCTTCATGCGGGAGATATCGGAACGGCCGGGATCCTCCAGTCGCTGCGGAAAATCGCTCCGCTCACCGCCGTTCGCGGCAACAACGATCGGGGCGTCTGGGCGAAAGCCATTCCAGTGACGGCAGAACTGAAGATCGGCGGCCGCAACATTTACATTCTGCACGATCTCCTCGAGCTCGCCCTCGATCCAGCGAAGCGAGGCATCGTTGTCGTCGTGAGCGGTCACTCGCACAAGCCACGTATCGAGAAGCGGGACGCCACTTTGTTCGTGAACCCGGGCAGCGCCGGACCGCGACGATTCAACCTCCCGGTAACGGTGGGGCTGCTGAGAGTTGGAAAGCGCACCGTCGATGCGCGGGTGATCGAACTTTTGCGTCGTCCCTGAAAAGGGCTGGGCTTCGAGATGAGAAGCCCAGCCCCGACGATGAAATGGCTTATTGTGGTTGCGGCTCCGTCGCAGTCGACTCCGGCGCCGTGGTCTGCGGCTGCTGGGGGGGCGAATCCTGCGGCTGCTGCGAATCGCCGGGCTGCGCAACCTGGAACGCGCCGTAAAATTCCTCGCGCGTCAGAATGCCATCTGAATTCGCATCCGCTCGAGAGAACGCCTGAGTCACTACAGGACTGGCCTGCGCTTCCTGCGCGCTGATGCCGCTGCTCTGGTCAGCGTCGAGCTGCGAGAACACATCGTTCGCGGGAGCGGGTTGAGTGTTGGCTTCCTGCGCGAACGCGGTCCCTGAAACAAGCGTGGTCGCCAAGATTGCGAGCTGGATTTTCATGCAAAGGTCTCCGTAAAGCTTGCTGTTGCTATCGTCTTCTATCCAGCAAGCGCGATACCCACGCACTGGGTCCAATCGCCCAGTTTCGCAGTCAACCTTGACGTGCCATCACGACGAGCCCACCCCATCCCGTCTCAGAATGGAGCGCACGTACAGCAATTCGAAACCGGCGCGGTGAACGTTGCCGTGCGACTTCGAGCCGGGCTGTGTCGTCACCAGCGCCAGCGTGCATCCTCTCCGTGCGCCTTCCGCGAGGCGTGCGGCAAGCAGCGCAGTCTGCACCCCTCGCCTTCGATATTCCGCCCGCGTTGCAGAGCCAGAGAGCTGCGCGATGTCCCCGTCGATCCTCATGCTCGCAGCCCCAGCGACCTCATCATCAAGCCTGGCGACGTAGCGGACGAAGCCCGAAGCACCGCCCATATCACGCAGCACTCTTTCGAGGACGTCTCTGGGAAAGTTGTCGTGCGCGGGCACATTGGTGGAATCGGGAACCGCAAATCCATCGATCACTGCGGACAGCCAGGTCTCGATGCTGTCCGCATGCGCGACGGCAATCTGGCCTGCGGCCGGCGCGCACGCATCCTCGTGGGATATCGAGCGCCCGAGTACGTTCTCGACTGCGACGAGCCGATAGCCCCTGCGGGCCAGGAGCTCGCCGACCTGCGAATCCGCGTGCGACGACAACTCCACCTGCACTGGCGCATTCATCGCCGCGAAGCGGCCTTCAATCCGATCCAGCTCCTCGCCGGTGAGGGCACGCTCGATCCCCAGACCCGCGACCTTGTTCAATGGAGATTCCGGGCCCGCATAAGTGGCAACCCCTCCGGCGAGCGGCTCCACGAATCCCTCCGCTCGCGCTCGCTGCACAGCCGACACTGCACTACGGATCAGATTGCACTCAGCCTGCTCGATACGCGCGACGAGCTCGCGTGAAGGAAATGGGGCACGGGTTGCCATGGCGCGGACGCTACGTTGATTTCAATCAGGAGGGACGGCCTGGGACCCTGCACCGGATTGCCGGACTGCCTGCTCCAGATCATGAAGGGCGCGCCGCAACGGTGCGGCCAGGAGCGGATCGGCCGCTATGACCTCAGGGGCCGGTGCCTTTCCAGCGATCGGTGCGAGATAGGCCTGTGGCGAAATTACTTTCGCCGAGACGGTGCCCAGTGTCACGGCGATCGACTCCTGCGCGATCGTCGCGCGGGCCGAGCCGTTGATCAGCGCGACGGGCTTGTCGACGACATCCGTACTGCCCGCAAGCCAGTCGAGCGCGTTTTTGAGCGCGCCCGGCACACCGCGCGCGTATTCGGGGCTGGCGATGAGGAGTGCGCTCGCGGCACCTACCTCGGCACGCCATCGAACGATGGCGGGTGGCGGTACCTCGGTGTCCAGATCCGCATTGAAATGCGGCAGAAGGCCGATATCCGTCGCAAGCAGGATGCGCATCTGCGGTGGCGCAAGCAGCATGCATGCGCGGAGCAGCGCGGTGTTGGTGGAGGCGACGCGCAAACTTCCCGAAATCGCAAGCACGAGCATCGGTTGCATGAGTGTGGGAGGGTCCGTGAGTACGGCGAAGTGTGCCGGCCTGCAACTTTTCCCGCAAACCCGGGTTCTTGCGACAGGTCGGGCCAATCACGGCCCCGGAGGAGCGAAAAATGGTCACTTTCCTGATGTTTCTGAGCGTCGTCGCCACGACTTCCCTGCTGCTCGCGGTGGTCGCTGACGAAGGTGCCATCAGTGCCTTCCGCGCCTGAACGAAGCGGAACTGTGATGCACCGGCGTGGTTCTCGAGGCCCCATGAGCCATTTTTTGCGCGCTCTACGGATTTGGCCTCGGTCTACGCCGGTGCAAAGCGGTTCATCGTCGTCCGAGCCCTGCGTGCAGCTCGTGATTTGCCGCTACGACCTGCCCGTCCTTGACGACGGCCAGATGATTCGCCGTATCGCTCACGGCGCTGATTTCCTCGAGCGGATTCCCTTTCACGATGAGCAGGTCGGCCTTCTGACCCGCCTTGATCCGGCCGCGATCCTGCAGCGCCAGTAGATCCGCCGCGCCGCTCGTGGCGATGCGGATCGCATCGCGGGGCCTGATGCCGATGTCCACCATCAGCGCTAGCTCTCCCGCGTTGGCGCCGTGTGCATTGAAAGGCGTACCGGCATCGGTGCCCATGGCAATTCGGCCGCCCGCCTGGTAGAAGCGCCGCGCGGAATCGCGCTGCCGTTCCCGATAAGTCTCCACACGATCGACCACGTAAGGCGGCAAGCGGTGCTTTCCGCCATGATCGTGCGCGCAAGCCATGGCAGAGAGCGTGGGAACCAGCACCGTATCGCGTGCCAGCATGGCTTCGATGATCTCGTCCGTGAGCTCGAAGCCGTGCTCGATCGACGTAGCGCCTGCCAGCACGGCCTGAAGGATTCCTGCGGCCCCGGTGGCGTGGCAGGCCGTGCGCTTGCCGAGCCGTGATGCCTCCCGCACGAGCGCAGCGCTCTCTTCCATCGTTTGATGTGCAGCCAATGGATCGATGCCGGCCGTCAGTACGCCGCCGGTCGCCATGAATTTGATCCAGTCCGCGCCGGCTTTGATGTTGGTACGCACCGCGCGCACGCAGGCATCGGCGCCGTCCGCCTCGAGGCCGATGAACCAGCCATGACCCCCGGTGATGCAGATCATCTTGCCCGCGCAGAGAATCGTGGGTCCGACGTGACGACCCTGCCGAATGGAATTCCGCACTGCGATCTCGGCGTAATCCTGACCGCCCAGATCCCGCATCGTCGTAATTCCGCCGCGCAGGCCAGCCTGTGCATTGGCAAGCGCTCGAAGAGCGAAATCCGCCGGGCGTAGTTGACTCAGAAGCGGCATCACGTCCGCCTCCGCGCCAAAGCAGAGATGAACGTGGCAGTCGATCAAACCCGGCAGAAGCGTTGCACCGGCAAGATCGGTGCGCGGACCTGAATATCCGGCAAACCTCGACTCTGGTGCGACGTCGCGAATGGTGTCACGCTCTACCAGCACGGCGTGGCCGGCGGGCAGCAACTCGCCATCATCGATGACTGCGCCGCCGTGATATAGGGTCATGTGCTCATGGCCGCCGCTTGCGCTCGGAACGGCCGGAGCAGCGCGACCAGCGCAAACACGCTGATCGGCGTCACGACCGCCGCGACGACGCTCAACGACTGCCCGAGTGCCGAATCCCGGCGGAACACGTAGTCAGTCACCGCTGCAACCACCGTTGGACCGAACCCGGTGCCGATCAGCGCCGTGCAGAACAGGTAGACCGCGGATACGCGTGCGCGCAATCGAGACGGCGTCACCATTTGCACCGAAGCGGGCGCGAGTCCACCCGGTAAACTGAAACAGAACATGACGACCGCGAGCAATGCTAATGCGATCCACGGATCCGGTGCGAAAGGGAGCAGCACTGCGGCGAGGCCCAGCGGAATGATCGCAGCGATTGCCACGCGAATCGGTGCATCGAGCATGCCGGCAGCGCGCTTTCGATCCGCATACCAGCCTCCGAGCAACACGCCAGGGCCGCCGACGAACAACAGAATGAGACCGAACGCCACTCCCGTTCGCTGTGGCGGCCAGCCGTGCTGGCGCAGGAAGAACTCCGGGATCCAGGTCGCGAGCCCGTTGCCGAGCAGACCCATCAGGGCGAAACCGGTGAAGTGCGGCGCATAGATCCGCCAGTGGTTCCTCAAGAAGCGGAATACCGAGCCGGCTTCCACTTCCTCGTTCACGGTGCTCACGCGCCGTCGCGGCGGATCGCGAACGGTGAGCATCAGCACGGCGAAAGCGATTCCGGGCAACCCGACACAGACCAGGGCCATCTGCCACGGCTTCACCGGCCCCACCCACGGGACACTCACGGGGCACAGGTGCTGTACGAATGCGACGACGAAGCTTCCCAGAAGCAATGCCGCACCCATTCCGAAGTAGATGGCGAGCGTGTAGACCGCAAGCGCGCGCCCGAGCTTCTGGGGCGGAAACGAATCCGCGATGATCGAAAAGGCTGCTGGCGACAGCGTTGCCTCGCCGATGCCGACGCCCACGCGCGCAAGAAACAGCTGCCAGAAGGTCCGTGCAATGCCGCACAGCGCAGTCATCGCGCTCCACAACAACATGCCCGCAGTGATGATCGCGACGCGATTTCCTTTGTCCGTGAGTCGAGCGATGGGGATTCCGAGCAGCGCATAGAGTCCCGCGAACGCAAGGCCGCTCAACAAGCTCACTTGCGTATCCGTGATCTGCAGATCGCGCTTGATGGGGCTGAACAGCAGCGTGAGGATCTGGCGATCCACGAACGAGAACGTATAGAGCAACGTAAGTACACCCACCGTGTACCACGCGTAAGAGAGCGAGCCCGCCTCCGCATCCCGCGACGGCGCTGCCAGGGACAGGCTTTGTGAAGTGTCCGACACGGACGATGGCTCACTCCGGCAAGGGTTGCTGACCGCATGCTGACACCGCCCTCTGCGGGCGTCGATATCGCCGGCCTATGCGCCCGGAAGTCTTAGCTATTCGACTCGAAGTCTTGAGGGGAGATATGTCGATACTCCTTAATGCCCGCAGCGGTGCCGTAATCTGGCGGCTACTTGATTCCTGGGTTCGTCCGGTGGGAGCAGATTAGCCCACGCAAGAGCCGACAACTACTCGATGCGAGGATCCGCTCGAAGCAATTGACTGAGCTGCTGCGGCTCGACTGGCTTGGTGAAGTGATGGTTGAAGCCCGCTGCTAATGCGCGCGCTTTGTCCGCTTCCTGGCCCCACCCGGTGACTGCAATCAAAGTAACTGCCCGTCCCAACGATTGTTGTCGCACCTGCCGCGCCACTTCATAGCCGTCGAGTTCGGGCATGCCGATATCGAGTACGGCGACTTCAGGCAAAAGGGTATTGAATGTGGCCAGCGCTTCCCGTCCATTGTTGGCGACAGTGACATCGTGCCCTTCCAGGCGCAGCAACACCGCCAGGCTTTCGGCTGCATCGCGATTGTCATCGGCTATGAGCACGCGGCGTGATGCGGCTTTGCCGCCGGATTCAACGCTCACGACCGGTAGTCTCGAATCGCGGATGGTACGCCGGGGCAGCTGCACAATAAATTCGCTTCCCTGACCGAGGCCATCACTTCGCGCCTCGATCACGCCTCCATGCAGCTCCACGAGGCCTTTCGCGAGAGCTAGACCGATTCCGAGTCCTCCCTCAGAGCGATCCTGGCTGGACGGCACTTGCGAGAACATCACAAAGACCCGCGAGAGCGCGTCGGGCGACATTCCGATGCCGGTATCCGAGACACAGATTCTGACGTGCTCGGCGTCAACGGTAGCTTGCAGCCGCACTTCACCTGCCGGATCAGTGTATTTAGCGGCGTTGGTCAAGAGGTTGGAAAGCACCTGCGCGAGGCGTAACGGGTCCGCTGCAAAGACCACCGGCTCCGAAGGCATTTCTATGGAGAAGCGATGCCTTTTCGCGTCGATGATGGGACGGGCCGTCTCGACCGCCGCGTCTACTACGGCTGCGAGCTCCGTCATCTCGGTGCGTAGCTCTAACGTGCCGCGCGTGACCCGCGAGACGTCGAGGAGGTCATCGAGCAGGAGCGACATGTGATGCACCTGCCGGCTGATGACGTCATGGCTCCAACGCTTCTGGGCGTCGGTTGCCTCGGCCGCCTTGGAGATCAGCGCCGCTTGGCGAATGGGCGCCAGTGGGTTGCGCAGCTCATGGGCCAGTGTGGCCAGGAACTCATCCTTGCGCCGATCGGTCTCGCGTAAGGCAGCTTCGGCTTGCTGGCGAATTTCTACCTCGTTCCGCAAAGCCATCTCGGCTTTCTTTTGAGCGGTCACGTCCCTCGTGAAACAACGCGTATGGATGAACTTGCCGTCCTCCCGCAATACGTTCGATGAAATCAAGACATATTTGATCGAGCCATCCTTGCAACGCAGGCGCGCTCCGTATCCTTGCAGGCACTCACCACAGGTCAGTTTGTTGAGAATGTCCTCGATCACAGGCGGGTCGGCGTGGAACTCAGCGATGTGATGACCCACATATTCGTCACGCGTGTAACCCAGCAAATCAAGCTCCGTTTGATTGACACGAAGCACGACGCCGTCGGGGCCCACCCAATGCAGACCCACTGCGGCATTCTCGAAGAAGTCCGTAAGCAGTTGTTCACTGCGCATGAGCGCGCGCTCCGCATGGCGCCGCTGCGTCACGTCCCGAAAGACCATGACAGCACCCATGACTTCGCCGCGACTGTCGCGAATGGGTGCAGCGCTGTCCTCGACCGCGATCTCGGTGCCGTCCCGCGCGCGCAATGAAGTGTGATTGGCCAGCCCCACGATCCGCCCCGACTCGAGCACCTTCGCGATGGGGTTTTCAACGCGTTCCCGAGTGTCCTCATTGAAAATCTCGAACACCCGCTCGAGCGGTTGTCCACGTGCCTCGGCGGTGGACCATCCCGTCATGGACTGCGCAATCGGATTCAGAAAAGTGACTTTGCTATGCACATCGGTCGTGATGACTGCATCGCCAATGCTCGCAAGCGTCACCTCGAACCATTCGCGCTGTTGCTCGAGCTCCTCGGTCCTGCGCTCGAGGGCGACTTTGGCTTCGAGCAACTCCTCTTCAGCGCGATGCCGTGCGATCTGAATGCTTTCGATATTTTTCAGGGCCGCGGCGCGCAGCTGTTGCTCTTCCTCATCCTCCCGCACTGCCGGCCTCCAGAATACGTGCCGCCCTCGCCGTGCCTTCGACCCTGGCGCGGATTTTGGCAAATGCGGTCTCACGGTCCGTCGAGGTGTCGTCACAGAAAGGCGCAAACCCGCAATCGTCGGTCGTACCGAGCTGATTCAGCGGAATAAACCGAGCGGCTTCGAGCACACGCTCGCATACCTCGTCTGCCGTCTCTATACGGGGATCGATCGGGGCGATCACCCCGACGAATACACGCTGATTGGCTTGAGATACTCTCGAATCAACTTCAGCACCGCTACGCGGTCGCGCTCGCCAGCGAGGGCCACGAAAAAATTGCAGACGTTCAGCTGAAAAAGACTCGGTAGCAGCGAGGCGTAGTCCACATCCGCACTGTGTGTGGAGTCGCGATCGCCTCCCGGACAGGTGTGCACGCCCAGAACCTGGCGCTGCTGCGCCGAAAGTCGGCTCCACGCGAGGTTATTCAGATCGATGAAGCTCGAAAGCAGCTGCCCTGACGGATCGATTTTGAGCGCGAAACGCCCTTCAGTGAAATCAATTTGCACCGCGGCCGCGCCCTTGTCCAGGCAGCGACGAATCTCGGTGACATGTTCGTTCAACAAGTCCTCGATAAAAGCCTCGCGTGAATACCCCGGAATCGTCTCGTTGGGGTACATGAGGCTCAAGGCTGAGGGTGAAATCACCGCTTGCTTGAGGGGGACATGAGCATGCTTCAATGCGTCCTCGAGGTAGCGGTCGGCATAGCGATGGTAGCGAAAAGGGCCGCTCGTCAGGCGCGGCATGCGCCGGACGTGGCCCGCGGCAAAGGGAATGCGGAATCCGTCGGGAGCGGTATTCGGCAGACCTTCGACACTGTACGTCCAAAAATTATGATACTTGCGCTGCTCCCCATCGGTAATCACGGGCGAGCCGGTGGCCTCGAATTGTAAAACGGTGTCCCGGACGGCCTGCGTGTAGAGGGCGTCTAGACTTTCGTGCATGCCATCGCCCACGGCGGTGATCGCCTCGAGCAGTTTCTGCGGACGCGGAATGCTGCCAATCGGTTCGGTGGGGATCACCATATTTTTTCTGCGGGACTCGCGCGGATGATGCTTGGACTGCGTCAGAGCGCGGCAAGTGTACCTTCTCCCTTCCTCGTGTGAGGGAGGAGACATCACAGCCGGATAGAGTTGCTTAGAGCCGGCACGCGCCGGCCGATGGATCTATGCTATTGATCTATAAATTATTTTTTAGGAGATCGTCTAGACGGCAACTGGAGATTCGATCATGACAGTGTCCGAATGCGCAAAGACTGGCACAGAAGGTGCTGGCCTACACCGCTTTGCACCCCAGAGAGTCTCATGCCGCAAGACACCGAAGGGCCTCCGGGCGAGGCGACCCACACCCGCCGCTTCGCCGAGGGGTTTTCTCTAGAGAACGCTGAGCAGGCCCGAGCACTTTTGGCGGCGATCGTGACCTCATCGGAAGATGCGATCGTCAGCAAAACGCTTCAGAGCATCGTGACTTCATGGAACGCGGCAGCAGAACGACTCTTTGGCTACACCGCCGCCGAGATGATTGGCCAATCGATCGTTCGGATCATCCCGGAGGAGCTACGACACGAGGAGGATGAAATCCTCGCGAAGCTTCGTCGAGGCGAGCGCATCGAACGTTACGAGACCATCCGCGTCCGCAAAGATGGCGAGAAGCTTGATATTTCACTGACGATCTCGCCCATTCGCGATTCCAACGGCCGCATCATCGGCGCAGCGAAGATTGCACACGACATCAGCGCCCGCCGGCGCGCCGAGCGCGAACTGCATGCGCGCGAGCGGGAGCTTGCCAAACTCGCCGCCGAGCGGGAGGCTTTCCTGGAATCGGAGCGCGCCGCCCGCTCCGAGGCTGAGCGCTTGAGCCACATCAAGGATGAGTTCCTGGCAACGCTCTCTCATGAGTTGCGCACACCGCTCAATGCGATTCAGGGCTGGGCGCATTTGCTTCGTGAACGCAGAACATCTTCGGCCGACCTCGAGCGCGGACTCGAAACTATCGACCGGAACGTTCGTGTGCAGGCCCAGATCGTCAATGATCTGCTCGACATGAGCCGAATCGTCTCGGGCAAAGTCCATCTGGAGGTGCAACCTCTCTATCTGCATGACGTCATCAATAGTGCCATTGAGGCGGTCAGACAGTCGGCGGTGGCGAAAGACATCCGCATTCAGCCGCTGCTCGACTCGCGCATCGGCCTCGTACGCGGTGATCCGAATAGATTGCAGCAGGTGCTCTGGAATCTACTCTCCAATTCGATCAAGTTCACGCCAAAGGGCGGTCGCGTGCAGATCGTGTTGGAACGCGTCAATTCGCATGCCGAAATTTGCATCGAAGACAATGGCATTGGAATTGCCGGGGAATTCCTGCCGTACGTCTTCGAGCGCTTTCGACAAGGGGACGCCGCTACGACGCGGCGCTTCGGTGGGCTGGGATTAGGACTCTCCATCGTGAAAAGTCTTGTCGAGTTGCACGGCGGGACTGTGCGCGTGAAGAGCCCTGGGGAGAATCAAGGCAGCACGTTCTTTGTGAGCTTACCGATCTCGCACGTTCGGGCAGAGCACCGTGAGCCAGCACCTGCTCCCGCGGATGCTCTGAATACAATCGAATTACCGCGGCTCGAGAACGTTCGCGTGCTCATCGTCGACGACGAGGCCGATGGCAGAGCCTTGATCGCGCGGATTCTTGAAGACCGAGGGGCCAAACCGGTTTGCACTTCCAGTGCCAAGGAGGCACTGGACGCGCTGACTCAAACGAACTTCGATGTGCTGCTCAGCGACATTGGCATGCCTGGCGTGGACGGCTTCGAGCTCATACGACGAGTCAGAGACCTCGACCCGTCTCGTTCGAGACCACTACCGGCAATCGCTATCACAGCCTACGCCCGTCCTGAAGACCGACAGCGTTCTTTGCTTGCCGGGTTCCACATGCACCTCTCGAAGCCTCTGGAGGCCCGGGAGTTGATTGCGAGCATCGCAGGTCTGCTTCACCTGAGTCACTAGTCGTTGCCCCCCGGGGATCCGCGACAAATCGCATTCCGATGAACTGCACCCAGCGGGCAAGTCCCCGCAGACAGGCGTATAAATGCGCTGGCGTCCCTGGGGAAAG
>JADMIO010848981.1_pt1 | contig 28225 bp, 23 predicted proteins | sample 8958161 | NCBI WGS metagenome assembly JADMIO01 (sample SAMN16585339, study PRJNA669376) | soil metagenome | isolation source: Crop rotation soil | place: USA: Cullars Rotation, Alabama | collected 2011 | reverse complement strand
CTTTCCCGCCGAGCGTGACCGCGAGCTCGACCGCAGCGCGCGCGACTGCGAGCGCGTCCGCGTTCATGCGCGAGAGCCGCTGCAGCGCCGCGCTGAACGCGCCGACCGCGCCGACCAGATTGCTCTCGGAGCGCCGCAGCTCGCCGACCGTGACGTGCACCGCGGCCTGCGTCGCGTCGTCGTCACGCTGGATCGCGATCTCGAGCGCCTCGCCGAGCAGCCGGTAGGCGTCGCGCAGGCGCTTGCGATTGGCGACCACGCGCCCGAGCCCGAGCAGCACGTGAGCGCGCGCGATCGAGCCGGGCCGGCAGAACTCGAGCGCCTCACGCAACACGCCCTCAGCGCCGGTCAGATCACCGCCGCGTCCGAGCGCGTTGCCGAGCTTGCGGCTGAAGCTGGCCATCGCGTCTTCGAGCGACGTCTCGCCGAGCTCGAGCAGCTCGCGCCGCACCAGATCGAGACAGCGCCGGAACGCGAGCACCGCGCTGTTAGCGTCGCCGCGCTCCGAAGCCAGGTCGCCCATGCGCTCGAGCAGCATCAGCGCGCTCAGCGTCTCGCCCGCGCCGTACGCGTGGTATGCGCGCACCTCGAGCGGCGCGTCTGCACCCGCAGCCGCCTCGAGCGCGCGCGCGTGCAGCGCCTTGCGCGCCTCGGCCGGGATCGAGGCCTCGACCAGGTCGCGAATGAACGGGTGCACGACCTCGATCTGTCCGTCCTGCTCCGCTAGCAGCTGCGAGCTCTTGAGCAGGTCGAGACCGGAGCTGTCGTCGAGCTCGGCCAGGCTCATCAGCTGATCGCGGCTGCAGCGGTTGCCGAGCACGCACGCGGCCTGCAGCATGCGCCGCGCCGGCAGGCTGAGGCGTTGCATGCGCTGCATCACCGCGTCGGCGAGGCGCCGCGGCAACGTGTGCGGCACGCCGTCGATCGCCAGACCGAGCGCGCGCAGTTGCTCGAGGTACAGCGGCACGAACGCGCGCTCGTCGCCCTCCGGCGCGCTCGGCGGCAGCGCGGCGTAGCCGGCCATGCACGCGCGCGCCTCGCCCATGGTCAGCGCCCGCAGCAGCAGCATCTCGGTGTCGGGTGGCAGGTCTTCCTTGCGCGCCTGCTGGCTCGAGACGAGCAGCAGCACCGAGCTTTCCCCGGTGTGCTGCGCGAGCTCGTTCAAGACCTGCGCCGAGAGCCCGTCGCAGCGATGCAGGTCGTCGATCATCAGCACCACGCGTTCGCGGCGCATCGACTTCATCGCCTCGCGCAACGAATACGCGAGCGCGGCCGCGACTGCGCCGGCGCGCGAGCGACCCTCGGTGCCGCGCAAGCCGCTCGGCTCGAGCACCTCGCGCATGCCGGCCGAGACCAACGGGAACACCTCGGCGATTTCTTCCAGCTTGCGCCACAGGCCCGGGCCGTCGGTGGCGAGCAACGACAGCATCACCGTGCGGATCGGGTGATACGGGATGAACGCGCCGCTGTCGTGCGGACCGGCGCCGACGATCAGGTCGCCCTCGGCCGCCGCGCGATCGGCGACCTCGGCGAGCAGCCGTGTCTTGCCGATGCCGGGCTCGCCGATCAACGCCGCGCACGTCAGCTTGCCGAACGCCTCGTCGCGCAGCACCGAGAGCCGCTCGAGCTCGCGGTCGCGCGCGACGAGCTTGGTGGTCTGGTCGGCCATCGCCACGGCCATGCGCGGCGGCAGCGACATACGCGGGCGCGTGGCCGGAGTCGGATTGGGCGCGAGCGGCGCGCCGCACTCGCCGCAGAAGCGCTTCGTGCTCGGCGAACGCAGCCCACACGATGGACAGGCGATCTCACGCGCGTTCGGCTGCAGCTCCTGCTGCGCGCGGCGCAGCTCTTCGGCCATCTCGTGCGCGGTCTGGTAGCGACGCTCGGGCGCCTTGGCCAGCGCGCGCACGACCACGTCGCACAGCACGTTCGGGATGCGGCGCTCGGGCGCGACCTCGCGTGCGTCCGGGATCGGATCCTGAATGTGGCGCAGCACGACGTTGGTCGGTGTGTCGGCGATGAACGGCAGCTGCTCGGTGAGCAGCTCGAACAGCATCACGCCGACCGCGTACAGATCACCGCGCCCGTCGAGCGGCAAACCGCGACCTTGTTCGGGCGACATATAGTCGGGCGTGCCGCACACCAGACCCGGCGACGTCACCGAGCTGTCGACCGTGGCCGCAGCGCCGAGCAGCTTGGCGAGACCGAAGTCGACGACCTTGACCAGGTCGTTGCCGGTGCGCAGGCGCTCGATGATCACGTTCTCGGGCTTGAGGTCGCGGTGGATCACGCCGAGCGCATGCGCTTCGCCGAGCGCCGCGAGCACCGCGCCGAGGATGTCGCAGATGCGCCCGAACGGCAGCGGCCCTTCCTCGCGCATCAGGCGCGCGAGGTCACGGCCCTGCAGATACTCCATCGCCAGATACAAGATGCCGTCGTCGGTACGGCCGAAGTCGATGATGCTGACGCTGTTCGGATGGTTCAGCCGGCTCGCCGCGCGCGCCTCGTTGTAGAAGCGCGCGACCGATTGCTCATCCGAGAGCAGATGCGGGTGGATCACCTTGATCGCGACGGTGCGGCCCAGCATTCTCTGTTCCGCGCGGTACACGCGTCCCATGCCGCCGACGCCGACCAGATCCAAGATCACGTACGAGCCGCCGATCGTGCGCCCGATCAGCGGGTCCTTGCTACCGGCTCCGACGTTGCCGGCAGCGGCTCCACACGCGGCACAAAAGCGATCGACGTCGCGGAGCCCGGCACCGCACTGAGAACAAAGAATCACCGCATGCAGAATAGCCCAACTCGCACCTCGACCACACCTGTCAGCGCGGCGGCGCTCGGCCCGGGTGGGGTCCGTGACGCAGCGGAACAGGGCGGGACGCCGCAGGGTCGCGCACGGCTGCGCGTGCTGCTTCTGGGTGCGAACCTCTGGGCGCTCTGCGCGCTCTGGCCGGCTCTGGCCGGACGCGGCGAAGGGCCGGCGCTGTTGGCGTTATCGGTGTTCAGTGTCGTGCCGCTGGCGCTGTGGGCGGCGCTCGGCCAGCGCATGCGCTGGGTACAAGCGGTGCTGCTGTTCGTGATGTTTCCAGTTGCGCTCGCGGCGGTGCTCGCGTTGCGGCCCGAAGCCCTGAACGCGCAGCTCTACGGCCCGCTCGGCATGGTGCTGCTGGCGGTGTCGCTTTGCGGTTACGGCGCTGCGGCGGCCTCGAGCCTCGATATGCCTGCGCACGCCCTGCGCGTCACACACGCGCCACTCGGCAGCGATCCGTGGGATGCGGTGCCGGCCGACCGCGGCCTGCGCCAGCGTGTGTTCATCGCGCTGTGCGTGACCGGCGCAGGCGCGATCGCGCTGGTGGCGCCTGCCCTCGGCGGTACGAGCGTGCTCGAGCGCGCATGGGGCGACGCAGCCGGTGTCGGTGCCGTGCTCAGCGCCGTCGTCGCCGCCGCGCTCGGCATCACCGTGCTCGCCATCTACATGCCGAACGCGTTGCGCGCGAAGAGCGCGACCGAGCAAGCACCTCGCAGCGACACCACACTGCGCGTGGCGTGGTTCCTCTTCCTCGCGTTGCTCGGCGCGATCACCTACTTCATTGTCCAGCCATAGGCTGGACCACGAGAGGTCACGCGACCCTCTCGCCCCGCCGGCAAAGCCGTGGGGGCCCCACTCTTCCGCGGGTCGCTCCGCCCTGCGCGCTCCGCTCCGCGCGTTCTGGAGCGGCGACGCCGCGCTTCTACCTACCCGCTTCGTCGAAGCGGCGCATGCCCTCGAGCAGCAAGCTCTCCGGCGAGACCTGGATGACCTGCTCGGTCGGGCGGAAGTTGGGGTCGAGCTCGAAGTCGCCGTCGCGCAGGCGCAGCATCGCGTAGAACGCTTCTTCCTGGGCGTGCTCGCCGAAGCTGGCGTCGAAGATCATGCCTTCGGAGAACAGGATCTCGCCCTTCTTGCCCTCGGCGGAGATCATGAGCTTGCCGCTCTTGCGGCCATGGAAGAGGATCTGTACCACGTCCGGCAGCGCCATCTCGGTCAGCGATCCGCTCACGCCGCCGGGCTTCTTCTTCTTCTGACTGGCGCTCGCGAGCACACGCGTGACCTTGAGCGCGACCAGATCGGGCGATGCCGGCTTGGCGATGAAATCGTCGGCGCCGAGATCGAAGCCGCGCTGCACGACGTCGCCGTCCGCGTTCTTGCTGTGGAACACGAACGGGACCTCCTGACCGTTCTTGCGGATCTTCTGCAGCAACTCGAAGCCGCTCAACGGTTTGATATCGACCTCGCTGATCACCACGTCGAAGTCGGCGCCGAGCTCGTTCTCGGCCTCGATCGAGTTGCGCGCGATCGTGACGTCGAAGCCATGCTCGGCCAGACGCAGCTCGAGCACGGTGGTCTCCTCCGCGTCCGGATCGATCAGCAGCGCGCGGCGGCTGTCGGCGAGCAGCTTCGCGCGCAGGTCGTCACCGAGCACGACCAGCTTGAACACGTCGACCAACCCCGGATCGAAGATCTTGCCCTTGTACTTGGCGAGCACGTCCCAGGCTTCTTGCGACGACAACTTCTTGCGGAACGGATTGCCGGCGTGGCCGACCAGATCCGTGTACGTCTCGACGATCGCGAGCACGCGCGCGCCCAGGCAGATCTCTTTTCCGGTGAGCCGATCGGGGAAGCCCTGGCCGTCGAAGCGCTCGTACAGATGCGACAGGATCGGCGTGATCTCCGGCGGCATGCGCACCGACTCGAAGATGCGGATCGGCGTCATGTAGCTCTTGCGCGCGGACTGGCGATGCGCTTCGTACTCGGCGACGTTGAGCGCGGTGAGATGGAACGAGCTGGTCTTGCCGACGTCGTGCAGGTACGCGGCCATGATGATCGCGTCCGACTCTTCTTGCTTGAGCCCGAGCCGCTCGCACAGGCGTCGCACGATGCGCGCGACCTGCATCGAGTGGCTGCGCAGCTCACCGCGCTCGTTCTCGAGCAGCGCGACGAACACGTTCAATGTCTCGATGAAGTCGTGCACCGGGATGCCGGCCGGCGCCTTCTTCACCGACGACGCGATGTCCTCGTGCTCGCCGGTGCCGAGCTCGGGCAGATCGCCGAGTTGATCGTCCTCGAAGCCGGTCAGCACCGCCGGCACGGACTGACCGATGCCGAAACCCTGCATCGGCTGCTGCGAGTGCGAGGCCGGCGGTGGACCGCTCAGCTGCGGCAACGGCGGCAGCCCGCCCATCGCGGACGGAGGTGGAGGCGGCGCCACGTCGGGGCGGCGAGCGCCGCTCAGTGTCTTGGTCTTGGCGCCGATGCGATTCGGAACCGGCGGCGCGGCCGCAGTGGTCTCTTTCGTCGGCGGCATGCTGAACGTCGTGTCGCGCGAGGGCGGCGGCGTGGGCGTGCCGGTCGTCGGCTGCTCGTACGTCAGCGTCTTCTTCTTGTCGCGTTCGACGGCGAGGCCGCTGCCGGTGCCGCCTGCGGCGTTGCGCACTTGACCGAACGCTTGTGCTTCGCCTTCGAAGTGCACCTTGATCGCGGCTTGAATCGCCGCCGGGCGCGCGACCAGCGCGCGGACCTTCGGCACGCGCGTCGCGAACTGCACGCTCTTGAGCACGTCGAGGTCGTCGGGCTGAACCGTGAGGATCGACAGCTCTTGCGCCTTGGCGTCGAACTTCACCGGAAACACGCACAGCTTCACCGCGAGCTTGTGCGTGATCAGCTTGAGCAACGAATCCGGGATCGGCGCGCTCGCGAGCTTCTTCGTCGAAACGAAATACGTCTTGTAGAGGTTCGCCTGGAACTTGAGCAGCTGCATCTCATCGAGCAGCCCCATCTGGATCAGCGCTTCCTCGGCGTGGATCTGCCGGCGCTTGGCGTAGAGGCCAACGGCTTCGTGATCAGCCGGCTGGATCAGACCTTCAGCAACTAGACCGTCGAGGAGTTTGGTATTCACGCGCGGCGCGCCCGCACTCGCCGGATGTAGCGAAGCACTCACTGAGAGAGCTAGTTTACCCCAGTGATGGCTGGGAAAAAGGGGCTAGCTCGCGGTGGTGGGATCACACACGAGACCCAACTTGCTACCTGTCGTGGCGTTGCGCAGCATGTGGTCGCGAAAATCGCGCGACTGCGATCGCTGAAGCGCACGCTCTGCAGCACGCGAATCATCGGCGTGACAACGCGCTGCGCGCTCGTGCTGAGCCTGCTCGCCCTGGCGACAGTGCGCGCGCGCGCTTCGGATTTTTGGGACGAAGTTCGCAATCCCGGGCTCGGCGCACATCGGATGCACCTGCGGCGCGGGCGCGAGGCGCTCGCGGGAAACCGCCCCGAGCTCGCGCTGACCGAAGCCGACGCCGCGATCGCACGCTGCGCCGAATGCGCCGCAGGTCCGGTGTTACGCGGACGCGCGCTGTCGGCGCTCGGCCGACACGCGCAGGCGGTCGAAGCGTTCGAGATGGCTTTACGGCTGGATGGCGCGGCGCTCGACGCGGTCGCGGCGGACGGACTTGCACTCGCGTTCAGCGCCTGCAGCGTGGCGCGGCCGGAGCTCGCGGCGCGAGCGCTCGAACGCGTGCTCGCTCAAAGCCGCGACAGCGGCGCGCGCACCGAGGCGATCGCGATGCTGGCAGACGCGCTGCAGGCCGAAGGCCCGGCCGAGCTCAAGCGCGCGATCATGACCTACCGCGAAGCCATGGCCGACGACGCCGCGCGCAGGCGCGCATTGCTCGGCCTGGCGCTGGCGCTCGATCGCGACGGCGCACACGACGAGGCGCTCGCGCTGGCGCGACGCGCAGGACCGGAGTCCGACCCGAACACGACGTCGGCCTGGTTGCCGGAGACCGAGCGCGCAGCCCGCCTCGCGTTGTGGCTGACCGCGATCGGCGATAATACTGCAGCGGATCAAGCCTGGCAGCGCTCGAGCGAAGGCGGCGGACCATGGGCGCGACATGCGAGCGAGGCGCGCAAGCGCAACGCGCACGGAACGGTGCGGCGATGACGCGCACGCGCCGAATGCGCTCGGCTGCGATCGTGCTGGCGCTGTGCGCGCAAAGCCTGCCGGTGCACGCGGGCAGCACGCAGCGCGAAGGTCATGTGAGCGCGCCGCTCTGGCGCGAGGTCGGGCGACCCGGACACAAGCGCGCCCACGCGCTGCTCGAACAGGCGCTGCTGCACGTACGCGAAGGCAACCGCCAGTTGCCGTCGGACTGGCGCGCGCTGTGCAATCACACGTTGACGATGACGTTCGGCGACGAGGGCCTGTTGCCGCTCGCCGCGCGTGCACGTGCGCTGCGCGAGCTGTCGCGCCAGGCGCTGCGGCGACGCGCGCATCTCGACAGCGCGCTCGTGCGCTTGCGGCGCGCAGCGCAGCTCGATCCCGACGACGCCGACGTGCAGTACACGCTCGGGCGCGTGCTGATGGCGTGGGAGCAGCCCGGGCCGGCCTGGACGTGCAGCTCGGAGCGCCGCGATCAAGAAGCCAGCGACGTGCTGCTCGCGCTGCGCGCGCACCATCCCGACTTCATGCCCGACGTCGTGGCGTTCGATCTGGCGGTGGTACTGACGCGGCGCTCGCAGTTCGCGCAGGCGGCGCAGGCGTACGCGGATGCGATCGCGCTCGCGCTGGACGGCGAGGAGACCGCGGTCATGCGCGCGAACCTGGCCGAGGTGACGATGCTGTCCGGTGACCTCGAAGGCGCGGTCGCGCACTACGAACGCGCGTTGCACGCGACCAGCGGCGGGCGCGACTACCTGCTCACGCTGTGGGGGCTGGCGGTCGCGCTCGATCGGCTCGGCGAGCACGAGGCCGCGCTCGCGCACGCGCGCAAGGCCGTGGACGCCGAGGGCGGGCGCATGCAGGTGCTGCGCTCCGACGGTGTGTTCTTCGAGCCCGAGCACGAGATCCACGCCTACGAAGGGCTCGGCCACGAAGCGCTGGCCGCGCGCAGCGGCGCGGATCGCGCGCTCGAGCTCGCGGCGGCAGCGGCGAGCTACCGCGCGTTCATCGATGCCGCGGGCGAAAACGCGGTGTTCAGCACCGCGGCGCGCGCCGATCTCGATCAGGTCGAAGCCGCGCTGCGCGCTGCCGCATCGCCGCGGCGTGCCGGGGCAGCGCCGTTCAAGCTGCCCGCGAAGGCTCCGGCTACGCGCTCAAAATGACGGCCGACGCGTTGCCGTAGAGACCGACCGAGAGCACGAGCAAGTTGCGCAGCCGCTCCGGCGCCTTACCGCGCACGATCGGACCGAACGGGCCGCCGCCGAACCAGGCCAGCGCCGAGGCCACGCCGAGCGCACCGCCGGCGCCGAACGTCTCGCCGTACAGAGTCTTGGGCGCGGCCACGGGGACATCTGGACCGAGCGCGCTCTCGATCCCCGCGAGCTCGGCGCGATCGAACGCAGGCATGCCAGCGACCGAAGCGCATACGGCATCGATCGCGCTCGCCGCCAAGTTCGCGTCGGACAGCGCCATCTCGATCGTGCGTTCGACCGAGCGCTTCGATGCGTGCACGAGCGCCGCTTCGGAATCGGGCGGCTCGAACGTGTTGCCGTAGCCGACGATGCGGCCGTAGCAGCGCGCGCCGCGCTTCTCGGCGTCGGCCATGCGCTCGACCACGAGATACACCGCGCCCTCGCCCAGGCGCATGCCCTCGCCGTCCGGGAAACCGGGCCGGTAGCGGCGGTCGGCCTCGGCCAGCGTGCCGAGCTTGCGGAACGCGAGGTACAGCGGCTCGCTCAGCACTTCGCCGCCGCCGACCAGGAACGCGTCGGCGCGGCCGTTCATCAGGTGCGTCTCGCTGGTCAGCACCGCGTCGAGCGCGCCGCAATTGCCGTCGACGACGGTCACGTTCGGCGCGCGCAGGTCTTCCCAGATGCTCACGTAACCCGCGGCCGAGTTGATCACCGTGTTCGGGAAGCGGTTCGGGTTGACGAAGCGCGGGTCCTGCAGCTCGGCGACCTCGACCAGCTCGTTGATCGAGTCGAGCGAGCCGTACGCGGTCGCGGAGCACACGCCGATGCGATCGGGTCCGTATGCGGCATGCGCGCCGCCCTGCTTCAGGCCTGCGTCCTCGAGCGCCTGCTTGGCCGCGACCAGCAAGAACAGCGTCAATCGGTCGTGGTTGCGCAGGCCCTTGCTGCCGAGGAACGCGGTCGCGTCGAAGTTCCAGGCCTCGGCCGCGAACGGCGCCGGCAGCTTGTCCGGCGACAGCACGCTCGACTCGCTGCGGAACGCCTCGCCCTGCGCGACGCTCGGCTTGGCGAGCGCCGCGCGGAACTCCGGAAAGCCGATACCGATCGGGCTGACCAACCCGACGCCCGTGATCGCGAGCGGCCTCACGCCATCCTCGCTACGCGCTCAACACCGGAGGTGGAAGCACGCCCGGACGCGCGAAGGTCACGACCGCGTCGTAACCGCCGAACGCCAGCGAGTTGTTGAGCACGATGTCGGCCTTGCCGCGCGCGGCGGTGTTGGCGACGAGGTTCACGTTGCACTCCGGATCCGGAGTCTCGTAGCTGACGGTCGGCGGATACACGCCGGTCTGCACCGTCATCACGCACGCCACGGCCTCGAGCGCGCTGGCCGCGCCCATGCAGTGGCCGATCATGCTCTTGAGGCTGCTGATCGGCACCGAGCGGTTGCCGAACACCTGCGACATCACGTGCGACTCGATCTTGTCGTTGGCTTGCGTGCCGGTGCCGTGCGCATTGACGAAGTCGATGTCGGCGGCGGTGATGCCGCTGCGCGAAATCGCCTCGCGCATCGCCGCCAGGCTGCCCGCGCCTTCCGGGTGCGGGCGCGTGATGTGGTGGGCGTCGCATGCCAGGCCGCAACCGCCGACCTCGGCCAGGGGCGAGGCGCCGCGACGGATCGCATGTGCCTCCGACTCGAGGATCAAGATCGCGCAACCCTCGCCGATGATGATGCCCTTGCGGTTCTTGTCGAACGGCTGGCAGCGCTCGGGTGCGACAGCGCCGAGGCGCACGAAGCCGGCGAACTGGTGCTTCTGCAGCAGCTCGCTCGCGCCGGTGATCACGACGTCCGCGCGACCGCTGCGGATCAAGTCGGCCGCGTACGCGATCGCGTAGTTGCCGGCGGCGCAAGCCGCGGGCAGCGTCTGCACCATGCCGCGCGCGCCGAACGCGCGCGCCAGGTGGATCGGCAGCAATGTGGTGCCGTACATCGCAAGCTTGGTGATGTCGATCGCGTCGGCGCCTTTGCGGATCCAGGTGTCTTCGAGCTCGCTGATCACGTCGGCTTCGCCCATCGTCGTGCCTACGATCACGGATGTGCGAGTGCCCGCGAGTTGTTCCGTCGAGAGCCGCGCGTCGTCGACCGCCATGCGCGCCGCAGCAATGCTGAACGCCGAGCAGCGGCCGGTGCGGCGTGCTTCGGCGCTGGTCAGGAAGTCGCGCGCTCGGAAGCCCTTCACCTCGCCCGCAACCGACCGATCCATGCCGCCGGTGTCGAAGCTATCGACGCTCGAGAATCCGGAGCGGCCGGCGACGATGCCGTCCCAGAACGCCTGGCGACCGAAGCCCAGAGAGCTTACGACGCCCATTCCAGTCACGAACACGCGGGCCATGATGGCGGCAACCTATATCGGAACCATTTGGGCTCCGCAACCTTTCGTAACGATTGGCAGTTGGCCGATTGGCCTAATTTTGTCGAGGTTTTCGTCATGCTTGACAGCGGTGAAACCAACCTTCTAGATACCCGCGCCATGACGCGGGCCAGGCCGAACACGCTCGTCGAAGCCTTTGCAGTGCTGCCTGCGGACGAGTCGCGCGGCTTTCGCTTTCGCGGCCTGGAAGGCGCCGAGCAAGCGTACTCGTGGCGCGCGCTCGAACGCGAAGCGCGGCGGCGCGGCGCCTTGTTAATCGACTCTGGCTTGCGCAAAGGCGATCGCCTCGCGCTCGTGATCGCAGAGCCGCAAGACTTCGTGCTGACGTTCCTCGGTGCGGTGATGGCCGGCATCGTACCGGTACCGATGTACCCACGCGCCAGCTTCAAGGCGAAGAACTCGTACGTCGATACGGTCTCGCACATCGTGAATGCGGCCGGAGCACGCGCGCTGTTCACGCTCGCAAGCACGAAACCCGTGGTCGACGAAGTGCTGCAGCGCGGGACCAAGCTGGAAAAAATTCTGATTGTGGAGGAATTCTTCGGCGCAGCCTCGAGCGCGACGCCGAAGGTGACGTGGCCGAGCGTCGAGCCCGAGGATCTCTGCTTTTTGCAATTCACCTCGGGCAGCACGTCCATGCCCAAGGGCGTGATGGTCACACATGCCAACTTGGTTGCGAACGCCGACGCGTTCCTCGGCCCCAACGGTCTCGATCGACGTCCGGAGGACATCGCGATCACGTGGCTGCCGTTGTTCCACGACATGGGGCTGATCGGCTTCGTGCTCGGCACGATCCTGCACGACATCCCGACCGTGCTGCTGCCGACCGAGTCGTTCGCGCGCCGGCCGACGATGTGGATGCAGGCGATGCACGACTACGGCGGCACGATCACGTTCGCGCCGAACTTCGCGTACTCGCTCGCGGTCAAACGCTCGCGCGACAAGGATCTCGAAGGCCTCGACCTGAGCAAGATCCGCATCGCGGGTTGCGGCGCCGAGCCGATCAACCCGCAGGTGATGCGCAGCTTCGCCGAGCACTTCGGTCGCGTCGGTTTCAAGCCCGAGGCGCTGATGCCGGCGTACGGCATGGCCGAAGCCACGCTCGCGATCAGCTTCCACGCGCACGGCACGCCGATGATCGCCGACCGCGTCGCGGCGCGCGCGATGCGCCTCGGCAAGGCCGCGCCGGTCGCAGCGGGTGAAGAGTCGCTCGAGCTGATGTCGTGCGGTCGCGCGTTCCCGGGCCACGAGGTGAAGATCCTCAGCGAGGAAGGCCAGGAGCTGCCCGAGCGCGCGGTCGGCGAAATCGTGGTCAAGGGACCGAGCGTGACTGCCGGCTACTATCAGAACCCGGAAGTCACCGCGCAGGGCTATCGCGACGGCTGGCTGCACACCGGCGACCTCGGCTATCTCGCCGGCGGCAACATCTACGTGTGCGGCCGCATCAAGGACCTGATCATCATCCGCGGCGCGAACTTCTATCCGCAGGACATCGAGTGGACGGTGGCGGAGGTCGAAGGCGTGCGGCGCGACAACGTGGTCGCGTTCAGCGTGATGAAGGACGGCGAGGAGAAGCTCGTGGTCGCGGCCGAAGCCAACTCGAGCGACGCACCCGAGCTGCGCAAGGCGATCGCGACCAAGATCTCCGAGACGCACGGCCTGACCGCGGGCTACGTCGCGATCGTACGCGTCGGTAGTCTGCCCAAGACATCGAGCGGCAAGGCGCAGCGGCGCAGAACCAAGCAACTCTACGAAGACGGTCAGCTGGAGGAGCACCCGAGCTGAAAGGCCGGATGCAGAGCAACGATGGCGAATGAAGAGCTGAAAGAAAAGCTGCGCGCGATCGTGGCCGAGGTCGCCGAGATCGACGAGGTCCCGGACGCCACGCCGTTCAAGGACCTCGGCATCGACTCGATGATGGCGATCGAAATCATCGCCGACGTCGAGCGCGCCTATAAGATCAAGATCCCGGAAGCCGAGCTCGAACAGGTCGTCGACCTCGACTCAGTCGTCACGCTCGTCGCCGCCAAGCTGGCGGGTAAGCAGTAAAAGAATTCGTTTAACCGCCAGGGCGGTTTGAAGCTTTTACTCCGCCCGCAGCCCGGCCGACTGCAGCATCGCGACGTCTTCGTCGTGGTCGGGGTTCGGGGTGGTGAGCAGCTTCTCGCCGAAGAAGATCGAGTTGGCGCCGGCGAGGAAGCACAACATCTGCGCTTCCTTGCTGAGCGCGGTGCGGCCGGCAGACAGGCGCACGCGCGCGCGCGGCATCAGGATGCGCGCCGTCGCGCACATGCGCACCAGCTCGAACGCGTCGACCGGCGGTCGATCGGCGAGCGGGGTGCCGGCGACCGGCACGAGCGCGTTGATCGGCACGCTCTCCGGCTGCGGATCGAAGCTCGCGAGCGTGAGCAGCATGCGACAGCGATCTTCGACCGACTCGCCCATGCCGATGATTCCGCCGCAGCACACCGAGATGCCGGCGCGGTTGACGTGCTCGAGCGTCTCCAGACGATGGTCGTACGTGCGCGTCGAGATGATCGAGCCGTAGTACTCGCGCGAGGTGTCGAGGTTGTGGTTGTAGGCGGTCAGCCCGGCCTCGGCCAGGCGCCGCGCCTGCTCGGCGTCGAGCATGCCGAGCGTCACGCACGCTTCCATGCCGAGCTCGCGCACGCCGCGCACCATGTGCAGCACGCGCTCGAACTGCTCGCCTTGACGCGCATCGCGCCACGCGGCGCCCATGCAAAAACGGCTGGCGCCGGCGGCCTTGGCGCGGCGCGCGGCAGCGAGCACGTCTTCGACCGGAAGCAGCCCCTCGGCCTTGGTGCCGGTCTTGTAGTGCGCGCTCTGCGGGCAGTAACCGCAATCTTCCGGACAGCCGCCGGTCTTGATCGACAGCAGCGTGCACAGCTGCACGGCATCCGGCGGATGGTGCTGGCGGTGCAGCTGTTGCGCGCGCAAGATCAGATCGGTCAGCGGCAAGTCGTGCAGGCGCTGCACGTCCTGCAGCGTCCACTCGAGCGCCGCCGCGGAGCGCCGGCGCGGTTCTGTGACTGAGTCTTTCGTCTCGCTCATTTGGATGGCGCCCGTTGGTGAGGCGTAGGCTCTAGCCGTTCGCCCTGCCTTTCGCAAGGCGCAAGCAGGCTTGACGAGCGACCCACTAGCATCCGAATCTGTCGAAGATGAGCGATGTTATCTCCGAGGTGCCCGCCGCTCAGGGCTCCCCGGAACCGAGCGCGGGCGAAGACCGCGCCTCCACGTTCAGCATGCACGTGCGCAGCAGCCCGCCGCTCTCGTGGCTGGCCGCATTCGCCGCGCTCGCGGCCATGACGCTGAACCAATTGCTCGTACCCGCGATGAGCGAAAGCACGCGCCGCGTGCTCTTGCACCAGCTCGACCGCTGGGGCGCGTTCGCGACCAACCTGGCGGCGATCTCGGGATTGATCGCGCTCGCGTTCGGATTGCTAGCGTTCGTGCGTTACAGCCAGGTGATGACGCTGCGCCAGCGGCTGCTGGTCGGCGGCTTCGGCGCGTTCGTGTTCTTGCCGACGATTTCGGTCGCGGTGCTGTTCGAGCGCCAGCGCACCACGGCGCAGATCGTGCTCTTCGCGCTGGCCGCCTCGCAGGTGCTGTCGGCGATCGTCAGCACCAGCGCCGCGCGCGCCGCGGGCAACGTGTACGCGCGCGTGATCGCGCTGCTCGCGACGGGCATGGCCACGTTCGCGCTGCTGTCGCAGGTGCTACAGCTGTTCTCGCAGGTGCACCTCACCGCCTGGCAGATCCAGGCGCAGCAAGTGGCGCAGAGCATCGGCGAGATCTGTTACCTGCTGCTGCTCGCGGGCATCACGCCGCTGCTCCTGCCGCACCAGCGCGACGTGCGCTCGCGCGTGGCGCGACTGGCTGGCTTTTTCCTGCTGCCGATCGCGCTCGGCTCCATGTACCTGGCGGAGCGCGTGCTGCAGAACGACTACGCGCTACTGCTGTATCACGCGCAGCGCGTGACGCTGTTCATCGACAGCTGGCCACGCCTCTACGCGGTTCCGATCGGCCTGGCACTCGCGGGCAGCATCTCGGCACTACTGGCGAGCGACCGAAGCGCAAAGCAGGCCGCGGCGGGTGTGCTGCTGCTGATCGGCTCCGGCTACGCACCGCACGCGCCGGGACGACTGCTGACCTCGACACTCGCGCTCGTGCTGATCGCCCGCGCGATCATCGCCCCAACGCAATCGGAAGGAAAAGTTTAACCGCCTTGGCGGTTTAAATCTCTGTCACTTCAGCGTCGCCAGCGCTTCTGCGATGCGGTCTGCTGCGCGTTCGAGTTGCTGCAAGCTCGCCGCGTACGACATGCGGATGTAACCCGGGGCGTGGAACGCGTCGCCGGGTACGACGGCGACGCGCGCACGGTCGAGCAGGAAGTTGGTGACGGCGGTGTCGTCGTTCAGGTCGCCGCGGCCGTACAGGCCGTCGACTGCGACGAATAGATAGAACGCGCCCCGCGGTACGTGCACGCGCAGGCCGTCGATCGCGCGCAGGCGTTCGAGCAGCGCGTCGCGGCGGCGCTCGAACTGGTCGCGCATCGCGAGCACCGGGGCCTCCGGACCTTCGAGCGCGGCTTGCGCGGCGAGCTGCGAGACCGCGGCCACGCTCGTCGTCGACTGGCTCTGCACCGCTTCGCACGCGCGCGCGATCGCGCGCGCGCCGAGGATCCAGCCGACGCGATAGCCGGTCATCGCGAAGCGCTTGCTCACGCCGTCCACGATCACGATGCGCTCGCGCAGGTCGGGCGCGATCTCGAGCAGCGACGACAAGCGCTCGCCGCCGTACACGAGCTCGGAGTAGATCTCGTCGATGATCACGTAGGCGCGCGTCTTGCGCAGCACGTCGGCGATCGCGCGCAGCTCGCGCGCGCCGTACGCGGCGCCGGTCGGGTTCGAGGGCGTGCACAGCACGATCGCCTTGGTGCGCGGGCCGAGCGCATGCGCGAGCGCGTCGGGCTGCACGCAGAAGCCGTCGCGCTCGTGGCACGTGACCAGCACCGGCAGCGCGCCGCACAGACGCGCCTGCTCGGCGTAGCTGCCCCAGGCCGGCGTCGGGATCACGATCTCGTCGCCGTGATCGAACAGCACCTGCGCCAGGTTGAACAGGCTGTGCTTGGCGCCGGCGCTGACCACGACCTCGTCGATCGCGTGGCGCACGCCGCCGCGGCGCCGCGCCGAGTCCTCGCAAATCGCCGTGCGCAGCGAGCGCAGGCCGGTGACCTCGGTGTAGCGGCTGGCGCCGCCGTCGATCGCGCGCTTCGCCGCCTCCAGCACGTGCGCGGGTGGATCGAAGTCGGGCTCGCCGACCGAGAGCGAGATCAGGTCCACGCCCTGCGCCTTGAGCTCGGCGACGCGCCGGAACATCGCGCTGGTCGCGGACTCGGCCATGCGCTGCGTGCGCTTGGCGAAGCCGAGCGGGCCCTCGGTCATATACTGATCGTCTTCCAGCTGCCGCTCTTGAACTTGACCGCCATGATCAGCGTGAGCATGCCGACGTAGACCGCAGCCGCCGACCACACGCCGATCAGGCCGTGGTTCAGGATCACGCCCATCAGGTACGCGAGCGGCAAGAGCACGAAGAAGTGCAGCATCAGCTCGACCTGCATCACGAAGCGCGGGTTGCCCGCGCCGAACAGCGCTTGCGTCAGGATCATGCCGGCCGCGATCACCGGACCGCACGCGCCCATCAAGCGCATCGACGAGCGCCCGGCTTCGACCACGGCCGGCGAGTCGTTGAAGAATGCGATGCACTTGTCGGGAAACGCGATCTCGAGCGCGCCGACCACGGCGAACATCATCGCGCCGATCTTGACGCTGCTCCACGCGTAGCGCTCGGCCGAGCTCGGGTCGCGCGCGCCCAGGCTGCGCGAGACGAGCGTGGCGGTTGCGACGCCGAACGCCATGCACGAGAAGAACGTGAGGCTGAGCACGTTGATGATGATCGTGGTCGCGGCGCCGTTGACCGACTCGTGCATTCCGAGCGCGGTGCCGGCCGCGGCCGCGGCCTGCTCGTCGAACACGCCCACGATACGGATGAACAGGATGAAGCCGGTCATCACCACGGTCGTGGCCACGCCCGACGGAACCGACAGCTTGGCCAGCTGCCACATCGCGATCGGGGTCAGCACGCGCCGGCGGTAGGCGCGATAGCGCAGCCGCTCGTGCGGGCGGAACGACCAGCCTAGCATCACGAGCAGGCCGACCCAGGACGACACCGCCGCCGCCAGCCCCGCACCCTCCACGCCCATGTGCGGCAGGCCGAGGTTGCCGAAGATCAACAACCAGCACAGCGCGACGTTGACGATGTTCATCACGATCGCCGCGACGAAGTGCACGTACGTGCGGCCGGTGCCATCGAAGAACGCCTTGTACGCGGCGGTGCCCACCATCGAGATCAGGCCGACGAAGCGCCAGCGCGTGTAGGCCGAGCCGATGCGCACGTACGCCGGGTCGTGCGAAGCCAATGAAAAGACGAGGGGAACCAGCTTCCAGCAGACCAGCGTCGCGGCCGCGCTGCTGGCCAGCGCCAGCACCAACGCATTGGCCAGCACGAGCCCAGAAGCTTGGGGGTCTCGGCGGCCTTCGCGGCGCGCCACCATCGCCTGCGTCCCGACCGAGATGGCCGACAGGAACCCGCCGATGGCCCACAGCAGAGCCAGCGCGAACGACAGCATCGCCTGGCCGTCGCTGCGCTCGGGCTCGTCGAGCAGCCCGATGAAGTACGTGTCGACGAGGTTAACGCCGGTCTGGGTGAGCAGCGCGAGTTGCGCTGGGATTGCCAGATACAGGATCCGCTTGACGTCGGCTGGATCCAGGAACACTGCTGGCCGCCTGACGGATACAACTGAATTCATGCGCCCGGCGCACTCTACGAGCGCGCCAATGCGTTGACAAGACACGCTCAGATGGTCTAGCAACCGGCATCCCGCACTAATGTCCGGTGAGGTCCGGGCCCACGGACCTCAGGAACCGAAGGAGCTACGCGATCATGACTTTCCTTGGCAACCGTGGACAGCAAATGCGCACCGCGTTGTTCGGCGTCCTCGGAATGGCCGCTACGTTGTGGAGCGTTGGCTGCGGGCCAAGCTACCCCAAGTGCGACAACGACGAAGACTGCCATCAGGGCGAGTACTGCGTGAACGGCATGTGCCAGCAGTGCCGCGGCGATGCCGACTGTCCTGCAGGGCAGCACTGTTCGTCGGGCGCGTGTCAGCCGATTCCCGGTTACTGCGCGAGCGACAGCGACTGCGGTCCGGGTCAACAGTGCGTGAACAACCAGTGCGTCGCGCAGTCGCAGAGCGTCGCGGCGCCCGAGCCGCCGCAGCAGATCTCCAGCGGGTGCTCGCTCGACTCGGTGTACTTCGACTTCGATTCGAGCACGCTCGATCAGGCGTCGCGTGACAAGCTCAGCGCCGCCGCCAGCTGCATCAAGTCGAAGAACCTCAAGTCTGTGCACATGACCGGCCTGACGGATCCGCGTGGCACCGAGGAGTACAACCTCGCGCTCGGCGACCGCCGCGCGCAGTCGGCGAAGAAGTACCTCGAGTCGCTCGGCGTGAGCGGCCTGTCGGCGTCGTCGATGGGCGAAGAGCTGGCGACCGGCACCGACGACTCCAGCTGGAGCCGCGATCGCCGCGTCGACTTCCAAGAGAAGTGAAGCTTAATCGAGGGGGGCACGCGCCCCCCTGCGTCGACTCGGCAGTCGACGCACCCCCGCGGGTCGCTCCGCGCTTCGCGCTACGCTCCGCGTGACCTGATGGCGTCCGAGCCGGTGCCTGTGCCGGAAGCTGGACAGTTCGAGGGCGACGGCGTTATGTCCGAACGCGTGTTGAGATCACCTTCCATACTGGCCCTGGCGCTTGCGCTGGTCGTGCCCGTGAGCGGCTGTCTGATGACGACCGGCGACGGCGAGAAGCTGCGCGACGAGACCAACGATCGCATCACGCAGCTCGAGACGCAGAGCAAGCAGGACCGCGCCGAGCTCGAGGCCAAGCTCAAGGAGCTGCAGTCGGTCCTCGATCAGGCGACCGAGGTGCTCAAGCGCGGCAGCGCCGACGTCGGCGCCCAGGTCGAGCAGCTGCGCGATCAGCTCAACACCAGCCAGGGCCAGCTCGCCGAGCTGCAGCACCGGCTCGACAGCGTCGACCAGCAGCTGACCGCACAGCGCTCGGACATCGACACCAAGCTGGCGGCGGCGAGCACGAGCGCCGGCCCCAAGCCGGCCGTGGATCCGTCGCAGATCCCCGCGGACAAGACCGCTCACTTCGCCGCCGCGTACCAGGCCTACCAGAACGGCGAGTACGACAAGGCGCGCGCGCTGTGGCGCGAGTACATCACGCGCTACCCGAACGACCCCAAGTCCGGCGAAGCCCAGTACTGGATCGGCGCCGCATATACGCAGCAGAACAAACCTGCCGCCGCGCTCGGCGAATACCGCAAGGTGATCTCCGACTACGCCAAGAGCACCGCGGTGAAGGTCGCGCTTTACGGCATGGCCGACGCATTCTATCGCCTCAAGGCGTGCGGCGACGCCAAGAGCGCCGTCGGCGAGCTGATCAAGCGCAAGCCGGAAGCCTCGCTCGCCGAACGCGCGAAGAAGCTGCAGAAGGACATCAGCAGCGCGCCGCGCGGCTACTGCACGAACTGACGACGGTCAGCCCATCAAGCCGCGCGCCGCGAGAATCGGCGCCCGCATCAGCGTGCGCATCCCGAACCGCACCAGCCCCTCCGGTGCGAATGCCGCCAGCGCGTCCACGTGCGTCACCACCGCGCCCTGCTCGGCCGGATACGACAGATAGATCGGCGTCCACTCGTTCGGCCGCAGCTTCGCCTTGAACGCGCGCACGCCCTCGAAGTCGTAGAGCAGGCGTGTGCTGTGGCGCGCGAAGCGCAACAACCCCGGCACCTGGCCGGCGAGCGGAGCGAGCCCGAGCGTGAGCCAGCTGCAGTCTTGCGCGCGCGCCCAGTGCATCACCGCGTCCACGAGCAGCTCCGCGCAGCCGTTCGGCGCGCGTGGATCGCGCACCAGGTCCTCTAGGAACCAACCGCAGCGCGCAGGCACCGGGATCACGCCGGCGAAAGCGATCAGCTCGCCGTCGCGCTCGGCGACGAAGCACGCGCGCTCGGCCAGAAACGCGAACAACTCCACGCGCACCAGGAACTCCATCGGCGCGAGCCAGTTGCGCTCGAGCCAGCGCTCGACCAGCAGCAGCATCTGCTTGCGCAATGGTCCTGCCCGCAGCTCATCGTGTGTGGCGAGCCGCACGCTCACGTGCTTGGCGCGAGCGCGACGCAGCTGCTCGCGCAGGCTGCGGTGCCGAGCCAGCGTGTCCGGCCACTGCCGTGGATCCCAGACCGGTTGCTCGCCGATGCGCAGCGAGCGCCATTGTTCGCCTGCTTCGCCGATAAAGCGCTGCTCGGTGGCGAAGAATGCGCAGCGCTTGCCTTGCGCGCGCGCCGCGAGCGCGAACCGCTCGGCCGCTGCGCGCATCACGCCGGCCGTCGCCAGCGGCGCTCCGGCCGCGACCCAGGCGCCGCCGGTGTCGACGTAGGCCACGCACGCGTTATCGCCGTGGAACAAGTATTGGTAGCCGGGCTCGAGCGTCTGGAACGCGGTCGCGTTCCAGCCATGGCGCTGCACCAGCTGCAGGACTCGTTCGCGTTCGGCCATCGCTCGGGCTGGCGCATATCACGCGCGCGGAGAACTCGCACGCTCGATCGCGAGCCCGCGGATCCGTCGCGCGCTTGACCGGGCCTGCCGCACACATTATATCGCGTTACGATATGAATTCTCGAGCCTCGGGCGCGGCACGCACGCGCAAGCGCCCACACTCGGTGGGCCACACGCGGCCTCTGCCCGACATCGACTACCGTGCCCTGGCCGAGCTCCGGCATCAGATCCGCCGTTTTCTCGTGTTCAGCGAACGCCAAGCGCGCGCTGCCGGAATCGAACCGCAGCAGCATCAGCTGTTGCTCGCCCTCAAAGGTCTACCGCCAGGCCTGGAGCACTCGATCGGAGTGATCGCAGAGCGACTACAGCTCAAACACCACACGGTGGTCGGGCTCACCGACCGGCTCTGCGCCGCAGGCTTCGTGGTGCGCAGTCGCAGCGAGGACGATGCGCGCTCGATCCTCCTGCACATCACGCCCAAGGGCGATCGATTGTTGCGTGGTTTGTCTCTGGCACACAGCACCGAGCTGAAGACCGCCGGTCCGGCCCTGCTCGCGGCGCTCGAATCGCTTTTGACTCAACATGCGCGGTCGACCGCGCGGAGAGCTCGATGAACGCACCACTCGAAGCGCCGGAGCCGGCGGCGCACGTGCCCGATGACCTCGGTGACTTCACCGCCACGCGGCGCACCCTCGTCATCAGTGCGCTGGCAATCGGCATCGGCGCGGTCGGCGCCGTCGCCGCTTTCGCGCTGCTGCGCCTGATCGGACTGTTCACGAACCTGTTCTTCTATCAGCGCTGGGACACGGCGTTCGTTTCGCCCGCCGGCAACCACCTCGGCGTGCTCGTCGTGCTCGTGCCGGTCGTCGGCGCGCTCATCATCGGGCTGATGGCGCGCTATGGGTCGGACCGCATTCGCGGCCATGGCATCCCGGAAGCACTCGAAGCGATCCTGACCAGAGGCAGTCGCGTGGAGCCGCGCGTCGCCGTGCTCAAGCCGATCTCGGCGGCGATTTCGATCGGCTCGGGCGGCCCGTTTGGCGCCGAGGGCCCGATCATCATGACTGGCGGGGCGCTCGGCTCGATCATCGCGCAACTGTTCCGCCTCACCGCCGCCGAACGCAAGACGCTGCTCGTCGCCGGCGCTGCAGCCGGCATGTCTGCGACGTTCTCGGCGCCCGTGGCGTCGGTGTTGCTCGCGGTCGAGTTGCTGCTGTTCGAGCTCAAGCCGCGCAGCTTCGTTCCGGTCTCGCTGGCGAGCGCAACGGCGATGCTCGTGCGCGTACCGTTGCTCGGCGCAGGGCCGATTTTCTCCGTCCCGCCGCACGCGGTGGTGTTGGACCCGAAGGGGCTCGCGGCGAGCGCATTCGTCGGCCTGCTCGCGGGCGGCCTGGCCGCGCTGATGACGCAGTCGGTGTACTTCTGGGAAGACCTGTTCAAGAAGTTGCCGGTGCACTGGATGTGGTGGCCGGCGATCGGTGGTGTCGTCGTCGGTCTCGGCGGTCTGGTTTACCCGGGCGCGCTCGGCGTCGGCTACGACACGATCGAAGCGCTGTTGCGCGGCACTCTGCCTGCATCGGAAACGCTGCGGCTCGTGATGGTGAAATGGACGATCTGGGCGGTGTTCCTCGGCTCGGGCACGTCGGGTGGCGTGCTCGCACCGTTGCTCATGATTGGAGCCGCGCTCGGCGGACTGGTCGGTCCCTGGTTGCCGAACGAAGGCGTCGGTTTCTGGTCGCTGATCGCCACCGGCGCCGTGCTCGGGGGCACGATGCGCTCGCCGCTCACCGGCGTCGTGTTCGCCGTCGAGCTGACCGGCGAGCACGGCGCGCTCCTGCCGCTGCTCGTGGCCTCGACGGTGGCGCACGGGTTCACCGTGCTCGCGATGCGGCGCTCGATCTTGACCGAAAAAGTAGCGCGCCGCGGTTTCCACGTGAGCCGCGAGTACGCGATCGACTCGCTCGAGGTGCTGTTCGTGCGCGACGTGATGCAGACCGTGGTCGTCGGCCTGCCGGCGGGCGCGACGCGCGCGGAAGCGCAGCGTCTGCTCGACACGAAGCTCGGCGTGCTCGAGCCGCTTTATCCGATCCTGGAAGGCGACAACCTGGTGGGCGTGGTCACGCGCCGCACGCTGCTACGCTGGACAGGCGAAGAGCCCTCGTCCGCGATCGCCAACATCGCCGAGGTCGCCACGACGGAACCGATCATCGCGCACCCGAACGAACCGCTGAGCGGCGTCGTGCACCGTATGGCACAGAGCGGGCACACGCGTCTTCCGGTCGTCACGCGCGGATCGCCGCGCAAGCTGGTCGGCATGATCACGCTCGCACACACACTCAAGGCCAGGCAGCGGCATGCCGAGGAAGAGGGCCGCAGAGAGCGCGTGTTGCGGCTCGAAGTGCTGCTGCCCGCGGCATTCCGTCCGGCGGAACGGCAGCGACGCTCCTCGATGCCCAGTGCGCGCGCAGAGAGCGCAAAAGACGCGGCACTCTCGAGCGAAAAGACCGATTGACACGATCGACCTGCCGCTCACCGCGCCAGGTGATACAGCATCGCGTACACCACCACCCCCGTCACCGAGACGTACGCCCACATCGGCAGCGTCACGCGAGCCAGCTTCTCGTGGCGTGGGTGCCGGTTGCGCAGCCCGAAGGCGAGCGTCGTGATCACCATCGGCGCGACCGCGAGCGCGAGCAGCACGTGCGATGCGAGCAGCCCGAGGTAGAACGCGCGCAGCGCGCCCGTTCCGCCGAAATGCTTGTCGCCGAACATCGCGATGCGCGTGAGATAGAACGCCAGGAACAAGCTCGAGGACGTGAACGCGGCCAGCATGTAGCGCTTGTGCACGCGCGTGTCGCGACGCTTGATCGCCGCGTAGCCGAGCGCCATCAGCACGAACGAGGTCGTGTTGAACAGCGCGCACACGGTCGCGAGCGAGTAGCTGGTGATCACGACGAGCCCGCCGGCTTCTCCGCGACCAGGATGCGCGCGTCGCGCGCCAGGCGCAGCGTGCCCTCGTCGTCGCTCGGGTAGAAGCCGCGGATGTCGAGGTTGCGATCGACGAGCACGAAGTGGCTGCCGTGCAGGATGCCGGCGGCCTTGCCGGAATCGTCCTCGCTCTGCTCGAGCGTCTGCTTGAAGCCGTCGACCACGATCTGCTTCATCTCGTCGACCGGGCCGGTCAGGAAGCTCCAGTCGGGCTGGTCGGCGCCGTGCTTCTGCGCGTACTGCTTGAGCACCTCGGGCCGGTCATTGCCCGGGTCGACCGAGAACGACACGAACCGCACCGAGCTGCGCAGCGGCGCGAGCTGCGTGCGCACGCCCGACATGCGCGTGGTCAGCAGCGGGCACACGTCCGGGCAGCTCGTGAACATGAAGTTGGCGATCCACACGCGGCCACGCAGCTGCTCGGGCGAGATCGCGCGCGCGTTCTGATCGCGCAGCTGAAAGCTCGGCACGCGCGCCACGTGCGGCAGATCGGGCGAGCGGTAACAACCGCTCGACGCGAGCACGACCAGGAGCAGCACCGCACGCAAGCCCACGCGCCCTACCTCCGCACGTTGCAAACACGCACCGACAACGCGGCCGCGAGCACGCAGAACGCCGCCAGCACCGCCAGCTCGAGCAACGCGCTGCCGCCGAGACCGGTCCCGATCGGCGCATGACCGGCGTACAGCGCACGCCGCACCGCGCTGACCGAGTACGCCATCGGATTGCAACGCTGCAGCCAGGCGATCGCGCGGCTGGCGAAATAAGCGCCGCCGCGAAGCGCCGGCGCGCTACCAACATCCGCCGGGAACATCGCGCCGGAGAGGATCCACAGCGGCAAGAGCAGCACGCTCATCACCACGTGGTAGCCCGCCGTCGAGTCGAGCCACCACGCGACCGCGAAGCCGAGCGCGCACAGCCCGAAGCAGCTCAACGCGAGCGCCGCAAGCAGCAGGCCCCACTCCACGCTGCCGGCCGCAAAGCCCGCGAACGGCGCGAGCACGACGAACAGCAACCCGTGCGCGAACGCCACGCTCGCCGCGCCCAGGCACTTGCCGATCACCAGCGCCGCGCGCGAGCCTGGGGCGACCAGCACTGCCTGCAGGAACCCGCTGTGGCGATCCTCGATCACGCTCATCGTGGTGAAGATCGCCGTGAACAGCACGACCATCACCAGCACGCCTGGGTAGAAATACTCCAGGTAGCTGACGCCGCGCGCGCCGGGCAGCACGAACGTGCTGGCCATGCCCGAGCCGATCATCAACCAGAACAGTAGCGGCTGGAACAACGCGCCGGCGACGCGGCTCTTCTCGCGCACGAAGCGCGTCAAGTCGCGGCGCACTAGCACCGCGATCGTCGACAGCTCCTCGGCGAGCTTGGTGCGCGGCTGCGGCGCGGTTCCTTCGACGCCGGTGCGCGGCACGCTGTGCTGTGCAGTGCTGCTCATCTCACGCCTCCACCGCGGCGCGCGCTGCCTCGTCGCGCAGCGAACGCCCGGTCAGCTTCACGAACACGTCGGAAAGCGTCGGCCGATGCATCGAGAGCGAGTCGATGCGCCCTGCGGGCAGCGCCTCGACCAGCCGCGGGATCAGCTCGTGGCCGCGCTCGCGCTCGATCAGCACGCGGCCGTCGGCGACGCGCGGCACGAGCTCGAAGCGCGCCGCGAGCTCGCGGCACAGCGCTTCCGGATCGCGCGCCGCGATCGTCAGCACGTCGCCCGCGACCTGGGCGCGCAACGCTTCGGGCGTGCCCTCGGCGATCACGCGCCCGCCGTCGACGATCGCGACGCGATCGCAACGCTCGGCCTCGTCGGCGCGGTGCGTCGTCAGCAGCACCGACAGCCCGCGTTGCGCGCGCAGGTGCTCGATGCGCTCCCACGCCTCACGGAAGAAGCGCTCGTCGAGGCCCGTGGTCGGCTCGTCCATCACGAGCAGCGACGGCTCGTGCACGAGCGCACGCGCCAGCTCGAGCCGGCGCTTCATGCCGCCCGAGAACGTCGAGACCACGTCGTCGCCACGCTCGCGCAGGCCGGCGAACTCGAGCTGGGATTCGCAGCGCTCGCGCGCCTGCGCCCCACCGAGCCCGTACAGCGCGGCCGCGAGCCGCAGGTTCTCGCGCGCCGACAGTCGCGGGTCGAGGCTCGGCGCCTGGAACACCACGCCCATGCAGCGCCGCAACGCACGGTCGCCGGGCTCGACGCGCTCGCCGTCGAGCAGCACCTCGCCCGCGTCGGGCACGAGCAGCCCGGTCAGCACGCGTAGCGCCGTCGACTTGCCGCTGCCATTGGGGCCGAGCAGCCCGAAGATCTCGCCCGACCGCAGCGCAAACGACAGCCCGTCGAGCACGTGCAGCTCACCTGCGGCGGCTGCGCCGCGCCGCGCCCGGGTGCTGCTCGCGAACGCGTGGCGCAGATCGCGCAGCTCGAGCCGCGGCCGGGAAACGTTGCGCGAACGTCCGGTCTCCGGCGCCGCGGACGCGACCACCCCGCTCACTCAGGCGCCTCGGGCCAGAACCAGCGCCGTGAGCAGCAGCGGCAGGTACAGCAGTGAGGTAAAAAAGAGTCGCCGGCCCCAGCGGTCCACGGACTCGTCCGGACGCGTCAGCGCCAGCAACGCCGCCCCGGCGTACGCCGCGCCCAGCAGCACCGCGAGCCCGGCGTAGACCCAGCCGCCCAACCCGAACGCGATTGGGGCCAAGCTGACTGGCAGCATGAGCAGTGCCCAGCCGATCGCATGCCGCTGGGCGGCCTTGGGCCCGTGCACCAGCGGCAGGACGCGGATCCCGGCCTTCTCGTACTCGTGCCGTCGGTACACCGACAGGCCGATAACGTGCGGCATCTGCCAAATGAAAAGGATTCCGAACAAAGCCAGCCCGCCCGGTTCGAGCCGTCCGGTCACCGCCGTCCAGCCCATCAAGGGCGGCAGCGCGCCCGGCACCGCGCCCACCACCATCGCGTGCGGGCTGCGGTACTTGAGCGGCGTGTACAACCAGACGTAACTCCACAGGGCCAGCGCCCCGAGCAGCCCGGTCATCGGGTTGATCGCCAGGGTCAGCAACGGGATCGACAGCAGCGCCATGACCGCCGCGAAGGCGAAGGCGACCTGAGGCTCGAGTCGGCGCGCCGGCAGCGGCCGGCGGCAGGTGCGCTTCATGAAGACGTCGGTGTCGCGCTCTAGCCAGCAGTTGAGGGCGTTGGCCGCGCCGACGAGCAGTGCCGTGGTCCCGAACATCGCCAGGGCACGCGGCCAGCCGATGTCGCCGGGGGCCAGGCCCATGCCGACGGCGGCCGTGGCCATGACCAGCCCGGTCACCCTAGGTTTGGTCAGGGCGACGAGGTCCGAAACCAGCGGCACGAGCCGCGACGTGGCCAGGGCGGTGTTCATCGTGCGGGGTGGCGCCCGTGAGCGAGTCGGACGGCAGTGCCCGCTCGCAACGCTGCGCCTAGGGTCGTCCCGGCAGCCGCCGCAACCTGCTTGCGACCGGCCCGAGAACGCGGCGCATGTTCCTGGAAAGGGCCGGCAGCGTCAAGCCGAGCGCGGCCCCCTACTTCCCCAGCATCGAGCCGAGCCAGATCCCGAGCGCGATCAACACGAACGCGACGCCCGCGCCGACCATGATCATCGGGCCGCGCGTGACCGGCACGGTGGCGGCATCGTCGTGATGGATCGCGGCCGGCGCGGTCTCGCGCGGCGGCTGCGACGTTTGCTTGGGCGGCTCCGATGGCAGCGCGCGGCGTGCGGCCGTGCTCGCGAGTGGGTTCTTCAGGCACTTCTTCAGCGCCACCGCGAAGTCGACCGCGGTCTCGTAGCGGTCTTCTTTTTTCTTCGCGATCGACTTGGCGATGACTTCCTCGAGCTCGAGCGAGAAGCGCTTGCCGTCGACGCGCGAATTGAGCGGGATCGGTTTGTCCTGCACGTGCGCGCGCATGATGTCGATCGGCTTTTCGGCATCGAACGGCAGCTTGCCGGTGAGCAGCTCGTACAGGATCAAGCCGAGCGAGTAGATGTCGCTCCTGCGATCGAGCTGCTCGCCCTGGGTCTGCTCCGGGCTCATGAACTCGGGCGTGCCGAAGACCATGCCCTGCTGCGTGAGCATCATCGAGCCGCGGCCCATCTGCTTCTCGCTGACCTTGGCCAGGCCGAAGTCGAGCACCTTGGGAAAGTCGTTGGTGCCGCCCTGCTGCGTGAGGAAGATGTTCTCCGGCTTCAGATCGCGGTGGATGATGCCGGCGCGATGCGCCTCGTCGAGCGCGCCGCACACCTGGATCATGATGTTGATCGCGCGGTCCGGGTCCATCGGGCCCTCGGCGCGAACCACGTGGGCAAGGTTCTTGCCCTCCATGTAATCCATCACGAAGTACGCGGCGCCGTCGGGCAGCTGGCCGAACTTGTAGACGCGCGCGGTGTTCGGATGCGAGAGCTGGCTCATCGCGCGCGCCTCGCGCCGGAAGCGCGAGACCAAATCGTCGCGGTTCGCGAAGCGCGGGTGCAGCACCTTGATCGCGACCAGCCGGTTCATGCTCGGCTGCTCGGCCTTGTACACCGAGCCCATACCGCCGGTGCCGATGCGTTCGGTGATCCGGTACTCGCCGTTGTCGACCTCGGCGCCGATCAGGGAGTCAGTCATCAGGTGCCGCATGGTACCAGAGCAGGCGGCCATCGCGTACGGCCGAATTCATCAGCCTTTGCGCGGTCCATTGCGGCAACGCCATGGCGCGCGACGGTCGTGGTAGCGTGCGGGCCGTGACGGCGCGGCCCTTCCCGTTCGCGGCTTTGGCGCGCTTCAGCGCGGCCGACGCTGCGTTGCTGCGCGGCGCGTTGCGCTGCCTCACTTTGCCGAGGACCGCAGAGGCCGAGGCCCTGCTCGGCGTGCGCGCGGAGCTGCATCCGGGCGTTGTCGAGCTGTGGTCCGCGAGCGAGGCGCGGGGGGAAAG
>JADMIO010897382.1_pt1 | contig 28230 bp, 22 predicted proteins | sample 8958161 | NCBI WGS metagenome assembly JADMIO01 (sample SAMN16585339, study PRJNA669376) | soil metagenome | isolation source: Crop rotation soil | place: USA: Cullars Rotation, Alabama | collected 2011 | reverse complement strand
GAGTGTTGGCCCATGAGATGTCACACGTGGCGCTGCGGCATGGCGTTTCTCAGATGGGACGGAGCCAAACTTGGCAGACAATCCTGGGTGTCGCCGGAGCTGCGGCCGGCATCGCGGGAGGCAGCGCCGGCGGCTTGTTGGGGACGGCAGTCAACACCGGCGGCTCTTTAGGAGTTGGAGCGCTCCTTAGCAAGTATTCCCGTGGCGCCGAGAATGATGCCGATCTGAACGGGGCAAGAATGCTGGCAGCGGCCGGCTACAATCCGCTCGAAATGGCGCGCTTCTTCGAGAAGCTGGAAGCACAAATGGGCTCCAGTTCCCGGCCCAAAGGTCTCGATGCCTGGTTCTCCTCCCATCCCAGCCCCGGAAACCGGGTTGCGTCGGTTTCGGAAGACATTCGGTTTTACCCATCAAAGGATTACAACGCCGAGACGGGCAACTTTGCGTCAATCAAGACGCTGGTGGCTGCCATTCCTCCAGCGAAGATGAAACCCGCAGTAGCCTTGCAACCGGTGCGATCGCAGCCGCGGGAAGGCCTGCCGAGTGGATTTGCGGACGTCCGCACCAAGGACTTCGTTATTGCTGCTCCTGGAGGTTGGCAGGTAGCTCAAGCGGAAGCCGGAGGAAGCTTGTATGTCGTGCCCCAAGGCGGCGTCGCTAAAGGCTCGCAGGGGGTTGAATTGATTGCAGGCGTGATGATCGACTACTACGTTCCTCCCAGCGGGAGCGTGCAACTCGAGCAGTCGACGAACGAGATGCTCAAGTCCTTCCAGCAGGGCGACTCCAACTTGAAGGTGGGGCGAGCCGAATCGTTCACCATCGGCGGTCAGGCCGGGTTGCTCACTCGCTTTACGACGCGAACGTCTTTTTCTCAAGATCCTGAGCAGGTTGTGAACCTATACTCGGTCGTTCGTCCACCTGGTTTATGGACCCTGGTCATGGCAGCCCCGAAGTCCCGCTTCGCGGAGGCGGAAACGATTTTCCGCCAGATTCTTCAAACGGTCGCTTTCAGTGGCGATAACACGCCTTAAGAATTTATTCGTTTTCCTATCAAGGTGCTAGGATCGGACCGCTGCCTTTGCGCTAAATCGACTCATCCTGGCACCGAGATAGGCGCGCAGGGCACGTCATGCTGCAGGTATGAGCCGCGCGCAAGAAAACGACAAAACGAACCCAATTAAGTTGTTTAGAATCAGCTTACCGTCTCAGGCGGAACGCCGTCACAGCTAACGGAGGAAGCGTCAAAACGACGCTAAATGGCCGGCCGTGGGAAGGAGTCGGGTCTGTGGACACAAGTCCGCCGTTTCCCATATTGCTTCCTCCGAACATCTCCGCGTCGGTGTTCAAAATCTCCTCGTAGTAGCCTTCCTCGGGGACACCCAGGCGATAGCCGGTACGGGGAACCGGCGTGAAATTGCAGCAAACCAGTACGAAACTGCCATCCTCCGCACGCCGGAGGAAAGCAATCGTCGAATTGTCAGCGTCGTGAAAATCGACCCACTCAAAGCCGGTGTGGTGAAAATCCACTTCGTAGAGTGCCGGTTCCGACCGGTACAGCCGGTTCAGTTCTTTGACAAGTAACTGAAGTTTGCTGTGAACGTCGTACTGAAGCAAATTCCACGGCACGGACATGTCATTGTTCCACTCCCAGGGGCTGCCGATGTCGCAGCCCATAAATAGAAGCTTCTTGCCCGGATGCGTCCACATATACGCCAGGAACGCGCGCGCATTGGCAAATCTCTGCCACTCGTCGCCCGGCATTTTTGCCAGCAGCGAGCCTTTTCCGTGTACCACTTCGTCGTGCGAAATAGGCAGCACGAAATTTTCTGTGAACGCGTACAAAAGGCTAAACGTGATACTCCCTTGATGGTACTTTCGATACACCGGCTCAGCCGCGAAGTACGCCAGCATGTCGTGCATCCATCCCATGTTCCACTTCATGGTGAAGCCCAGACCATTGAGATAGGTCGGTTTTGAAACGCCCGGGAAGGCTGTGGATTCTTCAGCGATCGTGATCGCCCCCTCCACCTTGTGCGCCACCTCGTTGAAGGTTCGCAACAGCGATATGGCCTCAAGGTTTTCGTTGCCGCCGTAGTGATTGGGGATCCACTCACCGGCCTTACGGGAATAGTCCAGGTAGAGCATCGACGCGACGGCATCCACGCGCAACCCATCGATGTGGTACTTCTTCAGCCAGAACACCGCATTCGAGATCAGAAACGTGCGAACTTCGTTGCGGCCATAGTTAAAGATCAGGGTCCCCCAATCGCTATGCTCGCCTTTGCGCGGGTCGGCATGTTCGTACAGCGCTGTGCCGTCGAAAAACGCCAATCCGTGAGCGTCCTTCGGAAAATGGGCCGGAACCCAGTCCATGATCACGCCGATCCCGTTCTGATGGCAGCTGTCGATGAGGAACATGAAGTCCTCAGGGGTACCGAAACGCGAAGTCGGCGAATAGTAGCCGATCACCTGGTATCCCCATGAACCTGAGAATGGATGTTCCATCAACGGAAGCAGTTCGATATGCGTGTAGCGCATCTGCTTCACGTACTCGACAAGGGACACCGCCATCTCGCGATAAGAAAGGCTCGTGCCATCCGGCTTGCGCATCCAGGATTCCACGTGGACTTCGTAGATGGCCATCGGCTGCTTCAGCCAGTTCGTGTTGGCGCGCCGCTGCATCCATTCGTCGTCTTGCCACTCATACTTGTTGAGATCGGCGACGACGGACGCCGATTTTGGGGTCACCTCTCCAGCGAAACCATAGGGGTCCGACTTCAGCTGCCTGTGGCCGAAATGTCGGGATCGAACGTAGTACTTGTAAACGCAACCGGCGCCAGCCTCGGGCAGAAACAGTTCCCAGATGCCTCCACTTCGAAGGCGCATAGGGTGGCGTCTTGTGTCCCAATGATTGAAGTCGCCAGCGACCGTCACTACTTCGGCGTTCGGCGCCCAGACAGCGAATCGTACGCCTTTGACGCCCAGTAATTGGACAACGTGCGCGCCAAGAGTGTTATAGCTCTCGTAGTTGGTCCCTTCGCCGTGTAGGTAGATGTCAAAGTCGCTCAGCAACTGCGGAAACCGGTACGGGTCGTCCACGGTCTCGACGTCCCCGTTCCAGAGTTGGATGCGAAATCGGTAGTTCAATGGTTCGCGCGAGAATCGCGCTTCGAAGAAGCCGTGGGCGTGCTTCTTCTCCATCGGAACCGTCTCTCCGTTCTGGAGGCACTCGGCACTAGAAGCGTGCGGCAGAAAGGCGCGCACGATCCAACGCGGCGATCCGTCTTTGCCGTCAACAAGCGCGTGTGGGCCCAGAATACGGAAGGCGTCCCCGTGATACCCTCCGACGATCGCTTCGATCTCGTTGTGCGTCTCAACGGTTGAGCTGTCGATAGCCATCGCCGTTATTATGTCAAGGAGTGCTTGCAGAACTGCATTTGCATCTGGAAGGTTCCGTAGAACCCGAGACCTTATTAGAGATCGACCCTTCCCTGGACCTCGAAGGAATTCGAGCGAAGTTCAAGTTCACGGATTTCGCCGGGTTCCTCCGCAGCTATGTCTGGGTGAGTCGTCAGTTGCGGGAGCCCGACCATTACGCCATCGCGGCGAAGCGATGCTTCGAGTCCTTGGCCGCGCAGAATGTCACCTACGCCGAGATCACGATCTCTGTCGGAGTGATCCTTTGGAAAGAGCAAGACTTTCACAGCATCTTCAATGCCCTCGTCAGCGAAGCTGAGAATGCGCCGCTGCAAATACGTTGGGTGTTCGATGCCATTCGTCAGTTTGGGGCCGAGCCTGCGATGCGCGTAGCCGAGTTGGCGGTGGAGCGTAAGGACGATGGTGTGGTCGCCTTCGGCATTGGCGGGGACGAAGTGAACGGTCCAGCCGGCTGGTTCCGGGACGTGTTCGCCTACGCGCACCGTCACGGATTGCATCTTGCCCCGCATGCGGGAGAAACGGACGGTCCTGCTTCCGTTTGGGACAGCGTCGAACTAGGCGCCCGTCGGATCGGTCACGGGATCCGCTCCGTCGAAGATGATGACCTCATGAGGCGTCTGCGGGAGGACGACATAGCGCTTGAGATTTGCATCACTTCGAACGTTCGTACGGGCGCCGTCAAGTCCTTGGATGCTCATCCGGTGCGACGCTTGATGGACGCGGGCGTGCCGATCGTCATCAATACCGATGATCCGGCCTTATTCGAAACGTCGCTGCGACGGGAATACGCGATCGCACGGGATCATTTCGGCCTGCCCGCGGACCAACTCGCCGCCAATGCGTTTCGTTACGCTTTTGACTATCGACCGACAAGCTTTTCGAGCGCCTCCAGTTCTCGCCCCGCTTCCGACCAGCGGCCCTGAGAGGAAAGTTCGCGATAGCGACGCAGATGCTGCCGGACCTGCTCTATGTTGCCCCCGGCCTGGGGTGAGGGAGCAGTGGACGCCGGAGCAGCGGTCGTGGTCGTTGTTGTCTGAGCGGGTTCCGTTGATGTCGAAGCCGCCGGAGCGGGCGCCGCCCCTGTTAATTCGGACAGGGCTTCTTCGTAGGTGTCGCGATAAATCAAGGTGTTCCCCATGGCAAGTACCACCTTCTTCAATTGCGGCATCCGCGCCTGGGATGACTGAATATAGATCGGCTCCACGTAGAGGAAGGTGTTGTCGATTGGGAGTACCAGCATCTGCCCGCGAAGAACTTGTGAGCCTTGCTGGTTCCACAGCGACAGGTCTTTGGCGATGTTTTGATCCGAACCGATACGGGCGTCAATCTGCAAGGGTCCGTAGATCAGGCTTTGCTTGGAAAGTTGCAGCACGACAAGTTCGCCGTAATGGTCAGGATCACAGCGGGCCGCCATCACGCCGATCAGGTTATCCTTGCTGCGCGGTGTGAAGGACTGAAGAAGCAGGAACTCTGGCTTCGATTCTCCCGGCAACGTCGCGACGACATACGTGGCCGCCGTTCCCTCGGCTTGTTGCGTCTGCGAGTAGGCATTCTTGGCTACGTCCCATATGTCTTCCTTGTTGTAGAAGGCTTCGGCCACCTGCATATGGAATGCGCGATAGACCTCTGACTGCGCTTGAAAGAATGTTTCGGGGTAACGAACGTGAACGCGAATTCCGTTCGGCATTTCCGAAGCGGAACGAAACAATGCGGGGAACATGCTTTGCCAAGCCAGGATAATGGGATCCGTCTCGTCATAGATGTACATTGTCACCGTTCCGTCGTACGCATCGACAGTCGCCTTGACCGAGTTACGGATGTAGTTAAACACGCCCATATTCGCCATGCGGACACGCGCCGCATAGGGATGGCTATCCGATGTCGTGTAACCATCGATCATCCATATCAGACGTCCCTCATCGTTGAGGATGAGGTATGGATCGGTGTCCCAATGAAGGAAGCCCGCGAGCTTGGACACGCGCTCACGCACGTCACGATTGATAAGCATGCGGCTGTCGCCGTTCAGCAGGTTCGTCAGCAACAGATTGCGATCCGCGTACCTGAGCGCGGCTGCTAGTCGCATTCCGAAATTGCCGATACCGATTCCGCCCTTGCCCTCGTATCGGGTATGGACATTGTCCGAGCCCGCTGGATAGTTGAACTCCGGCTGATCGGTACGGACAAATACGGGCTCGTGTGTACTCTCGCCGTAGTAGATTTCGGGCCTCTTTAAAGTGAGGCTCTTCGTCAGTAAGGACGGTGGAGCGTCCTTTGCCAGGAAGACGGGCTGTCCGTTCGAGCTGATCTCAGTTGCATCGGCCATCACCAGGCCGTAGCCATGCGTATAAATGAAATGGCCATTGATCCAATTGGCTCGCGCATCGGGCAGTTGCCGGATATCGAGTTCGCGAGGGGCTACCATCACCTGCTTCAACTGCCCGTCAATGTTATATCGGTCAACGTCGGTATCCGCAAACACGTAGTATTGGCGCAGAGCCTGAAGTTGCGTGACGGTGTCGTGAAATGCTCTCCAATCCCAAAGCCGCACGTTCTCCAACAGCGGTTTGTTCTTGACGGCATCGATCGGGGCTTCCGAGATGCCGGGGTGATTCACTTCCTTGAGTCGCCGGTCGAACCCGAACGCGGCGCGAGTCGCCTGGATGTGGTGTTGAATAAATGGACGTTGCAATGTCAGTTCGTTCGGTTTGACGTGAACAGTTGAAACGATAGGAGGAACGACGGCTTTCAAAATCAGCAGCAATACAGGAGCAAGCGCCCACTTCCATCGCCCGGAAGCGACCAGTATCGCGGCCAATACGAAAGCAGCCACGGAAAGCCATTGGAGGGGAATGCCGATGTGGGTGTTTACGTAATCTGCCCCGACCATGAAGCCATGCTGACTATTGAGGTACTCGTATCGCGCAAGAAAGGATTGGCCTGCCAATCCAAGAAGAAACACCGCGATCACGATCCGCAGCAGCAGTGGCTCCGGACCGCCAAACCGAAAGTGCTGAATGTTGATCTCGAAGCCATCGCGGAAGTCGTGAGCCTGCTGGCGAATCATCCATCCGCGAGCAGTTGCCCAATAAACAACGGCCGTGGCGAGCGCCAGTACGATCCCATACGCCAGAAGCTGCGAATAAAAAGGGAGGTCAAACAAGTAGAATGACAACCCATGACCGAAGACCGGATCACGATACTCGCCGGCAGTCGCAGCCCTCACTTCTTTCGCCCCGAAGTAGCGAGCAAACGTCCAGCCGTTAATCGTGGCCGCGCCAAGAATGAGGGAAACGACGAGTAACGCAAGGCTAGCGAGTTTGGCGTAGGTCGAATACTCCCGCAAGCCCGTACCCGCAAGTTTCATCCCGCGCGCGTGGGCAGTCCATAAGACCGCGAAAGCGACAAATCCCGCCAAAAACTGTGGAACGAAGCTGTAGAGAAGGATGCTCCTCCAGGTGGACAACTGGCCCAGTTCCTTCCACCATTCATACTCGATCGCAAACGAAGCAATCGAGCGTCCCGCAATCAGAAGTGCAATGAGGATTCCGATGATCCATGCCATGGTTGTGCAACCATTGTGTCGCAGTCGGCGGGCAAACGTTGTGGTAGTCTGCTCATTGATGAGACAACCCATCTCTCTCGAATTGCTGGCCTTCAATCTGAAACTGCTTGGACGCCGCAGTAAAAAGAGCATTCTCGTCAGTGCCGGAAAAGACAGTGACAAACAACGCATCCTGCCCGCGATCCGGCGAATTTCGGCATTGAACGTTGAGTTATATACGACACCCGGCACTTTCCGATTTTTTGAGAAAAACGGAATTGATTCGACCCAGATTCACAAAATAACGGACGGACGGGCCCCGAATATCCTGTCGTTTCTGAAGGCAAACCGTTTCGACCTCGTGATCAATGTACTCACGGGTGACAACGATTACGATGAATCCTCGGACGCAAAGCTGATTCGCTCGCTATCCATTGAAAACGGGATTCCCCTAATCACGGACCCGGATGTTGGTATCGCGACGCTGGAACAGATCATCATCGACAGTGAGCGCGGCACATACCGCTACAAGCTCGCCGATGACGCGGAGCCCTGGAACCTCCAACTGCGTTTCATGCAAAAGGTTGCCGATTTGGGTGGTCTGGCTTGTCACCATGCTCACTTCGACAAAGCCTACCTGATCACGATGGACAACCTTCGGTTGAGTCAGGTAGACATGCAGAAGAAGTGGGAGTTGTACAAGTTTCTTAAAGAGAATTACACCCATGCCGATCTCGTGGAGCGCATCTCGCGTGGCTTGGAAAAGATGATCGAGCAGGGCGTCACCTACTGCCGAACCATGGTCGACGCAGACAGTACCGTTAAGTTGCTTCCAATTGAAGCGGCCATAAAGGTAAAGGAACGTTATAAGGATCGCATCCACTTCGAAGTCGGAGTTCAGCCGCTTCAAGGAGTGCTGGATCCGGAATCGTACACCTACTTTGAGCAGGCATGCAAGCTTGCAGATTTTGTCGGCGGCCTTCCGTCTCGTGACAGGCCAACCCCCGAAAAGCACTTAGATGTGATCCTGGATCTCGGTAAGCGTCTCGGAAAGCCTGTGGATGTTCACATCGACCAGGAGAACAATCCGCTGGAGAACGAGACCGAGTTGCTTGCCCGCAAGACGATTGAGCATGGTATGCACGGGCAAGTTTTCGGGGTACACGCGATTTCGCTCGCAGCCAAGAGTGAGCGGGATCAGGACAGGGTTATTGAAGTCGTCAAAGAAGCGGGGATGTCGATCATCATTTGCCCGTCGGCAGCGTTAAGCATGAAGCAGTTGGACATGCCGGCGCCTCTACACAACTCAATCGCTCCATTCCCGAAGCTGCTTGCAGCCGGAGTTCCTTGCTATTTAGGTGTTGACAACATTCACGACCTCTTCATGCCGATCGTGGACGGTGATGTTTGGTTCGAATGCCGCACACTGATGGAAGCTTGCCGTTTCTACGACATCGAGAAAGTCGCGGAACTCGCGTGCCACAAAATTCGCTCGCGAGTGCCGGCTGAGGTAACCCGCGCCTAGATAGAGGCGGCAGCGTTGCTCCGGCCCACTCCGGCCCGTTGAACCGTAAAGTAGAAGATCGAGCCGACGCCTGGCGTAGATTCCACCCAGATCCGACCGCCGTGCCGTTCAACGATCTTCTTTACCATCGCCAAGCCGATTCCAGTGCCTTCATACTCTTTGCCATGTAGACGTTGGAAGATGCCGAAGATTTTGTCGGTGTATTCGGGCGCTATCCCCATTCCGTTGTCCTGAACCTTGAAAACGATTTCATCGCCGGTATCTAAAGAAGAGATTTGAACGTCTGGATTCTTCTCGCTTCGGTATTTGATTGCGTTCCCGACGAGATTCTGAAATATCTGGCTAAGCCGAGTGGCGTCATAACGCACAGTTCTCGGCAGTTTTTCCCAGTGAACGTTCGCTTCAGACTCGCTGATGGTGATCTTTAGATTCGCAACTACGTTTTGCAGGACCTCATCGACCTCGACATCGTCAGGGCGCTCGTCTTTACCAGATCCCGCTCTTGAGTACTCCAGAAGGTCTTGAATCAGATCGTTCATTCGGCGGCCTCCGTCCACTATGAACTGAAGGAAGTCATCGGCGTCATGGTCAAAGCGGCCGGTATATCGGCGCTGCAGCAGCGTACTGTAGCTGGAAATCATCCGCAGCGGCTCCTTGAGATCGTGTGACGCAATATACGCAAATTGCTGGAGGTCCTCGTTCGATCGCTGCAATTCTTCGGTTCGAAGCGCGACACGTCTCTCAAGTTCCTTACGGGTTTCGCGGGATCGCTCGGTTTCACGCCGTTGAAGCACATAAACCATCGCAATCAACGCGACGTTCACGAACAGCACGATCGCAAATAACTCGATGGTCAGGCGAATTCGACGGCTTTGTTCGTTCTTACGCGTTTCTAGTAATCGTTCCTCTTCCTTCCTCATACTGCGGACGGCGGTTCGAATATCATCCATCGCCCTGGCGCCACGATTGGTGAGCAAGATCTGGGACGCGGCGTCGGGCCCCTGCTGAGTGCGCAGTCGGATTGTTTCCTGAATCTCTTCCCATTTTTCCGGGATCAGGCTATCCAAATGGGCCATCCAGGGATCTTGATTCTCGAGCTTGTTGGGGTTTCGGAGTACCCGAAGTTGCTCAAGATCGACTTGCACTTGTTCGAATGTTTTCCGAATAACATCCGTCGCCGCGCTATCTCCGATAAGGATATAGCCTCGTTGGGCAACCTCGATATCTTTAATCTCGGAAAAGAGCTTCTCTACGAGTTGGGTCGTACGATTTGCGTTTTCGAGGTGCTGCGCCGCTTGCCTAAGCTCATCGGCGTTGCGCCATGCCAGGATGCCGAGTACGACAGGAACGAAGGCGAGCAGCCAGAAACCGACACGAATCTTCTGCTCTACCGTCCAATTCATAACCCTGGTCCACGCCTGGGAACGGCTAAACTCTTTCCACCAAAAGGACCTTCTCCAGGTTGTCGACCTCCTGAAGTTTCACCTCGATAATCTCGTTCGCCGTGGTTTGCACCATCCGTCCGACATAGCGAGCTTCGATGGGAAGCTCGCGCCATCCGCGATCGATCAGCACGCATAGCTGAACTCGCGCAGGCCTGCCTTGGTCGAACAAAGCGTCCAGGGCGGCGCGGATCGTTCGCCCCGTGTATAGAACGTCGTCGAAAAGAATAATATCCCTTCCGGTGACGCTGAATTCGATCTCGGTATTGTTCAATACAGGTTGAACCCCGACAGTCGAAAGGTCATCGCGATAAAGATTGATGTCCAGAATCCCGACAGGAATCTGGATATTCTCAAGCGAGGCAATCTTGGTCGCCAGCCGTTGCGCCAAAGGCACACCGCGCCGACGGATGCCGATAAACGCAAGCCGGGAAATATCCAGGCTTTTTTCCAACATCTCGTGAGCGAGTCGCACTAACGTGCGGTCTATCTCTGAGGCGCTCATCAACTGAGCCTTCTCGCGGATTTGCGTCAGTTCGGCCATATCGGAGTTCGAATTCAGGCTATCACGGGACTTCGTCGAGCACGGTGGAAAAGACTCTCCCAAGGCCGCTGTCCAGGAAAACCCTTAGTAGCGTTTCAACCGACCACGAATACGCTTGGTGAGCTTCTCGATCTCATCGAGTTTCTTGAGGGTGCCCACCGCAAGCACGTGACGATCGTTCTTCTCCAACTCGATCTTCAGCTCTTCGGTGAGTTCCATCAACTTGGCAGCGTCTTCGAGCGATTTGCGGTGATCAGCCTTGAGGATTTCCTCTCTCTGAGAGGCGCCGTTGGGGAGTCGTGGTTCCTCAGGCAAGGCGTTCGGATCCTTCATCGTTTGGCCCATTAGCAACATGGCCAAACAGGCAAGGAACAACACCAAGAGGCGCACTTTGCGAAGGCTCATATGCACGCTACTGTTATGATACCGGGATATGCAGCGAGTGAATGTAGGCATTGTCGGTCTCGGCAATGTCGGGATGGGCACTATCGCTGTGCTCACCGAAAATGCCAATCAAATCAAAGAAAAGCTAGGCTTTGAACTCAAGATCAAGGCAGTGTGCAGCCGCAGCATAGCGACGAAGAAACTGCCAAGTTCCTTGAAAAGCGTGAGCAAAACCGCGGATTGGCGGGAATTGGTGGCAAATCCGGATATTGATATCGTCGCCGAGCTCGTAGGTGGCACAACGGTCGCCAAAGAGATCATTCAATCCGCTGTCAAAGAACGCAAATCGATAGTCACCGCCAATAAAGAACTGATGGCCCTTGCGGGCGCCGAGTTGTGGGACCGTGCCATTGAGGCGAGGATTAATCTTGCAATGGAAGCGAGTGTTGCCGGTGGCATTCCCATCCACGCTGTACTGCGTGAAGGCATCTCTGGCGATCGGGTGACTACGCTTCTTGGCATCCTGAACGGAACGTCCAACTTTATTTTGACGGAAATCGAGAAGCGACGCGCGGATTTCAACGACGTCCTGCAGGAAGCGCAAAGCTTAGGCTACGCGGAGGCGGATCCCAGCGCCGACATCGATGGCTATGACGCCCGGTCGAAGCTCGCGATTCTCGCAGCATTAGCTTTTGGTGAAAAAATTACTCCATCCGATATTTATACGGACGGAATTCGACGGATTCAGCCGATTGATTTTCAATACGCGCACCGATTAGGCCATACGATTCGACTGATTTGCGCGGCAAAGCAAACGCCTGACGGTTTAATACTCTCAGTTCGTCCTGCTCTGATTCCCTGTACCGCCATTCTCGCCAGCGTGCGGGGTTCTTACAACGCTGTGTGGGTGCAAGGACGCTTCGGCGGCGATACCTTTTATTACGGTAGAGGGGCAGGGCCTCATCCGACGGGCGTCGCGGTCGTGAGTGATCTGATGCGGGTTGCGAGGGAGATCCGGAGCGGAAGTCCCGAACGTGTCTCGCCTTTTGCGCACCCGCGTTTGGGTGAATACAAGCCGATACCCGTAACTGCGCAAAAATCGCCGTATTACCTGCGCTTCCGCGTTGTGGATCGTCCTGGCATCATTGCATCGCTCGCTCGAATTCTGGCCGATAAGAAGATCAGCCTTGATGCGGTACTCCAGTTGCCGTCAGAATCCAAAGACAACCTGCCGTTCGTTATCACGGTAGAGCCCACCTCCGAGAAGGCTGTACGCGGCGCGATTTCTGAGATGGCGGAACTCGATTTTATGGCGGAGCCGCCGCTTGCAATGCCAATGGAGGCAGGATTATGAAATTCGCCGTTTTCTTACTCACCGGCTGTCTGGCCGCGCAGGTAGCGGAAAAAGCAAATCAGAATTATCAGACTCCCGAGGCACGGCAACGTATGATCCAAACGTTAACCGATCCCGCTCGGGATGCCAGGCAGCGTCCCCGCGAGTTAATTGCGGCACTAGGTATTAAACCCGGGATGACGGTAATCGATCTGGGCACAGGACCAGGGTACATGCTCCCTCACCTGAGCGAAGCGGTAGGGGCCGGCGGACGTGTAATAGGGCAAGACGTGTTTCCGGACTTCCTAGACGAGGCTCGCCAGCGCACGTCAGCCCTGAAGAATGTATCTTTCGTACAAGGAACGACCAAATCTACAGGCCTACCGGCTAACTCCGCCGATTTAATTTTGGTTCTCGATGTTTATCATCACCTGGATTATCCGGAGCAGACTCTAGCGGATCTGCGCCGCGCGTTGAAGTCGGGGGGAAGATTGGCCATCGTCGAATATCACAAGAACGACATCGCGATGAACGGCGGTGCCAAGGAGCACGTCAGACTCGGCGAGTCAGACGCGATTGCAGAGATTGAAAGTAACGGATTTCGCTTGTTGAACAAGCGGGACTTCGCTCCTCAAGTTCAGTGGATGGGGATTTTCCACGCGAAGTAAAGCCTGCGAGTCAGCTAAATCTTATGCTTCTCGCCGAGACTGCTTCGGAATTTCTGAACTTTCGGGCGTACGACAAACATGCAGTACGGCTGCGATGAGTTGCGCGCATAGTAATTCTGGTGATAATTCTCCGCTCGATAGAACTCTGTTGCCGGCTCCAGTTTGGTGACGATCGAGTCGGACCAGACACCGGTGGCAGTGACATCTGCGATTTTCTGCATGGCTCCCTGCTTCTGCTCGTCGGAGTGATAAAAGATCGCGGAGCGGTACTGCGTGCCCACATCATTGCCCTGTCGATTCAAGGTCGTAGGGTCATGGATGGTGAAAAATACGTCGAGCAGATCGGCGTAAGACGTAATGGCAGGATCAAAGGCAATCTGGACGACTTCTGCATGTCCAGTACTCCCGTTGCACACCTGCTCGTAGGTTGGGTTCGGATCGTGGCCGCCCATATACCCGGATTCGACTTTCGTGACGCCTTCCATCTCGAGGTAAACCGCTTCGAGACACCAAAAACATCCCCCGGCGAGCGTTGCAACTTCGAGTTTGTCCATAGCTGATAGATGCTCGTTCCACAGGTCCGGCTACCGAGATATGCTAAGCTGTTTGAGACCGGAGAGGTGGCTGAGTGGTCGAAAGCAGCGGTTTGCTAAACCGTCGTAGGCCTTTAAAGTCTACCGAGGGTTCGAATCCCTCCCTCTCCGCCAGTCGTTATTAATCCCAAAACCCATTCCACAGCTTGATGCGACTGGTCCTCACGACATTCCTCGCTCCGATTGGGGACGACGATGCGGACGTTGCGCTTTGGCCGGAACGTTATTCTAGGACGAAATCGGAGAGTGTCTTGTGTGGAAATTAGCAGCGGGCCTCTTATGTAGTGCGATCGCTTTCGGGCAAACGATCGCCATCACCGGGGCCACCCTCATCGATGGCAATGGCGGCCCACCCCAAACGGACGCGGTGATCGTGATCGCAGGCTCACGCATTCAGGCGGTCGGCGCGCGCGCCTCGGTCAAGGTGCCGGACAACGCCCGTGTCATCGACGCGGCTCGGCGTTGGATTGTTCCGGGCTTCATCGACACAAATGTCCACCTTTCTCTGTACGGTGGGATGAAGGATCGCTACGAGTCTTTAGCCCGCTATCACCCACGGCAGGAGGAGATCGTTCTTGAGGCGGCGCAGCTGCAACTGAAGCACGGAGTCACCACGGTGCGGGACAGCTACGGACTGCTTGCGCCGCTGACCCGCGTGCGCGATCGCATCGCCCGGGGCGAGAAGACGGGCGCACGCATCCTTGCCGCCGGGAATATCGTAGGCTGGGGCGGACCGTACTCCATCACCTTCAGCCTGACACCGGACAAGGATTTGACGTTGTTTCAGGAACAAATGAACGACCAGGTGGCCCAAGGCGCCGGCGAGGATCTGAACGACATGACGCCCGAGGAGCTGCGGGTCGCGATCGGCAAGTATCTGGACAAAGGACCGGACTTCCTGAAATATGGCGGAACGAGCCATTTCTCCCAGCCCACGTTCATCGGGTTTTCGCCGGCGGCGCAAAAAGTGATCGTCGAGGAAACGCACAGACGCGGGCGAGTTGCCGAAACGCACTCCACGACGATAGAGGGCCTGCGGCTATCCATTGAGGCCGGCATCGACTTAATCCAGCACCCGGAGATGTTGGGCCCACGCGAGATGCCTGACGACCTGGCGCGGCTTATCAAGGAAAAGAATATCGTGTGCTCTATGCTGGTGAGCACGATAACTGGGGAACCGTGGTCTAAGCACCTCAAGGACCGCGAAGCAGCCCAGAAGAAATTGGACGAGGCGGCTAAGAAAAGCATGCACGAGAAGACGCTCACGGAACTCAAGCGACGCAACGCCGACCTGGGCATGGACCTGGAAACACGTCGGCGCAACGCGCAAAAGCTGATTCGTTCGGGATGCGTCGTGACGCCAGGAACGGACAGCTACTGGGGCTCTGCGCCGGAATTCGCTCGCGAACGGAAGCCTGAAGCGCAAGACCATGGAACGGGAACCATCCTCGCCATCGAAGGTTTAGTGGAATTGGGAATGACGCCCGCCGAGGCGATTGTGGCAGGCACGAAAAACGGGGCTATCGCGTGCCGCGCCCTTAAGGATTACGGGACGCTAGAGACTGGAAAAGTGGCGGATCTGGTTGTGCTGGATGCGGATCCCCTGGCGGACATTCACAATATTGGAAAAATTCGCCTTGTAATGAAGGAAGGACGCACAATCGACCTGGGTCAACTGCCAGAAACCCGCGTGCTTTCTGGAACCAACAAGTAGCCTCGGCACATACGGGGGGCGCTGCCGCGCATCCCCTTCGCACCTCAGTTAACCTTGCCTCCATCTGCCACACCTCCCGCGCGTCAGGACTTTCCTTACCTTCGGCCTTTCCGCAGGATACTGTGAAACGCGATATACTCATGCCCTATGATGAACACCACGCGCCGCCGAATACTGCAAGCTCTGGCAGCTAGTGCAGCCGGGTACACGGCGCCTGGGCTTTTTGCTGAAGCGCTGAAGACAACCGTCGGTTTGGGAGAGGGTCCCTTCTACCCGGACAAGATGCCGCTAGACACGGATAACGATCTGCTGGTCCTGAATGAAAACCTCACTCCGGCAATCGGTGAAGTTCTCTACTTATCCGGTCGAGTGTTTACAAAATCCGGCGAGCCGTTACGTAACGGGTATGTGGAAATCTGGCAGACTGACGTGAATGGCTCTTACGTGCATTCCGGCGGCCGCAATACCGGTGGCTATGATTCAAACTTTCAGGGCTACGGCCGCTTTGTAACGGACTCAAAAGGCCAATACTTTTTCCGCACGATCAAGCCCGTCGAGTATACCCTGCAGGGCGCATTCCGCTGCCCACACATTCACTGCGCGATCAGCAAATCCGGCCAGCGCCTCATCGCTACGCAGATGCTGTTGAAGGGACATCCAGCCAATGAACGCGACGGGATCGTCAAGCGAAATCGGGAGAAAGGCGAAATGCTGGAATCCGTGATGGTTGACTTGAAGCCTATTCCAGGATCCAAGCTGAAGGAGTACACAGCCAACTGGGACGTTATCATCGGCCGCACGGCGCAGGAGACGGAGGATGGAACGCTCGGGATCGGTCTTGGCAAACCGGATCGACCACGGTTCAACCCCCCGAAGCCTAAGGCTTAGAATCCTTGCTTTCGAAGCGGCGGGATTTCGCACTCAACCGCCACCAGGGCCGTAGCCTTTTATCTTTGAACCGGCCGATACACTGTAACGATGTTCCGAAGATTGCGGGTGCTACTTATCGTCGGCTCAGTCCTCCTTATCGCCTGTAGTTCACGAAGCATGCCGCCAGTCGAGGACGTTGGAGGCGCCCAGGACCTAGGACGGTTTACGCTCTCGTCGTTGAATGGGACTCGAGATGGCGATCGTCTCAGAGTACAGGCGGTTTATCGTGATGACTCACGCAGTCTAACCGTCCAACTACAATTCAAACTGACACCTCAGGCCAAGCTTGAAACGGGAACCTGGGTCGGGCTGGCCGGCCAGGGCAGCGTTCGGGAACGATCGGTCACGTTCTTAGGAGGACAATCGGGACCACCCAGCATAGGCGGTCGGTTCGATCTCATTGCTCCTGACGATCGAACCGTGCTCCGTGTGACCATTCCTCTCCAGCCTTTGCAGAATCCACTCTAGCAAGTGAACAGCTGATCAGAATTTCAATCTTTAGGACCTTCGAGCCCTGCGTACGACAGTTATTCAATGACAAGCGCGGCGACATTGCGCACCATGGAGTGACCGGCACTGACCAATGATCTCGAGGCCAGGTCCTTGAGGTACTCGAGCATTGCATCCTTGTTGAGGCGACGGCAAATATTCGCAGCCGCACTAGCAGGAGGACTGTGCGCTTCTCGAGGCGGACAGATCCTTTTTTTGGACCTCTTCCGAAGGAAGTGCATCTTCACAGGAGATTGTCTGGAGTTCCCATGTCTTGTGTATTCTGGCCGATAACAGGCGGCAGAGTCTCTATTGTTATCGAGCCGAAGCTGTCACGATCGACCCGTCGGGGATTGAAACAGCGCACCAGTCGGCATCAGCGGAAGTGTTTCACCCTAGCGCATAGGCAATTCAGCCCTCGAGGTGGTTTTCATGGACTGTGTCACAGATAAGAACGAAGCAACCGCACTACTTCGCGCAATAGATCGCTCCCAGGGATTGATCGAATTCAAGCCTGATGGAGAAATCATCAGCGCCAACGACCTGTTCCTTGATTGCATGGGCTACACCATGGATGAGATTCGCGGCAAGCACCACCGCCTCTTCGTCGATCCCGCCTTTGCTGCATCCAAAGAGTATTCCGATTTTTGGGAGGAACTCAGGCGAGGAGAGTCCCTTACCGCCGAGTACATGCGCCTGGCGAAGGGCGGACGCGAGGTCTGGCTGCAGGCAACCTATCATCCCGTGCTTGGAGCCAAAGGCCAAATCGAGAAGGTCATTAAGCTTGCAACTGACGTCACAGAGCAAAGACTCGCCAGAGCCAATGATGCAGCAAAAATTGCGGCTATGGAGAAATCGATGGCCGTTATCGAATTCAACACCGATGGCGCCATCCTTCGAGCAAACGACATCTTCCTGGACTTGATGGGCTATCAACTTCACGAGATTCAAGGTAAGCATCATCGAATCTTTGTCGAAGCCGACTTTGCGGCTAGTAAGGACTACGCGGAGTTCTGGACGGATCTGGCTCGAGGCAATTTTCATCGGGGTCGTTTCGAGCGCATTACGAAGTCTGGCAATTCGGTCTGGCTTGAAGCGACTTACTCGCCAGTTTTGGATTTAAGAGGACGACTTATCAAGGTCGTCAAGTTCGCTTATGACATTACCGCGCAGATACAGCAGGCCGAAGAGCTTGACGAAGCGTTGCGTGCGGCTCGGGAAGCAGAGCGTGTAAGAAACGAACTAGATCGCGCCGTTCAGATGATGTCTACTCCTGTAACACCAATCTGGGAAGGCATCCTGCTGCTTCCGTTGGTTGGTGTCCTTGATTCCATGCGCGCCGCAGACATCATGAAGAAGTCACTCAGCATGATCTCAGAGACGCGCGCCAAAGTATTTGTCCTCGATATCAGCGGAGTGGCGACTGTCGATACGGCGGTTGCCAATCAACTGATAAAGATCACAAGGGCGACAAGGCTAATGGGTTGCCACGCCATCATCTCCGGATTGTCCCCGGCGATTGCGCATACGATTGTGGAACTCGGTGTGGACGTCGAATCGATACGCACAACTGCGACACTGAGGGACGCGTTCGAAACCGCCCTGGTGATCATCGGCGATACATTCGGCGGCAAGCGCAGCGCGAAGAACGACAACGATGATGGAAAGGCACGCGCAGCCGGAGGTTAGCCCATGGCGCATCTTGCTACTGAGTCGACGACTGCCATTACAGCCACTCAAGGTGTGCTGGTTGTAACGATGCAACCCGATATGGATTCCGGCCGGTTTGAGTCGATGCGTCAGGCGATCCTCGACCGGATGACCAGTCGCAAGTTCAACGCTCTGGTGCTTGACTTTTCAGCAATCGATGTAATGAATCTGCTCGATTTCAATCGTGTTCGGAAGCTTCTCGCCTCCGTGAGGTTGCTGGGCACGCAGACCGCCGTTGTCAGCCTCTCGGTCGGTGTTGTGCTTTACCTCGCGGACATCCAGGCGGACACGGACGGTATTGACTGTTACCTCGGACTGGATGAGGCTCTCGAAAAACTCGGCACGGGCGCGTAAAGAACTATGGCCGCGACCACGGACTCGCCCACTTCCACTACGTTTAACCTGGAGAGCATGGCCGCGCTTCACGCCGCCGTTGCTATGACCCGGTCGCTGCCATTCATGAATGATCTGGCTCTGCAGGACCGGGTCTTGATATGCACGGTGGTATCGGAATTAGGCACCAACATTTTGAAGTTCGCCGGTAAAGGAACGGTTTCGCTGGCAAGGATCAATGACAATGGCCACGATGCCATTCAGGTAGTAGCCCAAGACAACGGACCCGGTATCGGGAACCTGGAACTGGCAATGCAGGATGGTTACAGCACCGCCGAAACTTTGGGGCTGGGACTTCCCGCCGTTCGCCGCATCATGTCGACGATGAATGTGGAAACCGGGAAGGGACGTGGAACCAAGGTTGTGGCGAGCAAATGGCTAGACAACTTTTCGGCAGCCGACCGGCCTCGTGCGTCACGCTGGTCCACGGGCAACGATAACAAACGGCTGATCAAGCTCGACTATGCGCAGAAAGTTCGTCCCTATCCTGGGCAGACTGTCAGCGGCGATATTGCGATTCTGCGCCCAGCGGAGCTCGGTCTGCTGTTCGGCATTGTCGATGTCTCCGGACATGGGCCTGAAGCCTCTCTCCTGGCGAGCCGCCTCAACCGGGTGATCGAAGCGGAGCAATCGTCTAATCCGGAAGATCTTCTGCGGGTGCTCCATTCAAAAGCCGTAGGGACACGAGGGGCAGCAGTGGGACTGGCTTTTCTCGATTGCGCCAGCCATCGACTTACCTTCGCCGGAGTCGGTAATGTGCACATCCGGGTGCTCGGAGCGCGATCGTGGAGAGGTGTGTCGCGCGACGGCATCATCGGAGAACGTATGCGGGGGTTACTTCCACAGTCGGTCGGGATTTCGGCAGAGGACGTAATCGTAATTGCCTCCGATGGAGTGTCAGAGAGTTCGAGGAGCAGTGTCTTGGTTCATGGTTCTAAACTACCGGCCAGCACTATAGCAGAGAAGATAATACTCGAGGCCGGAAAAGCTACAGACGATGCATCGTGCGTAGTGGTCAAATGTCTGTGATGCACACCTTAGGGGCCATCAGTCTAAACGACGAACGATCTTGTATCGAGTTCAGGCGGAAGGTAGTCATGGCCTTGTCAGGAATCGTGGCAGCTACGGAAAGTATTCCTCGAGCTGCATGGCTTTCCGATTGTGCTAGCACGCTCATCGGCCAATCGCCGTTAGTTGTCCACTTTTTCCTCGAAGAAAGCGCATCTGCGCGGCTGGTTGTGCTTTTCGTTAATGAGTACAAAACTTCGCTTCCGACATGTCCTCCAACCATCGGAACTGTGGAACCTGCCGACAGTATTTCTGGGGCTTTCAGCTTCAAGTTTAGTTGCAGTCTTCGGGATGCCGTCATCACCGGCGAACAAGTTGAACGCATCCAACAGACATTTGCGGAGAAATCACGAGAACAACTCTTCCGCGAGATGGCGGTGATGAATGAGCAGCTTATTGATGCAAAGAAAACGGCCGAAGAAGCCACGGAGGCAAAGTCAAACTTCCTTGCCAATATGAGTCACGAGATTCGCACGCCGATGAACGCGATTATTGGCATGTCGCATCTTGCCCTCAAGACCGAATTGACGGCCCGGCAGCGAGACTACATTACCAAGATCCAGTCTTCCGGTCAGCACCTTCTAGGGATCATCAACGACATCCTTGACTTCTCGAAGATCGAAGCGGGGAAGCTTGCCGTCGAACAGATCGACTTGCATCTGGAAAAAGTGATGGAGAACGTTGCAAATCTGGTTGCAGAGAAAACTGCATCTAAAGGTCTTGAACTGGTCTTCGACATCGAGAAAGGTGTACCTCTCAATCTTGTGGGTGATCCTCTTCGCCTTGGTCAGATCCTGATCAACTACTGCAACAACGCGGTCAAGTTCACGGATCAGGGAGAGGTCCACGTTCAGATCCGGACATACGAGGAAACGGATCACGATGTCCTCCTGTATTTCGCGGTCAAAGATACCGGCGTGGGCTTGACGGAGGAACAACGCGGAAAGCTATTTCAAAGCTTCCAGCAAGCTGACGCCTCCACCACCCGTAAGTATGGTGGAACGGGACTGGGTTTGGCCATCTCGAAGAAACTGGCGGAACTGATGGGTGGAACTGTCGGAGTCGACAGCATCTACGGGAAGGGCTCGACCTTTTGGTTTACCGCGCGGCTAGGTAAATCAGTGGGACAACCGCGAGCCGGCATATTGCAGTCCGAGCTTCAGGGTAGACGGGTTTTGGTGGTGGATGACAACGAGACTGCCCGGACCGTTTTGTGCGACTTACTCGAGGGTATGAACCTTTGCGTAGACATGGCGCCCGATGGTTCGATAGCGCTCAATCTTTTAAGGAAGGCTGACGGAGAGGGTAAGCCTTACGAACTCGTCCTGGTTGACTGGCAAATGCCTGAAATGGACGGCATCGAAGTGGCCCGGCAGACTCGCGGTACTCCTTTGGCGAAACAGCCTCATGTGATTATGGTCACCTCCTACGGCCGAGAAGAGGCCATAAGAGGGGCTCAGAAGGTAGGCATAGAGGACTTTCTCGTTAAACCCATCAACGCATCCACGTTGTTTGACAGCCTTGCGCATGTGTTTGGGGGCGCGCAGCGGCCCGAGTTGCGCGACTTCGGCGTTGAACGTGTCACTGGCGCTATGGCCGACTTGGCTTCCATTTGGGGAGCGCGCATCCTGCTGGTGGAAGACAACGAAATTAATCAGCAAGTGGCGACGGAACTCCTGCGCGATGGCGGGTTCGTTGTCGATGTCGCGAACAATGGCCAGATCTCTGTCGAGATGGTGCAGAACGCGATCTACGATTTGGTGTTCATGGATATGCAGATGCCCGTAATGGACGGAGTGACAGCCACGATGGAAATCCGCAAGTTGGCGCGGTTCAGCGATCTGCCTATCGTGGCAATGACGGCCAATGCGATGCAAGGCGATCGAGAGAAGTGCATCGCGGCCGGAATGAATGATCACCTCAGCAAACCGATTGAGCCAGATGAGTTGTGGAAGGCAACGCTGAAATGGATCAAACGACGCGAGGGCATCGGTGCGCAATCCTCCCCGCAGCCTACCGTTCCAGTCCCCGAAGCGACGCCGTCGCTTGAACTGAATGTACCTGGCCTGAACGTTGAAGAGGGATTACGCCGAATGCTTGGTAATCAGCGGCTGTATCTTTCGATGTTGCGGAAGTTCGCGGCAGGAAATAAGAATGTTTGTGATCAGATCCAGGAGGCGCTAAGTGCTGCGGACTGGAATACCGCCGGACGGCTAGCCCACACGGTTAAGGGTGTAGGCGGAAGTCTCGGCGCTGTCGAGGTGCAATCCCAGGCAGGCATACTCGAGGCGTTGCTGCGTAGAACGGCGGCTCGTGAAGAAGTCGACCAACAACTTACCGTCTTTAGATCCACACTTGACGCGCTGCTGATGGCACTGGAGCAAGGCCTGCCAAGGGACTTCGAAAGAGTTGTTACGGAGCAGCATGACTGGGCAAAGGTCAGGGTGGTGTGCGAGCAACTTGATTCTCTACTTACTCAATCGGATGCTGAGGCCGCGGATCTCCTTAACGATAGCGCGGACTTACTCCGCGGAGCGTTCCCCGACCACTATGACAAGATTAGTGATGCAGTCCAGGATTATGATTTCGAGACCGCTCTCAAAGTCCTGCGGGAGGCTGAGCTGAGCAAAGAACTCACTTCTAGCTCGCCTTAGCTACCCTGGTTCGTTCGACCCTGAGTTCCTAGTCACAAATTATTTTACCGGCATCACAACTGGAGCAGCCTTGTCCTTAACCAGGAACACCAAAAATTTCGCGGGTTTCGTGCTACTGGCGTTTCGACCAACTGTGTGAATGTCGTCGGGACCTTCATAAAAAGTTTGTCCAGCTGTCAAAGTAACTTCATTTCCGCCTTTCAATTGCATCACAATGGATCCTTCCAGCACGTAGATGAATGCATGTGCATTGTGCCGATGGATTGGGCCGGCATAGCCTGGGACATAATCCACGACAATCATCAAGCCCTCCTTGCCAGGAAACTCCTTGAGTTCCTTCGACAACATAGGTGTGACTTTGGCTTGCTGGGCAACCGCAGTGTCGACCATTAGACTTGCCAGCGCCAACAAGAGCATTTTGCGCTTCATAAGTGAACCTCCCGGAATCCTTTTCGCAACCGCGTAGGCGCTACAAAGGCAGGCCAGCCCGATCGCATTAAGACCCCAGCCCATAGCTCTACTATTTTCCTATCGCTAGCCTGCGGGATTGCGTATAATCCTATCCTGATTTCGCATATGAAATTGATGCGCTATTCCTACCGTCCAGGAGTGTCTGGTATGCTTTGGAGTCCCCGCAGTTTGCTTGCGATTGTCTCGCTAATTTTATGTCACACCTGCATGGCGCAGGAGGTCACGTTCCTTGAGCAGAACTGGACGCCGGAGTTGCGCGAGCTGTTCTACTACACACCACAAGGGTCACGGCTGATCCCCTATGACTGGTTTTTAGCGCTGGAACGTTCGGACGACAAGGAACTTTTTTCTTCGCCGACAAACCTGTCGCGATTCGGTCTGATGTATGACAGGAGCCCATCGAAGCTGAATCCCGGGAAACTGCCGATCGGCTTCACTGCGGAACCCGGCGCTGCCCCCGGTGGAGGGAATTGGATGGGCATGACATGCGCCGCGTGCCACACGGGGAACGTGACCTACGGTGGGAAAACGATTCGTGTCGACGGCGCCCCAGCCATGAGCGATTTTGGCGCATTCTTGAGTGCGCTTTCGCGCTCCGTGCTGACGAATCATCCCTCCGTGGACAAGGAGCGGTTCAAACGCTTTGCAGCCAGAGTACGAGCTGCTCGGCCAAACGGGCCTACGGAGGATCAACTGGCCGATCACTATCAAGCGTTCGCAGCCAAGTTCATTGGTCGGGCGTGGATGCGCACTCCGCCGATTCATGCTGGTCCTGGGCGTGTCGATGCTTTGACGCAGATCGTGAACGCGCTCGCAGTGTTCAACTTGGGAACACCCGAGAATCTACACCCACCAATGGCGCCGACAAGCTATCCGTTTCTTTGGCTGGCTCCCAAGCTGGACTTCGTACAGTGGAATCCAATCGCGTCTAGTCCGATCGCCCGAAACGCAGGCGAAGCCTTGGGGGTATTCGGTGAGGCAAACTTCGGCAGGGATGGCCAAGCGTCTCCGCTCGATTCAACCGTCCTGTACGACAAGCTGTTTGAGCTTGAGCATTGGTTGGACGATCTGAAGCCACCTCGATGGCGCGAGGACATCTTCGGCGCGATCAACGAAGCCAAGTGGCGGCGGGGCGCCGCGCTGTTCCGTTCAGACTGCCGCGGTTGTCACAATATGCCTCCCTTCGACATGACGAAGAAGGAAGACAATATTGCCGGAAAGCAATTCATCAAGATTACTCGGATTGCATATCAGAATGTAGGCACTGATCCTTTATACGTGCAGAGCCTGGTGGGCCGGTTCGTCCAAACAGGCGCACTTGGCCCGATGCTGTTCGGCGGCAGGACGGTGGTGCCCGGGGCGGAATTCTTCTCCACTTCGACCGGTGCGGTGCTTCGCAAGGGACTCGCCGATGCCAACATCACTGGCGAGAAGCTGCTGGCGTATAACGGCTTTCGATTCTACCCAAAGAACAACCCCAGCGATCCGAATGAGCAGTTGAGGCCGTACCGACCACCATCCGTTACAGATCTGAAGGCGGGCCCGCTACTCGGCATTTGGGCGACTGGACCCTTTCTGCATAACGGTTCCGTGGCCAATATCTACGAGTTGTTGAGCCCCCCGGAGGAGCGATCCCCTTCCTTCTGGGTCGGCAGTACCGAACTTGATCCAGAGAAACTCGGGTTCGTTTCGACAGAGCGGGCGGGCTTGTTCAAACTAGAGACAAGTGTGCCTGGAAACCGCAACTCAGGACACGTATATCCTCGAAGACCGTATTCAAAAGAGCAGCGGCTTGATGTGATTGAGTTCTTGAAGGATCCGGAGCGTTTCTCCGCGGAGGCAGGAAGGTGAGCTTTTTAGATCAATACGACAGCGCGAGCGAAGACACGAAGTTCCCGCTAGTTCGGGGATGGATGAAAAACTCGCCGTTGGAATTTTTCACCGAACTCCGCGAGAAGCGCCCGATTCTGCAGACTCCGGAATGCACACTGCTGGCGATGCATGATGATGTTGTGGATGCGCTGCTGCAAACGTCGGTGTTCACTGTCCAGCTTTATGAAGAAAAGATGGGCACATACCTGATGGCGCAGGACGATACCCCTGTGCATTTTCGTGAAAAAGCGATCATGCAGACATTGTTGAACCGTGACGATCTGCCGCGTATTCGCGAGATGGTCGGACGTCTGGCATCAGAGGCGCTTGACGCGGCGCCGGACGGAACAATAGAAGCCGTCAACGGGTTGACGCGCCGCGTACCAATCGGGCTAGTTCAGGAATACATGGGGTTCGACGGAGTCGCGCCTGAGACCTTGGCGCGGTGGTCGCTGTTCAATCAGTGGGACACGTTCCACAACCAGCCGTTTGATGGAAACGAGAACCCCGCTGAGATTCACGCAAAAACGCAGGCTGTGAACGACGAACTGCGGGCCTATCTGGCCGAGTTGGTTCCCCGCCGAATCAAAGCGATCAAGACCGGCGACCAACGGGACGATATCGTCTCGCGCTTGTTGCGATACTCGCTGCCGCAAAGCGTGGGGTTTCCGATGGAGCGTTTGGTGCGCAACCTGGGTGGAATGTTGATTGGAACCGTGGAAACCACGTCCCAGGCGACTGCCCAAGCCATGCAGGAGTTGTTCCGGCGCCCCGAAGCCTTGGCAAAGGCTCGCGCTGTTGCCAGTGATCCCGCCAAGTTCGATGGGTTCGTATTTGAGGCCTTGCGCTTCGATCCGATTTCGCCCTACCTTTTCCGCCGGGCTGCTGAAGATTACACGATCGCACGCGGCACTGCGCGTCAGGCTACGATTGCTGCGGGTACGATTGTGCTGCCGCTGGTGCTGTCCGCGATGTTCGACGCTTCGGCTCATAGCGCGCCGATGGAGTTCCGGCCCGAACGGTCGCTGCGAAAAACCTTCCATTTTGGCTTCGGTTTGCACGAATGCCTCGGCCGATATATTGGGGAGGTGATGGTCCCCGAAATCATCCGGCAGGTCGTGTTGCGACCCAAGGCGCGGCCGCTGAGCGCGATCGAGTATGGCGTGGAATCGTTTCCTGAGCGTTATATGATCGCCTTGCGTTAATGGGGCCAACACGCTCTAACAGGCAAGAAACCCCATAGCATGAAGGGATGTTCTAGGGCGTTTTGCAGCATATCTTCAGTGAGCTAGCGCCTGTGAATGAGAGAACGTAAGTTATGATGAGAGTTCATTCACAGTCCGGCATAGGGCACACGCTTCGACGTGGTTGTCTTTTGCCAAGCTGCTAACCGCTATATGAAACTGGCAAACCTGCACGTGCTCGTCACCGGCGCGGACGGCTTCATAGGGTCTCACTTGGCCGAGGCCCTCGTCAGGGAGGGTGCGCGTGTACGACCGCTGGTGCAATACAACTCTTTCAATTCCTGGGGATGGCTCGACGGTTCTTTGCACGCCAAAGATATGGAGATCATCGCCGGCGACATTCGTGATCCTCATTTCTGCGTCGAACTGACGGCTGGCATCGACGTAGTATTCCACTTGGCAGCTCTTATCCCGATTCCTTACTCGTATAGGGCTCCCCATAGCTACGTGGATACCAACGTAAATGGCACGCTGAACCTTTGCCAGGCTGCTCGGAACAGCGGTGTGTCCCGATTCATCCACACCTCGACGAGCGAAGTGTACGGAAGCGCCCGGTATGTTCCGATTGACGAGAACCATCCGCTAACCCCGCAGTCTCCCTACAGCGCGACGAAGATTGCCGCCGACTCGATCGCCTTGAGTTTTTATTACGCTTTTGGTGTGCCGGTTGTGATTGCGCGTCCCTTCAATACGTATGGCCCGCGCCAGTCGGCGCGAGCCGTCATTCCAACGATCATTTCGCAACTCGCGGCCGGGCGGACCGAGATCGCACTCGGGAATCTGCACACGACCCGCGACTTCACGTTTGTCGAAGACACTTGCCGCGGATTTCTTGCGATAGCGGGGCTGGAAGGCGGCACAGGCGAGGTCTACCACATCGGCTCGAATCACGAAGTCTCCATCTCGGACTTGTTGTCCCTCATTGCCGATTTGATGGGCGTGCAAGCGACGGCCGCCGAGCAGGCCGAGAGACTTCGCCCGGGGGCCAGTGAAGTCCTGCGCCTGCGCTGCGACAATTCGAAGCTCGCTCTGGCGGCGGGATTCACACCGTCGGTATCTCTGCGTGACGGACTGGCCGTTACCGCGGATTGGCTCCGCGATCCGCAAAACCTGGCACGCTACAAAGAGCATCTCTACAATGTCTAGGCGCGCCGTCGTTCTCGCCGGAGGAAAGGGCACGCGCCTCCGGCCTTATACCGTAGTCCTGCCGAAACCATTGATGCCGGTAGGAGAGTATCCCATTCTTGAGGTGATCGTCCGACAGCTAGCCGCGTACGAATTCGACCGCCTTACAGTTGCTGTGAATCATCAGGCGAACCTTATACAGGCTTTCTTCGGCAACGGTGAAAAATGGGGCATCGACATCGATTACTCGCTCGAAACACGCCCGCTCAGCACCATTGCGCCGCTTTGCCTGATTCCGGATTTGCCCGATCAGTTCCTGTTGATGAACGGTGACGTGCTGACCGATATTCATCTTGCAGAATTGTTGGCACGTCACTCGACGTCCGGCGCCGCGTTCACGGTGGCGGCCGCCCGGCGAAAGCACACCATCGATTACGGCGTACTCCACGTCGATCAGTCGAACCTGCTCACCGCCTTCAGCGAAAAGCCGTCGGTGGATTATCTGGTTAGCATGGGCGTGTACATCGTGAGCAAGTCGGTGCTCTCAATGGTGCCCCGCGATCAGCCCTACGGCTTCGATAATCTGATGCTCGACCTGCTCGGCCGCCAGGAGCGAGTTCAGGTGTATCCGTACGACGGTTACTGGCTCGACATCGGCAGGCCTGACGACTATATGCAGGCGATCGAAGAGTTCGAGGCTAAGAAAGATACCCTGATCCCACATGGGTAAGCACGTCCTGGTCACAGGAGCAACCGGGTTTCTTGGCCGCTATCTCATATCGGCGCTGCAGGAATCGGGGCAGACTGTTCGCACGCATTCTTCCTCCGACGGTGATATCGCCGGCGGCGAACTTGCATTCGAGAATGTAGGTCACGTCTTCCACCTGGCTGCCAGGACCTTTGTTCCTGAAAGCTGGAGCTCGCCGTACACCTTCTATAAAGCGAACGTTCTAGGATCAGTGAATGTTCTCGAATTCTGCCGTCGTTCCGGAGCGTCGCTGACCTTCGTCAGTTCCTATGTATACGGAGCGCCGCAACTTTCCAGCACAGTGGGATCCGAAGCTTGGAATTCACGTGACTTGAAGTCGCGGC
>JADMIO011294215.1_pt1 | contig 28232 bp, 18 predicted proteins | sample 8958161 | NCBI WGS metagenome assembly JADMIO01 (sample SAMN16585339, study PRJNA669376) | soil metagenome | isolation source: Crop rotation soil | place: USA: Cullars Rotation, Alabama | collected 2011 | reverse complement strand
CGCGACTTCAAGTCACGTGAATTCCAAGCTTCGGATCCCACTGTGCTGGAAAGATTCATTTTCAACAAATGCAGCGCAACCCCTAACGGTTACTTTTGGTCTTTAATAATCACACTAACCCTGCCCTATGAAAAAGCTATACCCTCTTCTCAGCATTTTGCTGTTATTTACCTGTGTTTTTTCGCAAAGCCCCGCCATTAAGTGGCAAAAATCGCTTGGCGGCGCAGGTTACGATATTGGCCATAGCGGCAAGCTCACCAGCGATGGCGGATTTATTATTGCAGGCACCACCGATTCCACCAGCGGCCAGGTAACGGGCACGCATGGAAGTAAGGATATTTGGGTAATAAAATTAGATAGCCTGGGAGCCCTGCAGTGGCAAAGGGCGTTAGGAGGTTCGGGCTACGATAATTGCGGCACCGCTAATTCTGTGCAGCAAACTGCCGATGGGGGCTATGTGGTAACCGGGTATACTAATTCTAATGATGGTGATGTGACGGGCAATCATGGCAGTTACGATTACTGGGTGGTTAAGTTGAGCAGCCTCGGCGCTATTCAGTGGCAAAAAACTTTGGGTGGACCCAATTCCGATCAGGCGACGTCCATTCAACAAACTACCGATGGGGGCTATATTGTTGCAGGCGAGTCTTACTCTACTACAGGGCAGGTTACCGGCAATCATGGCGGGGGCGATTATTGGCTGGTAAAACTGGATGGCAGCGGAAATATGCAGTGGCAGAAAAGCTATGGCGGAAGCGATTGGGAAGTTGCCCTGGACGTTAAACAGACTGCTGATGGGGGGTACGTAGTTGCGGGCAGGTCAGGCTCGGGCGATGGGGATATTACAAACCAGAGGGGCACCGTTGATTATTGGGTGGTGAAGACAGACAGCCTTGGTAACATGAGCTGGCAAAATTCGTATGGGGGCGATAGCATGGAGGTGGCCTATTCCATTGCGCAAACCACCGATGGGGGCTATATTATTGCGGGGCTTTCGGAAAGTACACCCAGCGGCGATGTAACATCGCATCATATATGGCCGCTGAATGCACATATTGAAGACTACTGGATAGTGAAAATAAGCAGCACGGGAGCCCTTCAATGGCAGGAATCACTGGGCGGGCAGGGGCAGGATGTGGCCAACTCTATTCAGCAAACCCTGGATGGCGGTTACATTATAGGTGGTTACTCCACCTCGGCAGATGGCGATGTTACCGTGGCTTATCATTGGGGGTACTACGAAAACTGGATTGTAAAATTAAAACCCAATGGTAACATTCAGTGGCAACGTTCGCTGGGTGGTGCAGCTAATACGGGCACCGATTACGATGCGGCTTTTTCGGTACAGCAATTACCCGATAGCACCTACCTGGTTACCGGTGTATCCAATTCAAACAGCGGTGATGTTTCGGGAAACCATGGGAAATTCGATGTTTCTGTTTTTCGTTTATACAAAACACCCCCGCCGTGCCTGGTGTATACCATACACAATACCGGCTTTGATTGTAACCGGTTAACCGATAGCACAAGCCTTACCCTGCTAACCGGCACCGCCGACTCCATAAGCTGGGGCGACGGTATTGCTTACAAGCTAAATGGTTTACCACTTAGCCATGAATACGCTCAGCCGGGCATTTACCGCATTACCCTTTTTGATGCCAGCGAGTGTTATGCCATGGAATTTGACACGCTTATTAATGCCGGTGTACGTATAGATACCACGCTTTATATTAACCCCACCTGCAGTTATAGTGTAATGGGCGCCATAAGCATTGTTGCAAGCGGTGGAACCCCGCCGTATACTTATTTGTGGAACACCGGTGCAACCACAAGCGCTGTAAACAACCTTACGGGCGGCGATTATTCGGTAAGTGTTACGGACAATACCGGTTGCCTTTCCAGGATGCATTACCCGCTTTACAAAATTAACGGCGATACTACTTACTACATCCATTTAGGCCTTACCTATCCTAATTGCGTTAACAACGGGGTTGTTTACACCACGGTTAATAACGGCGTTCCGCCTTATACCTATGTATGGAACAATGCGCACACTACGCAGAACCTTACTAATATAGGGCAGGGTTATTATGCGGTAACAGTAACCGATTCGCTGGGTTGCGTTACCAGCGGCGATGTGCATGTGGATATGAGCTGCAGAAATTTTATTTACGGGCATGTGTACGACGATGTGAACAATAACTGCACCGAAGATGGAGGTGACCTGCCAATGAACCACATGGCGGTTACTGCTTATGGCAATGGCGGCCCTTTTTACGGATGGATAGACCACGATGGCAGCTACTTGGTGCTGGTTAATGATACCGGTACCTATAACCTGTCGTTTAACTATAGTTACTATGGCAATTGCAGCAATACGGTTTGTGCCGCTCCGCCACCGGTTGTGTTCACAACCATGGGCGATACGTCGTGGAACAACAATTTGGGTGTTCAGTTTACCGGTTACGACCTGGGCATTTGTGCCGGTTGGGGCCGGGTGCCGCCCTGCGTGGGCTACGGTTGGTACCAGGAATGGTACTGGATTAACCTGGCCGATGCTTCGCCTGTTGCTGTAGGCGGACCGGTTACCGTAACTTTTCATTACGACTCGCTTTTAACGCCGTTCGAATTCAGCCGCTTTCCCAATAGTATTAACCACACTACCCGTACCATTACCTGGATATATAACAACATAGGCACCGTGGGTACCGATTCGTTTATAAATGTAAAGTTCAATTATATAGCCTACAACAGTAGTATTACCCAGCTGTCGGGCGACTTTAGCATAAGCCCCACCGCAGGCGATTGCGACCTTACCAATAACGGCTTTCATTTCACCGATGCCCTGTTTGGCAGCCACGACCCGAATGAGAAAACAGTTGAACCGGCAGGCAATATTACCGAGAACGATTCGGTGCTTACCTACACCATCCACTTTCAAAACAACGGATTGGATACAGCCTGGTTTATTACTATTAAGGATACTCTTTCCCCATACGTTGAACCCGCCAGCGTGCGAATGCTGGGAAGCAGCATACCGCAGTACGATTTTAATTTGAACGAAAACGGCATTTTAACCTGGTTTTTCAACCCGGCACTTTTACCTGATAGCCTGGTTAACCCCGAAACCAGCAAAGGCTTTATAAGGTACCAGGTAAAAAAGAAAAAGGATTTACCCATTGGAACGGTGATAAGCAACCGCGCATCTATTTATTTCGATTACAACGACCCCGTGGTAACCAATACCGTATCTAATATGCTGGTAAACCCTCTGGGTGTTGCACCGGTGGAAGCGATGAATGGGATTTCGGCAACGGCGTTCCCTAATCCTTTCAGCACCGAAACCAATATTCTTATAACCGGGCTTAACAGGGATTACGATTTTGAACTGCACGATGTAACCGGTAAAACCATACGCAATTTTAAATCGGTAAGCACCAATGTGCTGCAGCTAAAACGCAATGAACTAAGCAGCGGCATGTATTTATACAGTATAAGCGTAAAAGGTAACAAGCTGGCTTACGGAAAGTTGGTGGTGGAATAGGGGCAGCACCTGGTGTTTTAGGCCCTAAACCCAGAATAACCCGGGAGTAACGATAAGTGAGATGCATGATCCGGAGTAGCCCCGGGCAATTCAGCGGATCAAACTGATTCTTAGGATTTTTGTTCCAGGAACTGATTTATGGCCACCAGTTCGCAGCAATCCCTTTATGTGCACCAAACACCGGGTCGGCGGTAGGTATTTTAACGGCCTTTATATTCTTATCAGTTTGAGGGCGCTCGCCTTTGGTGCCGTAATTCATGTCGTAATCCATACCCCGCGGGTAGGCGCCTACGCATAACAGGCTGTTTTGCTCTTCCAGGTTTTTATGCGCCACTCCGGCGGGTATAATCAATACATCGCCTTTCTGTAGTTTTATTTTTACGCCTTTGTTACCGCCCAGTTGCAGGGTTGCTTCGCCTTTATAAACTCCCAGCACCTCATGCGTAACACTGTGATAATGGTGTACGGTAAGAATGCCGGCCTGCCAGGCGTTTGACCATTTGTTTTTTTTAAACAGGCGCTTTACGGCCAGCGCGGGAAAAAGGACCGGTAGCGTCAAGACACCACGATATACAACTACGGGTAAGTCTGCGTTATTGGGAAAAACGCCGTCATCTTTTAAAAGAAAAGTCTCTGTTGGCTGCATGTAGCCTGGGGGGCAAATAATGTGCCTTTTGAGGGGGGTGAAGCTATTTCACCGGTGGGCCCGAAGGACTTCACTCTTAATCTAAATCTAAAGACCTGTCCCCCGGATTTGGGGAAATTCAGAAGCAATTCCAAGCGGCGCAAAAATTGCAGACATAGAATTATGATACCAGTACACACGTTTTGCGACAAGGATTACAACATTTATACGATGATAGAAACCCCCAAAGGCAGCCGCAACAAATGCGACTTTAACCCCGAGGGTAACTTTTTTGAACTCGGAAAAATACTGCCCGCGGGGTGTGCTTTCCCGCTCGATTTTGGCTTTATTCCGGAAACAAAAGGCGAAGACGGCGACCCGCTGGACGTGTTAGTGCTATCGGATGTACCGGGGCAAATGGGGCTGGTAATTAAATGCCGCCTGGTGGGTATTATTGAGGCCACGCAAAAAGAAAAAGGGAAAAAAAAGGAGCGCAACGACCGGTTGTTGGCCGTAGCGCTGGAATCGCTGGACCATTCAAACGTATGCGATAGCAAAGACCTGAATGAGAATTTTGTAAAGGAACTCGTGCATTTTTTTGAGTACTATAATGAAATGTGCGGTAAGAAATTTAAGCTGATTGGGGTACGCAATAAAAAGGTAGCGCTAAAGGCTGTGCAAAAGGGGATGATTACGCGCGATAAATAGGAATACGCGTATTATACCGGTGCCTTACCACCCGGATATATTTCATGCGGGGTTTTGCGAAGGTTCATAAGGAAAAATATTCCCCAATTATCCCCTTTGTCATCCATGTGGCTTTTGTGTTTTCACCAAGTTTTCGCTGATAAGTCCGGTCTTTATAAACTGAAGTTTACTGCCGGCGGCAGCGCTTGGCAAGGCTTTTGGACGAGATGCCAAGATGTTAAATCAATATTACGATTTCGCGTACGGGTACGGGCAGGCTATTGGCCTTAAACATTCAAAATAAAACATACACATATGAAAACGAACCAAGTTTCTAAAACCGCCTTGTTTTGCGCCTGGGTAATAGGCGCCGCTTTGATAGGGACGTCATGCAATAACAAAAACCCTGAAACTGCGGGAGATTCCACGGAGGTAGCGGCTAAAGAGAACGACGTAAAATTCGATAACAAAAAGCAGGAAAACGATGCGCAATTTTTGGTAGATGCCACCGCTTTTGACCTGGAAGAAATTTTACTGGCCGAACTGGCCCGGCAAAAATCGAATAACGCAGATGTACAGGGCCTTAGTAAAATGATGGCCGAAGAACACAGCAAAACGCTGAAAGAAATAAGGGACCTGGCTAAAAAGAAACAAATAACCATACCCGATTCGGTGACATCAGACACCAGAAGTACCTTTGACCAGCTAAGCGCCAAAACCGGCGACGACTTCAATAAGGCCTATTGCGATAAACTGGTAGAAGCACATAAAAAATCGGTGGCCAGTTTTGAAAAGGAATCGGCAGACTCCAGAGACCAGGATATAAAAGAATGGGCCACTACCAAACTAACGGACCTCCGCAAACATGTAGACCACATTTTTGCCTGCCAGAAAAAATTTGAAAAGAAGTAGTGCCGTGGCGGTTACTTTAAAACCACTAGCAGATGAGCACGGGCAGGTTTAAAAAATTCGGAAGTAATTTTGGCAAGGGGTGGCTGGTAGCGCTGTTGGTGCTGGCTTTCTTGCTCATAGCTATCCGGGTGGCGCTGCCACCGGTTGCCACTAAATTTGCCAACGATTACCTGGGCGGAAAGCTACCGGGCTATGTGGGCCATGTAGATGCCATTCACTTTACATTTTTTCGCGGTGCCTACCAGGTAGAAGGTTTTTACCTGGATAAGATTGACTCCGCTACCAATAAGCAAACACCTTTCGCATCGGTGAATGTAATTGACCTGGCGCTGGAATGGAGTGCGCTTTTTCACGGTAAGGTGGTGGGCAAACTGTTTTTCGACTCACCGGTAATAAACTTTACGAAAGACCGGGTAGAGCCCTCTACCGTAGTTAAGGATACCACTACGTTCCGGCAATTGCTGGATGTGGGCATGCCACTGGATGTGGACCAGGTGGAAATTGACAACGGCTCGGTGCATTACAAGGATTTGAACAGCGACCCCCTGGTAGATATCTCTATGCGCGATATTCACGTGTTGGCCGAAAACCTGCGCAACACGGTTGAACCCGGTGTACTGCTGCCCGCCAGCATTGTGGCCGACGCCGGGGTTTATGGCGGCAAGGTTCACCTTAGTGTAAAACTGAATATACTGAAGGATTATCCCACGTTCGATTTGGAAGCCGAGTGCAAACATTTAAATCTTCCGGATCTGAACTCGTTTTTTAAAGCCTACGGAAAATTTACCGTGCACCAGGGCGACTTTAGCGTTTACGCCGAAGTAGCGGCAAAAGACGGCGGCTTTAAAGGCTATGTAAAGCCTTTAATTGTTGACCTGAAGATAATTGGCCCTGAAGATAAAAACGAAAACCCACTGGTTAAGTTATGGGAAGGTATACTGGAAGGTGTTGCCTGGGTTTTTAAAAATCACCCGCAGGATCAACTGGCTACCAAAATTCCCCTGGAGGGGCGGTTTGATAATCCCCGTCCCGATATTTTATATACGATCTTCGAGGTTCTGCGCAATGCCTTTATACAGGCCCTTAATCCCTCGCTGGATTATGAAATAAATATAAACAACGTAGGCGCCGAAGATGCGCGTACACCTTTTCAGAAATTTAAGGACAAGATGAAGGGCCGTAAAGACAATAAAGAGGCGGTTAAAGAGGAAGGGAAGGAGAATGTGAAGAAGAACACTAAGAAAGAAAAAGCAAAACCGGAAAGTAAATAGTGTTCTGCAACCGGTTATAGATTTTATGAAACCGTTTTGGACCAAATTGAGTAAGAATTTTGGGGGCCGGGGCCGGGGCTGGTTAAATATAATAAAGACCACCGTTGCCAAATGGTGGGCCATGGACCCTTTCAGGCAAAGCGCGATAATAGCCTATTACGCCGTTTTTAGTTTGCCCGCCCTTTTGGTAATAATAATAACGGTGGCGGGTTTTGCTTTTGGGGCTGAAGCTGTAAACAGCAGTGTACTAAACCAGGTAAAAGCTACCATGGGTTCCGATACGGCAGAGCAAATAAAAGTTATGCTGGCCAAGGCTACTGAAAGTAAAACGTCGGTATGGGCGGCTATTATAGGCGTAATAACGGTGCTGATTGGTTCTATTGGGGTTTTTATCCAGCTGCAAAAAACGCTCAATATAATCTGGGAAGTAGAGGCGGCACCGAATAAAGGCATTTGGGGTTTTTTGCGCGCACGGCTGTTCTCGTTCGGCTTAATACTGGCCATTGCATTTTTGTTGATGGTATCACTGGTTATATCTACCGGGTTAGCCGCGGCGAGTGAATTACTTAAGACCGATACCTCAAAAATTCTGGCACTGCTTTTTGAAGGCATCAATTTTATTGTATCGCTCGCTGTAATCAGTTTTTTGTTTGCCCTTATGTTTAAATATTTGCCCGATGCCAAAATAACCTGGCGGCATGTGTGGATAGGGTCGCTTATAACGGGCTTGTTGTTTACCCTGGGTAAAACAGCGCTGGCTTTTTATTTCGGCAAGGCCAATCCCGGTTCCGGTTATGGCGCAGCGGGTTCTATTGTACTTATTCTTCTGTGGACATCCTACAGCAGCATGATACTATTTTTAGGCGCCGAATTTACCCATACCTTTGCCGATTTGCGAACCGGTGGAGTAAAGGCCAGCAAAACCGGTAAGAAAGAACTGAGCCCTGCCGAGAAACGAAAGCATGAAACGGTAAAGTAAGAGATGCCTTCCTGATTACCGGTAACTGATAGCGGGTGTAAGTTTTAAATAAACCTGTGCCGATACCGGGTAGCTGCCGTAAATAGGTTTTAGTTGCGTGTCGGGCACATTTAAAGTTACCTGGCTACCTATCGACAACTCCGTATTCATCCGGTCAACAATCGGAACATTCAAACCAAGGGTAATAGCATGAATTTGAAATACGGTGTGGTCGTTAAAATTCAGCAATTGCAGTTCTTGTGCATCTTTTTGTACCCATTCATACCGGCTGTAAATGCTTAGCGGCTTTAGGCGCAGGTTGCTTTCCGCCAGCAGGCTGTGCAGGTTTTCTTTTTCCGAATTTCGGTTGTAGCCCCAAATAAGCGATGATGCTATAAATGATTTTCCCTTAAACCTCTTGGTGTGCATTACAGAGGCAGTAGTGCGCATTACGTTAATGCGTGGTTCCAGTGCCTCGGGGCTATGAATAAAACCCTGCGAAAACTGCATGGATAGCTGGCTGATGGGGTTAAGCGATACCCGGTAACTATAGCTATCGAACTTTGGTTTATCGAAATCGTAACGTTTTTCGTCCGGCTCGCGGCCGGTAAAAATGCTTCCTTCCAGCTTTACTATTTTATACCGGAAACCTATGGTGGTTACCCCGAAGGTTATGTGGGTGGCATCCTGCCAGTGGTGCCCAATCGGCGCATCGGGATTGTTGACCGCGGATATCCGGTGCATAAAAACCACCGGTCCTAAGGCGGGCTCGCCCGGAAAACCAAAATAACCGGTAAGGTCAATATCTTTATTAAAGCTATGGGTATAGGCAACCGATAAGGCCGCAAATAAATCGTGCGGGTGCTGCCGGTCAACCAGGGGGCGGCCATACAGGGTTTCGCCCGATTGAAACAGGAGCGGATAACCGTTGTATTCGGTCAGTAAATCAAGCGACAACATAGTGGTAAAATTAAAAGTGCCATGTTGGCCAATATATTGGTTAAGCATAAACATGGCCCAGTTTGGCGCGCTGAACCGTGCCCCGCCGCGGTTCGATTTTCGGAAAACATCCTGTACCGTTAGCCGGGGAAAGATGGCGCCATGCCACATAAGGCCGGTATGCTTTTTCATAAGCATATACATCATCAGGGGGCTTTCATCGGGTTGCCAACTGGTGCCGCTGCCGTCGCGGTTCATAGGTAAATAGCGCGAATAAGTGGACGGCATTTGGTGCTGCATAGGCATTTCCATCGCCTGCATCGTATCCCCTGCCATTTGCATATGGTTGTGGTCATGCTGCGCCATGGCAACCATGCCAAAGAAAGATGCCAATGCTGTAACTAATAGCTTTGGGGTTTTCACCGTGGTGTTTATTTGTTCTTTTTCTCCAATTCCATGCCGCATTTAGGGCATTTGCCCGGTTTATTGCTTGTAACATCGGGGTGCATGGGGCAGACATATACAACAGCCTGGCTGTCCGTGACTGCATGCTGGCTACCGGATGCTTGTTGAGGGCTTTTACAGCTGGCAAAGGCGCTAAACAAAATGATAAGGGCGAGGCTCAAAAAGGGTTTCATATGTTATATTTTTTAATTAAATAATAAAATGGTTAGAGTAATTCCACTCATGCCAATCATCAGGGCATCTTCTATTATAGTAATGGTACTCATGGGCAAATTGAATACCGCGCCAAGGCAGGCGCACTGAATTTTGCGTTTATTTAACACGCTTTGCAGCACACCAATAATGCTTACACCCATTACCGCAACAGTGCTGAAGTTAGTTAACGGTGGGTTGAAATTTACAAGGTACGAAATTCCCAGGGCCAACTCAATAAAGGGATAAACAAAGGCCCATGCGTTTATATGTTTGGCAATAACATCGTACATAATGTAGCTTTCGGCAAAACCTTTTAAGTCCAGCATTTTAAAAAACGAAAACCCCAGAAAAAAACCGGCCATAAAATGGCGCATCCATTCCATGGCGTCAAAATGGTGCTGCCCAATTTGCACAAGGGTGGTTACAGCAGTAATGTAAATAAAAACCACCAGTACCGGTTTGTAAGTCGCAAACCAACTTTTGGTTTGCTCTGCAACTTCGCTGTGGTCTTGTGGCGCAATGTTGTAATCGCCGGCCTGGCTTACGGCCTCCTGCAATTGGGCCAGGTTAACGTGCCGGTTCATAGTTATGGTAGCGGTGGTCCGTGTAACTTCGGCGTTGCTTACATCGGGCAGAGAAAGCAGTGCCGATTTCACTTTAGCCTCGCAGTTGGCGCAGCTTAACCCGCTTAGTTCATACGTATGTGTCATCGTTTAAATTTTAACAACACAAAGTTACCATCACGGCCGCAGGGGTGGTTATACAATTATGGAATTGATTGGTACAATTTACACTTCTTCCAGGGGCTTGCGCCTTTTTTCCTTTAGCTGCTTAAAGTGAGAGGGGGTTAGCCCGGAAACCTTTTTAAACTGTTTACTTAGGTGCGATACGCTGCTATAGTTTAGCTGGTTGGCAATTTCGCTAAGGCTTAACTCGTCGTAAACCAGCAATTCCTTTACCCTCTCAATTTTTTGTGCAATAAAGTATTGTTCTATTGTAGTACCTTCTACTTGTGTAAACAGGTTGGTTATGTAGGAGTAATCATGGTGCAGTTGTGTGCTAAGGTAATCGCTAAGGTTGGTTTTTAGTTCGCTGTTTTTTTGATGGACCAAAACCACAATCAGGTTTTTTACCTTTTCTATAATGCGGGCCTTTTTATCATCTATCAATTCAAAGCCCAGGGGATTTAAGGCCAGATTAAGTACCTTTTTTTGTGCCTCTGTTATATCATCGGCAATATCTACTTCGCCAAGGTCAACGTGGGTGGGGTGCAGGCCTGCCTTTAAAAGTTCGGCTTTCACTACCATTTTGCAGCGACTGCATACCATGTTTTTTATGTAAATGGTCATTGTTAGAAGAATAAAGTTGGGTGCTAAATTGCAGTAAAAATATAATACACCGGAAAGAGAGGTTTCCTGGAAAATTTCTTTCGTTCGTGGCAATTTTGAGCTTTATTTTTAGTAAAAGGGCTTGTTTTCTACGGCGTCCGTAGCGCGCAGAGGCAAGCCTGTCCGGAGTACCCTCCGGCCCGTGTTTACAACTCCCTAAACATCGTATTTTCCATCTCGCTCTCCACGTATGGGTTTATTTTTAATTATCTTTAGCAACGCAATCCCAACCATGAAGCCCACTAATTTTTACCCACTCCGGTTCGCTGGCTCCCGTTCCATTCTTTCTGCAGCTTTTTTCATTTTAATGTTTTGTCAATGCAAGGCCCAATCCGTTCATTGGCAATGGGCAAGGCAAGGCACTTCTCCCAATAACTTTGATATATATCAGCAAGCAACGCAGGCGGTTGCCGACCCGTTGGGTCCTTACGTTTACGTAACGGGCTATTATTCTGATACCGCTTACTTCGGGCCTTACCACCTGTATGGCGGGCCCGCAAAGCTCAATGCCTATATTGCCAAATATGATACATCCGGAAATTTGATATGGGCTAAAACCTCATTTAGCGATGGCGATGTGACACCTTATTCAATTACCGCCGATAGTATGGGTAACTTTTACCTGGTGGGAATGTATGCCTTAGAAGTTAGCTTTGCTCCCCTAACAGTTCAACAACCGCTGGGCAATGTTTTCCTGGCTAAATTCGATGCACAGGGTAACGCCCTTTGGATTGCCACAAGTTATGGGCATGGAACGGGTTGTGCGGTAAGCTGCGACGCCCGTGGAAATCCCTATATAAGCGGTTACTACTGGGGTGATTCAATTAAGTTTGGAAATGTAACGCTGCCCCCAACGCTTAATGCCAATGGCTACACCAGCAGCTTTGTAACCCGGTACGATGTAAACGGAAATGTTGTATGGGCAAAGGCAAGTACCGGCGCAGGTGAACAGCATGGCTCGGGTATTGCAGTTGATAAAAGCCGTTCCGATGGTCTTATTTTTGCAACCGGTACTTTTAGCAGCCCCACAATTACATTGGGTAACATTACCTTAAGCAAATCGAACAACGTTTCCGGCTCCTATAATTTTTTTATAGCGGCCTATGATACAACCGGTCACATTGTATGGGCAAAAAGTGCTGACGGGGAGGTGAGCGACCCTTCTAATGATTATCTAACTCATGTTACTGCTGACATTAACGGCAACGCTTTTGTGACTGGCACTTTTAGAGGTGGGGCCATGGTATTTGATGGCGATACGCTATATAACGTTATGACTGCGCAGGATTTCAACTTTTTTCTGGTTAAGTTTAATGCCGCCGGTACCGTTTTGTGGAAAAAAGCGGGGGGCAATGCCAATGGTCGCAGCATTGCGCTGGATGGTGCGGGCAACTTATACCTGCTTGCCGGAAACCATAGTAACGCTTTCTACTTTGATGGTCTCAATTTCTACCATGGGCTGGCGTTGGGGACTTACGCCGTTATTTTTAAGTGTGATACCAATGGAAGGGCTATGGCCAGTGCCTGGCTGCCAGATGGGGGAGACGGCTGGGCTGGTATAACGGCCAACGCGTATGGCAGCGTTTTTTTTACCGGCGATTTTTCAATTGATACATTGACTATTGCACATGATACCCTTTGCCGGTTTGGCTGGAGCTCGGCTTTTATCACCCGATTCGATTTCGGCAGTCAGGCTTGTCATCTTTCACCGGTTTCTGTTAGCGCGGACACCAGCCTAAAATGTTTTGTTGATACGGTCCAGGTATGCGGTCCACCGGGTTTTGTCACGTATGCCTGGAACACCGGGCAAACCAACCAGTGTTTTAATACCGATGTACCAGGTAATTATTTTGTGACCGTTACGGATAATTTTAATTGTTCCACCACCTCTAATTTGGTTAAGCTAAACTTATGGGCTATGCCACCCATTCATATTATTGGCGACACCGTTGTCTGCGGGGGGCAGCCGGTGTTACTTGGCACCTCGGATGGCGGCGCTTATATTTACAGCTGGAGTAATGGGATGACAACACCTACTGTTAACGCCACCGGGGGCATGTATTTCGTTACGGTTACAAATGCTTTTACCTGTCAGGCAACAGATTCAATTTTTATTAAGGCGGCGGCAGCACCTGTTGCCTCTATTACTTTGTTGCATGATACTTTATTTGCCGCGGGAGGCAGTTTTTTTCAATGGTATTTAGATGGAGATTCTATTGGGACGGGCCCGTTTTACATACCGGTCTTTGACGGGCGCTACACGGTAGCCGCTTTGGATAGCAATGGTTGCAGCGATATTTCTAGTCCGCTTATAATTTCAGGAGTGGAGAAGCTAATTGGTAATGGTATAACCGTAATGCCCAATCCAAGCGCGGATAATTGGTACTTAACCGCTAAAGAAAACCTGGCGGGGGCGCAGGTAGAGTTGTATGACGTTTCGGGAAAGCTGGTGTCTATTACCCGGCTTCAATCCGGCAGCACGCTTATCAATCCAGCGGTTTCCGGGGGCTTGTATACCCTAAAAGTGTTCACGACAAATGCAGAGGTTAAATACAAACTGGTGAAATACTAGAGAAACAATAGAGGCGCTGTTACAATCGTCGATGGTCGATCGTCGATGGTCGTTCCTTCCCTGTTTACAACTCCCTAAACATCAATTTGTATACAGTTTGTTTTTTCCTATTTTTAAACGCAGTAAAACCACCTGATTGAAACTATATATACGTCTTATTCTGCTTTTGCTGGTTGGAGGTGTCTATAGCGCGCACGCGCAGGACATCCACTTTAGTATGTTTTATGCCAGTCCGCTGAACCTGAACCCTGCCCTTACCGGTGTAAACGATTGCAGCTACCGCGCTGCCGGTATTTACCGCAACCAGTGGCGCAGTGTTTCGGCGCCTTACACCACTTACAGCGCCAGCTTTGATATGAAACTGCTGCAGGCCAAATTGCCCAACGATATTTTTGGCGTAGGGGCCATGTTTGTAGGCGACAAAAGCGGAGACGGCAAGCTTACCATGAACAGCGGTATGTTATCGCTGGCTTTCCATAAAGGGCTTGATAAAGGGCACCGCCACTTTCTGGGCCTTGGTATACAATTGGGTTACACGCAAAAAAGTTTAAAATGGCAACAACTGGCTTTTCCCGAGCAGTTTGATAACACGACGCAGGATTTTAACCTGAGCCAAAGCAATGGTGAAAGCTTTAGCAAACCCAAAGGCTATTTTGATATGCAGGCGGGTTTTTTGCACCAAAGCAGCTTTAACGATATTATAGGGATGATGACCGGTTTAACCGTTTACCACCTGGTGATGCCTAAGGAAAGTTTTATTGGTGATAAAAAATACCGTCTGCCCATGCGTTTTACGGTGCATGAAGGCCTGCGCATTCGCGCGGTGAAGAACTTTTACATAACCCCCAATTTTATCTTCCAGTACCAAAACAAGGCCATGGAGATAAATTTTGGAACGGCCTTCGAATACCACCTGCAGGTTCCAAAAACGGAAGTAGTGCCCAGCATTGGCGCCTGGTACCGCGTTACGGGCAACGATGCCGCTATAATTAATGTGGGCTTGCAGGCCTTTAATACACGCTTGTTATTTGCATACGATATAAATGTGAGCACTCTTAAAACTGCCACCGCAAATCGCGGAGGTTTTGAGCTGGCCATTATTTACACCGGTTGTTTTAAAAACAAGAGCCTGAATGTGCCCATACTGGTGCCGTGCCCGATGATGTAATTAGAGTTGGAAGACGGAAGAGCGGAGACCGAAGTAATTAGACCATTAGAGAATTCGAGAATTTGAGAATGAAAAACAAATACACTTTACCGCTTGCCGGTTTTTTACTTTTTGCTTCTGCATTCTGCATTCCGCATTCCGCATTCGGCGATGATAAGTTCAACAAAAAGCGCTACCTGAAAGCGGCAGATGATGCGTTTAAAATGGGAAGTATTTACGAGGCTACCGATTTGTATTTGAAAATACTGGAGAACGCCCCACAGGAGAAATCGATACTTTACAACCTGGCCGATTCGTATTTTAAAGCGCGCGATTACGAAAACGCAGCCATGTATTTTCAGCGCTGCTACGATGCCGATAGTGAAAGCAATGTTCGGGCGCTTTATTACGCCGCGCTTACCACCAAAATGCAGGGCAAGTATGCCGAGGCTATCCCCATGTTTCGCCGGTTCAGCAAATTATATAAAGAGGCCGATGCCCAGCAAATGAAAAAATGGGCCCGCGCCGAAATTGACGGTTGCAACTTTGCGCTTAAAGAAGCCAAACCGGACCCCTTTGTAAAACTGAACCACCTGGGCAAAGAAGTAAACAGCAACTACGCCGATATGGCACCGGCCCTGCGCGACGATGTGTTGTATTTTGCCAGTATAAACAGCGATACCGTGTTGGTAATGCGGGCAGACAAAGCCGATGCCAAAAAGGAAGATAATCTGATGAAGATGTACACCAGCAAGCTGACCGGTGACACCTACGGCGAAAAAACGCAGGTAAAGAAATTCAGCCAGGAGGGTAAACATATTTCGAACCCCAGCTTTAACGATGACGGGAAGAAATTCTTCTACACTATTTGCGACGGCGATTTGCTGCACCCCAACTGCGACATTTACGAAAGCGACATGAAGGACCTGGAGTGGCAGGAGGGCAAGCGCCTGAACGATGATATTAACCTGAAAGGCTTTACCAATACCCAACCCTGGTATGCTAAAGTAAACGGGCAGGATGTGCTTTACTTTGTAAGTAACCGCGAGGGCGGGAGAGGAGGCCTTGATATTTGGTACAGCAGCGTAAACAAAAAGGGCGAGTTTGGCCCCGCTAAAAACCTGGGCGGCAAAATTAATACCGACCGCGATGAGGTAACGCCTTTCTACGATTCAAAATCGAGTACATTTTATTTCAGCAGCAACGGCTGGATAAGCATGGGAGGTTACGATGTATTTAAATCGCAAAGCGATGCCAGCGGCCGTTATAACAACACGGCAGAAAACCTGGGTGCACCGTTTAACAGCAGTTGCGATGACAATTACTATCGCTACAGCAAAAGCAGCGAAGAAGGTTACGTGGTAAGCAACCGGCCCGGTATTTTTAGCGTGCGCGGCAAAACCTGCTGCTACGATATTTTTGCCTACAAATATGACCGCCGTTTCTGGCTGGCAGTTAAGGGCCGCGTAATTGACGAAGCTACGAACCAGCCCATAACCGGTGCCAATATTAACCTGGCCCTGCGGGCCGCTAATACCAACGAAAGCGATTTGGTTATTGCCAATGATTCGAGCAAAGGCGAAACGCCTTATTTCTTTAACCTGAAGCCCGAAAAGCTTTACAAGGTTAGCGCCACACACGACGGCTACTTTGCTTCCTCGCAAAATTTTGGAACCATGGGCCTTACCAAAAGCGATACCCAGGTGGTGGATATTTACCTGAAGAAACTAGAGAAGAACAAAGCTTACCGCTTAAACAATATCTACTACGATTTTGATAAATGGGATTTAAGGCCCGAGAGCAAAACAACCCTGGATACGCTTTACAACATATTAATGGAGAACCCAACCATTATTATAGAGTTGAGCTCGCACACCGATGCACGCGGTAGTGATGAGTACAACCAAAACCTGTCGCAAAAGCGTGCCGAGAGTTGTGTAAACTACCTGATAAACGAGAAAGGAATACCTAAGGAGCGTATAACCGCCCGTGGTTACGGCGAATCGAAAACATTGCAGGATTGTTCAAAAATCCCCGAATGTCCGCAAGACCAAAGCGGCGATTGCCCCTGCCACCAGTTAAACCGGCGTACCGAGTTTAAAATCATCGGTGAGCTGGACGGCAAGTTGATTTATGAGAATGAGTAATGGGGCATCAGGGCATTGGTGCATTCGGAAATTTGGTAAAGGCAAATCTTGCTTTATATGGGCGGCGGTTCTCCCTTTAGGGAGTTAGTGGGTGAGCGCGGACATTAGGGCATTAGGGCATTAGGGCATTGGGAAATTAGGACATTTGGAAATTTGGCTTTGACAAAGAAATTCCCCCTGAAAGATTAACCATACTTTGTCATCCTGAACGGAGGTTTCCGTGGTGAAGGATCTTGGATTGGTAATTAAAACCTCAACCCACGAAATGAAAAATTGTAAAATATATCTTCCGGCAATCTTTATTGCGGCGGTGCTTGGTATCGCGCACCTGGCCGGTTGCAAAGCCAATGAAAACGTGGCGGTTCCTCATGCCTGTATTAATTCAGTGGTAAGCCCTCAAGTGGTTGGCTCTTCCCACAATTATACAAGTTGTTCCACCGGTGGTAGCGCTTACCTTTGGGATTTTGGCGATGGTACCAACGCCTCGGTGGCAAACACCACCCATTCCTATAACGCCGTTGGCAACTACCTTGTCACGCTTACGGTAACCGGTTCCGGAAGGTCGACCAGCGTAGATACGGTTAATGTTACGGTAACTAATTGATAGCGGGCTTGGACGCTGTACCGGTTTTCCGTGTTTTTTGTATTATTAGTAGCCCAAAGGCCTAAATCACCCACAATGAAACATGTCTTCGTATGTCTGCTTTGCAGTTTTATTATTTATAGCTCAACCGCCCAGCAACAAATTCTATTATTTACAGATACCATTGAGCCCACCTCAACTAACTTTGATTTAACTACCGGTGGGGTTGGCACCAACACCGGTAACAACAGCTGGGTAATAAATAATAAATACAATGGTGCCCCTTTGTACGGCAGTACCATTTCGCAGGATAGCGTGGTGGCCGGTACTATTAACGGCGCCCCGAACAGCACGTACCTGCACATACGCGACCAGGCAGCGCAAACAAGTAATAATGTAGCTAATTGCAACTGGAACACCGGTTCGGCCAGCGACCGGTTTGCTTTTACCAACAATGCTTATTGTACGCTTGGGCTAACCGATGTGGTTCTGACGTTCTTCTGGATTGGTGAGGGTAATGCCAATGCATACGGCGAAGTTTATTACCGCGTTGATGGCGGAAGCTGGCAAAAAACCGGGCAGGCTAAATACAATAACCAGCACTTTTGGAAATACGAGATTATACAAGACACTGGGTTCAACAATAAAGTAAACCTGCAGTTTGGCTTTAGGTGGGTTAATGCCACCGGCGGCGCGTCCAATGCATCGTTCGGCATTGATGATATAGTTGCCGTTGGGACCTACGATGATGTAAACCACCCGGATACTATTGTTGTGGATACGGTGTTTCCCGGCACCGTTTGTCAAAATGATTTCCTGTCTATAAAATATCACCTTAACCGGCCTTTATGTGACGGAACTTACGAGATACAAATGAGCGATGCCAACGGTAGCTTTAGTTCGCCATACAACGGCGGGGTGCTCAATATTACGGCACCCGACACCGGTGGTTATATTGGTTTTCAGGTGCCTGCGAATGTAACTGGCATTTGTTTTAAAGTGCGGATTAACCGCATAAGCCCTGCCCCTCAGTTAACCGGTATTGCCGGTATCTGCTTTGCTATAACCGATTGTCCCGAAAGCATTGTCACCAACTTTGCGCCGGTAATGAATGACAACGATACCACTTGTATCCTGAGCGTCATTGATGTTAAGTTTAATTCGTTCGGTGTATTTGGACCCGGTACCGGCTTGAATACCTACACCGCCCAGTTAAGCGATGCCAATGGTAGTTTTTCAACGCCGTTCACACTTGGTACGCTGGTCAATTATGATGTGGCCTACCCTTCTCAACCGGGTATTGTAAGTGGTTTAATTCCTGCTAATGTGCCGCCCGGTTGTGGTTATTACATTCGGGTAATTTCTTCTTCGCCGGCAATTGTAGGTACCACCATCGGCCCTTTTTGTTTAACACAGTGCGATGAGCTTACCAACAACCATTCCGATATACACTTTTGTGTTCCACAAGGTATAAACGCCGATGGCCTGTGTCAGACGTTGGCAATACATCCTAACCAGTGGAATAATCAAAGCACTTACAACAACTGCAACGACTGGAACGTTGAACTGCACAGCATGACTGATTTTGCCCTTATAAACAGCGGCGGCCTTGGTATTTACCACAACACCACCGGCGGCAGTTTTAGTTTGTGCCTGCCCTCGGTGCGCGATTCGCTCGTTGTACCGGCAGGGCAATATTATATGCGGGTTGTCAGCACCTGCGGCAACCAGGCGTGGAACCAAACGGGCACGGTTGTCCGCGTAACTATCGGTGCACCCGATACCACGGCACCCGCTATTTTGGCAGACGATACGGTTGTGTGCAATACCAACCTGGTAGCCCTCACCTTATCTCCGTTTAACCATCCGCCCAGCGATTACGAATGGGCTTCGGATATTCTGAACAATGGCAACCCTTTCATTTGGCCGTATAATCCATTGCTGGTAGATTTTTCAACCAGTCCGCCTGCACCGGGCACGTACAGGTTTTATGCCCGCGAAAAGAATTATGGTTGTTATGGGCCCTATTCCCACCAGTTCCTGTTGGTTTTAATCGGAACACCCGACGCCACCATTACCGGCCCGGCGGCGGTTTGCCCCGGCGATACGGTTACCTATAGGACCCCTTACATGCCCGAAACCTACTATAACTGGACCACCTCGAACGCCGTTGATATTTTAAATGAAGGTAACAACGAATCGGATTTTATTTTTAATAACCCCGGTTCATATGTTCTTAATAGTGATGCATTAAACGAGTGCGGCAGCGATGCCGGTAGCTATGCCGTTAACGTGGTTTCACCATTTAACCCGGTTATTGGCGCCGACCATTCAGTGTGCCAGGGGGCCAACGACACCTTGCACGTGGATATAAGCGCCTCGCCGCGTTTGTTTACCAGCAACGATACGGCCCACGCCATTTACGGCAGGTCGGGTGGTATGTTCAACATAATTGCGCACGATGATGTGACTATTGATTCGTTCGCCGTTAAGTATTCCATCGCAACACCCAACTCTGTGAATGCGCAGATTTGGGCAAAACCGGGCTCTTACCGCGGGTTTGAACAACTGGCGGGCTATTGGTCGCAGTTAGGCAGTTATCTTGGCATTAGCCCCGCCCCGATAAATCAGTTTACCGTAGTGCCCATTGCAGTAAACAAGGATATTGCGGCCGGCGACACGTTTGCATTTTATGTAACCACCGCTTCGCCCCAGGTATTGCAGGCCGCAAGTCCCACTACCGGACCGCAGCAATCGGTTTACAAAAGCGATGGTATAATCGATTTTGCGCAGGGCACGGCCAACAATTTTTCGTTCGATGTATTTATACCCAGGGTGCTGAACGTGCGTATTTATTACACGACCAAAGCGGGTGTTTCTTATCTATGGAGTACCGGCGATACCGGTAGCACCGTGATATTTTCGCCGCCCCAAACCGGTATTTATTCAGTGCAGGTATACGATACCTCCGGTTGCCGCGCTGCCGACTCGGTTCTTATAACCGTAATTAACTGCGGCAATGGCATAAACGAAACCGCTGCCGATGCATGGAGCATGGTTCCAAACCCAACTACCGGCAGGGTTATTTTGCAAGGGGCAGAAAACATGCGCTCTGTAACTGTGTATGATACGAAAGGAGAGAAGGTGTTAGGCATGGAAGGTTATTGTCGCGAAATTGATTTATCGGACTTAAGCGATGGAGTTTACCTGGTTAGCGTGGTAATGGACAAGGGTACTGTTAGCCGGAGGGTGGTATTGCTGAAGTAGGCCATGTTTGTCGTTATCTGCATAGAGTTGCTAAGATAGGCTTGTAAAAACGCGCCCAATACGGGGTGAAATAAGACAGCCTTTTAGCCAACGGTTTTCTTCACACTTTCGTCTTAAAACCAGGAGCTTTTTATTCAAAATCATTTTGTATAATTACAGGGATAAAAAAACACCATCCCAAGGTTTACCATTTGAAAAAGTTATCTACCCTACTGCTTGCCCTTTTTATTGCCTGCGGCGCCCATGCCCAGCAGCAGATTCTTTTAATGACCGAAAGCTTTGAAAATGGCCCCGGTTCATTCGATTTTAGCACCGGTGGGGTTGGCACCAATTCCGGTAACAATAGCTGGATAGTAAACAACGATTACAACGGCGCACCGTTGTATCCCATTACTCCGCCACAGGATAGCGTGGTAAGCGGGACCATCAACGGCGCTCCGCACAGTAACTACCTGCACATACACGATGAGGCTGCGGTTATAAGCAACAGCATTGCCAATTGCAACTGGAACACGAATACTGCCAGCGACCGGTTTACGTTTATAGGCAGCCCTTTCTGCACCCTGGGCATGGACAATGTGATTTTTACCTTCTTCTGGATTTGTGAGGGCGTGCCCAGCAATGCGTATGGCGAAGTTTATTACCGTATTGACGGCGGCCCGTGGATTAAAACCGGTTTGCCTGAATACAGCAACCAGAACAAATGGAAATATGAAATTATTCAGGACCCTGCTTTTAATAACGTGCAGAACCTGCAGTTGGGTTTCCGCTGGGTAAACCCGGCTAATGGGGGAACATCAAACATCTCGTTTGGTATTGATGATATTATTGCAGTGGGTACTTTTGAAAACAACGGGCCGAACCCTGCCAGCGTTTCCATCAACCTTATTTCGCCAAGCCCGGTTTGCCAGGATAACTTTGTAACCATCGGCTACGAACTTAGCCAGCCCCTGTGCGATGGCACCTACCAGATAGAAATGAGCGATGCTACCGGTAGCTTTGCCAGCCCTGTAAACGGGGGAGTGTTCAGCATTTTTGCACCGGATACAACCGGTTTCATCGGTTTCCAGGTGCCAAATAATGTTGCGGGTAACTGTTTTAAAATACGCATTAACCGCATTAGCCCCGAACCGCAGATTACTGGTACCGCCAGTGTTTGCTTCATAATTCAAGACTGCCCTGAAAGTATTATAACCAATAACGCACCGGTAATGAACGATAACGATACTACCTGTCTGCTCAGCGTTATTGATGTAAAGTTCAACAGCTTTGGTGTGTTTGGGCCGGGGGCACAAAACAACACTTATATAGCCCAGCTTAGCGATAGCAACGGTAGCTTTGCCACGCCTTACCAGTTAGGAACCCTGCCCAGCGATGATGCCTATCCGGGTAACCCGGGTAATGTAAGCGGTTTAATACCGGGCAATGTGCCACCGGGTTGTGGTTATTATATACGGGTTATTTCAACCGCCCCCAATACCATAGGTACTGTTATCGGGCCCTTTTGTTTGGTAAAATGCGATGAGCTTACGAACAACCATACCGATTTGCACTTCTGCATTCCGCAGGGCGTAAACAGCGATGGCCTTTGCCATACACTGGACATACACCCCAACCAGTGGAACAACCAGGCCGATTACGATACCTGTAACGATTGGACCATTGAGCTGCGCAGTATGATGACCTTTGGGTTGGTAAACAGCGGGGGCCTTGGCATTTACCACGATAGCGTGGGCGGAACGTTTACCTTATGCGTACCGGGTGTGCGCGATAGCTTACCGGTGCCACCGGGCGCGTATTATATGCGCATTGTAAGCAACTGCAGTAACCAGGCGTGGAATGAAACCGGTAGCGTTATCCGGGTAACCATTGGTGCGCCCGATACTATTCCGCCCGATATTTTGATGAACGATACGGTGGAGTGTAATTTTAGTTTAGTAGCGTTGCAGGTTAACCCATTCAACCATCCACCCAGCGATTATGAATGGGCCAGCAGTATTCTAAACAATGGTAATGCGTTTATATGGCCGTATAATCCGTTGTTGGTGGATTTCAGCAGCAATCCCCCGATAGCCGGCGATTATATTTTCTACGTACGCGAAAAGAATTTTGGATGCTACGGGCCTTATAGCGCCGCAGGTAAATTAACCCTTATAACCAAGCCGGTGCCTACCATCACCGGTCCGCACCAGGTGTGCCTTGGCGATACAGTTACCTATAACGTGGGCTACCTTGCCCAAACCTATTATAACTGGGATGCACCGGATGGAGTAACTATACTGGATGAAGCCAATAGCCAGACTACGGTGATATTCGACTCGCTGGGAACTTTCCGCTTGAGCAACTTCTCGCTGAATAATTGCGGAGGCGATAGCGGCACTTACGATGTGAACGTGGTAACCCTGTTTAGCGTAAACGCCGGTGCCGACCAGCATGTGTGCCAGGGCGATACCGTGCAGCTGACCGGTAGCAGCGGAGACCTGGATAAACTGCTCATAACGAACGATACCGCTGCTGCCAGTCATGGTAAGCAAGGAGGTATGTTTAATATTATAGCCCACCACGATGTTATCATTGATTCGTTTGCTGTAAAGTTCAGCACCGCGGTACCGCAGTCGGTTAACGAGGAGATATGGACAAAGAACGGCAGCTACAAAACCTTCGAAACGCAATTGCCCCAGTGGAACCAGTATGCCGGTTATAACGGCATATCACCCAATCCGGTGGGCCAGTTTACCGTTATCCCCATCGACCTTAACCTGCCTATTGCTGCCGGAGATACCGTGGCGTTTTACGTTACCACAGCTAACATATCGCCGCTGGTAACACAGGCCTTTAGCGCCACCAACGGGCCGCCGGGTTCGGTATACAAAACCGATGGAATAATTGATTTTGTACAGGGTACGGCCAATGTGTATTCGTTTGGCGCTTTTACGGCCCGCGTGTTGGAGATACGGATATACTACAGCACGAAGGCTGGCCTTGCCTATTTGTGGAACACCGGTGACACGACGGCGACCATCCGGTTCCCGGCTAACCAGAACGGGGAGTTTAACGTGCTGGTATACGATACCAGCGGTTGCCAAAACCGCGATACCGTGAAGATATTGGTTAACCCCAAGCCAACAGTTGAGGCAGGCCCCGATACACTGATTTGTGCCGGTAATACTTATCAGCTGAACGGTAGCGCCAGTGTGCCGGATATTGGCTGGTCGCCGGCAAACGGTTTAAGTGCTACAAACGTTCTTAACCCCACCTGGAACAACAGCCAGCCCCAGAAATATTATTTGCAGGCTACCGATGTAACCGGTTGCAAGAGCACCGACTCGGTATTTATTAATGTGGGCCAGGCCAGTGTAGACGCCGGTCTCGATTCTACCATTTGTAACGGTGATGAACTGGTGCTTTCAGCAAACACTACCGCCGCTAATGTAGTTTGGAATCCTGCTACAGGCTTAAGTGACGCCAATAGCCTGACACCACAGTTTACCAATAGCGAAAGTATTACCTACACCATTATTGCCACCGATACCAGCGGCTGCACCGCCAGCGACAGCGTGCATATAACTGTAAACCCCTGCAACGACAGCTACCTGAAAGTGCCCAGTGCCTTTACACCAAACGGCGACGGGCACAACGACCACTTCCAGGTATTTGGTAAGAATATTACCCAATACGATATCCGCATTTACAACCGCTGGGGCGAACTGGTTTACAGTTCGCAGAACGAAGGCGAGGTTACCGAGACTTACCAGGACCTTGGCTGGGACGGCAAATACAAAGGCGCGCTGCAGCAACTGGGTACCTTCGTTTACTACCTTAAAGCCAAAGATGTAGCGGGCAGGGATTATACCAGGAAGGGTAACCTTACTTTGATACGCTAAAATAGTTCACACCAGACAATACAATCCACCACACATAGCATAGATGAACGCAGATAATAATCTGTTTTCATCTGTGATATCTGTGGTGATAATGGCTGTTAATCTGTTAATCTACTGCGATGTTTTTTATCTTTGCCAAATGCAAATTCAATTTGAACTAACCGGCCATAAGGGGGCTTTTTATATAGAACAGGATGGCAAACGCCTGGCCCTAATGACTATTACCATGACCGGCAGCGGTATCATGATTATTGACCACACCGAGGTAGATGATGCCCTGCGCGGCACAGGTGCGGGTAAAAAGCTGGTGGCGGAAGCGGTGGATTATGCACGCAAGAATAATCTGAAAATAATGCCCCTTTGCCCCTTTGCAAAATCAGTCTTCGACCGCACGCCGGAGTATGCGGATGTGCTGAACTAGTGCATTGTATTGGAACGTTTCAATTGTCATAAAACTGTCATTTTCCTTTTTTTGAGGCACTTAAAAAGATAAGGAATTGTTTTAATACTTACCTTTAGGCAAATCCTCACCCTATGAAAAAGCTCTGCTTGCTTTTGCTGGTATGTTTTTTCTTTTCTACGGGCGGATTTGCAAATACCATTACCCTTCAAATAGACAGCCTTAATCAAGGCAGGCAGACCATTGTAATTCACAAATGTGATACTCTTGTCGTAGTTGATTTAACTAATTTAACCGTTCACGCCTCACTTGATACTTTGCCAAATGGCAACGCCAACCACGCTCTTCCTTTTAATGCCACTTACGTTTCAAGTTCCTACGATACATTTATCTATAATCATTTTGGCGCAATTCCGCATTTGTATATTTCCCATTATACTTCTGTGGTCTATTTCCAGGTTGATATACATGATTGTTTCTTATCGCCTTGTCATGGAGATGTGCTGATTACTCATAGTGGATTTAACTACATATTTAACGGAGTGCATCTTAGCCCCGATTCAACTACCACTTATATGTGGACTTTAAACGGTGACACCCTTTTGGCCGATAGTGGTTACACAGCCCAGAGTCATTATATATTTGACTTACCGGGTGTTTTTCCTGCCTGTCTGCATGTGGAGGATACGGCAGCCCATTGCAGTTTTGATACTTGTGTGGGTATAACTATAGAGATTGACACCGGCGCCTATACTCCTTTGCTGGATACGATGAACTGGTGGTATTATGCTGATAATGTTATTCCGGTAATTACCCATCCATATGGAGGAACCCGGGCGCAGGATTGCTATGATGGTTTCGACTATTATTTGACCGATGTTACTGGTATCGATACTCTGATTGATAATAAGCTATACAAGGAAGTAATTTCGGGCAGCGGCACCCAGTTGCAGTATTTCTGCAGGCGCGGATTTATACGCGAGGATACCTTGGAACGAAAAGTGTATTTTAGGGACATTCATTTTAACCCCGAAATTCTGCTTTTTAATTTTGGCATGCTTCTGGGCGATACCCTATCTATTAATTTCGTAAGCAACAGTAGTTGGGGAGCTTACTTTAACAGTGGCGTTTACAGGCTCGATTCAATTTTACCGGTGCAGACGCCACAGGGAATGCGAACTGCCTATTACCTTAACTGCCCCTCGTGCAATAACAATGGCCACACCCTTTCATGGGTAAAAGGAATAGGTTGCCTGGGCGATTTGCTGTACCCCTATTCCAATAACTCAGTCGGGGGCAACCAGCTAAAGACCTGCGCGTCGGATTTTTGGAATTGGAACGGGCCGAATTTTCCATATAATTTCTATAAAATTTTGATATGTTTTGAGCATGCGCGAAAAGTTTATTTTGATAGCTGTACTTTATTTATTGGTATGACTAATTCCTGCATGTTTTATCAGGATTCATGCCATTATGGTAACCAGTGTGGCGCTATCGATGAGGTTTCTTCATTGGTATCGTTCACTATTTCCCCTAACCCCGCTATCGATAATGCGCAAATAGAACTAGAGGTAAAGCAGGGCAGCCACTTTGGTATTACCGTTAAAGACCTTGACGGTCGTATTGTAATGCAGGAATCAAATCTTGGCTGGCTATCAGAAGGGAAACACAACAAAACATTAACCACCAATTCCCTTCCCGGCGGCATTTATTTAGTCGGTTGCCGAACCGATGAGGGAACAGTTTACCGAAGGTTAGTGGTTCAGAAATAAGTCCGGATTAATTGCTTCGGTCTTCGGTCTCCTGACTTCCAACTCTACTGCACCAACAATTTTCTTCTCACAGTTTCCTTACCGGTATTTAATTGCAACAAATAGCAGCCGGAAGAAATTCCTGTTAATGCAATTTGTGTAGAAGCTTTTTCAATCATCGCGTTGTAAACCAGTTTGCCCGAAATTTCGAAAATGCTTACCGAGATATTTACCGGTGGATTACCGGTGAAATTCAGCAGGAAATTACCATCACTTGGGTTGGGTTGCAGGGCGAAGCTGAAGTTTTCCACGCTGCTTATTCCGCTGCAGGTGCTTACTTCGATGGCTTCGGTGGCAGTGTTGGTGCAGTTGTTAGCATCGGTATAAGTGTAGGTTATGGTTTGGGTGCCGGTTCCTGCGGCAGAAGGGTCAAAACTGCTGCCGGTAACACCGGGGCCGCTGAAAGTTCCGCCGGTAGGTTGTCCGCCGCTTAATACAAACGGTGTGGCATTGCTACATACATTATCGGCATTACCCGAAAGTGTTACGGTAGGTAAGGCAAGTGCGGTGACAACATAAGGCGGCGATGCCGTGCTACAGGCGTTTGCATTTGTAACAGTAACTATAATATCGATAGTTTGAGATACCGTTATGCTTTGTGTGGTTTCACTGGTATTCCATAGGTAATTGAAACCGGCCGGTGCGGTTAATGTAACCGAGCCACCCTGGCAAAAAGTGCCCGGCCCATTGGCTGAAAGTACTGGTTCTGCGGGGTTCTGGTTTACTACCACTGTAACCGGGGTGGATACGGCTGTACAGGTACCCGATTCAGTAACCGTTACGGTATAGCTTCCGCTGCTGGTTACGGTTATGGCCGCGGTGTTTTGGCTATTACTCCATTGGTAAGCGGTACCGGTGCTGGCGGTTAACTGCACAGACCCACCTGCACAAAACGTAAGGGGGCCGGAAGGTGTTATTCCCGCCACGGCGGTGTTGCTGATAGTTACGGTAATCGGTGAAGAGGTGGACTGGCAATTATGCGCATCGGTAACTGTTACAAAATAATTGCCGGCGTTTGTTACGGTTATACTTTGGGTTTGCACACCGGTGCTCCAGCTATAGCTTAGGCCTGCTGGTGCGGTTAAGGTTACATTATCACCCGGACAAATGGTGGTTGGTTTATTGCTGGTAACCGTGGCATCGGGCAGGGAATAAACCGTAATGCTGGTGCTGGTGGTATTGCTGCAATTACCGGCATCGGTAACGGTGATAGTATAAGTGCCTTGCTGGTTAACGGTAATGGAAGAAGCTGTGCTGTTGTTGCTCCAGTGATACGTGCTGGCGGTGGTACTGCTGAGCGTAACACTACCCCCCTGGCAAAAACTGGTGGGGCCGTTGGGTGTAATGTTAACTGCAGGCCCGGAATTTACCACCACGGTGGCCTTTCCAGCACATTGGGATCCTAAGCTTAGAATTCCACGTGGACAAGTTGTCGCG
>JADMIO010970547.1_pt1 | contig 28234 bp, 24 predicted proteins | sample 8958161 | NCBI WGS metagenome assembly JADMIO01 (sample SAMN16585339, study PRJNA669376) | soil metagenome | isolation source: Crop rotation soil | place: USA: Cullars Rotation, Alabama | collected 2011 | reverse complement strand
CGCCGCCGAGCCGGCGCCGCTGGCGGTCGTCGTCGGATCGGTCGCCGTCGGATCGGTCGTCGTCGGATCGGTCGCCGTCGGGTCGGTCTGGCCCGTCGGGTGCGCCGAGCCCGCCGCGGAGGAAGCCTTGGGATCGGCGGAGCTTGCAGCGGAACCCGCGGCAGCGGAGCCGGAGCCTGCGGCGGCGGAGCTCGTCGGAGATGGCGGAGATGGCGGAGAGGGCGGAGAGGGCGGAGATGGCGGCACGACGCCGTTGTCGGCGGGACGGAACGTGAAGGGATAATTCACGAGCACGACGCCGCCGCCCTTCGGCTTCGGGAACTCGATGTTGGCGATCACGTCCTTCACGCACGAGGCGACCTCGGGATCGACGCCGCTGCCCGTCGACGAGCTGACCTTGCCGGTCGGCTCGATCGTGAACTGCGTCATCACGGTGCCGGCGAGCTTCGGCTTCGCGAGCAACTGCTTCTCGTAGCAGTACTGGATCTTCGCGATGTTTCGCTTGATGTAGCGGCGGATGATCGCCTTGTCGAGGTCACCTTGCGCCTGCGGCTGGCCGATCGACACGGTCGGGACGGAAGCCGCGCGGCCGCGCATGCCGCCTCGACCGCCGCCGACGCCGTAGCCCGAGGCGGTGCCGGAGCCGTGACCGATCGTGCCGTAGCGGCCGGTGCCGATCGTGCCCCAGCCCGTGCCGCCGCCGCCGGGGCCGAAGCCGGAGCGACCGAAGCCGAAGCCGCCGTTCATCTCGCCGGCTTCGTTGCCGAGGAGACCGCCGTAGATGTTCGTGTCGTCGAAGCCGCTCGAGATGTCGGAGGTGCCCGTCAGCGAGGCGAATGCGCCGCCGTTCTTGAGCGCGTCGCCGTTCAGGATGCCCACGGTGGACGGGTCGACACCGTCGACGGGTGGCGCGGCCGTGATCCAGCGCGAGGGAGCCCACGTCTTGTCGTCGAAGGGCCGCGGCTGCGGACCGGCGACCCAGATCGACGCGCCCGGCGCGCAATCGCCGAACGCGACGCGCATCTCGCGTTTCGGCGGCGGCGGCTCGGACTTCTTCTCGCATCCACCTGCCGCACCTGCGCCCAGCACGAACACCAGCGCGACCCCGAAGCGCTTCGTCATCGTCGAATCCTAATCGATTCCGGAGGCGCTGCTCGTGAACCCGCTACTCCGGCATCTTCTCGGGCACGACGGTGATTTCGACCTCGGTACGGAGCCTCCACACCTTTACGGTCGTCGGGCGGCCGACCGGCGTCTGCGCGACGATCCATGGCAGCGAGCGGTGATCGACGTCGCGATCGCCCCAGCGCAGGATGATGTCCTTGGCCTGCAACTGCGAGCGCGCCGCCGGCGAGCCCGCTTTCACCTCGGTGACCAGTGCGCCCGTGGCCTTCGGAAGGCCCGCCGCCTGTGCCTGCTCCGGCGTCACCGGCTTCACGAGCACGCCGAGCCAGCTGCGCGCGACCTGGCCGTAGTCGCGGAGCGCGTCGACGACCTCGCGCACGCGGTTGATCGGAATCGCGAACGACAGCTCCTGCGGGCGATCGCCGGTTGCGACCGCGACGCCGATGACCTGGCCGGCGGTGTCGAGCACCGGGCCGCCGGAGTTGCCGCGGTGGATGCGCGCGTCGGTCTGGATGAACGTGCGGTAACCCATCGCCTTGCCGGGGACGAGCGAGCCGGCGGCCTCGCGGCCGGTCGCCGAGACGATCCCGACGGACGCGGAGACCTCGTCGCCGAATGGATCGCCGAGGACGACGACCCACTCACCGACGGCGACGTCGTCGGAGTCGCCCAGCGGCAGCCCCTTGAGACGCGGCGTATCGATCGAGAGCAGCGCGAGATCGAGCCGGACGTCGCGACCGACGAGCTTCGCCGGGACCTCGCTGCGATCCGGCAGGACGACCTGCAGCTCGTTGGATGCGGCGGCGATGTGATCGTTCGTGAGGACGAACACGCCCTTCGACTCGATCAGGAAACCGGTGCCGAGCGCGACGTCGGCGGTCGTCTCGGGCGTGCCCGGGAACATCGCGGCGGGGCCCGATTTCAGCGGAGCCGCCGCGCGGATCGCGACGACGCCGCGCTTCGCCCCGGCGACCAGATCGACGAACGAGCCGGGCGCAGCCGGGTAGAGGATGCGCGCCTGCTGCGGCGCTGCGATGCCGGGCGGCGTCGGGGTCTCGACGGTGTCGACCTCGCGGCACGCGCCGACAAGCAGGCACAGCGCGCCAACACAAGGGAACGCGCCGGCACGCACGCGTGTCACTTCGGCGATGCCTTCTGTGCGTCGACGTAGGCGACGCGGAGGTCGTAGGTGAGGCTCGCGAGCAACTTTTGCTCGGCTTCGTCGAGGTTGCCCTTCGTCTTCTGCTCGAGCATGCCGAGCACATCGATCAGATGCTTCGCCGTCTCGAGGTCGAGCTCGACCGACTCGCCGTCGGGCGCGGGCATCTTTCCGAGCGCGATCAGCGCCGTGGACGCGAGCGAGAGCACATGGGTCGAAAAATCGACCGGACCGAGGGCTACTTGCTGGTCCGCCATGGCGGCGAACATACCCTGGAATGCCCCGGGTATCATGGTGAGGGGGGCATGAGCGACTCGATCCCGAACATCGCGACTGCCGAGACGGTCGTCGACGAGGACGATCGGGCGACGCTTCCGAAGAAGTCCGGCTGCATCGATACCGACGAGCTGATCGCGATGACCTCGGGAGCGCTCCCACCCGAACGCGTCGAGAAGATCGTCGAGCACGTCGACGGTTGCCCGAGCTGCGCCGCGGTGATCGCGAACCTCAGCAAGCTCGACGACGACGGCGCGGGCGGCGAGCGGTACCAGCTCGGCCGCGTGCTCGGCTCGGGAGCGATGGGGATCGTCTACGACGCGTGGGATCCGCAGCTCCGCCGGCGCGTGGCCGTGAAGGTCGTGCGTCCCGATCGCGCGGATCCGACGGCGCGCGAGCGCATGCTGCGCGAGGCCCGCGCACTCGCACGCGTCAGCCACCCGAACGTCGTCGCGGTCTACGACGTGAGCGAGAAGGACGGCGAGGTCCGCGTGGCGACCGAGCTCGTCGACGGCGAGAACCTCGCGACCTGGCAGGCGCAGCGGCCGGTGGAGCAGATCATCGATGCCTATGTGCAGGCCGCGCGTGGGCTCGCCGCGGCGCATGCGGGTGGCGTCGTGCACCGCGACGTCAAGCCGGCGAACATCCTCGTCGGGCGCGACGGCCGCGTGCGCGTCGGCGACTTTGGACTCGCCCGGCTCGGCGACGAATCGCCCGAGACCTCGGATCCGACGTCGGCTCCATCGCCGCCGTCGGGGCGCTATTCGGCGCCGAGCAACGACGATGCGCGCGTCACCGAGACCGGCTTTGTCGCCGGAACGCCGGCGTACATGGCCCCGGAGCAGGCGCGCGGCGAGATCGACGCGCGATCCGATCAGTTCGCACTCGCGGTCGCGCTCGTCGAGGCGATCACGGGCGACCGCCCGTCCGCTGGAGCAGAGCCGAAGCTCGCCGCGCAGCCGGCCCTCGAGCCCGCGATCGCACGCTGCCTGCGCGAGGAGCCCGCGGATCGGTTCGCGACGATGGACGACGTCGTCGCGGCGCTCGAGGCGGCCGTCGCGCCACCGCCGGCACCGCCGCACCGGCGCGGCTGGTGGATCGCGGCGACGGCAGCTGCGGTGATCACCGTCGGTGCCGGTGTCGTGTGGGCAGCGTGGCCGCAGGAGGAGACGTGCGAGGCACCGACCGTGCCCGCGGCGCTGTGGTCGGCGCAACGGCGCGCTGCCGTCGGCAAGTTCGTGACGCCGTCGGTGCTCGCGCGCATCGATCGCTGGCTCGCCGCGTGGTCGGAGGCGGTCGCCGGCGTGTGCGGCAGCGAGCGCGACGCCGTGTTGCGCGCGCGGATCGAGCGGTGCGAGGTCGAGCAGCTGAACGAGCTCGACGTCGTGCTGCACGCCTGGGAGACGGCCGACGAGGCGATCACACCGCTGAACGCGCACCAGCGCATCGAGGGGCTGCGGCATCCATCGGAGTGCTCGCACGCGGCGCTCGCGTCGCGCACGGATCCGAGTGCGGCGCAGCTCGTCGGGATCGCCGCCGTGCGCACGATCCTCGACGGCGATGACGATCCGGACATCCGCACGCTGCGCGAGCAGCTGTCGCGCGCGCAGGACGTCGGCTACGCGCCGCTCGTCGTCGACGTCGCGATCCGGCTCGCCCGCGCCGCAGAGACGAAGAACCGCAACGCGAGCCTGCGCATCCTGCGCGACGCGATCGCGGTCGCCGACAAGGCGCACGACGAGCTCGCGGCGATCGAGGGACGCATCGAGCTCGTCCGGATGCTCGGCGGCGACAAGACCGACGAGGCCGCGGCGGCCACCGAAGCCGCGCGCGCGCTCGTCAACAAGCTCGGCGTGCCGCGGCTCGATGCGAGCCTCGAGTGGGCCGCCGCCTCGGGCCTCGACTCGCGCGGCCGGCACGAGGACGCGATGCTCGCCTACGAACGCTCTCGACGAGCTGCGCGCATCGGATACGGCGGCGACAGCATCGTCGAGGCTGCGGTGCTCGTCGAGCTGTCGATCCGCGGCAAGGACAACGATCCGAAAGCCGCACGCGCGGCGCTCGCGGCCGCCCGCGCGATGAGCGACCGCGCCGGGTTCGGCATGCCGCTCGGTGGCATGGACAAGGCCGGCGCGGATCCCGAGGGGCTGATCCGCGAGAACCTGGCGATGCTGGAGATGGCCCGCAAGGAGGGCGACGCGGTCGCCACGGCCCAGGTGCAGATGAACCTCGGCGTCGCGTATCTCCTCGCCGACAAGTACCAAGAGGCGCTCGAGCCTCTCGAGACTGGCCTGGCTGCGACCGTGAAGCTCGGCAGCCGCAGCAAGAACGTCTCGGACAACTATGTCCATCTCGCGAGCATCTACCGCCACCTCCAGCGCCCGCGCGACGCCATCGAGGCGGCGCAGCATGGCCTCGCGATCGCCGAGGAACTGCACAACGAGGCGCTGATCGGCACCGCGCTGTCCGAGCTCGGCTCGTGCCAGGTCGCCGCCGGCGATCCGGCCGCCGCGAAGGCGACGCTCGAACGCGCGCTCACCTCCCTCGAGCGCGGCCAGGTATCGGCGCCGAGGCGCGCACAGACGCGGTTCCTGTACGCCACTGCCCTGTGGACCAGCGATCCGAAACGTGCGGTCACCGTCGCGAGCGCCGCGCGCGAGGACACGCGTGCCGCGATCGATGCGCTCGATCCCGACGATCGGTCGACGCCTCGCACGCGCGCCGTCTACGAGGGACGCATCACCCAGATCGACGCGTGGCTCGCGAAACACCCGATGCCGCGCTAACGCGCCGATCCGACGGGCATCACGCCGCGATCCATGTAACCCTAGATGGGCCCATGGATACCCTGCGCGATCACCAGCCGCCGAAGCCCCTGCAGCCCGCGCCGGTCGAGGCCGCGACCGTGGCAGGTTCGGCCCCGGGCGTGCCGACTGTCGACGTCCACCAGCTCACCGAGCAAGTCCGCGAGACCAGCGCGTTTCTCGACGACGTGTTCGCGCAGGTCGGGAAGGTCGTCGTCGGTCAGCGCGACATGGTCGAGCGCGTGATGATCGGCCTCCTGACCGGCGGCCACTGCCTGATCGAGGGCGTCCCGGGGCTCGCGAAGACGCTCACGGTGAAGACGCTGTCGCAGACGATCAACGCGTCGTTCTCGCGCATCCAGTTCACGCCGGATCTACTCCCGGCCGATATCACCGGAACCATCATCTACAACATGCACACGGGCCAGTTCACGCAGAAGCGCGGCCCGCTGTTCGCGAATCTCGTGCTGGCGGACGAGGTCAATCGCGCGCCTGCGAAAGTGCAATCGGCGCTGCTCGAGGCGATGCAGGAGCGGCAGGTCACGATCGGCGACAACACGCATCCGCTGCCGGATCCGTTCCTCGTGCTCGCCACGCAGAATCCGATCGAGCAGGAGGGCACGTTCCCGCTGCCCGAAGCGCAGCTCGACCGCTTCATGCTGCTGATCAAGGTCAGCTATCCGAGCGCGGCCGACGAGCGCGCGATGCTCGACAAGATGAGCACGCTCGACGTGCCGGTCGCGAGCGAGGTCGCGTCGATCGAGCAGGTGCGCGTCGCCCGCAAGATCGTCAACTCGATCTACATCGACGATCGCGTGCGCGACTACATCGTCCACATCGTGCAGGCGACGCGCAAACCGCGCGACTACGGCCTCGGCGAGCTCGCGCAGCTGATCGAGTACGGCGCGTCGCCGCGCGCGACCCTGTGCCTCGCGATGGCCGCGCGCGCCCACGCGTTCATCCACCACCGCGCGTACGTCACGCCCGACGACATCAAGGCGATCGCGATGGACGTCATGCGCCACCGCGTCGTCGTGACGTACGAAGCCGAGGCCGAAGAGGTCAGCTCCGAGGACGTCGTGCGACGCATCTTCGAGTACCTGCCGGTGCCGTAGCGATGGCGCTCACCACCGCCGAGCTGTTCAAGCGCGCGAAGAAGATCGAGATCGCCGCGCGGCGTCTCGTCGACGAGCAACTCGCGGGCCAGTACAACGCGGTGTTCAAGGGGCGCGGACTGATCTTCTCGGACGTCCGTCCGTATTACGCCGGTGACGACGTGCGATCGATCGACTGGAACATCACCGCGCGGATGAACTATCCGCACGTCAAGCAGTTCGTCGAGGAGCGCGACCGGACGGTGAACCTCATGGTCGATATGAGCGCGTCCGGATACTTCGGCTCGCGTGGCGAGAGCAAGCGCGAGATCGCGGCCGAGCTCGCCGCGGTCGTCGCGTTCTCGGCGATCAAGAACAACGACCGCGTCGGCCTGTACATCGTGACCGACCGGGTCGAGCGCTACGTCCCCCCGAAGAAGGGGCGCCGGCACGTGCTCCGCGTGATCGGCGAGATCCTCGCGTTCCAGCCGGTTTCGCGCGGTACGAACCTCGCCATGGGGTTGGATCTGCTGGGGAAGATCGCGAAGCGTCGGTCAGTTGTATTCCTGGTGTCCGATTTCATGTCGGAGGGCTGGGAGCGCGCGATGCAGATCGCACGGCAGCGGCACGAGCTCGTGCCGGTGGTCGTCGCGGATCCGCTCGAGCAGGCATTGCCGAACGTCGGCATCCTGGTGCTCGAAGATCTCGAGACCGGCGAGGTCGTCGAGCTCGACACGAGCAGCGCAGCTCGCTTCGACTTCGCACGCCGCGCGCAGCAGGCCGCGAACATCCGCGACCAGGCGCTGCGCCGGCTGAACGTCGACACCGTCGAGATCAACACCGACCAATCGTACGTCGACGCGCTGATCGCGTTCTTCCGCGCGCGGGCGAAGAGGATGGCGCACGGATGAAGCGGCTCGTCGTCGCCGGAATCGTGTTGCTCGCGAGCGTCGCGTACGCGCAGCCTGCCGACCCCGGCTCGGGATCTGCGGGCTCCGGTTCCGGATCCGGATCCGCGAGCAAGACGACGATCACGCTGCCCACCGACATGAACGCTCCGACGGTGAATGCGTCGGCGTCGCCGACCGAGGTGCGCCTCGGCGGCAAGTTCACCGTGTTCATCGACGCGACGTTCGCGCCAGGCGTCCAGGTGAACCTGCAGGAGCCGGTGAACCTCGGGCCGGCGTTCGAGGTGCGGCGCAAGAACTCGGCCGACACCGTGCAGCCCGACGGCAACACGACGCGCCAGTGGCAGCTCGAGGTCATCGCGTGGGACCTCGGTGACCTGCGGATCGCACCGATCGCCGTCACGTACACCGCGTACGGCAAGACCGGCCAGGTCCAGACCAACATGATCAAGCTCGAGGTCCACGGCGTCCTCGGCGATGTCGTCGACGATCCGAAGGCGATGCGCAGCCAGCACGCGCCGGTGATGCTGCAGTCGCGCGATCTGTTCTGGTTGTGGATCGCGCTCGGCGCGATCATCCTCGGAGGCGGCATCGTCGCGGCGGTCCTCATCATCACGAACAAGGGCAAGGACCAGCCGGTGCGCTGGATCCCGGGCATCGCGCGCAGCCGCGGCGAGACGACGGCCGAGCGCGCGCTCGAGCGGTTGAAGCAGATCGAGGCATCCGGCGTGCTCGACCGCGAGGACGATCGCAAGACCGGCTATACCGAGCTGGCCGAGGTGATCCGCGACTACGTCGGCGCGCGCTACCGGGTATCCACGATCGAGCTCACCACGTACGAGCTGCTGCGCGAGCTCCGCAAGGTCCACGCACCGGCGGAGGACTGCACGCTGATCGAAGCGTGGCTCGAGCGCTGCGACATGGTGAAGTACGGCGGCCTGCGCGCGAGCCAGACGGAGGCGGCGATGACGCTGTCGCTCGCGCGCGAGCTGATCCACGCGACGACGGTGCCGCTCGCCCCGGCGACCCCCGTCGAGCCCAAGCCGGAGGCCGCATGAGCAACATGCGCCCGCAGCGCAGCCTCGGCTGGACGATCTTCCGCCACGCGTGGCCGTGGATCCTGGTGTTCGTCATCGGGTGGATCGGCTGCGCCGAGTTGCGCAAGTATCTCGACCACGAGCGCGGCGTCGAGGAGATCAAGTGGCTGTCGAAGAAGTCGATGTGGCTCGCATTCGGCGCGGTCCTGGTCGGCATCGTCGGGTTCCACCTGCAGCGCCGCTGGCGCTCGGCCGCGATGGGGTTCTCGCAGACCGGCCTCGTCGGCAGGCGCGGCTTCATCGCGTGGCTCTCGGACGTCCCGATGGTGCTGCGCGTGCTCGCGATCATCGTGCTCGCCGTCGGACTCGCGCGGCCCGAGACGTATCGCACCATCGTCCATCAGGAAGACTCGATCGACATCATGATCGTCGTCGACATGTCGAAGTCGATGGAGGAGATGGATCTCCCGCGCGATCGGCTCGACGCCGCGCAGCGCGTGATTCGGCGGTTCCTCCGGAAGACGAAGCACGACCGCGTCGGCCTCGTGATCTTCGGCCAGCAGGCGATGGTGCAGTCGCCGCTGACGTCGAACATGAAAGATCTCGAGCAGACGGTCGCGAACCTCGCGATCGGCGACGTGCCCGAGCTCGGCACGGCGATCGGCGATGGCCTCGCGATGGCGGTCGCCGCGCTGCGCCGCTCCGACGGCCAGTGCAACCCGCCGCCCGCACAGGACACGTGTTCGGAGCAGGCGAAGAAAGAGGGCCGCGACCCCGACGAGTTCCAGTGCTCCGACAAGGGCTTCTGCGAGGCGAAGACGAAGAAGCGCCACAAGGTCGTGATCCTGCTGTCGGACGGTGACAACAACTGGGTCACGCGGTTCAACCCCGACGAGGCGGCGCGCACCGCGGCCGCGCAGGACATCAAGGTCTACACGATCCTCGTCGGGCGCGAGGAGTCGGACATGTTCGGCGGGATGTCGGTGAACCCGGCGACGCTGCGGAGCATCGCGGAGATCACCGGCGGTGAGTTCTTCCGCGCGAGCGACTACGACTCGTTCGACCGCGGCTTCCAGTCGGTGCGCAAGGACCTCGACACGATCAAGAAGGAGCGCCGCGAACGCCTGCCCGACAAGCAGCTGTTCGTGATCTTCGCGCTGCTCGGTGCGATCTCGATCGCCCTCGAGGTGCTGCTCTCGCACACGCGCCTGCGGAGGTTGCCGTGAGCGAGCTGCTCCAGCGCTTCATCCAGCTGTTCTGGTCCGACGTCAGCTTCGCGTCGCCGTGGGTGCTGTGGCTCGCGATCGCGGCGCCGATCTACGTGCTGCTGCTCCACATCTACGACCACTTCAAGCGCAAGACGCTGACGAGCCGGCTCGGCGAGCTGCCGGTGATCGGCCGCGTGATGGCGAGCTCGTCGCCGGGGCGCCGCGTCGTGAAGGACGTGTTCGTCGGTGTCGGGCTGATGCTCGCGCTGTTCGCGATCGCGCGCCCGCAGCTCGAGGGCGAACGCCGCGTCGAGGTGCGCGGGCTCGACGTGGCGATCGCGGTCGACGTGTCGAAGTCGATGCTCGTCGAGGACGTCGGGCCGGGAACGAAGGCGATGGTCGCGGCCGGCAAGGAGTCGAACCGGCTCAACCGCGCGCGCGAGCTCGCGGTGCAGCTGATCGACGCGCTGCCCGGCGATCGCATCGCGCCGCTCGTGTTCGCAGGCGGCACGGCGCACTACCCGATCACCGAGGACCAGCAGTCGGCCGCGCGGTTCTTGAACGACCTCGGGCCGACGGATCTGCCGCCGGGCTCGAACCTCGCCGATCTATTCAAGGTCGCGCGCTGCGAGCTGCGGCCCGACGCGTACGACGAGCTCGAGTGCAAGAAGGTCGAGATGCGGCGCGGCCACGGCGGCGATCCGCTGCGCGGCGAGAGCCTCGATCCGAAGCCGGATCGCCGCGAAGAAGTGCTCGAGCAGGAAGTCGAGCGCGGGCGTGCGCTGGTGATCCTCACCGACGGCGGCGACGTCGACACCGAGATGCTGCGCGAGGCGGCGAAGAACCGCGAGTACGGGATCGCGGTGTTCCTGATCGGCATCGGCTCGCCGAAGGGCGACATCGTGTACGAGATCGATCCGATCACCGGCAAGCGCCTCACCGTGCCGAAGCATGACGAGAACGGCGCGACGGTCGTCTCCAAGCGCGACGACTCGGGCATGAAGGCGCTCGCCGAGGCGGGCGGCGACGAGAACCGCTACATCATCGCGGCCGAGGAAGGCGAGCTCGACGAGACGACGCTCAAGATCGTCGATGCGCTGAAGGCGGTCGACCGCGGGCTCGCGACGAAGAAGGTGAAGCTGATGCGCGACATCTTCCAGCCGTTCCTGTTCATCGCCTTGATGTTGTTGATCATCGAGCCGATGATCGGCACCCGCCGGCACCTGCGTTATCCGGAGGCGCGATGAAAACCACGTGTCATCATCGAGGCGTGCCTCGCCGGAAGTCGCGAACCGCCATCGCCGCTGCGCTGTTGCTCGCGCTCGGCGGCTGGGAGCCGTTCCGCTCGGCCGACCCCGACATCACCGACGGCAACGCAGCCTACGCGGCCGGCAACTACGACAAGGCGATCGAGTCGTACAACAAGGCCGCTTCGAAGCCGACGATCGACAAGGAAGGCGTCGCGTACAACCGCGGCACGGCGCAGCTGAAGAAGGCCGAACAGATCAAGGACAAGGCCGAGAAGGACAAGCTGCTCGAGAGTGCGATGAACGACCTCAAGGAAGGCGCGCGCTCGAAGGATCCGATCATCCGATCGGAGTCGCACTACAACCGCGGCAACGCGCTGCTCGGGCAGGACAAGCTCGACGAGGCGATCGAGGCGTACAAGGACGCGCTGCGCGAGAACAGCGATCACGACGACGCGCGACTCAACCTCGAGCTCGCGCTGAAGAAGAAGCAGAAGAAGGAACAGCAGCAGCGCCAGGGCGGGCAGGGCCAGCAGGGGCAACAGGGTCAGCAGGGGCAGCAGGGACAACAAGGTCAGCAGGGCCAGCAGGGACAACAAGGTCAGCAAGGCCAGCAGGGGCAACAAGGACAGCAGGGCCAGCAGGGACAACAAGGTCAGCAGGGCCAGCAGGGACAACAAGGTCAGCAAGGCCAGCAGGGGCAACAAGGACAGCAGGGCCAGCAGGGCGGCGGCTCCGGCCAGCAGCAGCAGGGACAGGGCGGAGGGTCGAACCAGCAGGGCTCGGGCGCCGGCCAGGGCTCGGGCGATCCGCAGAACGGCGGATCCGGCCAGGGTTCGGGGAGCAATCAGAACGCGTCGAAGGGCCCGCCGCAGGCTCCGAACAAGGGCCGTACCGAGCCGAAGTCGCCCGATTCGCCGACCGACCAGAAGCTCGACGATCTGGAGAATTTCTCGCGACAGATGCAGCGCAACGACGCACGCCGTAAGACGACGTCGGGCAAGTCGAATAGCGCCATCCGCGACTGGTGATCCTGCGGGTATGATCGCGGTGTGCCGCGCGTCCTCGTCGTCGATCGCAGCGTCGAAGCGCGCGACACCATCGCCGAGCTGCTCGGAGAGCTCGCGAACGAAGTGACGTGGACGCAGCGCGATGCTGCCGCGGCGCAGCTGCGCGCCGGGATCGCGGCGGGCCATCCGTTCGATGTCGTGGTGCTCGATGCCGAGCCGCCGCCGACCGCGCAATTGATCCGCGAGCTGGTCACGCAGGGCGGCGGCGTGCGCGTCGTGCTCGCGGCGAATAGCGTCGAAGGCCCGGTGATGGCCGCGCGATGCGGTGCGCACGACGTCGTGTCGCGGCCGTTCAACGCCGCCGAGCTGGTGTTTCGCGTCGGCCGCAGCGCGCCGTTCGGCGAGCGCAACGACAAGCGCCGCCCGCGCAAGAGCGACGTCCTGATCGGCACCGGCCCGTGGATCAAGGAGCTCTACGATCGGATCGCGATGGTCGCCGCGACCGACGTGACGGTCGCGATCTTCGGCGAGAGCGGCACCGGCAAGGAACTGGTCGCGCGCACGATCCACAACTCGTCGCCGCGTCACGACGCGCCGTTCGTCGTCGTCAACTGCGCCGCGATTCCCGAGGCGCTCCTCGAGGACGAGCTGTTCGGCCACGTGCGCGGCGCGTTCACCGACGCCACCCGCGACCGCGAGGGCCTGCTCGCCGCCGCGGACACCGGCACGCTGTTTCTCGACGAGATCGGCGAGCTACCGCTGCCGCTCCAGGCCAAGCTGCTACGCGTCCTCCAGTCGCAGGAGTTCCGCCGCATCGGCGACGACCAGGACCGCCGCGTCGACGTCCGCATCATCACCGCGACCAACCGCGATCTCGACCAGCTCGTCGCGCACGGCAGCTTCCGCCAGGATCTGTACTACCGCATCAACGTGTTCCCGATGCATCTGCCCGCGCTGCGCGAGCGGCGCGAGGACATCCCGATGCTCGTCCGCCATTTCATCAACAAGTACCGCGGCCGGCTCGGCAAGAGCTGCGACGGCATCACGTCGACGGCGCTCGCCCGGTTCACCGCGTACGACTTCCCGGGCAACGTCCGCGAGCTCGAGAACAAGGTGCACCAGGCCATGGTCGTGGCCGCCGGCCCGATGATCGAGCTCGACGACGTCGCGCTCCCCGCGGGCCGCGGCGTCGGATTCGTCGACGTCGAGCGCCCGTTCCGCGAGCTCAAGCAGGAAGTCATCGACGCGTTCGAGAAGCGCTATCTGACCGAGCTGCTGCGGATCCACCACGGCAACCTCGCGCAGGCGTCGCGCGCCGCCGGGATGGATCGGAAAAACTTGTGGTCGCTCGTCGAGAGGCACGGCCTGGATCGCGCGCGCTTCAAGAAGCCGTAAGCTTCTGCGTGCTGTACACGATCGGTTACCAGGGCCGCTCGATCGACGAGCTCGTCGCGATGCTGCTGTCCGCCGGCGTCGATCGCCTGATCGACGTCCGCGAGCTACCGCTGTCGCGCCGCCGCGGCTTCTCGAAGACTCCACTCGGCGACGCGATGCGCGCCTCCGGCATCGAGTACATCCATGCGCGCGAAGCCGGCAACCCAGCGCGCAAGTCCGTCGATCCGATCGCCGGCTACCGCGTGCACCTGAACGCGACGCGCGCGATCGTGCTGTTCGTCGCGGAACTCGCGCGCGACACGACATCGGCGCTGCTGTGCTACGAGGCGGACCCGCGCGAGTGCCACCGCGGGATCCTCGCGCCGCGCGTCGCGCGGAAGCTCGGCATCGGCCTCGTCGATCTCTAGCGGAGCTTCGTCGACAGCGCCGCGAGCAGATCGTGGTCGGCCGCGATCCGCTTCACGACCTGCGGTGCGACGACGCCGGTATCGATCAGCCGCGCGAGCGCGCGCTCGAGCGGGACCATGCCGGCTTCGCGGCCGGACTGGATCGCCGTCGGCAGGGTATGGAGGTCGCCCTTGCGCATGATGTTGGCAACCGCGGTCGTGACCGGGACGACCTCGGCGGCGACGGCGCGGCCTCCGTCGCGGCGCGGCAGGAGGTACTGCGTGACGACGGTGCGCAGGACCGCCGCGAGCTGCCACCGGATCTGCCGCTGCGCGCCTTCGGGGAACGCGTCGATCACGCGGTCGATCGCGCCGGCGGCGTTCGGCGCGTGCAGCGTGGCGAGCACGAGGTGGCCGGTTTCGGCGGCCGTGAGCGCCGCGGCGATCGTCTCGCGATCGCGCAGCTCGCCGAGGAGGATCACGTCGGGAGCCTCGCGGAGCGCGGCGCGGAGGCCGGCGGCGAACGTCGGGACGTGCGCGCCGAGCTCGCGCTGGTGGATCAGGCAGCGCCGCGGACTGAAGCGGTACTCGATCGGATCCTCGAGCGTGATGACGTGGGCGGCGCGGCGCTGATCGAGTGCGTCGATCAGCGCGGCGAGTGTCGTCGATTTGCCGCTGCCCGTCGGGCCGCACACGAGGACGAGCCCGTCGCGGTGCTCGATCACCGAGGCGACCTCGGGTGGCAGCGAGAGATCCGCGAGGTTTGGCACGCGGTCGCGGATCAGGCGGGCGGCGATCGCGGCGCCGTTGAAGTGGTCGAACGCGTTGACGCGCAGGCGCATGCCCTCGATCTCGAGGCTGTGATCCGTGTTCGTGCCGAGCGCGGCGACGCAGGCGACGAGCTCGGCGTCGTCGATCGCGAGGTCGAGCGGTTCGACGCGCCCGTCGACACGCATGCGCGGTGCCTGGCCGGTCGACGCGATGACGTCGGAGCCGCCGCGATCGCGCGTGATCGCGACGGCCGGAGCGAGCAGCTGGGCGAGCCGCGCGAGGCCTGCAGTGGGCGATGCGACGGGCGCAGCTTCGACGGTCGGCGCAGGTTGCGCGACGGCGAGAGGCGGTGCCGGCGGCGGCACGGAGACCAGCTTCGGCGCGGCCGGCTTGGACGCGGCAGGCGCGCTCGACTTTGCCGGTCGGGCGACGACGCGTACGCCACCGGAGGAGCGATCGATCGTGCACTGATAACTCGCGCCGCTCGGATCCTGGAAGCCGACGACCGTCGAGCCTTCGTCGAGGCTGCGGCCTGCGCTCGCGAGCAGCGGTGCGACGAAGTCGGCCAGCAGCTGCGGTTCGATCGCGGACATCGCGAGGGTCTCGACGGCACCGCGCCGGCGAAGGCACGGCACTTTCCCTGCTTCGAGGACGATCGCCTCGGCGTCACGGAGGGTCATCACGCGGAGCAGGGACGGAATCGCGGACATGCCCCCGGAGTAGAGCAACTCGCGGGCCGCGCCAACCCAGCGACCTCAGGTCGGCGGCGCAGGGTGCGCGCGCCAAACTGGCAAGCTAGCTGAAGGCGCGTGCCTGCGTGTCGCGAGCGCCGGTCGGTTGCGCCACGACGGCGCCGTGCGTGATCGCACCATGCGTGTACGTCGGGGACAGGCCCGGCGCGAGCGGATGGCCGACGAGCTCCGACGACGAGAAGTGCTGCGGAAGCTCGGGCCGGTCGGGCACCGCATCTGCGATCGTCTTCTCGAGCACCATCGACGTGTACTGGTCGAGCGAGTGCTCGCGCGTGTTCGCGTTGAGGATGACCTCGACACCCGCGTCGCGGGCGTGGCGCGCGACCCCGCGGATCCGGCTGGTGCCCGGGCAGTACGCGTCGACCGAGATGCCGTTCTCGCTGATCGTCCACGCGCCGCGATCCGTGACGACGACGAGCGAGTGGTTGCCGATCGTGTGGCCCGGCGTGCGCACGATCGCGAAGCCGCCGCCGATCGCGTAGTCGCCGTCGAGCGCGACGATGCGGTCCGCGGGCACGCCCGCGAGCGCGTCGGGGATGTACCACTCGACCTGCAACGGGTGCAGCGCGGTGAACGTGTCGAGCTCCGCGCGTTGCGCGAGCAGCTTCGCGTTCGGCAGCTGCGTCATCAGCACGCGCACGTCCTGGACGTGCAGGTGATCGAACGTGATGTAGTCGACGGCCTCCGGCGCGACGCCCCAGCTCGCGAGCGCGGCCGGCACCGTCGAGTGCATCTTCGACAGCAGCGAGCGCGCGAGCTTGCCGTAGCGCTCCTCGAGCCGCGCGAAGTAGGGCGCCTTCGCGGAGCGCTCGGAGTCCGTCGGGTTGACGAGGATCGTGATCGTGCGCGCGCCCGCGGCGACCTGCACGAGGTGCATGCGGTTGCGCATGAACAGATACGGCAGCGGCGACGACGCGACGCCCTGCAAGCCGTACTTGGTCGGGTACGGAAACGTCGCGATGTCGGCGGTGCGAACGCAGCGTGCCGCGCCATTCGTGAGGATGCGATCACGCAGCCGGCGACCGGCACGCCGAACCGCATCGAGGCGGGCACCCGAGCCGCGCACCGCCCACGCGGCGTCGAGCTCGGTCAGGCGAACGAGGTCGGACGGGATCGAGTCGTTCATGCGCGGGACCGTACACCGAGGAGCACGAAATGTCCGTAGCGCCTTTGGGGCACATCTTGCAGCTTCTAGGGCAGGTAACCGGATGAGCGACTCCAGCAACGAGCGCACGCGCGACATTGTCGTCGTCGGCTGTTCCGCGGGAGGTGTCGAAGCACTGCCGGCGCTGCTCGGCACCCTGAACAAGGATCTCCCGGGCGCATTGGCAATCGTGCAGCACCTCGCTCCGCACAACGCATTTCTCGTGGAGATCCTGCGTCGCGCATCGCCGCTCCCGGTCACGTGGGGTGAGCAGGGCGAACGCGTGATGCCGCGTCACGTCTACGTCGCGCCGCCCGACGTCCACATGATGTTCCTCGACGATCACCTGCGCCTCACCGCCGGTCCGCGCGAGAATCACTCCCGCCCTTCGATCGACAAGCTGTTCCGATCGGCGGCGGCGGCGCACGGCTCGCGCGTGATCGGCATCGTGCTTACCGGGATGCTCGACGACGGCGTTGCCGGGCTGCGCGCGATCCGCGAAGCGGGCGGCCTCACGGTCGTCCAGGATCCCGGCGAGGCGCAGTATCCCGATCTGCCGCAGCAGGCGGTGTCGTCGGCGGAGCCTGACCACGTGCTGCCGCTCGTCGACATCGGCGCGCTGCTCCGCGAGCTCGTCGGAACTCCGGTGAAGCCGACGAGCATTCCGCGCCCGCTCGAGATCGAGGCGCAGCTCGATGCGACGCCCGTCGCGCCGATCGGCCGACTTTCGGAGCTCGGCGAGCAGACGACGATCACGTGCCCCGAGTGCGGCGGACCGCTGTGGATGATCGGAAAGGAAGGCGAGCGCCGGTTCCGCTGCTATGTCGGGCACGTCACCACGGGTCGAGAGCTGCTCGCACAGAACGACGACAAGCTCGAAACGGCGCTGTGGAGCGCCGTGCGTGCCCTCGACGAACGCGCGACGACACTCGAGACGCTCGCCGCCGATTCGCAGCGCCGCGGCAGCGAGCAGGCGGCGATCAGCTACTCCGATCGCGCCCGCGAGGTCCGCCAGCAGGGCGAGCTCGCGCGCAGGTTCATGCACGATCTCGTGCGCCCTCGTTGATCAATGGCCGAGCGGCAGCTCGACGACGAACTCGCTGCCCTTGTTCTCGCCCGGGCTCGATGCAGCGACCCTGCCGCCGTGCAGCTCGACGAGCCGCCTCACGACGTTGAGGCCAATGCCGAGCCCGCCGGCGGCTCGCCCCAGCGCGTCGCGCGACTGCACGAAGATGTCGAAGATCTCCGGCAGCACGTGCTTCGCGATTCCGAGGCCGTCGTCGCGCACGCGCATCACGAGCATCTCCCGATCGCGATCGGCGACCACCTCGAGATCGATATGGCCGCCATCCGGCGTGTACTTCGCCGCATTCGACAGCAGATTGACGAGCACCTGCGTCAGCCGCTGCTGATCGCCGACGACGTGATAGCCGGCCGTGCGACTCGAGATCCGCAGCTCGTGATGGCGCTGCATGATGAGCGGCCTGATTGCCTCGACGGCCGCGTCGACGAGCTGCGCCGGATCGACACGCACGCGTTCGAGCGCGATCTTGCCCTGCGTGATGCGCGAGAGATCGAGGAGGTCGTCGACGAGCTGGGTCATCTGCGTGACCTGGCGATCCATGATCGCGATCGCCTCCGCCTGCTGGCGTCCGTCGTCCGGCGCGAGCTTCGCGACGTCGAGCGCGACGCGCAGCGGTGTGAGCGGATTGCGCAGCTCGTGCGACAGGGTCGCGAGGAACTCGTCCTTGCGACGATCCGTCTCGCGCAGCGTGGCCTCGGCAAGCTTGCTCGGCGTGATGTCGAAGCCGACCGCGTTGACGCCGCCGTTGCTCGGCTCGATGCGAAAGTCGTACGTGTGCGGGGCTCCGTCGACGACGAGGTCGAGCTCGGCGCGCTGGCCGAAATTGGCGTCGCGCACGCGCCGGATGATCTCGGCGAACAACGTGGACTGGCCGGGCGCGAACATGTCCTGGATCTGGGTGCCCGCTGCGAGCTCGGTGCCGCGGACATAGCCCCATTGCACCGCGCCGGTGCGGTCGAGGTTGAGCACGATCATCGGCGCGTTGCGCAACGCGAGCCGCACACGCTCCTCGCTGACCAGCAGAGCAGCTTCCGATCGCCGCCGCGCGTCGATCGCGTTCCGCAGGTCGCTCACCTCGACAAACGTCATCACGACGCCGTCGATCCGGTCCTCGAGCGAGCGGTACGGCAGCAACCGGACGAGGTAGCGCTGGCCGTTCCTGCTCGCGAACTCGCGCTCGATGGTGCGGAGATTCTGGAGGACGGTGCGCGCGAGCTCGGGCAGCTCCTCGGTATCGAGCCGGTGCGTGAGGTGCGCGAGCGGACGCCCGATGTCGCTCGGGATGACGTTGATCAGATCCTGCATCCGCGGCGTGAACCGCTTGATGTTGAGCTGGCGATCGAGGAACACGACGCCGATGTCTGTCGAGCTCATCAGATTCTGGAGGTCGCTGTTCGCATGGCTGACCTCGTCGACCTTCACCTTGAGCTCGTGGTTGAGCGTGGTCAGCTCCTCGTTGACCGACTGCATCTCCTCCTTGCTGGTCTCGAGCTCCTCGCTCGCCGACCGCAGCTCCTCGTTGATCGCCTGGAGCTCCTCGTTCGACGCCTTGAGCTCCTCGAGCGACGTCTCGTATTGCTCGATCGTCGTGCGCAGCTGATCGCGCGTGCGGTGCAGCTCGTCCTCGATCTCGCGGACGACCGGCTCGATGTACGACGACTCGGGCGCGGGCGCCGTTCCTTCCGGCGCCGCCTCGACCTCGTCGAAGGTCACCAGAACTGCATGGTTGCCGAGCTCGGCGGCGTCGACCGCGCGCACGCGCATCTCGACCGACCGGGGCTTGCCGTCCTCCTGGAAGTCGACGCGCCGGGTATCGCCTTTTTGTGGATTCTGGCGCGAGGCATAGATCGCGGTGCGCAGCTCGAGCCGCAGCGCCGGATGAACGAGCCGCAACAGCTGGCGCGTCGGTTCGCCGCCTGCGATCTCGAGGAACCGTCCGGCGTGCTCGCTGACATGCACGACGTCGAGATCGTCGTTTGCGAGCACGCTCGGCGGAGCGTAGCGCTCGACCAGCTTGTGGTGGAGCTCGCCGACCGACTTCACGCGCTCGGGTGGCGCCGCGTTCGGCGGCAGAGACGGATACCACCGCTGGGTCGGGACGATCCCGTCCATGCCGAGCTGCGTCTGCGCAGGCGTCCGGCTGAACACGCGGTGCTTCGCATCGACGGTCGCGAACAGCGCCGTGTTCTCCGCCGATTCCGACGAACCGAGGAACAGGAAGCCGTCGGCGCGCAATCCGAAGTGAAACATCGTGAGGATGCGATCCTGCGCATCGCGGTTGAGATAGATGAGCAGATTGCGGCACGTGATCAGATCGAGCCGCGAGAACGGCGGATCGCGCAGTACATTGTGCGGCGAAAACAGCACGAGCTCGCGCAGCTCCTTGCTCACGCGGTAGTGGCCGTTCTCGCGCGTGAAGTAGCGGCCGAGCCGCGACGGCGCGACATCGACGGAGATCGTATCGGGGTAGCGCCCCTGACGCGCCTCGGCGAGTGCGTTCTCGTCGATATCGGTCGCGAAGATCTGGATCTGCGGTGGATCCGAGAGCCGGCTCGCGTGTTCGAGCAACATGATCCCGACCGAGTACGCCTCTTCGCCGGTCGCGCAACCGGCGACCCAGACGCGGACCTGCCCGGACCTCGTCTTGTTGGCAAACAGCTTCGGGATCACGTTGGCCTGGAGCTGCGCGTACGCCTCGGCGTCACGAAAGAAGTTGGTGACGCAGATCAGGAAGTCGCGCATCAGATTCGACAGCTCGGTCGGATGCTCGCGCAGGTACCGGTGGTAGTCGCCGAGCGTCTCGGTGTTGCACACCTGCATGCGACGAGACACGCGGCGGTGGAGCGTCGCGCGCTTGTACGGACCGAAATCGTGTCCCGACCGGATCCGGACCAACGTCAGGATGTCGCGGAGCGTGTCGGTCTCGCTCGGCGAACTGCGATCCTCGTCCTCGAACGGACTGGCGCGCGCCGGCTCCCTGCCGAGCAGCAGCAGCCGCTGTGCGATCTCCTCGACGGGCACGACCAGGTCCACCATGCCGGTCGCGATCGCCGCGTTCGGCATCTCGGAGTCACTGTCGCTCGCCGGTGCCTGCGCGATCGTGAAGCCGCCCGTCTCCTTGATGCGCTTGATGCCGAGTGCACCGTCGGTGCCGCGCCCGGTGAGGATCACCGCGGCGGCGTCGCGGCCGACAGCGTCAGCGACCGAACGCAGGAGCCGGTCGAGGCGACCGCTCGCATGCTGCGTGCCCGACGAGACGACGATCTCGCCGTGCTCGAGCGTCACGTCATCGTCGTGGTCGATCACGTAGACATGGTCGACCTTCACGCGTGTCCGCTCGCGCACCGGCACGATCGGCAGCTGCGAGCTGACGCGCAGCGCCTCCGCGACGTCGTTGGCGCCCGAGTACACCGCGAATACCGCGAGCCCGGCCGGCTTCGCCAGTCGCTCGACGATCTTCACCATCGGGTGGGCATCATCCCCCGCAAGAACGGCGACGCGCGGAGAGCCTGACTCGGTCTGGGCCATGCGCCTTGAACGAACCACAAGCGTGCGTTGCTGCCAACCACTCGAACGCGACTTCGCGTGAGATAGGCGTCAGCGGCGCGACGTGCGGGTGCGCGCGGCCGTGCGAGCCTGTCGCGACAACGCGGCGTGCGAGGCGCTACGATGGCCCTCACGCTTCAGTGCTCGGCTCACGGCGTGACCGCGGCGCTTCGACGGACGCTTTGGCTTCACCTTGTGCTGGCCGACGGCATACGCGCGCTTCGCGGATTGTCTGGTCTTCGGACTGCCGCGCTCGGGCGGCTTCAACGGTACGCCGGCGCGCCGCGCCTTCGACAAACCGATCGCGATCGCCTGCTTCGTCGACCGCGCCCCGTGCTTGCCGCGGCGGACGTGGTGGATCTCCTCGCGGACGAACTCGCCGGCCGCCGTCGTCGGCGACTTGCCGCGCCGCAGGTCCCGCTTCGCCTTTCGCCGCGTGTCGCGCTCTTCACGATCAGGCATGACTCCTCCTAGGTATGATCTTCAACGCCGTCGGCCACATACGGTTGCTCGTCGAGGTCGTCGTCATCGGCGTCAAAGCGATCGAGGATCGCGATCACCTCGGCGACGCGTGACGACGACGGGTCGAGCGGCTCCTCGCCGCTGCGCGCCTTCAGCGCTTCGGCGATCTCGCCGGTCGAGGCGCCGGTCTCCTCGATTCGTTCGATCACCAGCTCGTCGGTGTCACCGAGGAGCGCCCGGATTTCTTCTACGGTCGCGGATGCCACATCGGGACAGTCTGCATCTCGCGCGCCACCTGTGGGAGATGCTCGCGGAACCAGCGTGAAACGATGCGGATGACCTCGTCGAGCGTGCCCGGCTCCTCGAACAGATGTCCCGCTCCCGGGATCACGTACAGCGAGCGCGGACCGCGCATCCGTGCGATCGCGTCACGGTTGAGGTCGAGCACGTACGGGTCATTGCCGCCGACGACCAGCAGCGTCGGCGCGATCACGCGCTCGAGCTCGGGGCCGACGAGATCCGGCCGGCCGCCGCGCGACACGATCGCGCCGACGTCGCCCGGCCTGCGCGCAGCCGCGACCAGCGCAGCCGCCGCGCCGGTGCTCGCGCCGAACAGGCCGATCGATGTCTTCTCGAGCTCGCGGCGATCGCGCAGCCAGCGCAGTGTACCGAGCACGCGGTTCGCGAGCAGCTCGATGTCGAAGCGCAGGTGCTGCGTGATCCGCTCGGAGCGCTCCTCGGCCGGCGTGAGCAGATCGAACAGCAACACGCCGAGGTCCGTCTGCAACAGCGCCTCGGCGACATAACGATTCCGAGGCGACAACCGGCTCGAGCCACTGCCGTGGACGAATACGACGAGTCCCGAAGGCTGCGGCGGGATCGCGAGCTCTCCGTCGAGCGAGGCGCTGCCGGTGTCGATCGTGACGGGGATCGTCGCGAGCGTCATGACGGGTGTGTCCGCCGATCGTAGTCTCCGCCGTGGCGCCGGCGCGCGCGCTGGCGAGCGGCGTGATCGAGGAGCGCACGGACTTCCTCGTCGGAGGTCGGGGAGAAATCGCCGTACCACAGGCCGATCGCGCGCAGATGGAGTGGTGTCATCAGGCAGACCATCTCGTCGACGTAGTTGCGGAGCGCACGGCAGGTCTCCGGTGCCGCGACCGGGACGGCGACGACCAGCCGCTCCGGCCGCTGCGTGCGTACGGCCTGGATGGCGGCGGCCATCGTCGAGCCGGTCGCGAGGCCATCATCGACCAGGATCACCAGGCGATGCGCGATCGCTGGAGTCGGCTGGTCGTCGCGAAACGCGCGCTCGCGTCGCGCGAGCTCCTCCGTCTCCCGGTCGACCACGCTCTCGAGCGCATCCTCGGAGACGCGCATGAGCGCGATCGTGTGAGGATCGACGATGCGGATCCCACCGGTGGCGATCGCGCCCATCGCGAGCTCCTCGTGACCCGGCACGCCGAGCTTGCGGACGACGAGCACGTCGAGCTCCGCATCAAGGCGCACGGCGATCTCGTAGCCGACGGGCACTCCGCCGCGCGGGAGTGCGAGGACCAGTGCATCGCCGCCGGCGTACACCGTCAATGCGCGCGCGAGGAGCGAGCCCGCCTGTCGGCGATCTCGAAACGCAGTCTCCATCAAGTTTCTCCGCGGCCCGGAGGGGCCGTTCGATCCGCGCTGCCGTCCTAGGCAAGTCTCCCTCGGTACTCGACAACCAATCTGCGTTCTGAGTGCATGGTTTGTCCGTCGACAACTGCGTCGTCAGAACCTTCTCCGAGGCCTGCTTTCAGCGTGCGTCCACACGACTCGTCAATCGTGTGATCCCTGTAATCACGAGGTCGGATCGAGCGGTCCATTCGAGCCGCCGAACTTGATCTCGATCGAGCAAGCGCCATGCCCCACACGACCAGCCGCTCCCGCAGAGCGATGCTTGCTGTGAACGTGGGAACGTGCGAGTTGTGCGTCGTCCGCTAGTCTTCCGATGTCGTCACTCGTGCTCGAACGCCAGATCTCCATGTCGAACTCACGCCATCGCGTCCTCGTTGTCGATGATTTTCCCGACGCTGCCGACGTGACCTGCACGTTGGTGCGTCTCATGGGGCACGATGCTCGCGCGAGCTACAGCGGCAACGGCGCGCTCGCCGCGATCGACGAATTCGATCCCGATCTCGTGATCCTCGATCTCGGGCTGCCCGACCTATCGGGATTCGAGATCGCGAGCATCATCCGTAGCCGGGGCAATTCGCGGCCGTACATCGCTGCGGTCAGCGGCTGGGGCCAGCCCGAGGATCGCCGCCGGGCCCTGTCGGCCGGGTGCGACCAGTTCGTGATCAAGCCGACGGACCGGGCCAAGCTCCAGCGGATCTTTGCCAGTCTGCCCGAAGCCGCGGCCGGCTGAGTTGCGCTCCCGCGTCTATGGTAACGTGCCGGCCCGATGCCGGTGGACGACCTGCGCTCGGGTACATGGGTCACGTACATCGGAGGCCGCGCGACCTCCGCCCGCTTGCGGCGTTGCCGCATCGAGGTCGTCTCGGGACCGGACGCGGGGCTCGTACGCGATATCGAAGCGTCGGTGATCCGCATCGGTGCGCGCCGCGGGAACGATGTCCAGTTGACCGACTCCAAGGTGTCGGGTCTCCACTGCGAGATCAGGCTCGACGATCGCGGCTACCGCCTGCGCGACCTCGACTCGACGAACGGCACCTACGTCAGTCAGCTGCGCATCAACGACGTCTATATCCAGCCCGGCGCGCAGATCGCGCTCGGCGGCACGCGGATGAAGTTCGAGCCGCTCGGCGATTCCGTCGAGATCGAGCTCTCCGACAGCGACCGCTTCGGCTCGATGATCGGCCGCTCCGTGAAGATGCGCGAGCTGTTCGCGCGCCTCGAGAAGCTGGCACGCTCCGACACCACGGTCCTCGTGACCGGCGAGACCGGCGTCGGCAAGGAGCTGGTCGCCGAGGCCCTCCACGATCACTCCCCGCGCGAGAAGGGGCCGTTCGTCGTCCTCGACTGCGGCTCGATCCCGCCGAATCTGATCGAGAGCGAGCTGTTCGGCCACGAGCGCGGCGCGTTCACCGGCGCCACGTCGTCGTACGCCGGCGCGTTCGAGCGCGCCCACGGCGGCACGGTGTTCCTCGACGAGATCGGCGAGCTGCCGCTCGCGATGCAGCCGAAGCTGCTGCGCGTCCTCGAGCGCAAGGAAGTGCGCCGCGTCGGCGGCACCAAGACGATCGAGGTCGACCTGCGTGTCGTCGCCGCGACCAACCGCGACCTCGGCGTCGAGGTCAACCGCGGCCGGTTCCGCGAGGACCTGTACTACCGGCTCGCCGTCGCGCGCGTCCACGTGCCGCCGCTGCGCGACCGCAAGGACGACCTGCCGCTCCTGATCGAGCACATCCTCGCGATGACGCCGGGCGGCGAGACCGCATCGATCACGCAAGAGACGATCGATCTGATGATGAAGCACGACTGGCCCGGCAACGTGCGCGAGCTGCGCAACGTCATCGAGCGCGCGGTGCTGCTCTCCGAGTCACCCGAGAGCGAGGACGCGCTGCGCCGCGCGCCCCAGCAACCGACGCCGCGCAACGAGCCGTCGATCACCGTCACGCCCTCGCAGACGGCGACGTCCGCCGAGGCGTCGATGACCGTGCCGGTCGACGTCGGCATTCCATTCAAGCTCGCGAAGCAGAACGTCATCAGCGAATTCGAGCGCCGCTACATCTCGCGCCTGCTCGCGCAGCACGACGGCAATATCTCCGCCGCCGCGCGCGCGGCCGGAATCGACCGCATGTCGATCCACAAGATGTTGCACCGGCTCGGCCTCGCGAACCCCGGCCGCGACTAGGTCGTGCGCGGCGCCCGCGCGTGCAGCGTCAGGTACGCCGCCAGCTGCTCCTTCGAGACCAGCCCGACCGGCGTACCGTGATCGACGACGACCGCGACGGCGTCGGGCTTGTCGTGCATCTTGTCGATGACCTCGTCGAGCGGGACGTCCGGCTCGACGGTGACGGCATCGTGATGCGGAGCGATCGCGACCGATGCATCGGGGCCGACCTCGCGGATGCCGCTCGCGACGTCGTCGCGCGTGATCACGCCGACGGTGTGGCCGTGGTCGACGATCGGCATCTGCTCGAGGCCGGTGGCGACCAGGCGCGTGGCGACGACCTCGAGCGCCTCGGTGGCCTCGACGGTGTCGATGTGGCCGCGCATCGCCGCCCGTACGGGAACCTCGTGCAGCGCGGCCTTGCGTTGCATCGACCGCGCGAGTGCTCGGCCTCCGAACCATACGGCGAGCGCCGGGATCACGAGCCACGCGGCCCACACGACGCCGAGGACCGCGAGCGCGATCGCGAGCACGCCGGCGAGCGTCGTGATGATCTGCGGCTTCGACTTCATGTATGGCCAGGCTGCAAAAAGCGGAGCCGACACGGAGCAGATGCCGAACCGGCTCCGTGTCGGCTCTGGGTTCACCGACTTCCTGACGTGTCTCGGTTGAATCCAGCGAGCGCCAATCAGCGTGCTCGCAATTTCTATGGGTGCAACGGAGGAGCCAGCCTCATTGGTTGCGTGCTTGCTACGTACGTACTTGCAAGAACGCCACACGTGGACGGGAGTACGTGAGCGCAGGCGCCCGTTCAGTTCGCACGCGTGAGCCACGCCGCGATCGCGGCGCCCTCGGCGGCCGCATCGGCGAGATAGATCTTCGACACGCGACCGCGGATCGAGTTGATCACGTCGGACGCGCCGAGTGCCACCGCGCTCGCGAGGCCGAGGAGCCGGAGCGTGCGCGCTGATCGGCGATCGAACGAGCCCGCGATCAGTGCGACGCCGACGGCGGCGATCAGGCCGCCGGTGGTCTTGGCGAGCCACTTATCTGTCTTGGGACCGCTGACTCGCTCGAAGCTCTCCATGTGCACGATCGGCCACATGCCGGTCGCGACATAAAAAACTCCTTGAGTAAACGATGGGATGTGCATCCGCGGCGCGGGTGCACCGGCCATGCCCTACTGATCGCGGAGCCGGTATCCGACGCCGGATTCGGTCGTGATCCAGCGCGGCCACGTGCCCGTGCGATCGACCTTGCGGCGCAACGTCGCCATGTGAACACGCAACAAGTGCGTGGGCTTGCCGTGCTCGGGGCCCCAGATCTCCTTGAGGAGCTCCTCGTGCGTGAGCACGCGGCCCGCGTTGCGCGCGAGGATCGAGAGCAGCCTGAACTCGATCGGCGTGAGGTGCACGCCGTTGCCGTCGACGCTGACCTCGCGGCGCGCGTGATCGATGCGGATCGGTCCGACCGCGGTGACCGGCTCGTCGCGGCGTTCGCCGGCGAGTCGCAGTGCGACGCGGATCCGGGCGAGCAGCTCGCCGATGCCGAACGGCTTCGTGAGGTAGTCGTTCGCGCCGGTGTCGAGTGCGGCGATCTTGTCGTCCTCGCGCTGGCGTGCCGACAAAACGATCACGGGGGTCTGCGACCACGCACGCAGCTCGCGGAGCAGGCCGAGGCCATCGCCATCCGGAAGCCCGAGATCGAGCAAGATCGCCGACGGTTGGATCGCGGCTGCGAGCTCGAGGCCGCGCATCGCCGTGGTCGCTTCTGCGACGACGTACTCGTTGCCGGTGAGGGCATCGTGGAGGAACTGGCGCATCGCCGTCTCGTCCTCGATGACGAGCAATGTCTTGTTCATGGCGTCACCTCCCGCTCGAGCTTGGGTAGCGGGGCACCGTCGGGGATCGTGATGGTCAACGTCGTTCCGCCACCCGCACGTGCGGCTGCATCGACGGAACCGCCGTAGCGCACCGCGATCGTGCGGCAGACGGCGAAGCCGAGGCCGCGCCGTTCGCCCGGCTGCATGGGTTCGCGCAGCGCCCGCGCCGCGCCGTTCGGCAGGCCCGGGCCGCGATCCGCGATGTCGATGATCGTCGCACGGCCGTCGCGGCGCGCGAGGACATCGGCGGGGCCGGCGGCGTGGCGCGCGACGTTCTCGAGCAAGCTCACGACGATGAGCTCGCCGAGGATCGGATCGATGTGAACGAGCAGGCCTTCGGGAATTCCGAGCTCGACCGTCAGGCCGCCGAATTCGGCCCCGAGGGTCGCCAGCGCTGAACCGACGAGCTCCTCGACGGGCACCCACTCGCGATCGCTGGCATCGCCGGTATCGATGTTCGCGATCACCAGGACGTTTTCGATCGCGCGACTCACGCGATTTGCCTCGCGATGGATCGACGCGAGCTCGTGAGCCTGGTCTGGAGTGGCGGTCGCCTGGAGGACGCTCGAGCGTCCCGTGATCACCGACAGCGGTGAGCGTACGCGGTGTGCCATGAGGGCGATCAGCCTGCGAAGTTCTTCGAGATCGTCAGCCATGTTCGCGCGCCGTGCACGACGTATTCCAGATGTCGGCGAGCGCCGCACGCAGGTGCGCGCGTGCGCCCACGCGCATCGGATCATGTGCGCTCGCTCCCGAAAACAGCAGCGATCATCTACGCAGTGGGTGGAGCTGCAACTGCCTTCAGGCGCACGCACCACAACTACATCAAAGACCAGTCTGGGCGGCACGAAGATCGCATCGCCGCCTCACGATGTTCTCTTTCGACTCCCGTGCGTTGCGAATGTCAGCGACGGTTCCCACCGAGGATGATTCTCCCAATATCGACTGGACGGTCGCGCTCGCGGGTGGTGAAGGAGTTCGTCTCGTCGAGTATGTCGAGCGCCGGTTCGGCCGGCGCATTCCGAAGCAGTACTGCTGCCTCCTCGGCAACCGGTCGATGCTCGAGCACACGCTCGAGCGACTGAACAAGATCACGCCGCCCTCACGCACGCTGGCGG
>JADMIO011609066.1_pt1 | contig 28237 bp, 18 predicted proteins | sample 8958161 | NCBI WGS metagenome assembly JADMIO01 (sample SAMN16585339, study PRJNA669376) | soil metagenome | isolation source: Crop rotation soil | place: USA: Cullars Rotation, Alabama | collected 2011 | reverse complement strand
CCGCCGGCGATTGCCCGCACCGCCAGCGGCGTCTGTTTGAAATAGTCCAGCCGCCAGATGCCGGAGAAGACGAAGCTGTGCGTGCGGTCATTGTTGGCGCGGCCGCGGTCGAGCCCGATGTTGTTCCAGTCGGTGGCCACCTGTGTCGTGCTGTTCTGCGTATTCACCACGTCCAGTCCTTTGCCGAACGTGTAAAAGCCCTTCAGGCTGAAGTTGCGCGCGTAGCGCCGCTCACCGGAGATCTGTAGCCCGTGATACGCCGAATTCAGAATCGACTTCATCATGTTGATCGTGGAAAGTGTCCCCGCCAGATACGGACGCCGGTCGTTCACGTTCTGCGTATTGGCGCCTGTCTTAAAGATCGGATTGTTCACATCCACCGAGATCGGGATGCGGTGCGTCAGCGTGCTCACGTAAGCCGCCGTGAAATTCATGCTGCGCCGCACTTGGCGCTGCACGGAGAAATTCATCTGAAAGCTGTAGGGCGAGCGATAATCGAGGCTCATACCGGCCACCGCACTGGGCTTGATGAACTTCGGCGCCGTCGGAGTATAGCCGTAGGGAAATGGAGAACGGCCGCCCTCCAGATTCCCGTACGGGTCGGACAACGATTTCACGTCATTGAACTGCTGCCGGATTGCAAACGGCTGATTGTCGGAAGAGCTGTTCACCTCGTTACCGGACATGCTGCCCGTGAAAACTCCGAATCCGGCGCGGACCGACGTCTTGCCATCGCCGAACGGATCCCAGGCGATGCCGACCCGCGGGCTGAAGTTGTTCCGGTCCGCACGAATGATGCCGCGTCCGATTCCAGGATCCCCGGGGAACTGCAGCCCCACCGGAGCAATGGTTACGATTCGGGATTGCACGCCAGGCACGAACGTAAGCAGCCGGTCATGTGTGTCGGTGATCGGCGGCTGCAGATCGTAACGCATTCCCAGGTTCAAGGTCAGCCGCGGCGCGATGCGATAGTCGTCCTGAAAGAAGAAGCCGAAGTACCAGCTGTTGTCGATCTTGGTGGTGGGCGCGTCCTGGTTCATCGTGGAAGGCAGGCCAAGGATGAAGTCCGCCGTGGAATTGCCGGTGCCCCGAGGGTTATTGGTGTTGAAGGCGAACACGCCGTAATTGTTCAGCAGCGTATCGTGAATCATCTTTTCGAGCACCGCTTCTCCCCCCAGTGAGATGGAATGCTTGCCGCGATTGATGTTCATCGTGTTGCGGATCTGGTAGAGATTGCTGCCCGCAACCGGCCCCGGAATGCCGCTGTTGAGATTGAAACGTCCGGCGACCTGAATCTGCGGCAGGGATGGCGCGCCCTGAATAGTGTACTTCGAGCCCAGATCGCCCAGCGAGACCGCCGGCGTGTTGACGCGTCCTCCAAACTGCCGCTGATATTGGATGCGGAACTGGTTAATCATCGACGGTGAGATGATCCAGGTGTCTGCGACGTTGAGGTTGTTCTGGTTCCAGATGAAATTCCGTTCCACCCACGGCATGTTGCCGATCAGCCCGGTGACGTCTCTGCCGGTGACGCGGAAGTAACTGCCGCTAAGTTGGTGCGCCGAGCTCAGCGTGTGGTCGAACTTGAAGAGGACTTCGTTCGTGTCCTTGGGATGCGGTATCTGCGCTTCGAACAGCCCACGAGGCAGATTGGGAAGCGGAATGTACGAATCGAGGATCTTCTTGGCCACCGGGTCGATCCGGTTCACTGGAATGATGCGGCCCGGAAAAGCGACCATATTGTTCAGCGGATCGCGAGGCGCTGTGCCGCCGGTCGCAGTGAGGTCGCCGTCTCTCTCAGCCGCGGTCGGCGGAGTAGCCGTGTTGTTGAATGTGGTGGTGCGCTGGCGGAGGCCGCCGTAAGTAAAGAAGAAAAACGTCCGATTCTTGACGATGGGCCCGCCCACGCTGCCGCCGAACTGGTTGCGATGCAGCGGATCTTTCTGCAGGATCGACTGGCCCGGCAGCCAGCGGTTGGCGTTCAGCTTGTCGTTGCGCAGGAACTCGAACAGAGAGCCGTGGAACTTGTTTGTGCCGGACTTCGAGATCACATCCACCACGCCGCCCGCGAACCGGCCGTACTCAGCCGAGTAGCTGTTGGTGATAACGCGGAACTGATCGACCGCGTCCGGATTGGGCACTGAGTTCCCGGTGTTGCGCAGACCGCTGGAGTTGGTTCCGCCATCCAGGCTATAATTCACCGACCCGATGCCGGAGTTGGGCGCGCCGTTGATCACGGTCACCTGCATCGGCGCGCCGAAGTTGTCGCTGGCCTGCCCGGTGGTATCGACGCCCGGCGTAAGCAGCAGCAAGGTGTAGACATCGCGGTCCACCAGGGGCAAGTTGACGATATCCTCGTTGTTAATGGTCTGACCCACCGCCGGCCGCGCGGTTTCGACCTGCGCCGCGTCAGCCTTCACCTCCACCGTCTCGTTCACAGCGCCCACCTGGAGCACGGCATTGACACGCGCGTTGCGGTTGACGTCGAGCACGATTCCCGTCTGCTCGAATTTCTTAAAGCCGCTCTGGTTGGCTTCCACGCGGTAAGTGCCGATCGGCATGAACTGCAGCGAGTACGTGCCCTCGCCCGACGTGGTGGCGGTTCTGGAGACATTCGTCTCAACGTTGACGGCCGTAATCTTAACGCCGGCCATCGTGGCGCCGCTGGCGTCGGTGACCGTTCCGTAGATGGTACCGCTGGTGCCTTGCGAGAAGGCGCATCCGGCAATGACAAAGAGCAAAGCAATTGTTTTCATGTAGCCAGACCCTCGGATCGATATTACTTTACACCCGGCGGCCCTGTCTGTGGTAGAAGGTAGAAAATGAAACGTCTGTGGATTGCGCTTATACTGTCGTTGCCCCTTTTGGCGCAGAAAAAGATCACCGAGGAAGAGCGCGATTACGCCGAGAGCATCCAGGAGCTCCGTAACCAGACGAACTCGGCGAAGCAGCACGCCGAGGGCTACGCCAAACAGCATCCGGTTCGCGAATCCACCGGTCTGATCCCGCTCCCTGAACTGGGCAAGGGCAAGTACGAAGGACACGAAGGCGGCCTGTATCCAGGAGGCGTAAACAAGCCGCCGACGGCGCACCTCAAGGCAGGACTCGGAATCGCCGCCCGCGTCGTGCCCCTTGACCGTGAGGGGCGGCCGTCCGCGCAAGGTCGCATCGTGATGTGCACGATTGGCATGTCGAACACCACGCAGGAATCGCGATCGTTTCTCAAGCTGGCCGCCGTCGACAAGCAGCTCAATCCCAGCCTGACGATCGTCGATTGCGCCCAGGGCGCACAATCGGCGTCGAAGATTGTCGATCCTAATTTGCCGTATTGGAAACTGGTCAATCAGCGCCTGGCCAACGCCGGGGTCACGCCGGAGCAGGTGCAGGTGGTCTGGCTGAAGGAAGCCAACGGCAATCCTACCAACTCGTTCGATGAGTACGCGAAGGAACTGCAGGAACAGCACGTCAAGATCCTTCACAATCTTCACGACAAGTTTCCCAATCTGAAGATCGCCTACGTCTCCAGTCGAATCTATGGCGGCTGGGCCGGCAGCCCGCTGAATCCGGAGCCCTATGCGTACGCCGGCGGATTCTCCACCAAGTGGCTGATCGCCGATCAGATCGCAGGGCGGCCGGAGTTGAATTACGATCCGGCCAAGGGCGCTGTGCGCGCGCCATGGATCGCCTGGGGACCTTATCTCTGGGCCGATGGGTTGAAGGCCCGCAAAGACGGCGCAGTGTGGAAGCGCGAGGACCTCGGCCCCGACGGCACCCACCCCTCGATTTTAGGCCGCGAAAAAGTAGCCCGCATGCTGATGGATTTTCTGAAGAACGATCCAACTTCACGGCCGTGGTTCGTGAAGAAATAAAACAGGAGGAACGATGGGACTGGCAGAACGGCGCAAGATCAAAGAATTACAGGATACGACGCTGCCCGGGAGGGTGAAAGAGATTGAAGAGATATGCGGCGCCCCAATTCCCTACGAGGTCGATTGGGACAGCTTCAACGACGATCTGGAAGCGCTGAACTTCATGGACAACATCTCCTGCCACCGGCTGAACATGGCCCTGCGGGTGATCTGCCAGGACGAGATGGGAAAGGAAGCGATTCGCGAGACCGTCAAGAAGATCAAGCTCAAGAACGTGAAAACCGCCAAGGACATGAGCATCGCCTTCGACGCCGGCACGCTGGAGATGCACTGCGCCTACGCCCTGCACACCGACGGCATGTACAGCGACAACGTAATCCGCGAGCTGCTAATGAAGCACCTGTAACAAATTCCTAAAACGCAAACCTCAGCGCGAACTGAATAATCCGCGCCGGATACGCTGCAGTGATCGTCCCGAACGTGGCAGCCGACCGGCTTGACGCCGGAGCCGCGAAATTCGTCTTGTTCAGCAGGTTGAAGCACTCCGCCTGAAATTCCAGCCGGGACTTCTCCCAGTGCAGCGGGAACGTCTTTTGCAACCTCACGTCGGCTTGGTAATAGGGGCTGGAGCGGGCAGTGTTGCGTCCGGCGTTTCCATACGGGTGCGTGACGTCTGTGGGAACCAGCACCGTCGCCCGGTTCAGATAGTTGTTCGGACCCCGCTGGCCGGCCGGCGTCATCGGATCGCCGATCACGTTGGGCCGGTAATTCAGCACGGTGCTCACCTGGTTGTTCGCCGCCGGACCGTAGGTTAGATTCACAGGTTGTCCGCTGTGCAGCGTGTTGATCACGCTGGCCCGCCAGCGGCCCCAAACGAATGCCGCCGGCCCGTGGCCCTTCGGCGCCTGCCACGTCACCGTGGTCGTGTTGTTGAACGGCCGGTCGTAGCCGGAGAGCCCGCGCTCGTTCCGCACGTCGCGAATGTTGAGACGCGAAGTGTCCCCGTTGCCGGTCTCGAGATGCCCCGAGGCGAAGTCGATCGACTTCGACCAGGTGAACGAATTCAGCAGATAGACACCGCGTGAATAGCGCTTCTCCAGCTTGGTTTGCAGGGCGTTGTAGCTCGACGAATTACCGTTGTAGGCGATCTCGATGAACGAGTAGCCCTGAATCGGCCGGCGCTGATCGACGGTGAGGCTCTCCCCCACTCGGCTCGGCCGGGCCTGGTTCCAGTCGGCCAGCACCATCAGCTTCGTCCCGTGATTGCCCACGTAGGCGACGTCGAGCAGCAGGTTGTGCGCCAACTCGCGCTGGATCGTCAGATGCCAGCTCTGCACGTAGGGCGTGCGAAAGTCCGACGGGATGTAAGTCACGCGCGAGGTGAGCGGGCTGTAGTTCGCCGGCACTGCCAGGTTGGCCGGATAGCCGTCCTGCGTCAGGCGGAAGCTCGGGCTGCCGGGCGTCTGATTGATGAGCACGGTGACGATGGTCGGCCCGTTGTAGGAGAGAACGTTCTCGCCGCCCAGCCTGTTGAACTGGATATAGCTGATGCCGTAAGCCGACCGGAGGACGGTCTTGCGGTTCACCGAGTACGCGATGCCGATGCGCGGCGCGAAATTGTTCAGGTCCGCATGGACCAGCGAGCGATCGTAAATTGAGCCCTCCTTGGCGTGGATCAGCGTGTTGTTGGAGGCGTCGAAGTTGGAGAGCCGGTTCTGGTCTTCGTACTGCGGCGTGGAGAATTCGTAGCGCAGTCCGGCATTGACGGTCAGGCGCGGCGACACCTTCCAATCGTCCTGCACGTAGCCGAAATGCATGCGCTGGCGGTACTTGATCACCAGCGAGTTGGTGATGCTGTAGGCGCTGCGCGCGCCGAACAAGAAGTCGGCGATGTTGAAGTTGCTGCTCGCCCCCGCTCCGGGAGCGCGGCTGAACTGGCCGGCGTAAGTGTCCTGTCCGTACTTCGGGTGAAAGTCCTCGATGTCCGTGTTGACCGCCTGGTGCTCGTATCCGAACTTCAGGCTGTGGCTTCGCCGGATGAGCGAATAGTTCAGGCGAGGATTGATCACCAGCGGATCCTGATGCTGCGGATTGCTGTTCTGACGGCCCATCGCGGTGAAGCCGCTGATGCTCTGGGTATTGAGCCCCCCGCTGACTCCCGGATCTTCGGGAATGCCCGTAATGCCGTACCCGGCCAACATGCCTGGACCACCGAAATCGATGGGAGTCTTGCCTGCCTTGGTGCGGGAAATGCCCAGCCGGAATTCCACCAGTTGGCTCGCCGCCGGAGTGTAAGTGGCGCCCACGGTCAACTGCTGATTGATCACCCTGACGTGCCCGTTGGATGCGCCGCCGGACGGGCCGGGGATCGCCGCCGGTACAAGATCGTTCTGTTTGCGCTGGCTGAGGCGCGCGAACAGGCTGGTGTGCGCGTTGAGCGCGTGGTCGATCTTCAGGTCGCCCTTGTCGCTGAAGCCCGTCCGGCGCGGCAGGTTCTGGAAGTTGTTCGCTCCGGTGGTGTTCGGCAGCGGCAGCTCGTCGAAGACTTTGCGCGCAAACGGAGAAATGCGGCTCTGCGGAATCACCCGATTGTAGACAGCCCCGGTGACCGGATCGAGAATGTTCGTCGTGAAGTTGCCCTGCCGCTGCGCCAGCGTCGGCAGGTTGGCGAATTGCAGCGTTTTGGAGATGCGGCGGAACCCTTCGTAGTCGGCGAAGAAGAACGTCTTGTCGCGGCGGCCCGCCGATCGAGCCCCCGAACTGGTTCTGAATCAGGACCGGCTTCTGATCCTGGATCGGCTTAAAGAATCCCGTGGCGTTGAGATTGGTATTGCGCAGGTACTCGTAAAGCGAGCCGTGAAGCCGGTTCGATCCGCCCCGCAGCGAGGCATTGATCACCGCGCCGCCGGCGCGTCCGTACTCCGCGCTGAAGTTGTTGGTCTGGACTTTGAATTCGGCGATTGCGTCCGGCGACACCTGCGTCACCTGGTTGGAGAAGCCCTGGTTGCTCGTGCCGTAGGCGTTGTTGTCCACGCCGTCGAGAATAAAATTGTTCATCGAGCTGGGAAGCCCGTTGACATTGAATGAGCCCTCGCGCGGATCGTCCGCCAGCGCCAGAGCCGATTGCTGCACGCCGGCCGACAGCAGACTGAGGTCCGAGTAATTGCGTCCGTTGAGCGGCAGGTTATCGATCAACTCGCCGGCGATCACCTGTCCCTTATCGCTGGTATCGCTCTCCACCAGATTGGCGGCCCCGCTGACGGTCACCGTCTCGCTGGTGGCGCCGACCTGCATCTTCAGGTCGACACGCTGTCGCGCGCTGACGGCGACGTTGAAGGTGTCGGTGGAAAGAGGGGTAAAGCCGTTGGCTTCAGCGCGGACCCGGTAATCGCCGATCTTGACGGTGAGGAACTCGTAATTGCCGGAGGCATCCGTCTTGCCGCTGGCGGTAATTCCGGTGTTCACGTTGCGCAGCGTAATCTTCGCGCCAGCGATCACCGAACCGGAGGGATCCCGAACGGTTCCGAGCACCGAAGCGGTTTCGAACTGGGCAAAGCAGCAGCCAGACAAAAGGAGGACGGACAGCGGGATTCTGAGAGACATGCGGTGTGATCAGAATATCATCCGCCGGGTCGCACCCGCTGGAAGATGCGGGTTAGCGGTGGACGTTCACTTGGAAACAGCCGTGGTTGTTTGTCAGGTTGCCGTCGTTGACGGTGAGGAACAACAATCCATTGGCCGGCATCGGACGGGGCTTCCCGCCGCCCCCAGCCCAGAACCTATCGACCGGATCGACCAGAAATCCCAGCCGGTTGACCGGATGGCCGAGCGGATGCCCGATCGCGTTGTTCTCGTTGTTGCGGTATGGCTGCGCCGAATCGTCGGGAAAGATCACGCCGATCAGGCCGCCAATCGGTTTGCCCGGTATCTGGGGATCCACCCATGGCTTATGATTCTCCGGCGTCGCGGTAGCATCGCCATCCGGCCCGACCCGTAGATCGTCGCCAAAGAACCAGCCGGCCTTTCCCCAGATGATCTGGCCGTCCCGTTTCACGTCGAGCGTGATCATCTCTCCCTTCCTGACCACAACGCCCGTCTCGTTGTATTTGACGGCGCTGACATCAATGTAGTCCGGGTCGTGCTTGTGGAGTCCGACAGGGTCGATGCAGTCGCAGGCTTTGGGCTCCGGCAAATTTCCCATGAGTCCAAGGATGAGTGTCGGATCGCTCTGAAGATCGCGCTCATCGAGGATTTCCCTAACGAAGATTCGCGTATGTTCCGTTGCCAGATGAGACGCAAATGCGAACGCCCCCGCCCCTGCGACCGAACTGGTTCCCGAATCTTTGTTAATCCCGCGAATCCAGGGTACGCTATTATCGGCGTTTCTTCCGCGCTCGGGGCCGAAGTAGTCTCCATGCCCACACTTGCCGCCGTTAATAACCCTGTCGTCAATAGTCGGAAAAAATCCGGACGTTAACCCCTGGGCCTGCGGCCTTGGTCCCGCAAGGATAACCTCTGTCCCGTCACGGCACGTTCTATCAGTAGGTCCCGCGAGTTGAGGTTTCCCTCGCGCGAATGTGGATCGTCCCAGCCGCGGGTCAGGATCCGCATAGCCCAACTCGAGGTAATTGGAGTGGGAATAAAAGTCCTGCAGGGAGTGGAGGGAGGCGCCGAGCAACTTTCTAGCGGCCGTGAACCGGCGCTGCTTGATGTAGGCAATGATCGCCGCGCGCGCCTTGATGAGTTGCTCATTAGATTTTTCAATCAGCTCGCTGTCAAAATGATCGAGGGGAAAGGTGCCGTTCGAGTGGGCATCCACGATGCCCTGCAAAGTGCCGCAGGGTTTCGCCGGAAGATTGGCGGTAGGAGAAACCGTCGAATCCCACGTAAGGCTGAACAGCGAGGTACGCTTTTCGCCCCCGCAGTCGAACTGGTCGACTGCCTTGTTAGCATCCCCGATTTCTTTGATCGCCTTTTCGGTGAAGTAGCGGCCTTTGAGAGCCGCGGCTACGGTGGGAGATGGTTTCCACTCATAGCCTGGGGTGCCCAGCGGAACCGGCGCTATATCTTCAATAGCCTCTTGGGTGATCGAGGCGTGCACGTCCGGAAAAAAGGCCGCGACGCCACCCGCGGCCACGACGCTGATTACGAGCAGCGGGATCGATCGAGCGTGTGACATGTTTCCTTAGGGCTGGTGATCCAACTTGACTTCAACCGCCACCATGCCGGGCGTGGCGCCGCTGTCTCTCCTCGAGTCAACCACGACGAATTTCGCCGGTTTGGCCTGGTCTTCGTCCATCTCCACTACCAGACTCTTCGGGCGTGCGGTCTGCCGGTCCAACTGTGCACGCACTTCCCGTTCCGAGAATGGCACTCTGACCTTGCCGGCGTCAGCCTCCAATTTCTTCTTCTGCTCCGGCGTCAGTCCGCCCAACGATCCTTGCGAAGTCCCCTGTTGCAAAGGTGGATCGGGAAGTTGCGCCGGGCTGGGTTTCCCGCCGTTGGACGCCATCGCTTCCCGCGCTGCCGCCTGCGGGGTTCCATCGGCCGCCAGCATCACCATGAGACGCAGGTTTCCCGGCTTGTTATCGAAACGCATCGGAATCACGGTGTCCTGCTCGCGCTCCACCCGGTCGTCCCCGCCGCGTAACTGTGGATGCGGGAAAAGCGGCATGAAGGCGCCACCGTTCTCACTCTGCAGCATGGTCAGCCGCCCGCCCGTGTTGCTCAGCACATGGAAGCGGATCCGCTCGCCGTTGTGGAATTGCCGGTTCGTGCTCACTCGCAAGGCCTGCCCGTTCGGCTGCACCACTTCGATGTAGTACATCAGTCCGGTCACTTCGGGCGGCTTCTGCGCCATGGGGCGCGGCGCCGGCGGCCGCGGGATCGTTGGTTTTGGAACGGTGTTGCCGGGAAGCTTATTGCCGGTGGTGACGTCGAGGAAAAAGAGTTGCTTGGCGCCGGCCGTGCTGTTGTCCTGGGACACACCCAACGCCGCAAAAAACATCGGCGCGAAAAGAAATGCGGTCATTCTGGTTCTCATACGTTCTCCATCCCCGTTACGTTCCTACTTGATCGGCGTGCCGATCACGATGTCCGGAATGCTGATCTTCGGATAAATCTGCGGATTCTGTGCAGCGCCCTTGCCCTTCTGACCCTTTCCCGTCGCCAGAGTGTAATCCTTCACGGCGGCGGGGACTTGGCGCTGGATGTCAGTGTAAAGCTGGCGAATATCCGCCAGTCCCTGGCGGCTGCGCATCGACTCGATCAGATAGAGCGTGAAGAAGCTGTTCTGCTTCTCATCGGTCTCCCAGCTCAACTCCTGGTTACTGCTGGAGGTGATCACGACGCTTCCTTTTCCTTGCGCGATCTGCCCGATGGACTGCTCGGACAAGGCATCGATCTCCAGTCCTTTCGCGCCGGCAATATGTTTCGTGGCGTCACCGCTGTAGCAGGTATCGAGAAACGTCACGATGCGCTCGGCGCGGAGCTTCTGTCCGATGAACGTCGCCAGATCGTCCATTCCGTAGGCCGAGGCGTACAGCCGGCCGCCCAGATCCGTGTCATGCGTGATCAGGTAACCGGACCCGACTTTGGAGTTGTCCATCGACGGGCTGGACCCGTGAGTGCTGAAGTACAGCACGACCAGATCGTCCCGCATGGCTTTGGCTGCGACGTCGGCGAGCGCGTTCTTGATCGCCTTGGTGGTGGCTTGCTCGTCCGTCAGAACGGTCACGTTCTCCGAATGGAAACGGCCGGCGGCCGGATCGAGCAGCATCGCCGCGAAGTCCCGCGCATCCTTGCCGGAGTACTTCAGCGTTGGAATCTTCGGGTCGCTGAATTTTCCCACGCCGACGATCACGGCGTACTTTTCGCGCACGAAACTTTTCTCGATAGCCGGCCCTGTCGAGGGACCCGAACCCGGAGAAGGCGCCGAAGCCACCACCTTCGCGTTCTTGAGATAGAGTTCGGCCAGCACTTTGTCCCCGAGTTGCTCGTAGACCGCGCCCATTTCAGCCCGTACCAGCGGGCTCACTCCGCATTCGATCTCCGCCTGATCGAGCAGCTTCCGGGCTTTGTCTTTGGCGCCTGCGCTCGCGCTTTGCCTGGCCTGGCGCACGGTGTTGAGGCCCTGGTCCTGACAGGGTGGCGCGGTTTTTTTAAGCGCTGGGTCCTCTGGCCCCCCCGTTCGCGGCGCCAGCCCGAGGTTTTCAGCGGTTGATTTCTTGCGCTCCTGAGAGTAGCCCAGGACCATCGTCCCGAGCAGGAAAACGGCGGCAATTCGGAATCGGTTCCTGAGCATGTCGTGACCTCTTACTTCTTAATCGCGGACTCCGGCTGCGCCGGAATCGACGGTTTGGGCGCGGGTGGCGTTGTCGGCCGCGTCGTTGGCTTCGCCTTCGGTGTTGGAACCGGCTTCGGAGCCGCCGGTTTGGTCTCCGCCGTCGTCGCGGGCAGAGGCGCTGTCAGATCCTTGAACTGGAACTCCGATTCGATGGACTTCACCTCGTCGGGAGTCAACGTATACCGGGCCGCAAGTTTCGTCAGGCTGTCGCGCCGCGGGCGGTCGATCGTCTTGTCCCTGGCGATCAGTTCCTTGAATGTGTCGCGGTATTCCTGCAGGTGATCGAGCCTTTCAATCTCCTGACCGACCACTCTCTGGGACTGCACCGCGGTCAGCTTGTAGGTCCGCTGGCCGTTCTCGTTGAGCTGCGCGGCATACAGCGCGGAAGGCTTGCCTGGCTGGCTACGCAGCTTGAGCCTTGTGATATTGCGGAATTCAGCTTCATCCGGCGAATCGGGCCGGTTGGACGTGAGTTCCGCCTTGTCCTTCTCTTTCTGCTCCGCCTCGCGCTGCTTGCGGGCCTCTTCTTCTGCTTTCCTGGCTTCCTCTTCCGCCGCCCTTTGTTGCTCCTGGATCTCCGTAACGATGGCCTGCCGTTGAATCGCATCGCGCTGCTCCTTGGCGCGCGCGTAGTTGGTCCGGAGCCGTTCGCAGCGATCCTTCGCATCCTGGAAATACTTTTCTCCGGGATCCAGCTTCGAGGCCTCAAGGTAACTCTGGATCGCCTGCTGGTAGTGCGCCTCCGCCGAATCGATGTTACCGCTGGCGGCATAAGCCGCATAGGCGAGGGCTTCGTTGGCGACGCCCATATTGTAGAGCCGATCGGCCTGGATCTTGCTGTTCGGCGCCACCGCGGTCCACAGGGCGAGCGCCTCGGTCCAGCGCCCCTGCATGGCCCGGTCGTTGCCCGCATGCAGCGGATCGTCCATCGCCAGCATCACTTTCAGAGGCTCGGTGGTCCTCACGTAGCGCTTGGCGACTTCACCCGCAATCTTCCGATGCAGTTCCGCCAGCGATTCCTGCGGCGTCGGGGCGCGGTTCTTCGGCGTGCGGCCTTCGGCGATCTCGATTTTTTGCGCGTACTCCACTTTGGGGCTGAAGTTGTTGTCCAACGGGAAACCCGCGGCGGTTTGAACGCTGATGTTGGCCGCAAGGCTGCCTTGACCGACCCAATAGGACACCACCACGTCCTGCATCTCCGTGGTTTCGACGACCATCGGCTTGCCCGTGATAATGTTCTTGACCGTCTTCTTGACCTTGACTCCGCGCCTCTCGGTCGCGTGTTCCACTCTGGCCGCCACTCTCTGGTAGTTTGAGACCGCCAGCGTCAGAGTCATATCGGGCGAAGCGGGCGACGGTGTGTAGGTGTCCGAGAGAGCCCTCGAAATCTCCTGCTCGAGCCCGCGCGGATCATCATGGGCCGCGCCGGGCACGCTCTTAATCGCAATGGTCTTCCCCCGCAGCAACACTTCAGGAGGGCGCGCAACGTTAATGGTAACGACGTTACGGTGGATTTTGCCCAGGTCTCCCGCGGTCGCCGTAAAAGGCGTTGCGGCTGCAATAAGCAAAGAAGTAAAAATCCCCCGCGTCCACATAACTTTATTGCACCTTGGAAACGATCTCCTTGAACTCCGGCGTCTGACGGACGAAGCCCAGATCCGGATCGGAATTGAGACTCTTTTTATCCGAGAAGCCGGCGTCAACAGCCGCTTTCAAGGCCGCCAGCGCCGGGTCTTTCTGCTTCTGCAAGGAATACACGCACGCCAGGCTGTAATTCGCGCTAGCCCGGACTTTCGGCACTTCCGCCTTCAGCTTCTCTCCCTGGACCTTTTTCCGCTTGACCGGATCCTTCTCATCCACTTCCATGAAGTAGCCGAATGCGGCCAGCTGATTTTCATTCAGGGGCGCCAGGCACTCGGCCAGCTTTACCTCGGCCTTGAAAGCGGCTTCGGCTTCGCTGTACTTCTTTAGAGCGCCCTGCGCGGCGCCGACGTTCTGCTGCAGTCCGAGGAAGTTCTTGTCGATCGCCAGCGCCGGTTGAAACTCGTTCAGCGCCATGTCGAACTTCTTCTGCGATGCGTAATTCATGCCTTGCTTCATGTACTGCAGCAGGCGCGCGACGTCGGTGGGCTTAGCCAGGACCAGTTTGCACGGGCCGACGCCGGAGACGACCGGCTTCTGCGGAAACTTGGCTCGCGCGCGAGTGGAGTACATCCTGGCGACATCCTCCGCGGGTACTTTGGTCTTGGCCGCGATCAGCGCGTAGATGGCTTCACGGTCCTTGTTCTCCTCGCGCATCAGTTGTGACTGAGCCGGCTCCAGTTGGTTCACCGGCTTGAGCATGCCGTCGGTCCCTTCATAGACGGCGCCCGTGGCCAATAAATCCACAACCGCCTGGGATCGGGCCTGTGCGCGCTGCTTCAACGCCGCGTCGTCGTCGGCCAGCGCCAGTCCGGCAGTCAACAGCGTTAGGGCCACCAATGTCTTCGTCAAGCTATAAGTCGTCGCCATGTTAATCCGGTTACTTTAAGCGCGGGAAGAAATCGAGCACCATCGTGCTGGCCAAGTCCGGGTTGATCGGTGTAGGCATGAGCATCCAACCCAGCGCGACAAGCACCACAACACCGCCGCCGATCGCAACCCACTTCATGGAGCCGGACGATCCGCCGCCGCTCTTCGCCCCGCCACCTTCCGCGGGCACGAGCGACTTGGGCTGCTTACACGTGGGACAAACGACGTCCTCCCCGTCCTCGATCTCGATCACTTCCTTACTCAGCGCCGCGTCGCAATTTCCGAAATTCGTGCACTTGTACTTCTTCTCCGCCATTGGTTTCGCCTCTTCTACTGGATACCCAGAATTTCCTTGGACTTCGTCATGGCCACACGCAGCTCCTGGAAGATCGGATCGGTGGCCGGCCGCACCTTCGCGAGCTCCTGCACCTTCGTCCGGATCCTGCCCAGAACCTCCTGCCGCTTATCGATGTGCTGATAGTCTCGCTTCAGCATCGGCTCCACGGCGCCCTGGATCGTTTCGAATGTGGAGACATCGGCGCTTTGAACCACCCTCTCGATAGACTGGCCGAGTTCCTCAACCACGGGGAACCCGTCAGCATCGGAGGTGACCAGGTAGCATTTGTCCAAACCGCTCTGCGGATCCTTTTCGATCCGCACCACACCGAGCGCTTCGCCCAGCAGCATCCACGGATGCAGGTCGGAAGCCTTGTAGGATTCCGGATAGAGGCTGGGGACTTCCTGGCCGTCGCCCCACTTCCCTTCCGCCCCTTCCGAGTGCAATTCCAGAAAAGCTCGCTTGCCGGCCTGTCCCTGAATGCGATCCTCGTACTTCTTTCGAAGGAAGTCGACTACGCTCACAAACCGCGCTGGAAACACATTTGTGATATTGATGAGCGTCACTTCCTGCGGCCGGTTCTTGTTGATGACGTCCTGCGTCTGAGCGACGGTCGCGTTGCGCAGAGCGTTACAGAATTTCTTGCGGAACCCGCCGGACTCGGGCGCTTCCGGCGCGATGATGGTGAGGTTGGAAACACACACGGCGTTCGAGTCGTCATTGGCCGCGGGAATGCCGGGCGCGACCAGCTGCACCTGGGCTTGGTCGAGCTTCAGATAATTCTTCGCCATCGCCATGATGCTCTGCGCATAAGTGCGCAGACGCTCGTCGCTGCCGTCGTACTCTTTCTGCAGCATCTCGATGACGCTGACCTTGAGAATCCGCCCCCGATCCGGGAAACGGGCGACGAATTCGTGGTGGGCTTCCACGGCGCTTTCATCGCAGGTGCTTTCCATGACGTCCATGAAGCGGCCTTCGGTAATGCGGGCGTTGAAGGCCATGAAATTCTGTTTCTCGCCGAGGATGTCGGCAAAGCGGGCGCGCACCTTGCTGGTCTGTTTCTTCTGCTCGTTGAGATCGATGGTCAGCGCCTTGGTGAACGCCTTCACAACTTCCGGATCGTAAAACCGGACCACCTGCTTGGTCAGGTCCTGGTTGCCTTTGTCAGCAAGCCGCGCGTCGACGGCGGTCTGGAAGGTTTTGGCCGCCTGCGCGATCAGCGCCGACGCTTTACTGACTTCCGAAGACAGCGAATTCAACTCCTGGCGCAGACCGGCCAGAAGGTCCTTGGCGTAGCGGTAGCCTTCCACACGGTTTTTCATGGTGTAGCGGACGATGAACGCCTCGGCTTGCGCCTTGAGAATTTCATCGCGCTTGCCCAGCATGGTGGAGAAGAAGCCGGGCTTGGCCCACTGCTTCCGGTTTTCGGTGATCTTGGCCTCGTTCTCCTTCCAGGCTTCGGTCTCTTCGCCCAATTTCGCGATGCGATCGTCCATGCCTTTGAGGCGCTCCTCAATGGAAGCGATCAGGGCGGCCAGCAGGCGCGACAGGTCGTGCATGGACTTGACGCCGTTCTTCCATTCGGCGAACAGATCGTTTTCGATGCGGTTTCGGATTTCGCGGACCTGGTCCCGCATGTCGGTGCGTTTGGTTTCGTAGAACGCCAGAACGCCGCTGCCGCGATACTGCTCCCGGTACAAGGAGTCGCAGAGCTTAGTCAGCTCCGGCAGTTCCTTCTCCACGTCGTTCTTGAAGTTGTCGCGCACCATGGTGACGTAATTCGGAATTGTCAACTTCCAGAACTCGGAGATGGGCTTCCAGTTCTTGTTGTTGATCTCATCCTTTAGAATGCCCTCGGACAGGGTCAGCCTTTCATCGGTGAGCAACCATTTTTCAAGCGTCGCCTTATCCTTGACGAATTCGTTGAAACTCTGATTGACAGCCTCCTCTTTGTAACCCTGCCCGTCGACCCACTTATTGAACAGAAGCTGTAGGACGGACTGCCGCGCGAACGAGTACGTCAAGTACTCCTGAATCTCCACTTCCGGATAGGCGATCTGCTTCACGCCGAACGAGAAGAAGGACCGCGAGCGCCGCGGTTTGCCTTTCGGCGATTTCTCCGGATACTTGGCCTGCGAGCCGACTTCGTAGGTCTCCTGGCGCAGCAGCGTGTTCGATTCCTTCCATTCGATGTTCTGGATTTCGACCACTTTCTGAAACAGGAAGGACCCTACGATCTCCGGCAATTCCGTCAAAACCGAGACCGAAACGTTGGCCTCGTTTTCGTCGTTGAACAAGTAGCAGCAGTTGAACGGGTCTTGCAAATCGAGCCGCTCGCTCTGCACGCCGGTCACGTCATGCGGCTTCCATGAACCGATGGAAAGGGCGTTCAACTCCATAAGGGCCGCGTATCCGTTGGCGTGGTAGTTGACGCCGGCTTTGTGAGCGGCGGGATTACGCTCCGGCAGCAGCGCATAGATGATGATGCGATAGGTGGCGTCAGGGAACACGGCGCGGATTTGCGAAACGGCATCGACCACGCTGCCGCTTCCGGTGCCTCCGGCCAAGCCGCAGCAGACATGGAACGTGGTGTCGTTGCTGCGAGGGAAATCGGGGCTTTGATGCTTTTGCATCTCCGCGGTCAGCTCGGCGATCCGGCGGCGGAATTCGGCCGACTTGCCGGCGAACAGAAATCGCCCCAGACGCCGCTTCTGGCCACCCACAATATTGGCGGCGTCGGCGGCGTTGATGATGTCACTCCAGTCCTCACGGCTTCCTAACCAGGGTTTGATACCGGGATAATTGGAGAGATTCGTCACCACGTCGCGCAGATTCATGCCGGAGATCAGCATCTGGCTGCGCTCGGGCAGTTGAACGCTGTGGCCCAGAATCTTCCAGGTAGGGTCCTCGCCGTCCATCATTTCCTTGCTGGTGTCCACGTACAGGTAGCGTACGTTGACCTTAGGCGGATCCTCAGTGCGGTAGTTCTGATAGATCGTCTTACGCATGGCGCGGATAATGTTTCCGCCCGTGCCGCCCAGCCCGACGATCAAGTGGTTCCGATGGATGGTGCTCGCCATTGCGAAAAACTCCTTAAGGCTTCCTAATGTTGCGGCCTACAACCTGGCCTTGATATCGCGATATGCTGCCCATCCTATCAAACCGAAGGGGATCGCTTGGACCAGCAGGAACAACGCCGTCACGGCCAGCCGCGACAGCGTGATAACCCGGGGCGCCTGCGGATCGAGCCCTTCCTTGATCTGATTGGCGGCGATGTCGATGGCGCGCGCGGGCGGATAGTTCGGATTGGTTTCGTGCCACTTGCGGACGTCGTGGAAGATGACTTCGGAAGGCACACCGGGGCTGCTCCAGACCACCTTGCTGAGGAACGGCCGTTTCGTGTCGAAGTGGCGGCAGGCTTCGTTGGAATAGGTGGAGGCCGCGGTTTGGCGAGCCTCATCCGAGTTGGTGGGAATAAGGCTGCCTGGCGATCCCGGCGGGGGCGCATTGCTGAAGTCTTCCGTTCCCAGGTCTTTCACTTTGTCGTACGCCTTGGAGTAAGTCCGTTCCGCCCACGGCTCATCATGATTGAGCTGTGTCTGCCACAGACTGATTGAAGCGAGAGCGGCGTCTTTCGTATATGCGAGGCTGGCGAACAAAATTGTGAAAAATAATGTGCAGAGGGATGCGAAGAGGCACAACGCGTGGTGGGTGATGGTGATTCGGAAGCGCTTATTCCACATTCGTGTATAAACGCTGCATAGGTACCAACACAATCCCGCCAGCAGGACGCCGGCCAGTAAGGTCAGCCGGAACCCTCCCGGATCCTTGGCCATATAGATAGGGATGCATCCAAAAAGGAGGGAAAGTAGATCCGTTAGCATGTGAATCCAGCGTGGCGCGGCTGGAACGCCGGCCTGCAGTTTGTTTTGGAGTTTGGAGTATAGCAGATCGGCCGCGACTCTTAAAGAGTTTTATTTACTGCGCGGTATTGTGAAGCGGACCCACTTTAGAATTCGAATTTCAGACTTGCCTGAAAGACGCGCGCGCCGCCGCGTCCACCCGACGCGACGCCGGTGAATAACCCAGCCGTGCTGCCATTGAAAGTGTTCTCCGGCATCAGGAAGTTGGCGTGATTGAAGACATTGAACGATTCGAAACGGAACTGGAAGTTCTTCTTTTCCTTGAATCGAAAATTCTTCATCATCGACATGTTCACATACGCCAGGCCCGGACCGTCCAGAATTCCGCGGCCCGCGTTGCCGTAAAGGAACGGCTTGAAGCCGTACTTATCCGCCGGGCAGCCTACGGTGACCGAAACGCATAAGGGCACTTTCACAAACGCCGTGGTATCGAAAAATGGATAGTCGACTCCGCGCTTTTGGCCCGGAATTTCGGCGGGGAGTCCCTTGGCGATCCGGTTCGGCTTCTGCGATTCGCCAAGATTCAGGTTGACGTCGGCCACCACCGGAGTGAGCGCCGCTCCGGTCGCCAGGTAAGTGGTCCCGGAGAACTGCCAGCCTCCCACCAGACCCTGCCCGAGCCCGTGCGCCCCTCCGAAAAACTTCTTGCCCCGGCCCACCGGAACCTGCCAAGAGAAGGCGCCCGTCGCCACGTGGCCGCGGTCGGAATCGGAACGGCCGCGATCCGCGCGCCTGTTGTTGGGATCCTGCGAAGCCGCCAGAATGCCGGCGATCGAGGTTCCGTTCACCTGCGAGGCATCGTCCAGCGACTTGCCGTAGGCGTAATTGACGCGAAAGAACGTGCCGCCACGCGCGCGCTTGCGGAGCGAGATCTGGCTGGAATAATAGATCGAATTGGAGACGAACGTGAACTGATTGATGGCGCCGTTGAAGTACGGGAACGGACGCAGGTTCTGGACTGCGATGTTCGCCAGGTACGCCGCCTCGGTGCGGCGCGGCAGGTTAATATCGCGCAGCCGGCTCAAGTGGATTCCTCTCGACCCAACAAAGCCGATCTCCAGCGCGGTTCCGTCACCCAGGTAGCGTTCCACAGTCAGGTTGGCGCTGTGCAGATAGCCTGTGGGAGCGTTGACCTCAATTCCGGAGCTGGTGTTGGTTCCGCCCGTCACCAGCCGGTCATCCGGAAAAGGATTGCTGAGCGTCACGTAGTCCGGCCGCGCGGCCAGCCAAGTGAACGACTCCGTCTGCGCGTAAGGGAACGAATTCTGCAACTGATTCCGAAACGGGTTGAGCAAAATGCCTGTATAGAAGATGCCGTAGCCGCCCCGAAGCACCGTCTTGCGATCCTTCCCGGGGGTCCAGGCGAAACCGATGCGTGGGGCGAAGTTGTTGTAGTCCGGCTTGACCAATTGCCGCGGCAGCCCGACGGCGGCGGCGTACGTAACGCGATCGGCCAGGCCGGCTTTGGTGACTACGTCTTTCACGCTTGGATCGTCGAAGGCGAGCACCACCTTGCCGATCTCCGGTACGAAATTCGCCATTCGGTTGTAGCGGTCATAGGGAATCATATCGGCCTCATACCGGATGCCCAGGTTCAACGTCAGACTGGGCAGCAGCTTGAAGTCGTCGACGAAGTACGCGCCGATGCTGGTGGACCGCAGATAGTTCCGGTTCCAGCCGACGGTTCGCGTCGCCGAACTCATGGTCCCCATCATGAAATCGGCCAAGGGAAAGCTGGAGCGTGCCCCGTTAAAGATGAAGGTGCCACGGTTATTGTTATAGAACGGCTGGTTAAAGCGCACCCGCGATTGTTCGAATCCCCACTTCATCACGTGCCGCGCCTTCACCCACGTGAATTTTGCTCCGACCTGAATATCGGTCACGCCGCCACCCGCCGGGTTGGCGGCCACGCACCCGAGGTTCGCGATGTCGGTGATGTTGAATAGCGGGAACCCGATCAAGTCCGGATCTTTCGTCGTCCCGGGAATCCCCAGTTGGCCGGCGATGTCCTGACCGGCCCACACGCAGTCCGTCTTGTCTTTGCTGCGGCTGAATCCTGTGCGCAATTCCACAAGCATCGTTGGCGTGAACATATGGGTGTAGTCCAGGCCCATCAGCGAGCGGTCGTCATTGACCTTGTTTCCAAATTTCCCCAGAGGACTGGCGGCGGGAAACGGATTGCTGGTGTTGCTGAAACGGATCTGATAGCGATAGGTAATGCTGTTCTTCTCGTTGAAGTGGTGATCGACCTTTACGATGAAGCTATCCCAGGCGTCATTGTCATTGGCCGACGTGAGGTAATTGACGCGTGGATCCGCGCGGTTGGGCAAGGGCCAGTAGTCCATCAACTTCACCGAGATCGGATGGAAGCGGCTCAGCGGAACAGTGCCATTCGGAAACAGTTGATTGCCATTGAGCGGATCCTTCAACTGCACCGCCCCGCCGGTCAGACTGATAGACCGCGAGAAGTTGCCCTGCCGCTCCAGAAGCGAGGGTACGTGCGTGAGCTGCGTGGACCCGATCAGTTGCTTGTAGCTTTCCCAACTGAACATGAAGAAGGTCTTGTTTTGGCCGTTGTAGAGTTTGGGCAGCCGGACCGGCCCATGCAGCGTGGCGCCGAACTGATGCCGGTTCAGTTTCTGCTTCTCGATATCGAAGAAGCTGCGGGCGTCGATCACGTTGTTGCGGATGTAGTGGAAGATGTCGCCGTGATACTGGTTGGTACCCGAGCGCATCACCATGTTCAGGACGCCTCCGGCCATGCGGCCCATCTCGGCGGAGTAACCGGATACCTCCATCTTGAATTCCTGCATCGCCCCCATGTTGGGGCGAACCTGCGCCGCGGCTCCGCGTGAGTTGCGGTTGCTGAACCCGTCGACATAGAAGTTCGTGTCGGTGGCTCGGGCGCCGTTGATGGAGGCAAAAGAGCCTTGGCCGCCTTCTGCGTTGGGCATGACGCCGGGCACTAAGAACGCCAGGTCGGTGAAATCGCGCCCATCGAGCGGCAGATCCATGATCTCCTGTTGCACGATCACGTCGCCCTTGATTGTGCCGTTCTCGGTGTTGAGTGAGGCGATCTCGGCCGTGACGGTGACCGATTCGTTTAAAGCGCCAACTGAAAGCTGAATATCGTCCCGCAGGGTCTGACCGATCTCGAGGATGATGCCGGTCTTCTGGTAGCTTCGGAATCCCTGCATTTCCGCCGATAATTCGTAGTGTCCCGGGACCAGGGCAGTGATGGTGTAGCTTCCCTCGCCGCTGGTATGGACTGTCCGCGCGACGCCGGTTTCCACGTTGCGAATCTGAATCTGGACGTTGGGCGCGGCGGCCCCGGCGGAATCGGTGACCATTCCGGTAACAGTGGCATCCTGAGCGAAAAGGCTAGACAAAAAAAAGAGACAAAGACATCCAGTTCGAAAAAACACCCGCATACACACCCCTCGTTAAGGCCCACAAACTGTTAGAGACTGGGCGCATACTATCACAATGTGGCGGACGACGCCATGTATCGAAAGGGCAGCGCGAAAGGGCAGTTGGCGCCGCGACATAGAGAGCTTGGCTGCCCGAATGGTCAAGCGCATCAGTAAAAAATGGGGATAGACAACGTCTGCGACAATGGTCGTTCGGGCCATGACGAAACGCGGGATGTTGATCACTTTCGAGGGAATGGACGGGTGCGGCAAGACGACCCAGATGCGAAAGCTGGCCAGCCGGCTGCGCTTGGCGGGCCGCGGCGTCGTCGAAACCGTTGAGCCCGGAGGGACCGCGATTGGCTCGAAAATAAGGGACATCCTGCTCGACTCCGCGAACCGCGAGCTTGCTCCCGCCACCGAGGTTCTGCTCTATTTCGCCGCCCGCGCGCAAAACGTGGATCAGGTGATCCGGCCCGCTCTGGCGGAGGCGAAAGTGGTGCTTTCCGACCGCTTCACCGATTCCTCGCTGGCCTACCAGGGCTGCGGCCGGGGGCTGGGCGCGGAAACAGTGCTGGCTCTCGACCGTATCGCATGCCGCGGGATTCGTCCCGATCTGACTCTGCTCATCGAGATCGACCCGGCCACCAGCCTCGCACGCGCGGAGGCGCGTAACCGTCACCGCAATCGGACCGACCGCATGGAAGAGCAGGAAGCTGCGTTCTACCATCGCGTGCGCGACGCCTACACCGCCATGGCCGCCGCCGAGCCGGAGCGGTTTCGCGTCATCGACGGCCGCGCCGGCGTCGAACAAGTGGCGGAGAACATCTGGAAGGCGGTGGCCGCGCATGTTTGAGAATTTTTGGGGCAACGCCGGCGTCGCCGAAACACTGGAGCGGATGATTGAGCAGCAACGCATCTCCCAGACGCTGCTGCTGGCCGGACCTGAGGGGATCGGCAAGGCTACGCTCGCCCGCCGTTTCGCGGCTCGAGTACTCGGCGGAGCTGAAAAGATCGAGCAGGACGATTTAAGCCTGCCGCACAACGTCGCTATCGTTGCCGGGCGGGAGAAATGGCCAGCCGACAAGAGGAATGACGATCCCCTGCTGTATTCGTCCCATCCGGATTTCGTTACATTCTCGCCGGACGGCCCTATGCGCCAGCTTTCCATTCCGCAAATGCGGCACTTGAAGGCCAGCGCGCAATACAAGCCGACGCGGGGCGACCGCCGTGTCTTCCTTATCGATCACGTGGACCGGGCCGGAGAGCAGGCCGCCAATTCCCTGCTCAAGACGCTGGAAGAGCCGCCCGACCATCTCATTCTGATCATGACCGCGGAAAACGCCTATGACCTGCTGCCCACGATCCGGTCGCGCGCGTCGCAGTTCCAGCTCACTCCATTGAGCGCCGAGGAAATGGAGTCGTTCGCGCGGGCGCGGGGCCTGGACCAGCCGGAGCGCCGGATCGCGCTCTCCGGCGGAAGCCCGGGAGTGGCGGTTTCGCTGGATCTGGAACAGTACGACCGCAGGCGCGCCGCGATGTTCGCTTTGTTGCAGGTGGCCGCGCGCGCCGCTCCGTTCGGCGAATGGATGAAACACTCGGAGACCATCGGTCGAAGCAAGAGCGAAAAGCTCGAGCTGTATCTGAAGGTTCTCTATCTGCTGTTGCGGGACCTGCTGATTCTGCGTGAAGGTGGCGCAGTTCTGCGCAATGTAGACCTGCGTTCGCAACTCGAGCCGCTGGCCCGCAAGGTGTCGTTCCAGTGGATTCGGACCGCCGTAGCGAAGACAGACGAGCTGGCCGAGCTGCTCCGCCGCAACATTCAGAAAACGATCGCGCTCGATGCTCTGATTCTGGATCTGCGCTCGGTGGATGCTCCAGCCCGCTGAAGGGTGCGCGACATAGAAGTGGAGACGAACGAGTGTCTGCTACCGAGCCGCGACCGCAAGGGAGCGGTTTACAGCTACGTCGCTTCAAATTTCGTCCGCGATGAAAAGTGCCATGGGCTCGCCCTGCTCATCGATTACGTACTAAAGAGCATGCCTAACATCCTCGTCCTTCCACAGCCAACGGGTGCTTCCATGCCGCGCCCAGCGTTTCCGATGGGGCGTCTCGCTTGTCAACTGGTTTAGCTCGCGGCTGGCGTACGATTTGAATTCGTTCATGATTCGCTCGGGCCGAGTCTCGGCCTCCACGATAACGTGCACATGGTTGGACCTGACGTGCGCAGCCAGCAGGTTCCAGCCCCGGTGCGCGCAATGCCTCTGGATGGCCACCAGCACCACGGGCCGGGCGCCTTCGGTGGAGCATATCTCGACGTTCTGCCATGACACGTTCGCATCGGGCTCCAACAGCCGGCTGCCGACCAAATTGTGCTGGCGATTCACCGATCCCGATTCGTCGCCGTGCAAGCGAGCCCCGTAGCAGGCAAACGTAATGAAGTATCTCAAACACCGCTCCCTTGCGGTCGCGGCTCGGTTTGGCGTACCACTACGCTCGGATTTCCGCGATTTGCCTGCATTCCTAAGAATCTATCACTTTGATGTCGCGCACCCCCCGCTGAACCAGCCCACGCACGCGGATTTGTTATCTTTTAAAAGTACCGTCAGCATGAACCCGTGGCTTTCCAAATCGATAATCGCACTGCGCTCTTATAATCGTCATCAGTTCCTTTCCGATCTGATGGCAGGCCTGACCGTCGGACTGGTCGCGCTGCCTCTGGCGATGGCGTTCGCAATCTCGTCAGGAATGCCGCCAGAATCCGGAATTTACACCGCCGTCGTCGCGGGCTTTCTGATTTCCGCTCTGGGCGGCTCTATGGCTCAAATCGGAGGGCCAACCGGCGCGTTCGTTGTGGTGGTGTACGGCATCGTCGCAAAGTACGGAGTGGACGGCCTGTTCATGTGTACGCTCGTGGCGGGCGTGCTGTTGGCGCTGCTGGGCGTAACCGGTATGGGGGCGGCCGTGAAGTTCATCCCGCGTCCCGTCGTGCTCGGATTCACCAACGGAATCGCACTGCTCATCGCCAGCACGCAGATCAAGGATTTCTTCGGACTGAAGGTGGACAAAGTGCCCGGGGAGTTCCTGGCCCGGATCGAGGTTTTAGCGGCACACTTCAACACCATTTCCCCAACATCGACAGCGCTGGCTTGCAGCGCCCTGGCGCTGATCGTGCTGGCAACCCGGTTTACACCGCGTGTGCCCGGCTACATTGTGGCGCTGGTCGCCGGAACGGCGATTGTGACCGCGTTGGCTCTGCCGGTCGAGACCATCGGCTCGCGATTCGGCGGTATCCCCAGCGGACTGCCGAAGCTGGTCATTCCTCGTTTCCGCGCCGATCTGCTGCAGGCTGTGCTGTCGCCCGCGCTCACCGTGGCGATGCTGGGCGCGATCGAGTCGCTGATGTCCGCCATGGTTGCGGATCGCATGAGCGGGGACAAGCACAATCCCAACGTCGAACTGATCGCGCAGGGGATTGCGAACATGGCGTCCCCGCTTTTTGGCGGATTACCCGCCACAGGCGCCATCGCCCGCACGGCCACTAATATTCGTTCCGGCGCCAAGACACCCGTCGCCGGAATGATTCATGCCCTTACCCTGCTGGCCATTCTGCTGTTCGCCGCGCCGCTTGCCAAATTCATTCCGCTCGCCGTTCTGGCCGCGATCCTGATGGTAGTGTCCTACAACATGGGTGAGTGGCGCGAGATTCCGCAGATGCTGAAGCTCACCAAGTCCGACATCAGCGTTTGGCTGGCCACCTTCGCGCTCACCGTGTTCGCCGACCTCACGGTCGCCGTCGAATTCGGCATGATTCTGGCGGCCCTGATGTTCATTCGCAAGGTCGCGCTCACCACCACTGTTTCGAGAGTCACACGGGAGTACGTGCTCGACGGCGATTACCACAGCCTGCAGGGGAAGGCGATCCCCGATTATGCGACCATCTTCCGTATTCACGGCCCGTTCCTTTTCGGCGCGACCGAAAAAATTGCCGAGATCATGGATCATATCGCGGAACTGCCGCCAGTCGTGATCCTTCGGTTGCGCAATATGACGGCTATCGACGCCACCGGTTTGCAGGCCCTCGAAGACTTGGCCGATGCGCTGCATGCTTCCGGCCGCGCTCTGATTCTCTGCGGCGCCCGCGAGCAACCCGCCCGGCTCATGCAAAAAGCCGAGTTCGAGCGTCACGTAGGGCATGAGAACATCTGCCCCCATGTGAAAGCGGCTTTGGAGCGCGCCCAGGTGGTGGGACAGTCTATGCGGCTAGCGCACGCATAAGATCCGGACTCAGCACGCTCGGACACCAGTATTTCTCAATGTGTTGCACTACCAGTTCAGTGCCCTGCTGGTGCGGCACGTAGGGACGAGTGGCAGGGTCGTACATGCTGTCGGTCAGGTCGCGCACCAGGACGCAGCGAATGCCCCACTTCATCATTTGACGAATGGCGAAAGTCCGCTTGAGCACGCACATGTTGGTGTGGACGCCCGTGACGAGCAAGTTGGCGATCCCTTCCTTACGCAGCAGGCTGTAGATCTCCGGACCCTGGTCTGAGATGGCGTCGTCCGGACCAATGCGCAGGCCGGGGTGCTGCCGCGTCCATGCTTTGTAGAACTTGTCGGCGGAGGTATCGCAGCCACCCTTGGAATCGTCGATGGGCAGGGGCGGGTCGGTGAGATCCATTTCTGGTGGCGGCTCCGCTCGCGGGAGGGCGAGCATTCGCTGACGCTGGGGGTAATCTTTATAGAACGCCATGACGTCCGATGGGGCGTGGATGATCCGAACGCCGGCGTCGCGGGCCCCATCGACGAGGGGCGACATCGCCTGGACCAGTTTATTCACACGCTGGGCCGCGCCGGAACACCAGTGGTTGTCCCACATGTCGCAGATCAGCAGGGCCGTCCCAGCCACCGGCAATTCCTTCTCGAAATAGACTTCCTGCCAGAGACCGGTTCCTTTATACGCCTCAACCTGCGTCCGCAGTCGGAGCCGCATCGTCCGGCTCGAAGTCTTAGCGGCCGCAAGAAGGCCGGCAGTCCCCAACATTCCGGTCAGAACGCTACGGCGTGTCGTATCGAAAGGCATGTCCAGATGCTAACTCGCCGCGTAGCTTGTGGCAACAGGCGATGAAAGGGCGAATGAAACGGCAAGAATCGTAAAGTCTGGTGCACAGGCAATAACTTTCACACGGGCATGGTGTTTCATGCACAGGAGAATTTTAGCCCAGATGAAGAAGTTCGTACTTAGCACGCTCATTTTGTGCGCAGCGTCGTTGACTGCTTTCGCCGCCAGCATCGATGGCAAGTGGACCAGCGAAATGAAGTTCGGAGAGCGCACCATTCAGAACACCTTTAACCTGAAAAGCGACGGTGGAAAGCTGAACGGGACGATGGAGATGTCCGCCGGGGGGCAGAGCCGCTCGACCGACATTAAGGACGGCAAGGTGGAGGGAGATAAGTTCAAGTTTTCGGTGGTCCAGAGGGGCAAGCAAGGCGAGCGGACTGTGGTCTACGAAGGGAAAGTTGAAGGAAACGAACTGAAGGGCAAGATGAAGCCTGAAGGCATGGACCAGGGCCGTCCCTTTAGCGCCAAGAAGGCCGAGTAGCCACCATCAAAGCCAGCCGCGACCGTTAGGGAGTGGAGGCCTGTGCGAAACCACTCCCTAGCGGTCGCGGCTCTGTAAACGCTCGGAAATTGTTCACAGCTTCCAAGCGAAGGCTGTCCTAGCGTTTGATCTTGAGTTCTTCCCAGGCCGGTAGCGACACGTTCGTCCTGTAGTTCGATTCGTTGTAGTCCGGATTCCGTATCGGCGCATAGATCTTTTTCCCAACGAACGGGCGGTCCTGTGTATAGATCCAGACCCGCTGCTGGTCCCAAAGCACGATCTCGTCTCTCTGGTCGCCGGTTAAATCGAGGACATTCGCCGCCAAATCCGGGTGGCCGTCCTCGGGGAACATGACCAGCCTTCGCAGATGGCCGTCGATCATCCCGCCTTCCTTCGAATTACCCGATAGCAGCACAAATTCCTGCCCATCGCCCCGCCAGTTGACCGGCAGCATCGGACTGCCTGTATGAATCGGCTCGGCCTGGGTGAGGATGTTTCCGTCCCAATCGAACAGCGTGACGATGCCCGGATTCTTCCAGAAGTTGACGGCCATGTACTGCAAGCCCGGGAGGTCGGGGCGGTACTTTCCAATGCTGGGACTTTGATTGTGTCCGACGCGGACCTGCTTCAGGATCTTCGCGCGCATATCGATCATGAGGAAGCCTTCGTCACTGGAACTGGCGTACATGCGGGGCTCCGCCTTAGGGTCGCCGCTCAGATTACCGATCATCACGCCGTCGGCATGGTCCCGGATCTTGTCGCCCTGAGTCCACAGCTTCTTGCCCTGGTGGTTCCACAGAGAGTACCCGACGGCGATTTCGTCCCGGCCGTCTCCGTCGACATCGACCGGATACGGATAATGACCCGTCTGCTCGGCGCCCTGCCACAGCAATTCCAGACGATTGTTGTAGACCCAGAAATTCTTGTAGCGGTCTTTGACGAGAATTTCATGGCGGCGCTTGTCGCCGGACAGATTGAGGAACGCGACGGAATCGCCGCTGACAATCTCGTACGGCCGTTCCTTGTCAGCGGGAGATTTGGGCATCTGGACCGCGTGCTTCAGTTTGCCGGTGGCGCCATCCAAAATTTGCAGCTTGAAATCGCGCACCAGGACGATGTCGTTCCTGCCGTCGCCGTCGATGTCGTGAATCTGGAACGGCGTGTCGTTGGTGAGCAGCCCGTTGCGCGGATCGGGGCGGCCGATCTGCCATAGGACTTTACCGTCCAGCGTGACCGCCG
>JADMIO011000784.1_pt1 | contig 28237 bp, 26 predicted proteins | sample 8958161 | NCBI WGS metagenome assembly JADMIO01 (sample SAMN16585339, study PRJNA669376) | soil metagenome | isolation source: Crop rotation soil | place: USA: Cullars Rotation, Alabama | collected 2011 | reverse complement strand
CTCGCCTCCGCGACCGCCCCCCGCTCCGCCGCGTCGGTGCCGGACCGGATCGCTCGCCGCGGCGGCTCGCTCGCTTGCGCGGGCGGACGGACGCACGTGCGAGCGTGATGGGGTCTATGCGGCGCGTTCGAGGGGGGAGGCGTCGGTGGCGCAGGGCAGCCTGACCGTGAACGTGGAGCCCTTGCCGGGGGCGCTGTCGAGGTCGACGGTGCCGCCGAGCTGTTGGACGAAGCGGCGGACGATGTAGAGGCCGAGGCCAGTGCCCTCGTAGCGGCGGGAGAGCGAGCCGTCGCCCTGCCGGAACATCTCGAAGACGGCGGCGTGGTCCTCGGGGGGGATGCCGATGCCGGTGTCGCGCACGCGCAGGACGACGTGCTCGCCGTCGCGGCGGATCTCGGCGTGTACGGAGCCCTGCTCGGTGAACTTGAGGGCATTGCCGACGAGGTTCCGCACGATGACGGTGAGCTTCCGCGGGTCCGTGACCAGCTCGATGTCGGGAACGCTCGCGTCCCACTCGAGCTGAACGGCGGCGCCGTGCGGCAGGCGGGTACAGGCGTCACCGATGGTGCTCCAGAACTCCGGCAGCCTGACGGGCCGCAGCTGCACCTCTTCGTGTCCCGCCTCCATCTTACCGATCTCGAGCGTGGTCTCGATGAGAGCGAGCAGGTCGCGGCCGGCGGCGTCTATGCGGCGCAGAAACCCCTCGCGGTCCTCGACGCCGGCGCTCGGGTCGCGCGCCATGTCGGCGAAGCCGAGGATCACGGTGAGCGGCGTCCGCAGCTCGTGGGACATCGTCGAGACGAACTCGGACTTGAGCTTGTTCGCGTGGCGGAGGTCGGCGACGAGACGCGCCGTCCGCATCGCGACCGCCGCCTGGTCCGCGAGTCCGCGCGCGATGTGCCGCTCGCCGCGCGAGAAGGCGACGTCGGCCTTGCGCACGATCCCGAGGATGCCGACCAGCTCGCCGCCGCAGCGAAGCGTCAGGTAGAGGACGTGCCGCGCGCCGTGCTCGTCGAGGAGCGCCCGGATGGCCGTGGCCGGGGCATCTTCGGGGACGGCGAGGACGTCATGCGCGAGGATGTCGGCGATCACGGGGAAGTCCTCCGGGATCTCGAGGCCCTCCATCCAGTGCGACCCGTCCACGCCCTCGGCGGCGAGCCCGTCGACGCGGAAGACGCGCCGGGACGAGTCGAAGGCGGCGAACGACACGGACGACGCGTCGAACAGCCGGCGCGCCTGCGCCATCACCTTGTCGACCACGACTCGCGGCTCCGTCGCCTCGGCGAGATCGCGCGCCAGGCGCACCATCTGCCGCTGCTGCCAGCTGCGCTCGAACGATGCCGCCCGGTAGCCGTCGATCATCTGCGCGCCGACGAGCGTCACCGGCAGCACGACCAGCACCTCGGTGACCGACGAGATCGCCGCCGCCGCCGGCTGGAACGCCATCAACGCGGCGTAGCCGGCGAGCGCGATCCCGCAGGCGATGCCCTGCGACACGACCCCCCACGGCAGCAGCAGCGCCGTGCCGGTCATCAGGCCGACGAAGCTCGCCGGCACCATCGCCGCCTCGCCCGGGAGCAGCCGCAGCGTGGTCGTGATGAGCCCGGCCATGACGGCGACGTACGTCAGGGTGACGCCGCGAGCGTGGGCGCGTGCCCAGCGTGTCCGTCCCAGCTCCCAGGTCGCGAGACACGCCGCCGAGAACTTGAACACGAACGCGAGCCGTCGCGCCGGCAACGCCGGCGCATGCAGCAGCACCCCCGCCGCCGCGATCAGCACCCCGAGCACGGTCAAGCCCACGCACCAGCGCAGCCGTCTCAGCAGCAGCGCGTTGCAGTGTGCCTCGTACCTCGGCCGCCAGGCAGCCGCACCGGACTCGACCCGATCCATCGCCAGAGCCCGACCCAGCAACCGCCATGCCAGTGCGTAACGCGTTCACATCACTGTAGCGTGGAACTTTGCCGGTACGTTTTTGCCTACCGACAACGTCGGCATGACACGTTCCCGACGGCAAGGACGCGACCTTCGCGCATCCCGCGAAGGAGCGCGCTCGTGAATCCGGTGCACGCCGGTACCGGCGGTCGCCGCGGAGGCGGCCGGTGGGCGCCGCCCCGGCGGCGACTCCGCAGGCCTTGGCGCGCGCCCGCCGCCGCGCGTCCGGCGATCCGCGCTCGCCGGCGCGCTTGGGCCGAGGACGCGGAGACGCAGGGGCGGCGCCCACCGGCCGCCCCCCGCGCAACGATCATCCGGGGCTCAGTGCCCCGCGTTCACGAGCGCCGCGACGGTGAACCAGTCGTCGGTGATGCCGGCCTTCTCGCCCTGGTTGAAGTACCAGCCCTGCTCGCCGGGGAACCGCGGGCTCGGCAGCGACGCCTTGGTGGCGTGCTCGAGCTGCATGTCGACCATCACGATCGACGGCAGGAAGCCCATCTCGTCGGGATAGGAGATCGCGCTCGCGCCCTCGACGCCCTTCCGGAAGCTGTAGTCGTTGATCCAGATCTTCCACAGCTCACCGGACCGATCGTAGATGTCGGTGAACGGCATGATCCAGGCTTCCTTGTCGATGAACAGCACGCGCTTCGAGTACGCGTACTGCGGCAGCTTGGAGATGCCCTCGATCACGTACACCTTGCGCTTCTCCCAGGTGTCGTCGAACGCCCAGTCGACCTTGTCGTTCCACTTCACCGGGTAGCTCTTGGCGTGGAACGCCGCGATCACCTCGCGCTCGCCGAGGAACTTCCAGTCCATCCAGGCGATGTGGCCGGCGTAGCCGAAGTAGCTGTCGACGTCGGTGTCCTGCCCGAAGAGCGCGTCGGAGCGCTGCGCGGTGGAGAGGCGACGGACGCGGCGGAGCGACGGCAGGTACAACCACGAGTCGTCCTGCTTCGACGACTCGACGTAGCGGTTGCCGAGCGCACCGACGCCCTTCAGATCGAACGGCTCGAGGATCGGGTAGAGCCCCTGCTGCACGCGGTAGCCGTTCGGGTTCGGCTTCTCCGGCTTCGGGTCGACGTAGAGGCGGCCGGTCCAGAAGAGGCGGCGGAAGTGATCGAGGAGGAAGTGCCGCTCGACGGTGAGCGCGCCGTGGTCCGCCACCGAGCCCGTGTCGGCGTCGAAGTTGCGGAGATCGACGTCGTCGGTCGTGAGGAACTGGTAGTTGTAGTTCCACATGATCTTCTGGGCGAGCTGCGGGTCCTTCGGATCGAGGTTCGGGAACGGCTGCCCGGCGACGTAGTTGTTCACGGTGAGGCCGTCGGCGGAGAGCTTCACCTGCGGGGCGTACTTCTCGGTGGCCTCCTTGTAGGCGGTGGGCCACTCGATGCGCTTCGTCTCGCCGATGGTGAGCGGCCAGCCGTGCTTGATGCACCACTCCATGCCGGGCGAGATGAGGTCCTTCACCTTGTCGATGTTCTGATCGGTGATGCGATCGCCGGGCTGCACGTCGGCGCGCGCCACCGGGGCGAGCGAGGCGCCAAGCAATGCGGCCAGCGTGAAGGCGCCTGCGCGCACGACCCACCAGCGACGTCCGTTCGCCATGTCGGTACTCCCCTCTCTAGCTCGGTGTTGCGGTTGGCTGCTCCTACAACGCTCCGCCCGCGGGCGTCAACGCATTCGCCGCGTCGTACGTCTATCCACCCACCGGGAGGTCCTGGTCGACGGCCGGGGTGCGGGCGGCCGGCAACGCCTGGAAGATGAGGTCCTCGTAGTAGCGCACGTTCCGGCCGATGAGGACGATCGCCGGTGCGCCGCCGCGACGCGCGTAGACCGCCGTCCCGGTCGGATTCATGCCTCCGAGCGTCACCTCGAGCGGCTCGCCGCGCTCCGGGAGGAGGACGATCCGGCCGGCCTGCTCGTCGAAGCCGTAGGCGTGCGGGTCGGACGCGGTCGCCATCACGTCGATCTCCTCGGCGGCGGTGAGCGCGTTCGCGAACGCGGCGATCAGGTCCGACGGGACGTTCGACTCCGCCGGCTCGATCACCTCCCAGCGGTCGCCGCGCCGCGCCGAGACCACCGTCCGCCCGCTCCGGATGAGCCGCAGCTCGCGCACCTGCTGCGGGTCGACGGCGAGGAATCGCTGCCGCACCGGCTGCGCCGGCGGGGGCGGCGCGGCCCGTCGCTCGACCAGCCAGTACTCGGCGCCGAGCGCCCCGCACACCGCGTAGAGCACGAGCACCTGTCGCCAGGTCACGTCGTCAGCTCCGCCGCCGCCAGGCGACCAGCCCGAGGCCGATCGCCAGGAAGATCGCCGGCTCGGCAACCGCCGCACCCCAGAACACCGCGTCGCCCTGCGCCTCGGTGACGTAGAACTGCTGGACGCCGAGCGCCTGCGTGCGCGGCCGGTGCGCGATCGCGGCGGGGTCGCGCGCGAGCCAGCTGATCGTGTTCACGAACAGGTCCTTGTTGCCGAGGAACTCGATGAAGAAGTTGTCGGCGAAGTCCGAGTTGCCGAAGACGATCAATCGCCCCTGCTGCGGCTCCGCTCCGGGCGGCGTGAGGGTCCGGAACGCGACCTCGATGCCGACACTCACCGGCCCGCGCCGGTCGCGTCCCGAGACGAACGTTCCCGCACCCGTGCGGAGCACGCTCGTGTCGGTGGTCGCCCAGCTCTCGTCGCTGGTGTGGAGGAAGTCGACCGCCATCATCGCCCCGGGCTCCGCGCCCGGCAGGCTCTCGACCGAGCGCGACAACGAGAAGAGCGGTGGCGCGTCGAGCGGGCCGAGGATCGGGTGGCCGCCGCGCTCGAGGTCGAGCTGCATGGTGGTGAGCTCCCCGCCATAGAGACGTGCGGCCGGGTCGATCACCACGTCGGACGGGAGATCCACGTAGTAGCGGCGGAGAAAGGCGGCGAGCTCGGGGGCGCGAAGCGGGTCGAGGAGAACGAGGGCCTGGCCGGGCCGCTGGAGGTAGCGGTCGAGCGCCGCCAGCTCCTCCGGCAGGAAGTCCTTCTGCGGGCCGGGGATGAGCAGCACGCTCACCTCCGGCGGCACCTCGTCCCCGAGCAGCGAGAGTGGGCGGACGTCGTAGTACTGCTGCTCGAGGAACGCCCGTGCGGTCGAGAAGCCGTGGTGGCGGTCCGGGCTCGCGAAGTCGCCCTCGCCGTGCCCGCCGACCACGCCGACCACCTTCCGCTGCTGGCGCGTCACCTGGAGGAGGGCCGCCATCAGCACCTCCTCGCGCGGGTTCGAGATCGCCCGCCGCCGCCCCTCGCTCTCGACCACCAGCGCGCCGTACGAGTCGACGCCGTACTCGCGCGCCAGCGCCGGGCTCTTGTTCACGTCGACGACGTCGACGTGGACGCGCGGACTGCGCAGCTCGATGCGGCGGAGGAGGTCGCGGATCAGCGGGTTCCGCGGATCCTGGTTGCGGAGGAAGGCCAGCACGCGCACGTCGGCCGGAAGGCCGTCGAGGATCTTCTCGGCGTGGTCGGAGAGCGTGTAGCGGCGCTCGGGGGTGAGATCCAGGCGGATGGCGCGACGGTCGAGGATCGCCTGGCCGAGGAGGAAGATGCCGAACAGCGCCGGCAGGGCGAGCGCGATCCGCAGCCGCTGCGCCGCCGCCGTCACCGTCGTCCCCGCCAGTGCCGCGCCTCGAGGACGCGCAGCGTGCCCCACACGCAAATCGCGCTCAGGGCGACGAAGTAGAAGACGTCGCGCGCCTCGATGAGCCCGACCGAGAACGGGATGAAGTGGTTGAACAGCGATATGGCGCGGACCAACGGCAGCGTGCCGGCGGCGGCCGCCGCCTCGTTCCAGGAGAGGAGCCAGAGGAGCAGGAGCGGCAGCCCGGTGAGGAAGCCGGCCAGCACCTGGCTGTCGGTGAGCGACGACACGAAGAGCCCGTACGACGCGCACACGCCGGCGAACAGGAGGAGCCCCAGGTAGCCGGCGGCGAGGGGCGTCAGCGGGAACGGCTGGATGTGGTAGACCCACGCCGGATAGACGATCGTCGCCGCGAGCAGGGTCGCGACGACGATCAGGCACGCGCCGAGCTTGGCCGCGACGATGGCGCGGTCGCCGAGCGGATACGTGAGCAGAAGCTCGAGCGTCCCGAGGCGGCGCTCCTCGGCGAAGAGGCGCATGGTGAGGAGCGGCACGGCGAACAGGAGGACCAGGCGGAGGTCGAGGAAGAGCAGCTGCCAGAAGTTCTCCATGATGCTCACGCCGAAGCCGAAGGTGACGAAGTAGATGAGGTCGGCGTGGAAGTAGTACCCCGCGTAGGCGAGAAAGGTCGCCGCGACGAGATAGACGAGCGGCGCCGCGAAGTACGAGCGCAGCTCCTTCCGAAGGAGCGCGACGAAGCCCCGCATCCTACGCCGCCCCCGGGCCGACGAGCCGGACGAAGAGGTCCTCGAGGGTCGTGTGCTCGGCGCGCACCTCGAGGAGCGCCCACCCCTCCCCGACCGCCATCGCCCCGAGCCGCCGCTGCACGGGCTCCGGATCCTCGACCCGCACCACGAACGCCGCCCCGGCCTGCCCGTCGGCGACCGCGGCCGCGACCTGCACGACGCCGGGCAGCGCCCCGAGCGCCCGCGCCACCGCCTCGACCGGCCCGTCGATGCGGACGACGAGACGCCCGAGGCCTTCGAGCCGCCGCGCGAGGCCGGCGGGGGTGTCCTCGGCGACGAGCCGGCCGGCGGCGAGGATCACGACCCGCGAGCAGAGCGCGCTCGCTTCGGACAGGATGTGGGTCGAGAGGAGGACGGTCCGCCCGGCGAGCGCGCGCAGCATCCCGCGCAACTCGACCGTCTGCATCGGGTCGAGCCCGACGGTCGGCTCGTCGAGCACCAGCACGTCGGGATCGCCGACCAGCGCCTGCGCCAGCCCGACGCGCTGGCGGAATCCCTTGGACAGCTTGCCCGCGTGCCGATCCGCCACCTCGACCAGGTTGCAGCGGGCGAGCACCTCGTCGACCGCCGCCCGCCGCGCCCGTCCGGCTACGCCCTTCACCTCCGCCACGAACGCCAGGTAGCGCCGGACGGTGAGATCCGGATACAGGCTCACCTGCTCCGGCAGATATCCGATGCGCCGCCGCGCCTCCCCCGGCCGCTCCGATACGTCGATGCCGTCGACGCGCACCCGCCCCGATGTCGGCGAGAAGTAGCCCGTGATGAGCCGCATCATCGTGCTCTTCCCCGACCCGTTCGGCCCGAGCAGCGCCGTCACCTCCCCCGGCGCCACCGCGAACGACACGTCGTCGAGCGCCCGCGTCGTCCCGTAGTACTTCGTCAGATGCTCGACACGGATCATCGCCCCAAGACCATGTCTTGGGGCGGGTCCGGACCGCAAGCTTCCGCGTCCAGCGCCTTGTGCGAGCGTCATGCCGCCGCCGGCAGAGCCGGCGCGGCAATCGGAGCCGGAATCGGGTCGCGCAAAACGGTGACGGCGGTCACGCGGGGGGCAGACGTCATTGCGCTCGAACGCCACGCCGGCTCTGCCGGCCGCGGCACGGCGTACGCATCGTGACGACGGCGCCCCACCCTCGCCCCGCCGCGAGACATGGTCTCGCGGCGAGGTACTAGTGGCCAGTTCCTTCCCGTTCCTTCCGCTTGCGACGGCGGGCGTGGATGACCTCGTCCATCACGATGACGCCGATGCTGAAGACGGTGACGATGATCACGGATTCCCAGAGCGTCATGTCGGGCTCTCCTCAGCCGGCCGCCGCGGCGGTGGCGGCGACGGGCTGCTGGCGCTGCTTCGCCCGCGCGGCCTCCTTCATGATGAAGCCGGGCCGGAAGTACGAGATGAGGACGGGCATCAGCGTTTCGGAGGCGACGAAGCTGACGAACATCCAGATCGCGAGCAGGCCGCCCATGATCGCGTTGAAGCGGATGTTCGAGTACACCCACAGCGCGGTGCTCGCGACCATGCAGACGGCCGTGAAGCTCACCGCCTTCCCCGACGTGTTGAGCGCCTCGCGGATCGACAGCTCGAGGTCGCCGTTCACGCGGATCTCCTCGATGATACGGCTCACGATGTAGAGGCCGTAGTCGATCCCGAATCCGACACCGACGGTCACCAGCGGCAGCGTGTTCACGTTGATGCCGATACCCCACACCGCCATGGCGGCGTTGATGATGATGTTCGAGATGATGAGCGGCGCGAGGAGGTAGAACCCCGCCGCCCACGACCGGTACGTGAAGAGCACGATGATGTAGATCGTGCCGAAGCCGAGCAGGTTCATGTACAGGTCGTTGCGGACGAGCTCCTCGTTCGCCGCCGCGAGCACGCCGATCAGACCGCCCGCCAGCTTGAAGGCGGCCTTGTCCATCGGGTTGGCGGCGATGAACTCCTGGCAACGCTTGATGATGCGGGCGATGTTGTCGCCCTTGTGGTTCCGCGCGAAGAACGTCACGTGCGAGGTGGTGTAGCTCGGATCCACGTACTTCGCGGTCTCGGTCGGCGGCGAGCCGGAGAAGAAGATGAAGAACGTCTGGGCGACGTCGCGCGAATTGTTCGGGACGACGCCCCAGCGCGGCTCCAGCTCGTGGAACACCTGGTTCACGCTGCGCAGGATGTCGGTGAGCGAGAAGCTGTAGCCGATGTCGCGGTCGCGCTCGAGATAGCGCTGGAACTTCTCCATCGTTCGTAGCACCGTCGGGTCCTTCATCGCGTCGCGGTCCTTGCCTTCCGCAACCACGATGAGGGGCTCGACCCCGCCGAACTTGTCCTGGATGTGCGCGTGCGAGACGTTGTACGGCGAGTTCTCCCAGACGAGCGGCGACGCCGCCGTCGGATCGCCGACGATGAGGCCCTGCATCAGGTAGAGGCCCACCACCGCCAGGCCGAGCCACACCACCATCGTCGTCACCTTGCCGCCGGGCGACAGGTTCCAGTCGGTGACGCGGTTGATGAGGTTCCGGTACCAGCCCTTCTCCCGCTCCACGACGACGTCCGGGTCCGGAGCGCGCAGGTAGAAGTACACGATCGGGTTCAGCAGCAGCTCGGCGATCGTGATCGCGAGGATCCACCACGACGCGACGATCGCGAGGTTGCGAAGCATGACGACCGGCACCAGCATGATGACGAGCACGCCGAAGGCGTCGGTCATGATCCCCGACAGCGTCGGCACGAAGAGCTCCGCGAACGCCGCGACGATCGCCTTCCGCTGGTTCCAGTCGTGCCGCTCGAACTCCTCGTAGTAGCGGTCGTGCATCTGGATGGCGTGGCTCACGGCGCGTGCCGTGATGAGGAACGGCATCACGAGGATCAGCGGATCGAGCGTGAAGCCGATCAGGTGCACGAAGCCGAGGCCCCAGAAGGCGGCGATCACGCCGGTGAGCGACGGCCGGAGCGCGCCGCGCCAGTCGTGGAAGTAGAGCCAGCGGAGCACCCACTCGAAGCACCAGGTGATCGTGAAGATCCAGAAGATGTCGGTCGCGTAGCTGTAGACGTAGCCGTAGAGGCGCGGCTCGCCCGCGACGTATATCTCGATGTCCTTCTGCGGGACGGTGAGCTTCACGTTCTCGACGGCGTCGCCGCGCTTCACGCCGAGCGTCACCGCGGCCCCCGCCCCCGCCTTGGCGATCGCCGCCGCCAGCTCGACGCGGTCGGCCACCGGCTTGGCGTTCACGCTGACGATCGCGTCGCCGGGCTTGAGGCCGGCCTCGGCCGCGGGGGTGCCCCGGTACACGATCTCGACCACCGCGGGCGCAGGCTGGTCGAGCTTCAGCGGATCCTTCCCCTTGATGAGCGCGCCGATCCAGCCGTCCTCGAAGGGGGCGATCACGCGCTCGTTGATCTCGGTGAAGGTCCGGCGGTGGTCGAGGCGGCCCTCGATGAAGTTCGCGCGGACGAGCGCGGCGCGGTCGTCGAGCGAGACCAGGATGCCGTAGACGCTCTCGGTGTTGTGGACGATGCGTTTGATCGCCGTCGCGTCCTCGGCGGTCTTCGGCATCGACGTCATGACCGGCTCGGCCTTGAGGAAGCCGCCGGCCTGGGCGCGCAGGTAGCGCGTCGTACGGTGACCGATCGAGTCGATCTGGTTGTGGTTCACGCCGTAGACGCGATCCATCTCCTCCGTGATCTTGTAGATGCGCGCGAGGGTCGGGACGTTGAAGATGTCGCCGTCCTTCACCTCCACCATCAACTGGATGTTGTTCGCGCCGCCGAAGGTGCCGGCGTACTTGTTGTGGATCTGGACGAAGGGGTGGGACTGCGGGAGGAGGTCGCCGAAGCTGGTCGCGAGCTGGAGCTGGAAGCTCCAGTAGGCGAACAGGCCCGTGATGAGGAGCACCAGCACCGTCACGGGGTGGCGGTAGTCGATCAGCCGCTCCCCGAGCCAGTAGAGGGCGCGTTTCTCCTGTTCGCTCGCGATTCCGCTGCTCATGGTTTCCCCCGTCTAGCCCTGTGAAGGCAGCCAGCTCTTGCCGCCGTCGGTGGTGCGGAAGATCAGGCCGTACCCGCCCACGAGCCAGCCGTTCTGCTGGTCCGAGAAGCTCATGCCGTGCAGCCAGGTGAGGACGTCCTGGCCGAGCTTGGCGCGCTTCCACGCCGTCTCGCCGGCGTCGCGCTTCATCACCTCGCCGGCGGCGCCCGCGGCCCACGCCGAGCCGTCCGGCTGCTCGACCACCTTGAACAGCGGGTCGACCAGCGGCACGTCGACGTCGGCCTCGTCGAAGGCCCAGCGCTTGCCGCCGTCGGTGGTGCGCGCGATCCGGCCCTCGAGACCGACGGCGACACCCTTTTCGCCGTTGGTCATGTGGACGGAGAAGAGCGTCGGCAGGTCGAGGAGGTCGAATATCCCGGTCCCCTCCATGAGGGTCCGCTCCTGCTCCTTCCAGGTCTCCCCGCCGTCCTCGGTGTGCATGATCTTACCGAACTCGCCGACGATCCAGCCGTGCTGGAGGTCGGTGAACTTGACGCCGTAGAAGATCGGGTCGGCGGACGCGAGGCTCTGGCCGCCGGAGATGTCGAGCTCCATCGCCACCTTCCGCGACTTCCACGTCTTCCCGCCGTCGCTCGTCGAGGTGAGCACGGAACGGTCGCCGACCGCCCAGGCGTGGTCCTTGTCGACCGCGTGGATGGCGAACAGGTAGAGCGGCTGCTCGAGCTCGGCGTCCTTCTGGATGGCGTTCGACTGCTGCTTCTCCCAGGTCTTCCCGCCGTCGGAGGTGTGCAGGATCACGCCCTCCTGCCCGGCGATCCAGCCGTTCTGGTCGTCGACGAAGCTGACGGCGTAGAGGGCGGTGTCGACCCCGCTCTTGCGCGGCTCCCAGGTGCGGCCACCGTCGGTGGTCTCGAGCACCTTGCCGGCATAGCCGACGACGAAGGCGCGGTCCTTCGACAGCGACTGCACGTCGTAGAAGCGATCGGTCGTGTAGATGGTCCGCTCGATCAGCGGGATCATCTCCGGCTCCCGATGGCAGCCGGCACCGAGGGCAAGGACCACCGGCAGAGCCGTCAGCAAGACCCGGAGCCGGCCCTTTGGACCGACCGCAATGGACACGCGACGCATCGGAAGCCCCTCCCCGGGGCCGCGGCAGCTACGGTCCCGTCGTCGCGGGCTGGTAACAGACCGCTGTTCGAACTGTCAATGGGAGCCGGGGGTTGGACGGGCTGCGGCACCGTCGTCGGGTGCCATAGTCCCAGACCCACCGGTCGCGGGCGCGGTGCCGCTCACCCCTTTGCGGGAGGGGAACCACTTGGGGATGTCCGACGGCTCGACGATCACCTGCTGGTCGACCTTCCAGGCCCCGTCCTCCTGGATCAGCGTGTAGAGCTCGTACTCGGTCAGCCCGAGCTGGTTCACGAACTTGTCCTGCGACGAGAGCACGTTCGGCACGAGCGCCTTGTCGCCTTCGACCTTCCCCTTGCCGACCTCGAACGAGAAGATCTTCACGTCGGCCCAGACCATGCCCTCGCGCTGCTCCTTGGCGAAGCCTTCGCGGTCCTTGCCGCCGCGCATCGCACGCGAGATCAGGTCGTAGGCGACTTCGAACTTCGCGTCCTTCACCGCCTGGAGGTAGCGCTTCACCGTCTCCTCGGGCGAGAGCGCCGGCGCGGCGAGCGCCCGCGTCGCGAGTGCCACGGCCAGCACCATCAGGATGGCTGCGCGACGTCGCATGCTCATCGCGTGGTCGATAGCACATGCGCAGCCACGCCCGGAAGCAGGTGACGATTCTTCACCAGAGACACACTTTTTCGGCGCACGTGGCACAGCCGAGCGCGGAGAAGACCCACCGTTCTCTGCACACGCCGGTGGCACGGCGGTTGCTGCCGCCGACCCCGACGCTGCGGCCTCACGCAGCGATCTCGCAACGAGGGAAACGTCATGGACGAAAACGCTGGAAATCTGATCCGCGGTCTGCGCCAGAAGCTCGGGATGACTCAGGAGGAGTTCGCCCACGAGATCGCGGTCACCGTCTCGACCGTCAACCGCTGGGAGAACGCGCACGCCGAGCCGAGCAAGCTCGCGTGGAAGGCGATCGAGGATCTCGCCCGCAAGCGGGGTCTGAACGACGACGTCCTGCGCCGTTCCGGCGCGCTCGCCGACAGCTGATCCGGTGTCGCCGTCGCGGGGACCGGGGCGCGGATCGTCGCGCCCCCCGTCCCGCGCGGCCACGCCCGGCCGCAACGGCCCCGCGGGGCGTCGCGACCGGCCCTACGGCGCCGACGTCTCGTCGGCGCTGCCGCCCCCGATGATCCGCGGGCGGCTCACCTCGTGCGCCTCGGGCTTCGTCCGGACCTCGCTGCGGGTCAGCGGCCCGCGCGCGGTCGGCAGCGCGACGCCGGTGTCGTCCTGGTCGCGCGCGACCTTCGGCTGCACCAGCACCAGAAGCTCGGACTTCTGCCGGTTGTACGACGTCCGCCGGAAGAGCGCGCCCAGGAACGGGATGTCGCCGAGGTAGGGGACCTTCTGCTCGTCCTCCACCTCGTCGTCGCGCAGCAGCCCCGCGATCACCAGGCTCTGCATCTCCCGCAGCCGCACCCGCGTCGACGCCTGGCGGCTCCGGAACGCCGGTACCACGAACCCGCCCGATTGCACCTGCGAGATCGTGGAATCCGGCTGCGACAGCTCCGCCATCACCCGCAGGTCGATCCCGCCGTCGTCCGTGAAGGTCGGCGTGAAGTTCACGATCACGCCGAACTCCTTGAACTGCACGGCGAGCTGGTTGTTGGTGACGAGCGGGATCGGGATCTCCCCGCCCGAGCGGAAGTGCGCCTCCTCCCCGCTCCGCGACAGGAGCGTCGGGCGGGCGAGGACCTTGGCCATCGCCTCGCGCTGCAGGAGCTCGATGAAGGCGAGGAAGTTGTTCCCGAGATCGACCACCGAGAACGTGAGGCGATCGGGATTCACGTTGGTGGGCCCGGTGAGAAGCGTCTTCGGGCCGCTCGGCACCGGCGACGTCAGCTGGTTCAGGTACTGGTTGATCGACGCGATCTTGGCCGGCGTCCCCAGCACCTGCACCTGGCCCTGGAAGATCTGGAAGTCGAAGCCCTGGTTCTCGATCGCGCTCCGGTTGAGCTCGGCGACCGTCACCGCGAGCTCGATCTGCTCCCGCCGCGCGCGGTTGACGTACACCGCGCGCACGTCGGAGACGCCGTCCTTGTCCCAGACGATGAGGCTCGTCTGGGCCTCCTGGATGACGGTCTCGCCGGTGCCCGACTGGTAGCGCCGGCCGCGGCCGTTGATGAGGAGCTCGGTGGGGCTGACGAGGACGACGTCGGCGACCTCCGGATCGGCGATCGCCACGCGCTGCGCCGCACGTCGGAGCCGGACGACCGCGGACTGGCCGGCCGGCACGTCGATCTGGCCGGGGTAGTTGCCGATCACGGTGCCGGTCGACGTGTGGGAACTGCCGTGCGGCGCGACCGGCGCCTCATCGGCGATCGGGGCGTCGGCGGGGGCCGGCGGCGCGCAGGTGTCGCCGTGACACGGCATCGGGACGGAGTCGAGCAGCGGGTCCTGCTCGCCCGCGGCAGCTACGGCGAGCGCCGCCAGCACGAGCAGCACCGCGACCGCCGCCACCCAGCCGATCGAAGGCAGTACCAGCTGCCCCGACGAGTCGTCCTCGATCGCTTCCCGCATCCCCACACCCCCAACCCCACGGTGCCGCACCGGCACCGAACGAACGAGCGAGCAGCTTCGACGGATAGCAAGTCCGGCAGCAACTCGCAATCCAGATGCTTTCGGCAGTGTTACGAGGCGGGGCGTGGGGCGTCTGCACGGAGGCGCGGCGACGGCGGGCGGCGGTGGGACGGGCGGGCGGAGGCGGTCTCTCCTGCGCGGCGGGGGCGACGACAAGGCGCGGGGCGCTTTCGTGGTCGACGAGGTGCGGCTTCGACTGCAAAGCGCCCCGCTCTCGCCCCCGCCGCAGGAGAGACCGCCTCCGCCCGCCCGTCACGCGACATCGCGGTCGCCGCGCTGCATACACCTGCTGCCGGCGCCCGGCCCGCATCACTCCTTCAATGGAAATGTGCCGGAAAGCGTGCCGGGGGTGGCACAGTGGCACGCAGACTGGCAAAGCGATCACGCTGGGACCACACACAGATGCATATGATCCGGCCAGATTTCTTCGTGTTGGTGGTGGCACGTGCCTTGCTGTTCTCCGCTCCCGCGGCTACGAGCCCGAGGGCTCGAGACAACCCACAGGAGGACCGAGCATGGCAGTGGTCAAGACGCTTCTTCTCGACGAGAGCGGCCAGGGGATGACGGAGTACGCCATCCTGATCGGCACGCTCGCGCTGGGCGCGATCGTCACGCTTCTCGCGATCGGCACCCGGCTCCGGAGCGTGTTCAGCAACGTGCAGACGCAGCTGAACAGCGTTCCGACCAGCTGATCCGACGACGAAAATTCCGCGGTGGCGGGGGGGCATCCCCGCCTCCTCGCCACGCCGCGGTCGATGCAGTCCCTCCCGCCCGTTTCACGTCTCGCACTCGCTTCCCGCTCCTCGTTCCATTCGCTCCCGTTTCATGCGCAATCCTCGCCGCCGATGCGGCAGGAATTGCCGCGTCCTGCGGGCCCACGCCGCCGCTGTATCGCGCGCGGCGCCCGCTCCGCGCCGTCGCAAACGCGTCGTCCGGCATTCGGTTGACGCCGCGGACCCTGCGCGCGGACCACGCACGGCGCCTGCTTCCATCGCGCGTCGCACCCAGACACCCGCGCCCACGCGACCTTTTCCGCGCCTGAGCCGGCTCATGCCGTGCCCTCGGCGACGACGGCGATGGCACGGCACGTGGTTTGCGTCAGGGCTGACACAGCCTGCACCCCGCGGGGTGCGCGCGACACACGGACGCAATGAGCGACGACACCAAGGACATCTCGAGCACCATCCACCCTGCGCTCGTCGGCGTGGAGCCACGCGATCGTCCCAAGGTGCTGGTGGTCGAGGACGATGCCGACATCCGGAACCTCCTGCAGATCTTCCTGCGCGAGAAGGGCTTCCAGGTGAAGGTTGCCGACTGCGGGCCGGCGGCGCTCGAGCTCCTCAACGAGGAGCCGATCGACCTGATCCTGTCCGACGTCCGCATGCCCGGCATGAGCGGCCTCGAGCTGCTCCGAGAGCTGAAGGAGCGGGATCCGGAGATTCAGCTCGTCCTGATGTCCGCCTACTCGAGCGTGACCGACGCCGTCGAGGCGATCCAGCTCGGCGCCGCCGACTACGTCGAGAAGCCGATCGACTTCCGTCGCCTCGAGCGCGTCCTCCAGACGCTCTTCGAGAAGCGCCAGCTGCAGCACAAGACGCGCATCCTCGAGCAGCGCCTCCAGGGCTGCGTGACGTTCGAGGGCATCGTCGCCCGCTCGCCGCAGATGCTCGCGACCTTCGCGTTCGTCGAGCGGCTCGCGCGCTACCCCACGACCGCGCTGGTCACCGGCGAGAGCGGCACCGGCAAGGAGCTGATCGCGCGCGCGCTGCACAACCTGTCGCCGCTGCGCGACAAGGCGTTCGTCATCTGCAACTGCACGACCCTCGCGCCGACGCTGTTGGAGGCCGAGCTGTTCGGCCACGTGCGCGGCGCCTTCACCGGTGCCGACCGCGACCGCAAGGGTCTCTTCGAGGCAGCGCACGGCGGCACCATCTTCCTCGACGAGATCGGCGAGCTCCCGCTCAGCGTACAGGTGAAGCTCCTGCGCGTGCTCGAGAACCGGGAGATCAAGCGCATCGGCTCGCCCGACCCGATCAAGATCAAGATCCGCGTGATCGCCGCCACCAACCGCGACCTCACCGAGATGGTGCGCGGCGGCGGGTTCCGCGACGACCTCTACTACCGGCTCGACGTCGGCGCGATCCACCTGCCACCGCTGCGGCAGCGGACCGAGGACATCGAGCCGCTCGCGCACCACTTCATCGAGATCTTCAACGAGAAGATGGGCCGGCACGTGGTCGGCGTGGCGCCGCAGGCGCTCGACATCTTCAGCCGCTACCCGTGGCCCGGCAACGTCCGCGAGCTCGCCAACGTGATCGAGCGCGCGATGATCGTCTGCAAGGGCAACATGATCCTGCCCGAGAACCTGCCGCCCCACGTCTTCGAGACCCGCCCGGCGCTGCCCGGCGACCAGCTCGAGATGCCGGACCTGAGCCTCCAGGCGGCCGAGCGCGAGCAGATCCTGCGCGCGCTGCAGGCGTCGGGCGGACGGCGGGTCGAAGCCGCCCGCCGGCTCGGCCTGTCGCGGCGGACGCTCTACCGCAAGCTCAGCCGCTACGGGATCTCCTCATGACGACCACCGCGTGCATCGGCGTCACCGCCTACGCCGCCCTCGCCACCTGGTGGGACGTGTGCGAGCGTCGCATCCCGAACTGGCTGTCGGGGAGCGCGCTCATCGTCGCGCTGCCGGTGTCGACCTTCGAGGGCGGGATCGGCGTCTCGGCCGCGGGGATCGGGTTCCTGCTCGGCGGCATGGCGTTCATCCTGCCGTTCGCGGTGGGCGCGGTCGGCGCCGGCGACGTCAAGTTCGCCGCCGTCGCCGGCGCATGGCTCGGCCCCGAGATCGGCCTCCACGCGCTCCTGCTCGGCACGGTCCTCGGGCTCGTCGTCGGGCTGACGAGCGCCGCGGTCGCGGGCCGCGCCGGCGATGCGATTTCGGGCGCCGCACGCCTCGTCTATCTGTTCGCCAGCTCGCTCTCGCTCGCGTCGCTGCCGCCGGCCGACAAGGAAGCCGCGCGCGTCGCGCCGATCCCGTACGCCGCGCCGTTGGCCGCCGGCGTGCTCGGAGCCGTTCTGCTGGCCCACGAGGGCTGGCTGCTCTTCTAGCGTCGAAAGGAGTCATCATGCGCCCCGCCACCATTCTCGCCGTCGGACTCGTCGCCTCGGGCACGACGGCGACGCTCGTCTACCGCGCGGTGCAGAACCGGGTGGTCGTGAAGACCGTCACCGCGAACGCCGCCATGGCCGTCCCCGTGAAGCCAGTCGTGGTTGCGTCCGAGGAGGTGCCGTTCGGCGCGAAGCTCGAGGAGGGCCAGCTGAAGGTCGTCGACTGGCCGGCGACCGCGCTGCCGCCGAACGTGTTCGAGGCGCGCGACAAGGTCACGGGCCGGGTCGTGCTCGCGCGCCTCGTGCCGAACGAGCCGATCACCGCGGAGAAGCTCGCCCCGACCGGCGACCATGGCCTCCTGACGCTCGTCATCGAGCCCGGCATGCGGGCCGTCACCGTACGCATCAACGAGGTCGCGGCGGTGGGCGGCTTCATCACGCCCGGCACGCGCGTCGACGTGCTCGTGACGGCCGAGATGAAGGCACCGCCGGCGGGCAACGTGCCGCCGTCGGGCGACGCCCCGCCGCCCTCCGAGCGGCACACCCGTACCGTGCTCCAGAACGTCACCGTGCTCGCGCTCGGCCAGGTGGTCGAGCCGACCAGCGGTCAACCGAAGCCCGGCGAGGCGCAGGCGCTCACGACGGCCACGCTCCTCGTCACACCGGAGCAGGCCGAGATGCTCGCCCTCGGCACGGCGGAAGGCCAGCTCCAGCTCGTCCTCCGTAACTTCGAGGACAACGAGATCGTGCGCTCGCCAGGGAAGGCCGCGCACGACCTGTTCGAGACCGGACGCGGCAGCGCGTCCCCCGACGCCCTCGCCGCCAACCGCGTCGAGGTCATCCGCGGTGTGCAACGCCTGGAAGTGAGCTTCTGACCCAATTCGACTGACGACCGTTATGGCCATGGACGAGACCCTTCAGGCACTCTGCCTGAGCCCCGACGCGGCGACCTCCGCCGAGGTGACGGCGCTCCTCGCCCGTCTCCCCGGCTTCGTGGTCCGCACGCGCGAGGCCGACTACCAGACCGGACTGCGCGACCTCAGAGAGCCCGATCTCGCGATCGTGATCCTCGGCGCCGAGCCGGTGGTCGGTCTCACGGTGATCGAAGAGGTCCACCGCAACGCCCCGTCAACCCGGGTCCTCGCGCTTTCCCACGACGAGAACCCCGAGCTGATCATCAAGGCGATGCGGGCCGGCGCGGACGAGTGCCTGCCCCTGCCGGCGACGCTCAATGCGCTCCTCAAGGTCTGCCTGAAGGTCTCGGAGACCCGCCGCGGCGGCGGCCGCGCGCACGCGGCGGGCACGGCGCAGGGCGAGATCTGGACGGTCTACGGTCCGAAGGGCGGCGTCGGCACCACCACGCTGGTCGCGAACCTCGCCTTCGCCCTCCGCCAGGCGCAGCGCGACGCCGCGCTCGTCGACCTCGACACCGCAACCGGCGACCTCGCCGTCTTCCTGAACGTGAACCCGACCTACACGCTGCGCGACATCGCCGCCGACTACCGCCGCCTCGACTCCGTCTTCCTCCAGGGCACGATGACGCGGCACAGCTCGGGACTCGAGCTGCTCGCCGCGCCCGCCGTGATGCCGGGCGAGCAGCCGCTCGACCTCGGCATGGAGCAGGTGCGCGCGATCCTCGACCTGCTGCGCAGCCTGCACGAGGTCACGCTGGTCGACACCCCCGGCATCCCCACCGCCGCCACGCTCGCCGCCATCTCGTGCTCGAGCCGCATCTTCCTCGTCACCGAGCTCACCATCCCGTCGATCCGAAGCTGCCTCCGGACGCTCGAGTGGCTGGCCGAGGAAGGCATCGACCTCGCCGCGCGCGTCGAGGTGATCGCCAACAAGTACGCCAAGCATCCGGCCGAGGTCCCGCCCGCCGAGGCCGCGAAGACGCTCAAGCTGCCGATCCGCGCCACCCTGCCGCGCGACGACGCCACGGCGCTCACCGCGATCAACAGCGGCGTCCCGCTCCAGGAAGTGCGCGGCGGCTCCCCGTTGCACCGGGCGATCACCGAGCTGGTCGCGCCGCCCGCCCCGACCGCCGACACGAGCACCAAGCGGAAGGGCTTCATGCGGCTCTTCTCCGCCGCGGAAAAGAGCGTCTAAGACATGATCGGAAACTCGCGCAACGTATCGTCCCCCATGGCGTCCCCGACGCGCGGCGTCCCGGGGTCCACCTCGCAGGCGTTCCAGGAGCTGAAGCTCCGGCTCCATCGCCAACTGCTCGAGCGCCTCGACCTGGTCGCCCTCGCCTCGCTCGACAGCGAGCAGACCGAGGCACAGATCCGGGTCGCGGTGTCGCGGCTCCTCGAGAGCGAGTCGACGCCGCTCTCGCGCGTCGACCGCGAGCGTCTGATCGAGGAGATCGGCTACGAGGTCCTCGGCCTCGGCCCGCTCGATCCCCTCCTCCGCGACCCCGACGTCTCCGACGTGCTCGTGAACGGCCCGCACTCGGTCTACGTCGAGAAGGCCGGCCGGCTGACGCTCACCGAGGTCAAGTTCCGCGATAACGACCACCTGATGCAGATCATCGACCGCATCGTGTCGGCGGTCGGGCGCCGGGTGGACGAGTCGTCGCCGATGGTCGACGCGCGTCTTCCCGACGGCTCGCGCGTGAACGCGATCGTCCCGCCCCTCGCGCTGAACGGGCCCTGCATGTCGATCCGCCGTTTCGGGCGCGATCCGTACCACATGGAGGACCTGCTCGCGTTCAACTCGCTCACGGCGGAGATGGCGCGCTACCTGAAGGGCGTCGTCCACTCACGGCTGAACCTGATCATCTCGGGCGGCACCGGCGCCGGCAAGACGACGCTGCTCAACTGCCTGTCGAGCTACATCCCGGCTTACGAGCGCATCGTCACGATGGAAGACTCGGCGGAGCTCCAGCTCCAGCAGCCGCACGTCGTCCGGCTCGAGACGCGGCCGCCGAACCTCGAAGGTCGCGGCGAGGTCACGCAGCGCGACCTGGTGCGGAATGCGCTGCGTATGCGGCCCGACCGGATCATCGTCGGCGAGGTCCGCGCCGGCGAGACGCTCGACATGCTCCAGGCCATGAACACCGGCCACAACGGCTCGATCACCACCGTCCACTCCAACTCGCCGCGCGACTGCCTCCAGCGCGTGGAGATGATGACGATGATGGCCGGCATCGAGATCCCGGTCCGCACCGTGCGCCAGCAGGTGGCCTCGGCGCTGAACCTCATCGTCCAGGCGAACCGCCTGTCCGACGGCACCCGCAAGGTGACCAAGGTCACCGAGGTCGTCGGGATGGATGGCGAGCAGATCCAGACGCAGGACATCTTCGAGTACGTCCAGACCGGCATCGGCGCCGACGGGACCGTCGTCGGTCACTTCAAGGCGACGGGCGTGCGCAGCCGGTTCTACGAGCGGCTCACGGCCGCCGGCGTCGCGCACGAGGACATCCTCTTCGAGCAGGGGCGAATGGGCGGATGAACCTCCTCCTCCCTCTTCTCGCGTTCATCAGCGTCCTCCTGATCACGTTCACCGTGTATCAGGTGGTCCGGATGCGCTCCGGTGCGCAGGAGCAGCTGTCGAAGCGGCTCAAGTCGATCGCCCACCCGCTGCAGGCGCAGAGCGGCGAGCCGAGCTCGCTCCTCCAGGAGCACACGTACAGCGATATCCCGCAGCTGAACAAGCTGCTGGCGCGGACGCAGTTCGCGAGCGGGTTCCACCGTCTCGTCCTCCAGGCGGGCTTCAAGATGCGCGCCGGCGAGATGCTGCTGCGGATGGCGCTGATCGGCACCGTTGCCGCGTGCATGATGTTCCTCTGGAAGGGCAACCTCCCCCTCGCGGGCGCCGCCTGGGTCGTCGGGGGTCCCGGCGGCGGCTTCTGGTATCTTCGTCGCCGCCGGCGCGCGCGGAAATACACGATCGCGCGTCAGCTCCCCGATGCGCTCGAGATGATCCGCGGTGCGCTCCAGGCCGGCTACAGCTTGCCGCAGGCGCTCGAGGCGGTGTCGGAGGAGTCCCCCGACCCGATCCGCAGCGAGGTCCGGCAGGTGACGGAGGAGCTGCGCCTCGGCCACCCGCTCCGCTCCGCCTTCCAGGGCCTGTTCGAGCGGACCGGCATCGAGGACCTGCGCTACTTCGTGGTCGCCGTGCTCGTGAACCGCGAGATCGGCGGCAACCTCTCGGACATCATCGACGTCGTGTCGACGACCATCCGCGACCGCTTCAAGCTGGCCGCGCAGGTCCGCGCGCTCACGTCGCAGGGGCGGTTCTCGGCCCTCATCCTGGCGTGCCTCACGCCGACCCTCCTGCTCGCGCTGACGGTGCTGAACCCCGAGTATCTCCAGCCGCTGTACCACACGTTCACCGGGCAGTGCGCACTCGGCTACGCCGCGGCGTCCACCTGCTTCGGCTACTGGCTCATGCGGCGGATCGTCGACATCAAGCTGGTACGGATCGAGTAGACCATGTCGCCGTTGCTGCTCTCGCTACTCACGTTCCTCTCGCTGGCGGTGGTCGCCGGCGGCTTCGCGTGGCTCGCGAAGAACTGGAACGCGCCGATGCTCGCCCGTCTGCGCGCCCTCGGTCAGCCGCTCGGCGCGGGCGGCGGCAACGTCACCGTGCTCGCGGAGGAGCAGCCGAAGAACCAGGTCGAGCGCCTCCTCACCAAGCTCGGCCGCCAGACACGCGCCAAGAACGCCGACGACGAGGACCTGCCGGCGCTCGTCCGCAAGAACGTCGACGCCGCACCGGACCTGGCGTCGCAGCTCATGCACGCGGGCTTCCGCCGGCCCCATGCGATGGCGCTCCTCATGGGCGTCCGGGTCGCGCTCGCCGGCGTCTTCACGCTGATCGGCTTCGGGCTCGCGACCTTCGTGTCGCCGAAGCTCCTCCCGACGTGCTTCGCGCTTGCCATGCTCGGGTACGTGCTGCCGCGCTTCATCGTGGCGCGTATCGCGACCAAGCGCCGCGAGGAGATCCAGCGCACCCTGCCCGACGCGATCGACCTGCTCCTCCTGTGCGTCGAGGCCGGCCTCGGCCTCAACGCCGCGCTCGTGAAGGTTGCCGAGGAGCGCTCGCACGCCGGCGAGGACCCGATCGGGCTCGAGCTGACGCAGCTCGCGAAGGAGCTGCAGGTGGGCATGGGGCGGCGCGAGGCGTTCCGGAACCTCGCCGACCGGACCGGCGTGGGCGAGCTCCGCTCGCTCGCGGCGCATCTCATCCAGGCGGAGCGCTTCGGCAGCAGCATCGCCAACACGCTGCGCGTGCAGTCGGAGAGCATGCGGACGCACCGCCGCCTGATGGCGGAGGAGATCGCCAACCGCACGCAGGTGAAGCTGCTCTTTCCACTCATCATGTTCATCTTCCCGTCCGTGATGATCGTGATTCTGATGCCGGCCGTGATGCGCCTGATGGACGCGCTGAAGACGCTGGCGTGACGAGGAGGCTCTGAGGGCCATGTCAGAGGACACGAAGCCACGTATCCTGATCGTCGAGGACAACTCCCTGATCGCGGAGCTGGTAGAGACGCGGCTCCGCATCGAGGGGATGAATCCAACCAAGTGCTCGGGAGGTCGGGAGGCGCTGGAACTCGTCGGCAAGCAGCCGTTCGACGCCGTGATCCTGGACATCATGATGCCCGACGTCGACGGGTATCAGGTGCTGCGGCACATCCGCTCCCTGCCCGAGACCGCGTCGCTGCCGGTGATCTTCCTCACCGCCAAGTCCACTCCCGACGACATCGAGAAGGGGCTCGCGATGGGTGCCAACTCCTACATCGCGAAGCCGTTCAGCGGGCTCGATCTGGTGCGGAAGATCCGCCTGTGCCTCGAAGAGCGGAAGGCGACGCGGCCGGAAGCCCGCCTCGCGCCCTGAGCGGGCGCGCCGGCCGCGCCGCTGCCGCGACGTCGCTGGTGGCGGCGCTCGCGGTCGCCGGCCGGCTCTGGAGCCTGCACGTCGCCGCCACCGGCGACGTCGCCGGGCTCTTCCACGACGGGGGCGTGTACCTCGTCACGGCCCGCGCGCTGGCCGACGGCGCAGGCTACCGGGCGATCGGCACGCCGGGTGCGCCCGCCGCCGTGCGCTATCCGCCGGCCTATCCGATCGCGCTGGCGGCCGTCTCGCGTCTGGCGCCGCGCTTCCCGGACAACCTGCCCCTGCTGAAGGCGATCGGCTTCACCGCGGCGGCCGGGCTCGTCGTCGCGCTTCCCGGGGTGCTGGTCGCCGCCGGCCTTCCGCCTCCCGTCGCGATCGCGTCCGCCGTGGTGGTCGCGGTCGCGCCGCTCACCATGCGGTATGCGACGGCGATCGCCTCGGAGCTGCCGTTCGCCGCGCTCGCGCTGATTGCGCTGTGGCTCGTCGGCCGGCCCCGTTGCGCGGCGCTCGCCGGAGCGGTCGCCGGCCTCGCGTTCCTCACCCGCACGGTCGGCGTCACCGTCATCGCCGCGGGGCTCCTCGCGCTCCGGCGCGACCGCCGGAGCGCGCTCGCGTTCGCGACCGCGGCCGTGCCCTCGGCGCTCGGCTGGCTCGCCTGGCTGCTCGTCCACCGTGACGCCGGGGGCACGCCCGGGTACGCCGCCGCGCTCGCCCACGACGGCATCCCGGGACCGGGCGAGCTCCTGGCCCACCTCGCCGCCCTCCCCGCCGCCGTCGGGCTCGTGACGATCCCCGGCGCGGCCGAGGTGCTTCCCGCGAATGCGCCCTCCGGGCTGGCGCTGGCGGTCTGCGCCGTCGGGATCGTCGCCCTGCTCGCCGCGCTCCGCGGCCGCTACGGACCCTACGTCGGGCTCACCGTCGCGGTCGCGATCGCGGTGCCGTGGTTCCAGCCGCGGTTCCTCATCCCGCTCGCGCCGCTCTTCGTCGCGTCGCTCCTGACGACGGCGTGGCGTCACGCCGGCCGCGCCGCCACCGCCGCCCTCGTCGCCGTGCTCCTCTGCCTCGCCGCGGCCGGCAACGTGATCGCGCTCGAGCGCGCCCGCGCGACCAACCTCCCCGCCCTCGACTCGGGCAGCTGGCCCGACGGCCGTCGGAGCGCGCTCCTCTCCGCCCTCGACTGGCTCCGCACCCACACGGGGCCCGACGACGTGCTCGCGTCGTTCGACGACCCGCTCGTCTACCTCTACACCGGCCGCCGCGCCGTCCAGGCCTACCCGTCGCTCTGGCGTCCCGACATCACCGACGTGACCACCGCCCTCGACGGCACCGACGCCCGCTACATCGTCGACGTCGCCCCACCGTCGACCGGCGCGTGGGCTCCTTCACACGCAACGTGGCGCACCTGGCTCGCGGGCCAACGGCTGACCCTCGCCTACGAGGCGTCCGGCGTCACCATCTGGCGCCGAGAGCCGTAGCGGCACGTCCGAGTTCCGGGTCCCGGCGGCCCGAACGCGGACGCCCCCCGCTACACGCCGAGGATATTGATGGTGCAGGCGGACCCGAGCCCGATGACGTGCGCCATCCCGACCCGCGCCCCCTCCACCTGCCGCTCCCCCGCCCGTCCACGAAGATGCGTCGCCACCTCGAAGATGTTGGCGACCCCGGTGGCGCCCAGCGGATGGCCCTTCGACAGGAGTCCCCCCGAAACGTTCACCGGGATCCGCCCCCCGTGCGACGTCTCGCCCTCGTCGATCATGCGACCCGCCTCGCCCTCGCCACACAGGCCGAGGTTCTCGTAGTGCAGGATCTCCGCGGTGGCGAAGCAGTCGTGCAGCTCGACGAGATCCAGGTCCTTCGGCCCGACGCCCGCCGTCTCGTAGGCCTGGCGGGCGGCGTTGCGGGTGAGCGTGTTCACGTCGGGCAGCGTGAGGTCGCGCTCGCTCCAGGGATCGGAGGTCAGCACCGAGGCGAGCACCTTCACCGTCGCACCCAGCTGGCGGGCCTTCGCGGGCGACACCAGCACCGCGGCGGCCGCGCCGTCGCCGGTCGGGCAGCACATGTAGAGCGTGTTCGGATAGGCGACCATGCGCCCGTTGAGCACCTGGTCGAGGCTCACCTCGTCGCGGTACTGCGACAGCGGGTTCCGCGTCGAGTGCAGGTGGTTCTTCACCGCCACCTTGGCGAACTGCTCGCGCGTGGTCCCGTAGCGGCGCATGTGCTCCATGCCGGCCTGCCCGAACACCGCCGGCATGAGTCCGCTCCCGATCACGCCCTCGGTCCGGATGCCGGAGCCGCCCCCGCCGCCGAGCAGTCCCATCTTTCCCATCTGCTCGACGCCGACCGCGAGCGCGACCTCGTGCATCCCCGACGCGACCGCGATCCACGCCTCGCGGAACGCCGTCGACCCGGTGGCGCACGCGTTCGCGACGTTGACGACGGGGATGCCCGTCTGCCCGATCTGCTGCAGGATGCGCTGCCCAACCATGGCGTTCGACTGGAACAGGCAACCGGCCGCCAGCATCTCGACGTCGCGGATCCCGAGCCCCGCGTCGGCGAGCGCCTGCAGCGCCGCCTCGCCACCCAGGTCGGGGACGTCGCGGTCCGGATAGCGGCCGAAGCGGATCATGCCCGCGCCGGCGACGAACACGTCGCGCATCGTCACCCCTCCTTGCGCGGCCGGAAGTAGAACGCGACCACGTCATTGCCGTCGCGATCCTTCTGGCTCACGCCGGTCGTCATCTCGAGCGGCATGCCGAAGCGGATCGCGGCCGGGTCGGCCGGGACGTCGATGACGTTGCACCGCACGGACACCCCCTCCGGGAGATCGACGATGCCGACGACGTACGGCACCGGCACCCCCGGTGCCGACTGGTGCACGATCGACCACACCCAGAGCGTGCCGTGGCGCGACAGCGGAATCTCGGTGAAGCCGCTGGTCGCCGCGCAGCGCGCGCAGGCGAGCCGCTTGCCGAGATAGACGGCGCCGCAGCCCCCGCAGCGCTGGCCGGCGAGGTACGGCTCGCCGTCGGCCGGCAGCCGGAGGAACGGGACGATCGGGCGGCGAACGGGCGTCGCCGGAGCGCTGGCGCTGGTCACGGACGGTCGCGTACCACCGCGCGCCGCGCCGTGTCCATCCGGGCGGCGCGCTACCGGGTCACTCGCCCCCGTGGTCGTCGAAGATGCGCGGGCGGCTCACCTCGTGCCCCTCCGGCTTCGTCCGCACCTCGCCGCGGGTCAACGGCCCGCGCGCGGTCGGCAGCGCGATGCCGGTGTCGTCCTGGTCGCGCGCGACCTTCGGCTGCACCAGCACGAGCAGCTCGGACTTCTGCCGGTTGAACGACGTGCGCCGGAAGAGCGCGCCCAGGAACGGGATGTCGCCGAGGTACGGAACCTTCTGCTCGTCCTCCACCTCGTCGTCGCGCAGCAGCCCCGCGATCACCAGGCTCTGCATCTCGCGCAGCCGCACCCGCGTCGACGCCTGGCGGCTGCGGAAGGCCGGCACCACGAACCCGCCCGACTGCACCGACGAGAGCGTCGAGTCGGGCGCCGAGAGCTCCGCCGACACCCGCAGGTCGATCCCGCCGTCGTCCGTGAACGTCGGCGTGAAGTTCACGATCACGCCGAACTCCTTGAACTGGACCGCCAGCTGGTTGTTGGTCACGAGCGGGATCGGGATCTCGCCGCCAGACCGGAAGTGCGCCTCCTCACCGCTCCGCGCCATGAGGGTCGGCCGCGCCAGGACCTTGGCCAGGCTGTCCCGCTGCATGAGCTCGATGAACGCCAGGAAGTTGTTCCCGAGGTCGACCACCGAGAACGTGAGCCGATCCTGGTTCACGTTGGTCGGTCCCGTGAGGAGCGTCTTCGGACCGCTCGGCACCGGCGAGGTCAGCTGGTTCAGGTACTGGTTGATCGACGCGATCTTCGCCGGTGTGCCGAGCACCTGCACCTGCCCCTGGAATATCTGGAAGTCGAAGCCCTGGTTCTCGAGCGCGCTCCGGTTGAGCTCGGCGACCGTCACGGCGAGCTCCACCTGCTCCCGCCGCGCCCGGTTCACGTAGACGGCGCGCACGTCGGAGACCCCGTCCCGGTCCCAGACGATGAGGCTCGTCTGGGCCTCCTGGATGACGGTCTCGCCGGTGCCCGACTGGTAGCGGCGACCGCGGCCGTTGATGAGGAGCTCGGTCGGGCTGACGAGGACGACGTCGGCGACCTCGGGATCCGCGATCGCGACCCGCTGCGCCGGTCGGCGGAGCCGCACGACCGCGGACTGCCCGGCCGGCACGTCGATCTGGCCCCGGAAGTTCTCGATCACGGTGCCGGTGGACCCGCGCGGCGCGCTCCGGAGCGGCGCCGACGTGGGGGTGGTGGTGGTCCCGGGATCGCCGACATCGGCGGCGTGCGCGTGGAGTGTCCCCGCAAGGACCGACGCGGTCACCGCTCCGAGCACACGGCTGGCGCGCGACCGTCTCGCGTCCCATCCCTGCCCCATCGCCACCTCCCTTTCGCCGCTGCCGCCCGCACCCGCCCCGGATCCCGCGCGTCGCGCACGGTAGCAACTCCGGCCGCAATGTCAATTTCCGGAGCGCATTTAGACGCGCGTTGCCTGGTCCGGACGACCCGCGTATGCGGAGGCGAGGCGCCTCGCGCCGACGGAGGAGACGCGATGAAGGACTTCGAGAAGCGCGTGGTCGTGATCACGGGCGGCGGCAACGGCATCGGCGCGGCGCTCGCGCGCGCATTCGCGGCACGGAAGGCCCGCCTCGTGCTCGCCGACATCGACGAGGCCGCGATGGCGGCCGTCGCGCAGCCGCTCTCGAAGCGCGGCACCGACGTCCTCTGCGTCCGCACCGACGTCGGGGACCTGAACTCCGTGCAGGCGCTGGCCGACGCCGCCGAATCGCGCTTCGGCGCCGTGCACGTCGTCTGCAACAACGCCGGCGTCGCCCTCTTCGGCGAGATGGCGTCGGCGTCGCACGCCGACTGGGAGTACACGATGCGGGTCAACTTCTGGGGCGTCGTCCACGGCGTCGAGACGTTCGTGCCCCGGATGCTGGTGCGCGGCGGCGACGGGCACGTCGTCAACACCGCGTCGATGGCGGGGCTCGTCGGGATGCGCTGGCTCGGCATCTACTCGGCGTCGAACTTTCCAGCACAGTGGGATCCGAAGCTTGGAATTCACGTGACTTGAAGTCGCGGC
>JADMIO010634507.1_pt1 | contig 28237 bp, 17 predicted proteins | sample 8958161 | NCBI WGS metagenome assembly JADMIO01 (sample SAMN16585339, study PRJNA669376) | soil metagenome | isolation source: Crop rotation soil | place: USA: Cullars Rotation, Alabama | collected 2011 | reverse complement strand
AATCGCGGCGCTCGCGGTTTGGGGAAGCCTGCGACACAAGTACAACAAGCAACTCGAGCAGCGGCTGGGCCCCGACACTGAACTGTTGATGCGTTCGTTTGCGGCCGACGGGCTGCGTGTGCAGCAGACGCTGGCGGCACGCATCGAGAGCGACCAGGTTGCCACGTTGTTGTCCTCGTCGGCAGGCGAAATGCAACAGCGCACGCGCGCCTTTGAAGCGGCGAATCAACTGGCGAACTTTTTTGCGAGCAACAACGAGGGGCAACCGGGCAAGCCTGACATTGTCGCCATTGTTGATGAGCGCGGACAAGTGATGGCGCGCGATCTTGATCCGAATCGCATGTTCGGCACTGCCTTGGCCAGCGAATTGCGCGGACTCTACGCGGTGCTGCGCAGCGGACAACCTGGCGAAGACTTATGGCAGTTCCAAGGAAAGTTGTTGCGCGCTACGATGGTGCCGCTGCGCGTCGCCGGAAACATTGTCGGTGCTGTCGTGATTGGACACGATTTGTCGGCGGGCGAACTTTCCAAGCATGCAAAGTTAATCGGCCGCGACATTGCGCTTTTGTTGAACAACGAGCTTTACAGCACCACGCTGCCCGGCGCTGCACGACAAGATTTCAAAGAGCTTTGCAAAAAGACGCTCGGTCCCGCACTGCAACAAGCGGCAATCAAACACGAGGCCGTTCGATGGTCCGATCCGGACAGCTCGCTTGAGGGAAGTTTGAACGCATGGCCTTCGGCGAGCGGTCTGCCTGTTGCCCTTGCGTTGATCGCCGATCGCGACGCGGCTTCAAGTTGGTCATCGAGTTCGTGGATTGTGCTTTTGATCGCGGCGCTCGCAGGGATTGCGCTCGTCGCATACGGAACCGCCGCGGCCAATAGCCTAATCGAACCGCTTGAAACGTTGGAAGAGGGCGTGTTCGCGGTGATCAACGGTCGCGCCGATCAACGCATCGATGTGGCAAGCAGTGAATACGGCGGGCTCGCCTATCGCATCAATCAATTGATTAATTTGTACACGGGCGTGTCGGAGCAAGACGAAGAAGGCCGTGCCGTAGCGAGCACGGGAAACTGGCGCATGCCAAGCGAGCCGCCATCGGGCGCGGGCTCGAGCGCCGCTTCCGCGAGTTCAAATCAAGACGCGCGCGTCGCAGAGCTCGCCAACGAACCGGCTTCCCAATATGAAGCGCGCATCTACCGCGAGTACGTGCAGGCCAAACAACGCATGGGCGAAGACGTTTCGAACATCACGCAAGACCGTTTTATTCAGCGTCTTCAGAGCAACGCCGAACACCTGCTCAAGAAAAACGGCGGGCGCATGGTGCGCTTCGAAGTGAAGGTGGATGGCACGCAAGTCAATCTTGTGCCAGTTATCATTTCCTGAAGCGACAGCACGATGGGACTTTTTGGATTCGGTGCGCCGAAGGTGCGCAAACACGTCGAACGCGTTGCCAACAAGCGCGCCTATGCGCCCGAGCGCATGGAATCGATTTTGGTGTTGGGCGAAGAAAAGACGCCCGAGGCGGTGGCGGGTCTGCTGGCCCGGTTTTCCTATCGCATTGATCCGAGCATCACCGACCAAGAAGAAAAAGACGCTGCCTTTCAAGGCATCTGCGCTGCGGGCGAGCTGGCGCGGCCCACGGTTCTGCAATCGCTGCGCACCGAGCGCACCAACGTTGCGTGGCAGCTCCGCATCTTGAGTGAAATCCTGCCCGAATCCGAATTCTGCGAGGCGCTGATCCAAACGCTCGGCACGTTGGACACAGACTACGAACGCGACCCCGAAAAAAAACTTGCGCTCTTGGCGGCGCTGGAAGAGCGTCGGCATCCAGGCATTGTGCAAAGCGCGTTGCCGTTTTTGGCGGATGCGAGCGAGCGGGTGCGTTTTGCTGCGTTGCGAGCCATCGCGGCGCAGCCCGAGCGCGAAGCTGCGGCGCGCGCTGTTACCAACGCTGTGCAGGTCGAAGACAGCTTGCGCGTCCTCGCACAAATGTTGGATTTGATCGCGGAGGCCGGTTGGTCTATCGAACACGCGACGCCTGAGTTGAGGGCGCGCCTGCCGCAAGGCTACAGCATCGATGCGCAGGGCAAAGTAGTGCACCGCTCGTAAGCGCGGCGTGCGAGCGGAACGGCAAATGAAAAACACTCAGTGCGTTGTCTTGATCTTCGGCGGAATGTAGAACACAGCGCCCAACGTGATCATGTGGTTAAACTGGCGCTTACGATCTTTGCTGTTGATAAGACCGTCGGGGAAATCTCCGTCGGGGTGACCGCTGTCGTCGAAGCCGCCGGTATTCCATTTAAAGGGGACACCTCGCCACTGAAACGTAAGCCCCGCCCAACCTTTGAAGTAAAAGTTCAAACCCGCGCCGAACGAAGGCGCAAGCGCAGTGCGTTTTTTGTTCGCACTTTGCGAATCCAAGCACGGCGTCGGCCCACCGACCGGATCGGGTGTATCGCACACGCCAGCAGCAGTGTTTGCGCGTTCACTCAGACCTGCGAATGCCAACCCTGCGAACAAATAAAAGTCGGTGTCCAAAAAGATTTTCTGAAACATCGCGATTTTTCCGCGCAGAGGCACAAACTCCACATCGACGCCACCTATCCAACGAATCTCGCCGACTTGCTTGTCAAAGCCCTGGGGCGACGGCAAGCTCAAGCGGTTTTCATCGCGCGTGATGCCGCGCTTTTCGATTTCTTTGGTGAGTTTGGTCGTCGGATTGGCGACCGCGAAACTTCCCCAGCCACCGATGCCAAGCCAATCGACAAAGTGATAGCGAAGTTGACCGCCGACAAGCAACGCACGCGAAAACTCATCTTGCAATGTGATCGAGAACGTAGGCGAGAGTTCGAGACGGCCTTTGCGATAGAGACGCAAATGATGGACCGCCGGAGCGCCTGCCAAAGGACCGGTGACTTGAACTTCTTGCGCGCGAGCGGACGTTGCGGAACCGGTCGCACAAACAAGCACGGCGAGCAGCGCGGCAAAGCCGAACTGAAAAACGTGTCGCAATCGATTGTGCTGTTCGCTGATCATTTCGGTTTTTTGTAGTTCGATTTGGGAGGCAAGAAGAACGTGAGACCGAGTTGAATGGTCGCCGCGTTTGTGAAGCTCGAGCCGCTTTGCAACCAAGTCGACTTCTTAAAGCGTTCCGGCTCGATGGCTACGTTTTGATTTTCGTAGCGTTCAAGAAACATGTAGTTGCGGAACTCGGTGAACAGCGCGAGGTAGCGCGTGAAGAAAATGCGCACGCCGAGGCCCACGTTGAATGCGGCGCGCGTGCCGTAGTTGAACTCACGAACTTCGGGATCGAAGACGGGCAAGGGCTTGGTTCGCAGAAAACCAATGCCGCCGATCACATAGGCGTCCCACTGAAAAATAAACTTATTAAAGCCTGCAAACTTCCCGTAGAACGGAACGTAGGTGAAGTTCACGTGCAGGCCCATTTGGTAGTCGTTGACGGGAACACCCAAACGCGCGCCGCGTTGAACTCGGTCGCGAAGACCTGTGTCGCCAATCGAAACAAAATCGTACCACAGCAAGTTGGCGCCAATCGCGAGCGCATTGGTCCACCAGTAGTTGAATGCAAGGCCCAGCGCGTTCTGACGGCGGTAGGGATCGCTGATGTTGAACGCAACGCTGGGAGCGAGTTCGATGCGGTGCCGGCGCAACGCGTAGACGCGTTGCACCGCGTAAATTTCTTCAACCGCTTCTTTGCCTTGCGCTTCGGTTTGATCCGGCGTCTTGGTTCCGCCTTGCGCGAGCTCGTTGATCACGTCGGGTTTGTTGGTGGTGCCGAATTCTTCATCGGACGTCTTGGCACTCTTGGCGTCGGTCTTGGATTTCGATTCGGTCTTTGATTTTTGTCCCGACTCGACTTCGTCGAGCGAGAAATTCATTTGTGCGCGACCGGTCGACGCCCAAACGCAGAGCAGCATCGAAACGGCTAGGCCGCGCACACCCCAGTGCTTAAAGGTAATCATCGCGAGGTTACCCCCGCGGCGCACGGACCCTGAGCGCGACGACTCAACTTTGGCAACGTATCCGGCATGTTGCGAACGACCTTGGGAAACCCTTCTCGACACGATAGGTTAGCGTGACGCCCAAAAACATATCATGGCTGCGTTCCGCGCGGCAATGATTTTGAAAAATTAGCTGAGGCGCTTCGCAAACACAGCGAAAAAATAGATGCAGAACGTACCAAGCTAGGACAACGCTGCCGGCTCACCCTGTAGGACATTGTCCGCTGGATTGTCATCGAAGAGCGCATCCACAAACGCCTCGGCGTAGAAGGGCCTGAGGTCTTCGACGCGCTCGCCCACGCCAATAAATCGAACGGGCAGATTAAACTGCGCAGAGACTGCAAGCACGATGCCGCCTTTGGCGCTTCCATCCACCTTGGTGAGCACAATGCCGTCAAGGGGAAGAGCTTCGCTGAACATGCGCACTTGCTGCAACGCATTTTGGCCCGTGGTGCAATCGAGCACGAGCAAAACATGATCGGCCGGCCGGCCCAACGCTTTATCGATCGAGCGCCCAACTTTTTTTAATTCTTCCATGAGCGGAGTCTTGGTGTGCAAGCGACCCGCTGTGTCGACGATGATGTAATCAACTTTTTCTGCGATGCCGCGTTGGACAGCGTCAAAAATCACCGCGCTCGGATCCGCTCGATCGGCGCCGTGCGCGACCTCGCAGTTGACGCGGTCGCCCCACGCTTTGAGTTGGGAGACCGCCGCCGCGCGGTAGGTGTCGCCTGCGACAAGCAGCACGCGTTTGCCGCGCGATGTGAAGTAGCTTGCAAGCTTGCCGATGGTGGTGGTCTTGCCCACGCCGTTGACGCCGATCATGAAAATCACGGCAGGCTGCTGCTCGGTGCGAAAGGGTCGCTGGTTTTGCGTGAGCAACGCCAAGGCGCGCTGTTTAAGCCATGCGAGAGCTTGGTCGGCGTCGATTTGCGTTTTGAAGGTGTCGCGGAGCTCTTGCAAAAGTGTTTGCGTCGTGCTTGCGCCGACGTCGGCCCCGATTAAAATTTCTTCGAGTTGTTCTACCAAACCCGTGTCCAGCGAGGGGCGCCCGCCGAGCGCAGAACGCAAGCGTGCAACGAAGCTCTGGCGCGTGCCGCTAAGACCTTTGCGCAAGCGGGCCACTTCGCGGTCGTGTTGAACCGCACTGAGTTTGCCTGCGCTTGTTGACTCGGGCAGGGGCGGGGGCAGCGAACTGCGTTTGGGTCGCGTTTCGACCTGCACGAGTTCGGTCTCTTTAAGTTCGATAGCCGATGGCGTTTCTAGCGAAGTTCTATGCTCGTGCCCGGAACTCAAAATGCGCGCCGTGGCGCGTCTGCGCAGAACCACCCACAGTACGATTGCGATCGCTGCAATTGCAGCACCAATGAAGATCGCGGGGCTGTGCATGTTAAACTACTCCTCTTGAGGGCCTTTCAATGCCCTCGCGGACGCTGTTAAAGGACGCGGTTCCACTTCAGTCAAACAAACGCGGATCCGCTATTGATTTTGCTCCACTTGGCCTGGAATACTGAAAGTGCCTTATGCAGCGCCGCGCCATCAGTGCGAGAGTTCTTGCTCGCCTAGCTTGCTTCGTCACGGTGGTCACCCTGTCAGTCACGGTGCACGCGGACGTGAGTTATTTAATTGATGCGCTGCAAAACGCGCCATCGTTTCGCGTGCGCGTGCAATCGGCCCTGTCGCTTGCACAATATCCCGACGAACCGGGCGCCGTGACTGCATTGGCGGGAGCCTTGCACGACGAACATCCTGCGGTGCGCATGGCGGCCGCGAGCAGCATGGGCCGCCTTGGGCATCGCGATGCGCTCGTTCCGCTCTTCATGTCGTTGAACGACAGCAACGAGGGAGTGCGTCGCGCCGCCGAAGTTGCAGTGCGACAAATTAAGGGGATCACTCACTACTACGTTGCGGTGGGTGCGCCCGGAACGTCGATACCGAACCTCAATGCGAACCTCGTCAACTACACGCGCGAAGAAATCGAACGCGGTGTGGCGTTGATTGACGGAGTGGCGCTGGCGCCGCGCGAACGCAACGCGGCGGTGGAGCGCGGTCTCTTGCAAGCGCAGCGCTGGAAGGCGTTTCACTTGGACTCTTCGATTGTCGAACTCGCCAGCAACGAGCAGAGCACCAAGGTGGCGGTTTCGATGGTGCTCAGCACGTATCCGGACCACGTCATGCGCGCAATGTGGAAGACGAGCGCTCAGGCTACGGCTTTTAGTTCAGCGCGTGCGCAAACTGTTGCGCTGCAAGCCGCAATTGAGCGTGCCGTCGACAAACTTACGGGCACCCTTGCCAGGGTCGCTTCGGGCGGGTAACCATCGCAAACTTCATGGCTGAATCCCAACCCACAAGCCTCGCACCGCAGACAGTTTCGGATGTGCCCGCGGTTAAGCGCCGTTGGCGCAATTTTTTAATCAACAAGCGCATGCAACTCAAGTACACCCTGCTCGTTGCACTGATCGCCGCCGCCGTCGGCATCGGATTGGGTTCGCTTGCCTACCGTTATTCGCGCGATCAGACGCAGGGTCTTGGGACGCAACTCGCAAACGATCAAGGAATCGATCCCGAACTGGCGCGAGACTTAATGGACTTGGCGCGACAAGAAGACATGCATCTTGCGCTCGGCATCGGAGTCGGCGTGATGTTGTTGGTGGTCGCAGTGTTTTTGGCGGGCATTGTGGTTACGCACCGCTTCGCTGGGCCCGGCTATCGCATGACGCGCATCATGGATGAGATCGGAAAAGGAAAACTTGCGACTTCTGGCGCGCTGCGAAAAGGTGACGAGTTGCAAGAGGTGTTTGATGCGCTTAATCGCATGGTAGATGGACTGCGCCGCATGCAGTCTGAAGATTTAACGGCAGTCGAGCAGGCGCTCAAGACGGCGCGTGAAAACGGGGCTGCGAGCAGCACCGCGTCGCAACTCGACGCACTCAGCCAGCGCATGCGCAAGCGTTTATCAGCGTAGCTCAATGTTTTCGTAGTATTCGATTTGAGGTTCAACGCCATCGGTCAGAGTGACCGCTGCGACGTCGATACGCAGTTGATGGCGCGCAAAACTCTTTTGTCCGCGCAACCAGTCCAAGGCGCTTTTGCGCAGGCGCGTGCGCTTTTTGTAGTCGACGGTTTCGGCGGGTGTGTAAAATCCCCCCGGCTTCTTTGTGCGGACTTCGCAAAAAATTAAAACGCCGCCGCGCTCCGCAATGATATCGATTTCAAGCCGCCCCGCGCGTGCATTGCGTGCCACCAGCTGATAGCCGCGCGCATGCAAGTAGTCCGCAACGATGTCTTCGCCGGCGCGACCCGTCCGCTGCCGCTCAGTCATTCTTGACGCAGTAGTCGCCGATGATGCCCGGGCCTCCCGATTGCAAGATCTCTTCGCAGTGAAATCCGCCAGGGCAACCGCAGGTAGGAATGCCAGAGCCCGCCGGCGCCGCACATCGGCACGAGCAGTACACGCTTTGATCAATTTGCTCTTGCGTTACACAACCGCACTCCGCGTCGTCGTTGTTGTTCATGCCATCGCAGTCGGGATTTGCACTAGGCACTGCGGGGCAGTCCATGGACTCGCCGTAGATTCGGTGCGGGTTGCCATCAAGGCCCTTCACCAAACAGACGCGCGTCGCGCATTGCACTGAGCTCAATTCCAAAAATGCCTCCGAGGGATCGAACGCGGTGTTCGCTTCGGGCGTGCAGGGATCACCGACCGCACTGTTGTTGCAACGGCTTGCGCTGAACACAGGCAGCAAAAACACCAGCAGAAGGGTTAACATCCGCGGTTTTAATTTTAAAGTCGCGACTCGTTGAGAAAATGACATGGCTTCGTGGCGCGGGGGGTTCACTCGCAGTCGAATCAGCGCCGTAATTCCACCTACTTGTGATTGTCGGCGATGCGCGAGCTTGTGTCAAGCAAGACGCGAAAGTCTGGCTATACCTTGACAAGCGATGCTGTAGGTTTCTATCATGGTGCATTCTCCCGTCAAATGTTTGATTTCCTTTTAAAAACTGCGCAGTGCGCGCGCGAGATGAAGGAGTACTCATGAGGCTTCGATTTGGTTGGTGCGCCGCGCTTTGTTTGTGCGTTGCGAGCGCGACGTTGGCGCGCGCGCAGGACATGAGTTTCTCGCTCGAGGAGAGCGGGCAGGGGCAGGCGCACAAAGTCGGCAAGCCCTCCAAAACGTTGGCGCAGGGACTCAAGCTTTTTGAAGCTAAAGACTATCGCAAAGCCGCACTCAAGTTCGACAGCGTCGCGCGCAGAAAGACCAAAGACCAGGCGGGCAACGTGGATCAGGGTCAGTTCTATCTCGGGCGCTCGTTGTTCGAGCTCGGGTACTACCAATCGGCGTTGCAAGTGTTCGACGACATCAGCGCAGCCGGTCCGAAGCACGCATTCTTCGGTGATGCGCTGCGTTATTTGGTCGACCTCTCCGACAAACTTCCCGAATCGTCGGGCGTGATCAGCAAGATTGGCCGCTACGGTGTCGGCGCGCTTGAAGAATACAACAAACCCCAAAGCAAAGAGCTCTATTACAAGTTGCTCTTCTTAATGGGTCGCAGTTTTTACGATCAAGGGGATTTTCAGCGCGCGATCGACTTGTTCCAAGACGTCTCGCCCGACGCGGGCTACTACGTTCAGGCCAAGTTCTTTGAGGGCATTTCGTTCATTCGTTTGCGCAAGGCGCGCCCGGCAATTGCCTCGTTCCGATCGATTTTGGAAGCGCTCGACAAGCGCAAACAGAAGTTCGTCGACGAAGACCGAACCCAGAACCTCGCCTGGATCTCGTTGGCGCGCACCTATTACACCGCGGCCAACAACCGCGACGAGCGCACGGGCGAACTCGTAGTCGACGGCACCTTGCTCGGGCAGGCAGTCGAGTCGTGGGCGCAGGTGCAAGAGTCGAGCGAGTATTGGCTTGATGCGATGTTCGAATCGTCGTGGGCATTTTTCCTCGCGGACCAATACGCGCGCGCGCTCGGTAATATTCACGGTCTCTATTCGCCCTTCTTCCCAGACGCCTATTATCCGGAAGCCTACGTGCTCAAGGCGGTAACGTTCTTTGTGAACTGCCAGCCCGATAACGCGAACGCCATGGTCGCGAAGTTCCACGAAATGTTTGATCCGGTACGCACCGAGCTCAACGCAACGCTCGCCAAATACGACGACAACTCGTCGCTCTTTGAGTTGCTGCAAAAACTAAATGCCGGTCATGCGGAGTTGCCGCCGCGCATCAACGCGATTGTGTCGACCGCGGTTGATGATCGCACGGTGTTGCGGAATTTGGCGTACGTGGATGCGCTGGACAAAGAAGACAAACGCTTGCAAGGCGAAACCAAGGAGTTTAAAGATTCCGACCTCGGCGCGCGCATGGCGCAAGAGATTTCGGTCGCGCGTTCGTTTGCGGTCGATTCGACAGGCGACCTTGTTCGCGCACGCTACCAGCGCCTGATCAACGAACTCGAAGATCTGCGTAACCAAGTCGACACGGTCGAACTCGAAATCGCCACCTTCCAGCGCGGTCAAATCGATCAAGAAATGCAACAGCAAATGACGGAAGTGAAACGAACGCGCGGCGGCGAAGTCGAAGTCGATGAGGAGCATCAGATGTGGCCCTTCGACGGCGAATACTGGCGCGACGAGTTGGGCTATTATAGACAGCAAGTGACCAATCGATGCGGACGATAACGTTTCCAAAAAGCGCCGCGCTGTTGTTGTTGGCACTGGGTGTCGTGTTGCCCTTTTCGGGCCACGCAGAGGCAAAAAAGCACCCGGCACAAAATCAAGCGCCCGCACCGAGTGCAGCGAAAGCGAAATCGGCTTCATCCGCGTCAGCACAACCGAAACCGGAGTTGCCCGACGCGGCGATGTGCATCGCTCCACAAACGGCAGCGCATCTCAACGAATGCCCCGCGGATGCGCGCAGAGGCAAAGCCATTCCGTCGGGTCGCGCGCCGATGGGAGGGCGCACCGATTCGATCGTGAAGCCGACGGGACCGCGCGACAAGACGAGCAAGCCGGGACTCGACATTGATTTGGCGACGCGAACCGGGCGCGCGAAAATTCAGGCGCGGCAGCAAGCGTTGCTGGACAAGGAGATTCGCATCCTGGGGCGTTTGATCGCCAACCGTCCGCAAAACGATCCGCAGCGGCCCGAGGTGTTGGTGCGCTTGGCCGAAACGCAGTTTGAAATGCAGTTGGCGCGCAAGGCCGCTGTGCGCAGCTTCGACGATCCGATCCACGACGCGTGCGTTGTGAAAAAAGATCAGGCCGCCTGCAGCGCCGCCAAAAACGGCCAGAAGAGCGCGGAAAAAGATCTTAAAGATGCGCAGCGCGACACGGTGCGCACCTACGCAACGTTGGTGCGCGATTATCCGAACTACCCGAGGATGGACGAAGTCTTGTTTTCGTTGGCATTCGGTCTCGAGGAAACGGAAGATTACGATCAAGCGCGCGCGGTCTACCATCGCCTGATCAAAGACTATCCGAAGAGTCGCTTCATTCCTCACGCCTACCTTTCGTTTGCCGAATATTATTTCAACGTTGCCGACCTCGATTCGGCTGCGAAGTTTTACAACCAAGTGTTGCGCTATCCGCCCGAGCGCAACTCCGTCTACGGTTTTGCGCTCTACAAGTTGGCGTGGGTTGAGTACAACCAAGAGCGCTACGACCAATCGTTGAAGCATTTCGTCGCGGTGTTGGAGTTCGCGCGGAGCAATCCATCGGCCATCGACGCAAAACAACTCGCCAACCAAACCAAAAAAGAATTGGTTCTACCGTACTCGTACGTGGGCAATCCGGCCAAGGCCTACAGCTTTTTTATGCGTTTTGCGAAGAACGAAGACGAAGCGCTCGAACTTTTGGAAAATCTCGCCGACCTTTATTACGACGGCGGCCAGTGGGAAAAATCCGACCCCACGTACCACGAGCTGATGGCGCGACGCCCGAAGAGCGACAAACTCTGCGAATGGCAGAACCGCGTGACGCGCGCGGAAATCGCCTCGAACACCAAAGACGTTCAAGTGCGCGAACTGCAGCGCTTGTCCGATATTGGCAAGTTGTTTCAGAAGGCCAACAAGCCAGCGGACGTTGTGAAAGCGTGTCGCAGCGATGGCGCAACGCTCACGTATTGGCTCGCGACCTCCTGGCATCGAGAAGCGGCGGGCACCGACAAGCAACCTGGCACGCACAACAAGAACACAATGAAACTTGCGGCGACGCTTTACAACCAACTCCTCGCCGATTATCCCGACATGGAGTCGCTTGACTACGACACGATCGACAAGCGCGATTGGCCGAATCCATACAAGATTGCGTATTACCAAGCGGAGCTCTTGTGGGCCGCTGAAGATTGGGAGCGCTGCGGTCCTGCATTCGACCAACTCGTGAGCATGAATCCGCGCGGCGACTATGCCCCGGACGCGGCGTACGCTGCGGTGCTTTGCTACAACAACCTCTACAAGCAGCAGTACGCGCCGCGCGACAAGACGAAGATGGGCAAAGCGCGCTGGTACGCCAAGGGCGACGCAGCGAAAGACAATGCGCCGGCGGGCAAGTTCGCGCCGCGCGACTTCACGCCGCTTGAGAAGGGAATGCTCGAGGCGTTTTCGCGTTACGTTTGTTACGTCGATCAGAGCGATGAACTGGTGCAGATCAAATACCAACGCGCGCGCATCTACTATGAGAGCAACCACATCGACGAAGCCGCGCTGCTCTTCAAGGACATCGCTGTCAATCACAGCAAGAGTCCGCTCGCCGAATACGCAGCCAATCTTTATTTGGACTGCTTAAACATTTTGGGCACGCAAATCGAGCAGCCTCGAGCGCAATGCGTGAACGAGCTGGTGGCCGCGATTGATCCCATGTCCGAGGCCTACTGCCGCTCGCCCGACTCGGCGCAAAAATTCCCCGATCTCTGCGGTTCGCTCGATACGTTGCAGTGCCAGGCACGCCGCAAAGAAGCGGAAGTTTACGAGAAGGCCGGACAGTTCAAGAAAGCGGCCGCGACCTACGTGCGCATCTTTAAGCGCAACGCGAGCTGCGGCGACATGGACGAAGTGCTCTACAACGCTGCGATCGACTTTGAGGCGGCGCGTTTGCTCGGTAGCGCGATCCAAGTGCGCGGTGTGTTGATCAAATATTTCCCCGAGAGTCCGTGGAGCAAGCGTGCAATGTTCCTGACGGCGGCGAACTACCACGCGTTGGCGTATTACGAAACCGCAGCCGACAACTACGAAGCCTTTGCCAAGCGCTTCCCCGGCGAAGTGGGCGACCGCTGCACCGCGAAAGAAAAGGATGCTGGAACGTGTGCCAACGCGGTGAGCTCGCTGCAAAACGCGCTCTTCTTCCGCATCGGTCTCAACGACGATCAAAAGGCGCTGGCCGATGCCGAACTGTTCGCCAACAATTACCGCGCGCGCTTGCCGAGGGAAACTTCGCAAGCGGTGTTTGCGGTGGGCGCTCTTTACGAGCGCCAAGCGCGCTGGGCTGACGTAGCAAAGCACTATCAAGACTATTTAAAACGCTACGGCAACAGCGCGATGCCGCACCAGCGCGTGGAAGCCAACACCTTGATCGGTCGCGCGCTCTGGAACCTCAATCGCAAGCCCGACGCCAAGCGCTATTTTGCTGAGGCCGTGCGGCTTTGGAACGCGGGAGCGGGCCGCCAAATTGCGCAGCTCAAAGACGTCGACGACAAAGAACAAATGCGGTACCTGCGCGAGGCGCTCGATTCCGCAGCCGAGGCGCAGTTCTACTTGGCCGAATTCGGCTACGACGATTTCAAAGCCATTGGGTTTCCAAAATATTCAGGTCAGTACAGCACAGCGAGCGTGAACAAATGGGCGAAGGGCGTGTTCCAGCAGTGGGTCAAGAAAAAGCTCGACGCTTTAAAAGTCGCCGAGCGACAATACAACCGCATCGCGGACATGAATGTAGCGGCGGCTGGGGGCGAAAAGGTGGAGTCGGCGCCTTGGCAAATCGCTGCTGCGTCGCGCATCGGTGAAATGTATCGGTCGTTCGTTGACGAGTTTCGCGATGCACCGATTCCAAAAGACATCGAGAAGGATCCGGAACTTTTTGACGTCTACGTGGGCGCGCTCGACGAACAATCGGAGCCGCTCAAAAAGCAAGCCATCGACCGCTTTGAGTTTTGTTTGAAAACATCGACCAACGTGCGCTGGTTTAACAAATGGTCGCGCACCTGCGAGCAGGAGCTGCACGAGTTGAATCCGAGCGAATATCCGCTCGCATCAGAACTTCGCGACGATGCGGACTACGAAGTAGAAACGCTGGGCTGGCCGGGGCCGATTGAATTGGTCACGGGGCAAGAAGGATTCGATGCGTCCAAGGACAGCATCGACGATGCGGGGAAGGAAGACTGATCATGCGCCATCCCTTGCGAAATGTGGTTTTTGTGATTCTTGCGGTGCTCGCGGTGCACAGTGCTGCGTACGCGAAGAAAAAAGACAAGGACGAAGACAAAAACAAAGACGGCAGCTCCAGCACCAACTCCGCGCCGATCATTCCCGTCGTCGAGCAGAACTCGCCGCAGTCGTTGCGTTGGTCTGACGCGCTCAAAGATTTTTATGACACCGACAAGAAGAACGGCTGGGACAAAGCGACCTGCCGCAGCATGTCAGGGCGTTTCAGCAGCGCGGCGCGTGGGGACTCTCGACTCGAAGCCAAGGCGTCCATTATGGAGGGCGTCATCGATCAACGCTGCGGCGACGACAAGAGCGCGGACGACAACTTCGACAGCGCAATTCGAAAAGACCCGCAGCTTTGCGAGTCGCGCGTGGTGCAAGCCGTCCGCTTGATGGAGCGCGATTCCTACGGCGATGCGCGCAAGATTTTGGAAACTGCGACCAAAGCCGATCCGCAGTGCACGGCCGGTTACACCAACCTCGCGATGATTCAGCGCCGCCACACCAATCCGCCGCAAGAAAAAGAAGCGCTGCAAAACCTGCGTCGCGCGTTGGCGGTGGACGCGAACTATTTGCCCGCGTTCAACGAGATGGCGTCGCTCTACCTTGACCGCGGCCGGCGCGAAAGTTCGCACGCGTCGTGGGATCTCGCTGAAGTCGTTTGCCGTCAAGCGCAACTGGTCAACGCCAACTACGCGCCCATTTACAACACCTGGGGTTTGGTGCGCATGGAACGCGGCGATATCGTCGAGGCGCTGCGCTTTTTTGAGCAGGCCATCAAACTCGATCCAAACTTGTTCGAAGCGCAAATGAATTTTGGTCACGTCACGCTTTCGTTTCGTGGCTACCAAGACGCCTACGACGCATTTCAAAAAGCGTTGGCCGTCAAACCCAAGAACTACGACGCGCTGATTGCGCTCGGCACCGCGGCGCGAGGCTTGAAGCGTTTCGACGAAGCGCAGAACCGTTACGAACAAGCGCGCGACGTCGACCCGAAGCGACCCGAAGCGTATTTCAACATGGGTCTGCTCTACCAAGATTACATGTCGGGGACGGTGACCGATTTGCGCAAGGCGCAGGGTTATTTGTCCGACTTCGTGGACAGAGCGGGTGATAACGATCGCTATCGCTCGGCGGTTGACGGGGTGAAGCGCCGCTGTGCGCCGCAGCCCAAAAAGAGCCGTGTTCGCGCAACCTGCCGGCCCGGTCGTTTGCAGAACATTGAGCAATCCATTGCCGCACTGTCGGGAGGGTGAAGGTATGACAACTGAGTTTTGGGGTTTTGCGCCAGCTAGGCTAAAGTTAGGGAGGCAATCATGATTCAACGCTTACTTCTCGCGTCGTTGCTCGCCTGTTTTTTGTGCAGCGCATCCAATGCTGATGCGCAAAAACGCGGCAAAAGCAAAGCCAAGCCTGCCCCTGCGCCGACCGCGGCCGAAAGCGTTGGCGGTGGCGGCACAACGACCGTCTACGCAAAGCAAACGAACTACGACTTTGACGACGATCTCGTCAACGGCGACTTGGTGCGCCCCGACGGCGAGCAATTGGTGGTGCGGCGGCGCGGCGAACGTCGTTCCTTGGTCCGCCTGCGCGAACATTTTATTCCGGAAATGTTGAAGTCAGTGGAAGATTTGTAAGCAACTGGTGTACTAAAGGAAGCTTTCGAGCAGACGGTGGAGCAATGGAATTTTCGTTTGAAGTTTTCACAGGCGATCAGCACCTAAAGACAGAAAAGGTGCAGGGCACGACAATTCGCATTGGGCGGCTTGGCTCGAGCCATCTTTTGCTCGACGACCCGTCGGTGTCGCGCATGCATGCGGTGATTGAAGCGGGCGCTGCTGGAGAAGTCAGCTTGGTGGATCTCGGCTCGGTTGCGGGCACGCTCGTCAACGGCAAAAAGGTTTCAAGCGCGATTCTGCAGCCCGGCGATGAAATTAGCGTCGGTAACTTTAGAATTAAAGTTAACTTCGAAACCGCATCGGCAACGGTGCCACCGCCCGGCGTCGTCGCTGCGGGGGACATGGCGCCGACACCTGCGGCGGGCAGCGTTCAAGCGGCGCGTCCGGGCAATCCTTTTGCGTCGCCTGCGCAGGTGATGAGTGCGCAGCGTCAGATTCAAGAAGCGCTCAATCCCTTTTCGGTGCGCGGTAAAGTTGAGTCGGGCGATGAACAACTCATTTACGGTATTGCGCCGAGCGGTCCTTCGATCCGGCCCGATCAAGTTGAGAGCCACGAGTTTGCAGTGGAAGTTTCGGTGCTGTGGGGCGAGCGCAGCGTGTTGCAGGTCGAGCACTTGCACCCGCCACGCGCGTACTACGTGGGTGAGCCCACGCCCGAGCACGACGTTGATTTTGTAATCAACTCCTCGGTGATCGGCGCCAACCAGATTCCTGTCTGCGATGTTCGCGACGGGCGCGTGTTTGCGGTGATTCCAGGCAACGCGAGCGGTGAACTCACGATCGACGGGCGCGCGTTTTCGCTTGAGCTCGCCAAGGGCCAGCAGTTGGTGCAACCGAGCCACGCCACAAAGAACGCGTTCGAGTTTCCAATCGAACTCAATCGCGCGGCGCGTTACCGCGTAGGCGACTTCACGTTCATTGTGCGCGGCGTGAATGCTGGCAAAATCGTGGCGGGTGCGCGTCGGCTCGATCCGCGTCCTTATATGTACGTGGGCTTCGCGGCTTTGCTCGCGTCGTTCATGTTGCTCATGTTTTATTTTGCGCCACCGCGGCCGCGCGGTTTGGCCTCTGACCTGTACGACGAAAACTCGCGTCTTGTGCAGTTCCTAATGCAACCCGATGAGCTCGAAGAGTTGAAATTAAAAATGAACGGTGCCGGCGAAGCAGGCGGCACGCCGGGCGAAGCGCATGTTGGCGAACAGGGCCAACTGGGCGCTGAAGAAAACAAAAAGACGCACGATCGTTGGGGCAACAAAGGCCCCGCCGACAACCCCGATCCACAACTTGCGCGCGAAAAAGCGCTTAAAGACGCTCAAAACGCAGGCATTCTCGGCACGCTGGCCGCGATGCGCGGTGCGTTCAACGCGCCCACCTCTCCCTTCGGCGCGGACCGCGCGCTTGGCGTGGATCCGGTGAGCGCGCTCGGTGCAATGACGGGCGCCGACATTGGTGCGAACTTTGGTTTCGGTGGTTTGGGCATGCGCGGTCATGGCGTGGGCGGTGGCGGCACGGGCGAAGGCACGATTGGCATGGGTCATGGCGGTCGCTTCGGAACGATGGGCGCGGGTGGTGGTCACGGAACTGGCTACGGCAAAGGCGCCGGCGGTGAGCTCGGTGATCGCACAAGCACTGTGCCGCAAGTGCGCCAAGGCGAAGCCGTGGTGCAAGGCGGCCTTTCCAAAGAAGTCATTCGTCGCATCGTGCGCCAGCATTTGAATGAAGTGAAGTTCTGCTACGAGCAACAACTCAACGCGCGACCCGATCTCGAAGGTCGCGTCAAAGTAATGTTTGTGATTTCGCCGACCGGTTCCGTGCAATCAGCGCTTGTTACCGAAACCGAAATCCACAACTCGGTTGTCGAACAATGCGTGGCGCGCGCCGTGCGTCGCTGGGTGTTCCCCGCGCCAGAAGGTGGCGGCATTGTATCGGTGAACTATCCATTCGTCCTCACAGCACCTGGCGGTACCGACGAAAGCTAAGTTCGCGTCTGGGTTAGCATTTGCTTCCGCGATTTGTGAGGATACTGGAATTGCCGCTCTTGTTTCCGCAAAAGCGGGCGACCCCTGACCCCGCTCTGGGGTTTCCGACGCTGCCGCTCAACGGTACACTCAAGACATGCACCATTCTCATCTGCTGACGGAGATACCTGAACTCGCCATAGAAGTCGTTGTGCTTTGGGGGGACCGCAGCGTCCTTCATATCGATCACCTGCACCCAGTGCGCGATTACATTGTCGGTGAGCCGAACGCGGAATGTGGCGTGGATTTTGTGATTGGAGCGCAAGCGCTGCGACGTGCGCAGCTGCCCCTGTGCGAACGTCGCGCTGCAAAAACAGTCGCTGTGATTCCGTGCTCGTCGAGCGGGAATGTTGTGATTGACGGTCGGAGTGTGTCGCTCGAGTTTGCGGAGCGAGTGGGCCTGATCTCGCGGAGTGCGATTCACGACCAAGCGTGGGAATTGGAACTCGAGCTCGGGCGAGGCGTTCAGTTCACGGTGGGAGATTTTTCGTTTGTGGTGCGTGGCGTGCACGCCGAAAAAATTGTAGCCGGCCGTCGGCCCGTCGACCGGAAGCCGTTCGCATACGTCGGTGCCTCCGCAGCCCTTGTGTTTTTGTGTTTGCTCATCTTGTTTTTGAGTCCACCGCGGCCGCGCGGTTTGGCGTCGAGCGATGACGAAGGTGGCTTTCATGCAGTGAGTTTCGCAACGCAACCCTTGAGCGAAGTTGCGTTGGAGCGGGATCGTGGTGGCGCCATACGTAGCGTATCCATAAAGCCCGCGGCGTTGTTTCAAGATCCAGGCAAAGCCGGATTGTCCTCAGCACGGCTAAACCAAGGACGCATCGCAATTTCAGGAAAACCGGAAAACCAAACCGTTAAACTTGCAAAACACTCCGCCGCTGGCGCATCAAACAATGCTCTGTTTTTAGCTTTGGGAACACTTCGAGCGTTGGTGGACGCGCCCACGTCGCCCTACGGCGGCGCTCAAGCGTTGGGGGTGGATCCCGAGAGCGCAGCCGCAGCACTCAAAGGCATAAATTTTCTTTCCACAAAAGGGACAAACGGTTTCGACATCAAAGGAACGGGAACTCACAATCGAGCGAACGCAGACGATAGCGTAGCAAGCGGTCCCTGGACGATTCCGGGCCTTCCCAATGGCGTAGGAAACGGCCTCGATCCTACAACACTTCCGCATCCGCGCTTCGCTCCGCGCAACGCCGGTCAAATTGTCGTGCGCATGACAGAAACCGAAGTCTACGGAGGATTGTCAAAAGAAGTCATTCAGCGTGTTGTGCGCCAGCATCACAACGAGATTCGCTTTTGTTACGAGCAAGAACTCAACTCGCGGCCGGATCTCGGCGGACGCGTTAGCGTGCGCTTCGTAATCGGTGCCAATGGTTCGGTTCAATCGGCAGATATTGTGCAGAGCACCGTTCAACACTCCAACGTCGAACAGTGCATTGCGAATGCAGCACGGCGTTGGATTTTCCCGGAGCCTCAAAAGGGAGGCACCGTTTCCGTTATGTATCCGTTTATTTTGGTTCACGCGGGCGAGGACGCCGAAGAGTAAAGAGCACCACCTGCGCGCGACCTGACCCTTTGAGCCTAGTGGAATCGTTCGAAGGGTCGTAATGTAGTGAAAGAAACTTCATGCAAAGACTGCACAATTTTCGTCGGGAGCTTGGCGCCCTGGACGGATCTTCTATACGATTGAGTGGTCCCCAGAAGAAATTGCCCGTGAAGGAGAATACAGATGGCACGTTGGATTAGTGCGTGGACGCTTGCTGCGTTCCTTTTAATGGGAGGCGGTTGCTCTCGGGATCGCGTTGTCTCGTTGAACGAGATGAACGAGGGCGTTGACTTTGCCCAACGCAAACGCTTTGAGGAAGCGATTGAGCATTTGGAGAAGGCCACAGTTCTCGATCCAACCAACGACCAAGCCTTTAGTAATCTCGGTCACATCCACGTCGAAATGGAAAAGTTTTCAGCTGCGCGCGAGGCGTTTGAACGCGCCGCGGCACTCAAGCCAGACAACGCAGAATACCAAGAAATGCTGGGCGCGGTGTGCGTGAAGCTGGCCGATTGGGAAGCCGCGAAAAACGCGTTGCGCAGGGCAAGCGAACTTGACGCCTCAAGTTACCGTTCGCGATTCAAACTCGGCATTGTTTACGAAGAGCTCGACGATCCGCAGTCGGCACTGTACGCGTACACCGACGCGGTGAAAAAAGGGCCCCACGTGCCGGATTCCTACGCGGCGCTGGGCCGGTTGTATGCGGATCTCGATTATCTCGACAACGCCTCGCGCGTCTTAAAGTCGGGCATCAACATGGGTCTGGGCAGCCCCGAGGAAAAAAGCACGTTGCATCAAATGTTGGGAACGGTGTACCAGCAGCGCGGCCAGTTTAACGACGCCATCGCGGAGTTTCAAAAGGCGCTCGAGTTTGTGCCGGGCATGGTGGACGCACTGTTTTCGTTGGGTTGGACCTACGCTCTGAACAACCAACCCGCCGACGCGATTGTGTATTTGGACAAGTTTGTGAAGATGGCCGGTTCGCAAGCGCCGGAATACTACATGAGAGCCGCGCGTGACAAGCTCGCGTTGTTGCGCGCCGATCAAACTCCGGCCGCTACGGAATGATGGCGCAGCCAAGGCAAATGAAGTTCTGGGGCAACTGAATCGTGGAGCACGAGCGTCGTGGAAGCTGAGCAGCAAACATCAAAAAAGAAAAACGGCAAGGACGCGCAGAAGCAAATCGAAGCGCTCGATCAGTCGATTGTTAAGTTTGAGCAGCAGAAGCGTTGGTCCGATCTCACGCGCTTGCTGCGCGAAAAAGCGGAACTTGTCGAAGACGTTTCGGAAAAGGTCGACCTCTTGCATCAGGCTGCGACGCTCTATTTGGAGCGCTCGCGCAACCAAAGCGAGGCGATTGTTTGCTTTGAGCTGATTCTGAGCGTTTCCGAAAACGACGGCAAAGCGATTGAACATTTGAAGGAGCTCTACAAGGCGCGCGGGCGCTGGGAAGACCTCGTGCGCTTGCTGCAGAAGCAAGTTGATCATCTGGAGCCGGCGCAACAGCTGGCGCAGACCGAAGAAATCGCGCGCTTGGCAATGGAGCACGTGCGCAAACCCGAGCTCTGCATCGAAATGTGGGAGCGCGTTCGCAAAGCGGTGCCGGAACATCGCGAGGCGTTGACGAGTCTTGCGCAACTCTACGAGCGCGCGCGGAGTTGGGAACCGCTCGCCGAAGTGCTTGAGACGCTTGTTTCGATCGTAACCGTCGACGCGGAGCTGCAACAATATTTGCAAAAGTTGGGCGTGATTTACGCCGACAAAGTGGGCGACGACGAGCGCGCTGTGCGCGTGTTTCAACGCTTGCTTTCTTACGATCCCGAGGACCGCCGTGCGCAAGAACAGCTCAAGCGGCGTTATGTAGTGCTCGGAGCTTGGGACGAACTCGAAGCGTTTTACGCGCAAAACGAAAAATGGGACGAGCTGATTCGCGTTCTCGAGCGCCAGGCCGAGAGCCCCGATGTGTCGCCCGACGAGCATCGCATGTTGCTTTTCCGCGCGGCGCGCTTGTGGAGCGAAAAGCTTGATCGCGCCGACCGCGCTGCGCGTGTCTACGAAAAAGTGCTCGAGCAAGAGCCGGAAAACATGGAAGCAGCCGAGGCGCTGACACCGATTTACGAAACCGGGCGCGACCCGCGCAAGTTCGTCGCGATTTGCGAGCTGCGTCTAAAGCACACAACCGATGAGGCGGTGCGTGTTCTTTTGCTGCGCAAAGTTGCGCGTGTTTACGAAGAGCGCATGCGCAACATCGAGGCCGCGTTTGAAAAATACCTCGAAGCGTTTCGCACCGATCCGCGCAACGACGAAGCGCGCGAAGATGCAGCGCGCGTGGCGGAGCAACTCGGCGCTTGGGAAGCGTTGCTCAGCGGCTACGAAGCGGCCATCGCGCACACCACAGATCCGGAACGCTCGATTGAGATTCGGCTTCACTACGGTACGGCGCTGTCGAAGCTCGAGCGCTTTGAGCCTGCGATTGAGCAGTTCCGTGCCGCCTACGAACTTGACCCGAGCAACACGCTCGCGATTCAAGCGCTCGCCGATTTGTATTTTCGTACCAACAGCTACCGCGAACTGCTTGAGATTTACGACCGGCGCATGGAGATTGAAGAAAACCCGGAGCTGCGGCTCGATATCCAATATCGGCAAGCCCAGCTTTGGGAAGAGGCGCTCGAAGAACCAGAAAAAGCCGTCGATGTTTACGAACGAATCATCGACGACCACGGCATCGCGCAAGAAGACGCCTGCCGCGCGCTCGATCGGTTGTACGAAAAGCAGGGCCGTTGGGAAGACGCCGTGGCGTTGCTCGAGAAACGCTTGGAAGAGGGCCAGCACTCGGCCGAAGAGACGGCAGCGCTCAAGTTTCGCATCGCGCGCACCTTGCAAGACCACGTTGGTGATTTGCAGAGAGCTGTCGCGTTGTACCGCGATGTGTTGGGGTTGTTGCCCGAACACGAAGGCGCTCGAACGGCTCTCGAAAGCCTGCTTACCGAAGACGATGTAAAAGAAGATGCAGCCGAGTTGTTGCAGTTGCTCTACGAGCAGCGGGCCGATTTTGATCACGTCGTGCGCATGATGCGCGTGCGCTTCTCCGCGACCGACATCAAAGAAAACAAACTTCAGTTGCTCTGGGACATCGCGCAGGTTTATTTGCATCGCCTCAACGATCCAGCGCGCGGTTTTGACACCTTCGCCGAAGCGTTCCGTTTGGAGCCGAGCCACGCGTCGATTCTTGCCGAGCTCGAACGGCTTGCACTCGCGACCGGTCGTTGGAGCGATTTGGTTTCATTGGTCCGTGAAGTTGCCTCCGAAGTGCAAGATGCTGCGTTGTCGCGCGGACTTTGGATGCGTGCGGCCGAAATGTACGACGCGCATTTGCGTGACGTCAACGCCGCGGTGGCGTGCTACCGAGCGATTTTGGAACGGGACGAGAGCGACGTCGAAGTGCTTTCGTTGTTGGAGCTTTTGTACCGGCGCGAGCAGCGCTGGCCCGAAGTGATCACCGTGCTTCGCGCGCGCGTGCAGGCGAGCTCCGACGTTCAGGAGCGCGTGCAGATTTTGCGCGAGGTCGCGACGATCGAATCCGACATTTTGCACGAAGACCAAGAAGCGATTCGCGCCTACCGCGAAATTCTGGATGAAGATCCAACCGACGCCGACGCGCATTTGGCGCTCGATCATCTCTATGAATCGCAAGGCATGTGGTCCGAGCTCGCCGGCAAAGTGGAGCGACAGATTGAAGTCGCGGTCAGTCCTGAAATTCGGCAGAGTCACATGCTGCGGCTTGCAACGTTGCGCGTGCAGCGACTCAACGATTTGGAAGCCGGCCTTGATTTGTATCGCGACGTATTGACCGAAGACCGCAACAACGCCGGAGCCGTCAGTGCTTTGGAAGAATTGTTGTTGGGTTCCCAACTGCAAGAACGCGTCGCCGACATTTTGGAACCGATCTATGAGGCGCGCTCCGACGCGAGTCGCTTGATCGGCATTTACCAGGTTCAGGCCGAGCATGCGGACACCAGCGATCGCAAATACGAGCGGCACGTGCGCATCGCCGAACTCCAAGAACAGCGCCTGAACGACGTCACCGGCGCGTTTCAAAGTTGGGCCAATGCCTTGGCGGTGGATCCGCAAGACGACAAGGCGCGTTCGAATCTGGATCGACTGGCGCAGCGCATGGGCGACCCTGCTGCGATGGCACGGGTCTACGCGCAGCTTGCGGAAAAAGTGGACGACAAAGAGCTGGCGACACAACTGCACATGCAAACAGCCGAGCTTTATGAACAACGCATCGGCGACCTGCAGGCCGCGATTTCGCACTTGCGACGCGTGTTTGAACTCGATGCCGATCACCAAGACGCGATCAACGGGCTCGAGCGCCTTTATCAACGCAGCAAAGAATACGACAAACTCGCGGACATTTATGCGGCCAAGGCGTCGCTTGTTTCAAACGCCGAAGAGCAGCGCGATTATCTGTTTAAGAGCGGCAGCGTCTACGAAGAATTGTTGGAGCAACCCGAGAACGCGGCGCGCGTCTACGAACGTGTGTTGGAAATCGACGCGGGCGACGAACGTGCGCTCAACCGGTTGATTGCGTTGTACGAGAGCCTGCAACGCTGGCCGCGTCTGATCGACGTCTACAAGATCAAAGCCGATTTGCTAACCGATCCCGACGCGCGCTGCACAATTCTGCGGCGCGTGGCCGAAGTTTACGAAACGCAATTGCAAGACCAGCGCGCTGCGCTCGACATTTACCGACAGGCGCTCGACCTGGCGCCTGAAGATCTCGACATCTTGCGTCGGCTCGACGCCCTGTATGTGGCGACCGAGCAATGGTCGGAAGTGATCGATGTCTTGGAGCGCGAAGTGGCGTTGGTGCGCGACCACGCCGAGAAAATCGAGTTGCGCTACCGCATCGGCGAAGTGTGCCGTTTGCATTTGGATCAAGCGCAGCGCGCCATCGACACCTTCAGCGACGTGCTGAACAAAGTGGATTACCACCAAGGCATTGTCGATAGCTTGCAGCAATTGCTCGCGGGCGGCGTGGAACCCGTGGCGGCCGCGGATTTGTTGGTGCGCGTCTACGAAGCGCAAGAAAACTATTCGGCGCTCGCGGCGTCGCTTGAGCAAAAGCTGCCCTACGTTGCGCACGCCGAAGAAAAATCAGAGCTCTTCGCCAAGCTTGCCAACGTGTACGAGCAAAAGCTCAAAGACCCCGAGCGAGCGCTCGAGAGTTATGCGCGCTGGTTGGAACACGATCACACCAGCGAACCCGCCGTCCTTGAGCTGTCGCGCTTGGGCAGCTTGCTCAACCGCTGGGCGCGAGTGAGCGAAGTGTTGGATGCGGCCGTCGAGCGCCAGCGCGAGAAAAATCCGGAAGAGGTGGTGCAGCTCGCGGTGCGCAGCGCATCGATTGCCGAGCACCGACTGGGCGATGTCGATCAAGCCATTGGCAAATACCGCCAGGCGTTGGAACTCGATGCCAGCAACTTGGAAGCGCTCGAGGCGTTGGATCGAATTTTTCAAGATCGTTCCGATTGGCGCAGTTTGGCGCAGGTCCTCCAGCAAGAAGCCGAATACGCGAGCACACCCGAAGACGTGCTGCAATACAAGTTCCGTTTGGGCGTGCTCAACGAGCAGCAACTTGGCGACCTCGATAGCGCGGTTGAAACCTACAAAGAAATTGTGGCGGCCGCGCCGGAGCGCGACGACGTAGTGAATCGCTTGCAAGAAATTTTTGATCGCGGCGATCGCACGCTTGAAATCGCGGAGATTTTGGAACCCCATTACCGCATGAACGAGCAATGGCACAAGCTCGACATGCTCTACGGTCGTCAAGTTACGCGACTTGAATCGAGCGAAGAGGCGGTCGCGCTCATGCACCGCGCAGCCGAGATGGCGGAGCTAAAGGCAGGCGATTTAAGAAGCGCGTTTGTTTGGATGCAACAAGCGCTGCTCCGCGATCCGAAACACGATCACACGCTCGGCGAGATTGAGCGTTTGGGTGGCGAGCTTGGCCAATGGAACGAAGTTGCAGTGAGCTACGTGCGCGCGATTGAAGTTGCGCCCGATGACAAAAGCAAGATTGATCTCGCATTCCGATTGGCGCGCATTTACGACGACGAACTACACGACACGGAGCGCACTGAGGAAACCTACCGCTATGTTCTTGGGCTAAAACCCAAAAACGCGCGGGCCTTGCGAGAGCTTGACCGCATTTACAAAGAGAGCGGTGCCGCGCTGGCGCTCGTGGACGTGCTCAGGCGACGCCTCGAAATCACCGACGACAAAGAGCAGCGTATCGAGCTCGCCAACCGCTTGGGGCAAACGCTGTCGGTGACGCTTGGGCGTCACGAAGAAGCCGTTGAAGTGTACGAAAACATTTTGCGCAACGACGACGTTAAGCACTTGCCCTCGATTCAAGCGCTTGAGGGGATTTACGAGCGGGCTGGCCGCTACAACGAACTCATGGCCACCTACGAGCGCGAAATCGAAGCTGCGCTCGGCGACGCGCACCAAGCACGAGTCTATTCCAACATGGCGCGCCTCTGCGAAGACCAGCTGCACGACCGCGCTCGGGCGATTCAGTTTTGGCGGCGCGTTCTGGACTTGCGCGGCGAGGAGCCCGAGGCGCTCAACGCGTTGGGCGATTTGTACGCGCTTGAGGGCGACTGGTCCAACGTGGTCGACGTGCTCGACCGCGAAGCGGAAGTGGTCGACGATGCCGATTGGCGTTTGCAAATCTTCAGCGACCTCGCGACGATTAATTTTGAAAAGCTGAACCAACCGCAACGCGCCATCGACAACTGGGAGCGCGTGCTCGATGCGGACCCCAAGCGACTCGACGCGTTGCTGCAGATTGCGCAGATTCATCGCTCGACTTCGCAATGGGGCGACGTGGTGGAAACGCTGCAACGCGTGGTTTCGTCGCCCGGAGACTTGGCCGACCCAGCGCAAGTTGCGCAGGCCTACCAGCAAATTGGTTACGTATCGTACCGCGAGCTGGGGCTGCCCGACGACGCGATTGCGGCGTACCGAAAAGTTCTTGAGTTCGATTCGCATGACAGCGATGCGCTCAACTCGCTTGAGTATTTGTACCGTGAGAAATCGGACTGGGAAGCGGCGATTGAGATCATGGAGATGCGCCTCGATACCATTGAATCTCCCGAAGAGCGGATTAAGCAGCTTTTGTCGATCGCCGAAGTGTGGACAACAAACATGGGCAAGCCCGAAGGCGCGACCTCGGCCTACGAGCGGATTCTTCAGATTGACCGTGCGCAGCGTTACGCCCTGAGCGAGCTCGAAAAAATCCATCGCGTGCAGGAATCGTGGCAACTGCTGGCCGATCACTACGTGCGTTGGGCGGAAGCAGTTTCGGAGCCGGCGGAGCGCGTTAAAGTGCTGCAGAACCTGGCGCAAGTCTACGACGAGAAACTTAACTTGCCCGAGCAGGCCTACGAGGCGTTGCAAATCGCGTGGACCGAAGACTTGCAAGACGACGCCACGGTTCGAAAGCTCGAGCGCTTAACCGCAGCGCTCGATCGCTGGAACGATTTGCTTGAGACGGCAAACGCACTCTTGCGCGCGACCGACGATCCAAAAACAAAGATTGCGATCTGTCTGCACTGCGCCAAGTGGTACGGCCAAGATTTGGGTTACCCGGAGTACGCGATCCCTTATTACGAGCAGATTAAAACGCTCGACCCGACGCACGCCAAAGCTTGGTGGCAACTCGCGGACCTCTACGAAACCACGCAACAGTGGGAAAGCTTGGCGCAGGTGCTCGGCCGCGTAGTCGAGATGACCGACGACAATGCGGTGCGCGCTGACATGCACGTGCGCATGGGTCGCTTGGTTGAAGACCGCTTTCGTGATCGCGTGAGCGCGGAGCAAAGCCCCGAGAGTTGCTACCGCCGCGCGCTCGACCTGGTGCCCGACCACATGGGCGCGATCGAAGCCTTGGAGCGCATCTATCGCGAAGAAGGCCGTTCGCACAAGCTGCTCAACATTTTGGAGCGCAAAGCGCAAGCGACCACCGACCCCGAAGCTGCCGTGCGCGCGCGCGTGCAGGTCGCCGACACCTACGAAAACATTTTGCACGACGAAAAAGCCGCAATGGACAGTTACGCGCAGATCCTCGAGGTCGACGCAACCAACCGTGACGCGTTGCGTGGCTTGCGACGCTTGTACCGCGCCGACGAACGCTGGCAGCCGCTGGCTGGAATTTTGGAGCGTTTGCTCGACGTCGTCGAGACCGAACAAGAACGCGTTTCCGTTTTGAGCGAACTCTCGCAACTGCACGAAGAACAATTCCGGCGCCCGGAGCGCGCGGCCGAGTTGCTCGAGCAAGTGCTCGATGTCGATCCGCGTTCAGCCGAGGCGCTCACTGGACTCGCTCGCCTCTACGCCACGACGGGCGCCTGGGACCGGTTGGTCGACACGTTGGAGCGTCACATCGACGTGGCGGTGGAGCGCAGCGAAAAGATTGCGCTGCTCGATCGTTTGGGCAAGCTCCATCGCGAAGAACGCAAAGACACCGACGCGGCGATTCGCGCCTATGAACGGATCGCGGAAATCGAGCCCGAGCACAAAGACGCGCTGCACTCTCTTTCCGAGCTTCAAATCGAGAGCGAGACCTACGATCAAGCACTTCAATCGATGGAAAAGCTTGCGGCCCTCACTGAAATGCCCGCCGAGCAGGTGCGCATCCAATACGAAATCGGCCAAATCCTTGATCAGCATTTGGGGAACCCCGAATCGGCGCGCGAGCACTTCAATCGTGCGCGCGAAATCGATCCCACGTATTTGCCGGCGCTCGACGCTCTCGGTCGCAGTTATCGCGAATCGGGCGATTGGCAGCAAGCGGTGCGCGTAATTGAGCAAGCCATCGAACACGACCCGGCACCGCGCGCCAAAGCGGAGCGTCTCATTGTGCTCGGCAAATTGTTGCTAGAAAACTTGAGCTTGCCCGAGCGCGCCGTCGCGAGTTTTGAGCAAGCGCTGCAGTACGAGCCAACGAGCCGTGAAGCCGCCTTGCCCTTGGTCGATTTCTACACCTCGCAAGAGCGCTACGCCGATGCATTCAATCTTCTGAAGATGTTGACCGAGACGGGCGAGGGGAAGCAGCAATACGACTTGTGCAACCGCCTCGGCCAAGCGGCGATCAAAATCAAAGACTACAAAGAGGCCATCGGCGCGTTCGAACGAGCGGCGCAAATGCGTCCCGACGAATACGAACCGCTGCGCGGTTTGGGCGACGCATATTTCCACGACGGCGAATGGGAAAATGCGCAGAAGCAATACCAACTCGTGTTGGTGCAGCACCGCGACGTGCTTGGGCGCGACGGCACCACCGAGCTCTACGTTCGTCAGGGCCAAATCAAACGCAAACTTGGCGAACTCGTCAAAGCGCGCAACATGTTCAACAAAGCGCTCGAAGAGGAGCCGCACCACCAACTCGCGCTTGAGTCGCTCGCTGAAATCTACGCCGACGAAGCTTTCCAGCACAGTGGGATCCGAAGCTTGGAATTCACGTGACTTGAAGTCGCGGC
>JADMIO010897381.1_pt1 | contig 28239 bp, 24 predicted proteins | sample 8958161 | NCBI WGS metagenome assembly JADMIO01 (sample SAMN16585339, study PRJNA669376) | soil metagenome | isolation source: Crop rotation soil | place: USA: Cullars Rotation, Alabama | collected 2011 | reverse complement strand
GCCGCGACTTCAAGTCACGTGAATTCCAAGCTTCGGATCCCACTGTGCTGGAAAGTCCTGCTGTTCAGGACCTGGCTCAGGCTCGCTCATGCGCGATCCGGGCGAGGATCCCGGTGGCAGGAATCGTGTAGTACCATGATGCGATTCATTTTTCTCGTGCCGGAGACGAAGCTGGCCGAGACCTCCCGCGCCTGCCATGAGCCGTCATACCCGAGAGTCGCCGTCGCCTGCTCCGCCTGCCGTACCCGAGAACCACGATCTCGGGTCGACCGACGCGACGATCGACCTGATGGTGCGCTGGTTCCACGAGCTCGGCGACACATATCGTGTCTACGCGCCCGGGCGCAAGTCCTGGAGCTGGGTCATCCACGACCCCGAGGATATCAAGCGCGTCCTCGTCACGAACCACCGCAACTACACGAAGGGGTTCGGCATCGACCGCGTCAAGCTGCTGCTCGGCAACGGGATCATGACGAGCGAGGGCGATTTCTGGCGGCGTCAGCGTCGCATGATGCAGCCCGCCTTTCACCGCAAGGTCATCGAGACGTTCTCCGCGCGCATCCGTGCCGCAAGCGAGCGGTTGCTCGAGCGCTGGGATGCGGCCGCAGCGAGCAACCGGCCGGTCAATCTCACCGAGTCGATGAGCGAGATGACGCTCGAGATCGTGCTCGACGCGCTGTTCGGCGACGACCTGCGCCGGCTCGTGGCGGACATGCACGACAACCCGTTCATGCTCGTGAGCCAGGAGTCGCGGCGCGACCCGAAGTTTGCCTACGAGTTCCGGCAGCTCGGCCGCATCGTGCTCGATCTCGCCCGCGAGCGGCGCTCGGCACCTGGGACGAAGCACCACGACCTGCTGCAGATGCTGCTCGCTGCGCGCGACGCCGAAACCGGCGCCGCGATGTCGGACCGCGAGCTCGTCGACGAGGTGCTGACGCTGGTCGTTGCGGGTCACGAGACGACCGCGAGCGCGCTGAACTGGACCTGGTGGCTCCTCTCGCAGCACGCGGCCGTCGAGGCGCGCGTGCACGAGGAGCAGGACCGGGTCGGCGACCTCGGTCTCGCGCGTTACTCCGATCTCGATCGCCTGCCGTATACGATGCAGGTACTGTTCGAGTCGATGCGGCTCTACCCGCCCGGGTGGCTGCTGTCGCGTCGAGCGGTCGAGGCCGACCGCCTCGGCGGTTACGACGTCCCCGCGGGAACCGACGTGTTTCTGAGCCCGTACGTCGTGCATCGGCATCCGGCGCACTGGAGCCACCCCGAGGAGTTCCGGCCCGAGCATTTCGAGCCCGAGGCGGTCGAGAAGCGGCACAAGTTCATCTATATCCCGTTTGCCGCGGGCCCGAGGCATTGCATCGGCGAGAATTTCTCGATACATGAAATCATGCTGCACCTGAACACCGCGACGCGACGCTTCCGGCTGCGCGTAGCCGACCCCGAACCGGTCACGATCGAGGCCAGGATCAACCTGCGTCCCGCACGTGACCTCATGATGCGAGTCGAACGACGATGATCCAGTTTGCAACGCTGCCCGAGATGCTCGATCAACGCGCGCGCGGCGATGGCGCGATCGTTTACCTCGAGGGCGACGGAGTCGAGAAGTCGCTGAAGCTTGCCGAGCTGCGGCGGCGTGCGCTTGGCATCCTGCGCCATCTGCAATCCGCTGGCGCGCGCCCCGGCGACCGGTTGATCCTGCACGTCGCGAGCAACGAGCAGTTCATCGATGCGTACTGGGCATGCCTCTATGGCGGAATCGTCCCGGTGCCGGTCGCCGTCGGCATCAGCGACGAGCACAAGCACAAGCTGCTCAGGATCGCTCGCCAGCTCGGCTCGCCGCTGCTCTACACCGATCGCAAGCTCAAGGATCGGCTCGGAGCCTACGGCGCGGGTTCCGAGGAAGCTGCGACCTGGTCCGCGCTCGAGAAGCGCACGTTCCTGATCGATCAGCTCGACGACGTGTCGAAGCCCGGCGAGCCGGCCCGCTTCACGCCCGACGACATCGCGTTCATCCAGTTCTCGTCCGGATCGACGAGCGACCCGAAGGGCGTCGTGCTCACGCACGCGAACATCCTGGCGAACGCCGAGGGCTCGCGGCAGGCCGGCGGGTTCAGCGAGAGCGATACCTCGTTGAGCTGGATGCCGCTCACGCACGACATGGGCCTGATCGGGATGCACCTGATCATGATGTACTCCGGCGTCCGCCAGCACCTGATGCCGACCGACCTGTTCGTACGGCGCGCGCTGCTGTGGATGAAGTTCGCGAATCAGAAGCGCGTCACGATCACCTGCTCGCCGAACTTCGGCTACCGGCACTTCCTGCGTGCGCTCGGCGACAAGACGCTCGAGGACCACGACTTGAGCTGCGTGCGGCTGCTCTTCAACGGCGCGGAGCCGATCTCGGTCGAGCTCGCGCAGGAGTTCCTCGAGCGCATGGCGCCGTATAGCCTTGGGCGCAACACGATGTTCCCGGTGTACGGTCTCGCGGAGGCGTCGCTCGCCGTGAGCTTTCCGGTTCCGGGCTCGCCGATGCGCTCGATCGCCGTCGACCGGCGGGCGCTCGGCGTCGGCGCACCGGTCCGCGTGATCGATGCGGGGGCCCGCGACGCCGTGCAGCTCGCCTGCGTCGGCAAGCCGATCCCGTATACGAGCATCCGGCTCGAGGACGATGCCGGCAAGATCGTCGGCTCGAACACGGTCGGCCACCTGCTGATCCGGGGCGACAACGTGACGAAGGGGTATCTCGACAATCCCGAGGCCAATGCAGCGGCGATCACGGCCGACGGCTGGGTGCGCACCGGCGATCTCGCGTTCGAGCGCGACGGCGATTACTACATCACGGGCCGCTCGAAGGAGATCATCTTCGTCAACGGCCAGAACTATTATCCGCACGATCTCGAGGCATTGCTGCAGGAAGAGCCCGGTCTCGAGCTCGGCAAGGTGGCCGCGGCTGGAGCGCGTCGCGCGGGCGCGCCGACGGACGAGCTCGTGCTGTTCGTGCTGCATCGCTCCGGCATGGCGGAGTTCGTGCCGCTGGCGACGCGCGCGGCCCATCTCGTCAACGAGCATGCGGGCGTCGAGGTGGCGCGGGTCGTACCGGTCAAGCGGATCCCGAAGACGACGAGCGGCAAGCTGCAGCGCAACGCGCTCGCCGAGGCCTACGAGCAGGGCGAGTTCGATGCCGACATCGAGGCGTTCGATCGTGAGCTCGCAGCGCAGCACGGCCCGGGGCGCGTGGCCGCCGGGCAGGTCGAGCGCCAGCTCAAGGCGATCGTCGACGATGCGCTACCTGGCAAGCATGTCGATGTCGACGACAACCTGTTCGACATCGGCGCGAGCTCGCTGACGCTGATCCAGATCCACGAGAAGATCGACGAGCTGTTCCCCGGCCAGATCGACCTGACCGAGCTGTTCGATCACCCGACGATCTCGCAGCTCGCGGCGCATCTCGAGAGCAAGCTGTAACAGTCAAGGCGACGGGCGGCGCAGCTTCCAGCGCCGGTGCGACCAGAGCCATCCGGGTGGGTCGGCGCGTATCGCGCGCTCGAGCGCGCGCGCATATCGCTCGCTGATCGCGCCCGGCTCGACCTTCTCGCCCGGCGTATTGAGCGGCTCGAGGTCGAGCGCATAGCGGCCGCGCGCGAGACGCCGCATGCTCACGAACAGCACCTGCGAGCGCAGCGCGCGCCCCAGGAGCTCGGCCCCCATGAAGAATCCCGTGTCCTGGTTCAGGAACTGGGTCCAGTGGCGCTCCGGGCTGCTCCGTGGGGCCTGGTCCGCCAGCATCGCAATTGCGCCGGCCTGCCGGAAGTTCGCGAGCTCCTTGAGGATCGACTTTGCGGGCGTCAGCCGCCCGCCGAACCTCGTCCGAAGCTGCAGCAGGAACTTCTCGGCGCGTGCGTTCCGCGGCGGCTTGTAGAGCGCGAGATACGCGGGACCAAACTCGAGCGAGATCCGGAGCGACATCCACTCCCAGTTGCCCTGGTGTGCGCCCGCGAGCACGACCGGCCGGTTCGGCGCCACGCTCGCCTTGAGCCGCTCGACCTCGTCGAGCGACACGCGCTCGCGCAATTCCTCGGCGCTGATCTGGAGGCCGTACCAACTCTCCGCGAATACCTCCGCCTGCCGGCGCGTATACTCGCGAGCGATCCGCCGACGGTCGTCCGCCGACAGCTCCGGGAATGAGCGCGCGATGTTGTCGCGGATCACCGCGCGGCGATGACCGATCACGCGGTAGAGCAGTGTCGATACGGCGCTCGAGATCGCATAGCGCCAGCGCAAGCCAAAGACAGAACCCATCCGCCGACGGTAGTCGACTCGACCACCGCCGACAACCCGTCGGCGCCTGCCAGTTCAGGTCACGCGATCAGGTCACACGCTGCTCGGCCTCCTGCGCGGCGGGCACATGCTCGGGAGGCGGTGCACCCTCGCCGTCCGATGCGGAACGCTCCGACGCCGACGGCTCGGCCGCCGGTGTCGAGCCGGTCGTGTCCGTCGATCCCGCGAGTGCGGCCGCTTCGGCATCGGCCGCTGCGACCTCCATTTCATGACGCGCCGTGAGCACCATCCCCAGCATGCGGTCGAAACGCAGTATCGAGCGGCGGATCGAGACGACGAAATCGTCGCCGAACACATACCGCGAGTGCGCCGCGGCGAGACCGTTCAGCAGCGTGCGGAACTGGCCGCGCACCGTTTCCGGGTCCGGATGCGACGCGAGCAGTGCGAGCACGAACAGGTTGTGCATCTCTTCGTGGACGTCGATGGAGCGTGAGAAATCGTGCTGGTTATCCATGCGTATTCCTTTGCAGACGAAGCCCGGTCAATGCGGCAACGCGCCGTCGCTGTGCGCGATCAGGCTGCGTGGCGGCTGCAGCAGATGGATGACCTGCTCGACCGTCGACGGGATGCGGCCACTGGGCGCCTTGAGGCGCTCCAGCAGAGCGGCCTCGGAAGGATCGTTGTGCCAGGTGTCGAGCAGGTCGCGGAAGCGCCGCATGACTTGCTGAGGGCGCGGATGCATGGCGAGCAATGCCATGACCATCACGCTCTCGGCCTGCAGGCACGCCTCGGCTTCCCGCTGCGTTTCGTCGAGAACTTCGTCGTTTTGCATAACGGTGACGCTCCAAAGCCCGGAAAAAATTTCCCCGCGCGCCGACTCTGAATTCAGCGAATGCTTTGATCTGTCGGAGCCGCCGTGGTTCCCTTGTCAGCGTCGGGCGCTGCCGATGTCAGTCGGTTCCGTCGTGCAATAAGCGGCGAAGTGGGACGCCGCGCGCATCTGCGGCGTCTTTCGGATCCAGAATCGATCCGGTTCCGATGCAATCAGCCCCAGACTTTGCGGTCCGGCGGCTCGACCTTGCCATTCGCGAAGCGCAATCCGGGCTGTCGATCGCGCTTCATCAACAGCGGCCCGTCGAGATCGGAAAGCTCGCACAGGCAACCGATGACGAACGTCGGCGCCATCGCAAGCGAGCTGCCGCACATCGACCCGACCATCAGCTCGAGTCCCCTCGCCCGCGCGCTGCGTGCGAGCTCGAGTGCGTGCGTGAGGCCGCCCGTCTTGTCGAGCTTGATGTTGATCATCTGGTAGCGACGGGCCGCCTGCTCGAGCTCACCCAGGTGCAGGCAGGACTCGTCGGCGCACAAGGCCACCGGCGATCGATACCCCTCGAGTTCGGCGTCGCCGCCCCGCGGCAGCGGCTGCTCGATCATCAGCACTCCGAGCTCCGCAAACGCCGGCGACAGTGACCTGAGCTGCCCGAACGTCCATCCCTGGTTTGCGTCGACGACGATCCGCGCATCCGGGCGCGCCTGCCGGATCGCGCGCATGCGCTCGAGCGGCTCAACGCCGTCGAGCTTGACCTTCAGCAGCGGCAGGTTCGTCACGCTTGCAGCGTGGGCGGCCATCGCGTCCGGCGTCGCCTCGATGCTGATCGTATAGACGGTCTCGAGCGTCCTAGGCTCGACGCCGGTCAGCTCCCAGATCGTCTTGCCGCTGAGCTTGGCTTCGAGATCCCAGAGCGCGCAGTCGACGGCATTGCGCGCACCGCCGGCCGGCAGCAAGTCCTGCAGCGCCGCACGGTCGACGCCGGCCTCGATGCGACCGGCAATCGCCTCGATCTCGGCCGTCATCGTCTCCGGCGTCTCGTTGGCATAGAAGACGCCCAATGCCTCGCCGCGGCCGACCACGCCGTCCTGCGCCAACTCGACGACGATCGACTCGAACGAGTTCCAGACGTGACCGGTAATGCGGAACGGGCGCGCGGCGGGCCAGTCTTCGGTGTGGATGCTCAAGTGCATGCGGCAGACTCCAGCAGCAGGTCGACGATCGGCGCGGCCCCGTCGATCAGCGGATCGACGCAGGGCAGTCCGGTCTCGGCAGCGTAGCGGGCGAGCAGTATCTCGCGATCGCCCGCCGGGACCTTCGAGGAATTCAGCGCAACGCCGACGCAGCGTATTCCCGGGTTCGTCAGCCGGCCGATCGCGACGGTCCGCTCGATAACTTGGGCGATACCCGGCAGCGGGAAGTCGGGCCAGCCGGAGATCGCCGGGCGCAACGGATCGTGACAGACGACGAATGCATCCGGCTGCGAGCCGACCAGCAGTCCGATCGTCACCTGCAGGTAGCCGGGATGAAAGATCGCGCCCTGGCCTTCGATGACGTCCCAGTGATCCGGCGCGTTATCGGGCGAGAGCACCTCGGCGGCTCCGGTCACGAAGTCGGAGATCACCGCGTCGATCGGCACGCCGCGTCCGGCGATCATGATCCCGGTCTGGCCGGTGGCGCGGAAATCGCTGTTGACGTTGCGGCTGCGCAGCTCACGGTCGATGGCGAGCGCCGTGTACTTCTTACCGCAGGCGCAGTCGGTGCCGACGGTCAGGAGCCGCTGGCCATTCCGCTTGCGGCCGGTCCCGACGGGGATTCCGGCGGGAGGCACGCGGACATCGATCAATCGGGCGCCGCTGCGTTGTGCGGCGTCCGCAAGTCCGGGTAGCGTGCCCAGGCGTATGTGCAGGCCGGCGACGATATCCAGACCCGAGGCTGCGGCGTCACAAAGGCTCGCGACCCAGGTTGGCGGCAGTCCGCCGCCAACCGCGGCGCAGCCGACGATCAGCGTGCGCGCCCCGGCGCCGACGGCCGCCGCAACCGTCAGGTCCGGAACGCCCGCGTCGACGTCGCAGCCGGGGAGGCGCAGCTGCCCGACGCAATCCTCGCCGCGCCACTGCACGAGCCCGAGGCCGGTCTTGACGTAGATCTCGCCCTTGCTGTCGCCCAGGAACACGACGAACGGCGACTCGAATTCAATGACCGACGCGATCATCGGAGCTTCCCCGCAGCACCGGGCCGATTTTCCAGCCCGAGTGATTTCCGGACGCGGATGATTTTCCCGACAATCGAAACTTTCCACAATAGAAAATAATTTGCGTTTTCGAGTCACACCCGTGGCCGGGGCGGCGTAAGCTGCCCCGCACAATGGCGAACGAGGAGCGGTCGTGGCCCCCCGGAAGCGTGGCGCGCTAGGCCACCAGATCAGACAACGCCGCAGGGCCGCCGGCCTGAGTCTCCAGCAGCTCGGCAGCCGGACCGGCATCTCGCTCTCGACGCTCTCGAAGATCGAGAACGACCTGATGGACCTGACGTTTGCCCGGCTGACGGTCATCAGCGAAGCGCTCGGCGTCAACCTCACGGACCTCGTCTCGACAGCCGGCGCTGCCGGACCGGAACTCGTAACGGCGCGCCGCAGCATCGCCTCCGCGGATTCCGGCTTCCGCATGAAGACGCGGAACTACGTCTACGAGTACCTGCACACCGAGATCGCGCGCAAGCAGATGATCCCGAGCGTCGGCGTGATCACGGCCCGCACGCCCGCCGAATACGGCGAGTTCAGCCAGCACAGTGGCGAAGAGTTCATCCTGGTGCTCGACGGCGAGATCGAGCTGCACACCGAGCACTACAGCCCGACGCGGCTGCGCGAGGGCGATTCGGCGTATCTCGACAGCACGATGCCACATGCGCTCGTCTCGACGAGCCCGGAATTCGCCCGGATCCTATTCGTCTGCACGCACGCGATCCCCGACGGCGGGTTCGAGCCGCCGGCGAAGGTGGCGCACCACGCCACCGAATCGAAGCCGGCCGCGGCGTCACGATCACGCGCAATCACCCGGCCGCGGACGAGACGGCGTCGCACCGCTCGTGCGGCAAAATAACAAGCAGAGGATCCCGTCATGATCGGACGCAAAGTCATCGTCACCTGTGCGGTCACGGGGAACGCCCCGTTCAACCCGCGTCATCCGGCGTTTCCGGTCACGCCCGCACAGATCGCCGCCTCGTGCGCGGAGGCGGCACGCGCAGGAGCTGCGATCGTGCACGTGCACGTGAGAGATCCGGCAACCGGCAAAGGCAGCCGCGACCCGGCGTTGTTCAAGGAGACGGTGGATCGGATTCGCGACTCCGCCGTCGACGTCGTGATCAACGTGACCGGAGGTCTCGGCGCGTTCTTCGTGCCCGATCCCGCCGACGAGAGCCGCGCGCTGCCCGAAAGCGACGTTGCTTCCGTCGACGAGCGCATGGAGCACCTCGAGCTCTGCCGCCCGGACATCGCCTCGCTCGACGTCACGACCGGCAACCAGGTCGAAGGGCCTGACGAGTTCGTGTACCTGAACACGACGCGGACGCTGCGCGCCATGGCGCAACGGTTCCTGGCGCTCGGTATCAAGCCGGAGCTCGAGGTCTTCGCCGCAGGCGACATCGAGTTCGCGAAGGAGTTGCTGCGCGAGGAGCGCATCGTGTCCCCGCCGCTCTTCCAGTTCGTGCTCGGCGTCAAGTGGGGCGCACCGGCCGATTCCGAGACGATCCTGTACATGCGCAACCAGTTGCCGCAGCCGAGCTCCTGGGCAGCGCTCGGGACTGGCCGCTACCAGATGCCCGTCCTCGCGCAGGCTGCGATTCTCGGCGGTCACGTCCGAGTCGGACTCGAGGACAACCTGTACCTGTCACGCGGCGTCTTCGCGACGAATGGCCAGCTGGTCGAGCGCGGCAGACTCATTCTCGAATCGCTCGGGTACGAGGTCGCGACGCCCGGCGAAGCGCGCAAAATGCTCGGGCTTCGCACGTGACACGCCCGCTCGCGCCCGCGGAAGGCATCCGCCGGGTGACAGTCCTCGGCGCGGGCACGGTCGGCGCGAGCTGGGCGCTGTACTTCCTCGCGCGCGGACTCGAGGTAGCGGTCTACGACACCGATCCGGGTCGCGAGACGTCCGTCCGATCGACCGTCGAGCGCGGCTGGCCGACGATGCGCCGACTCACCGAGGGGCTGCCCGAAGAGCCTCGGCGGACCGTTTTCCACCACGACCTGCACGAGGCGATCGCCGCTGCCGACTATGTGCAGGAAGCCGCACCGGACGTCGCGACGATCAAGCGCGAGTTGTTCGGCTCGCTCGATGCGAGCCTGCCGGCGCACGTCATCGTCGGCTCGAGCACGTCGAGCCTGATGATGAGCGACCTGCAGGCCGGTCTCGCGACCGCAAGCCGCTTCGTCGTCGCTCATCCGTTCAATCCGCCGCACCTGATCCCGGTCGTCGAGATCGTCGGCGGCCGCCTGACGTCGGAGCTGGTCGTGGAGACGACCTGCGCATTCTTTACGAGAATTGGCAAGACAGTCCTGCGTATGCGCAAGGAGATCCGCGGTCACCTCGTCAATCGGCTGCAGGCGGCGCTGTTCCAGGAAGCCGTGTGGCTCGTGCAGGAAGGCGTTGCCGACGTGGCCGACATCGACCGCGGCATCGCGATGGGCCCGGGTCTGCGCTGGGCGGCCGCCGGGCCGTTCCTGACGTTTCATCTCGGCGCCGATGCCGGCGGCATCCGCTCGTACCTGAAGCACCTCGGCTCTGCGCACGAGCGCATGTGGGAGAACCTGCAACGCGTGCCGACGATCCGCCCCGACGTTGCGGAGCGCATTGCCTCCGGAGTGGACTCCGAGGTCGGCGCGGCGACAGTTGCGGAACTGGCCGCGCGTCGCGACGAAGCGCTGGTCGCCCTGTTGAACCTGATGGCGTCGAAGCGTGTCTAGACCGAGTCGCAATCCTTCGACTGCCGGCTTCAGGCTCGGGATCCTGACGATCGACACGTGCCACGCACTCGTGCCGGGGAACGTGCAGCACGCCGGCTCGTTCAGCTTTCCCGTGCGCTACGAGGTCGTGCGCGACGTTTCGCCGCGAGCGCTGATGGACGGCGACCTGCAGAGCGTGGCGCCGATCGTCGAGGCCGCAAAACGGCTCGAGGATAGCGGCGTGAGCGCGATCGTCGGCGCATGCGGCTCGTTCGCAAACTTCCAGCGCGAGGTTGCAGCGGCGCTCAGCGTTCCCGTCTACATGTCGATCCTGCTCGAGGTGCCCTTCGTGCTGCGTGCGCTGCCGCCGCGGCTCAAGCTCGGTGTCATCTTCGCGCGCGTCAGCTCCTGTACGGATCGCGTCCGTGAACAATGCGACATCCACGAGCCCGGCCGCATCGTTGCAATCGGCGCCGAAGTACTGCCGGCGTTTCAGCCCATCCTGGCGCAGTCGGGCGATCTCGACAGCTGCGCACTCGAAGCCGAGCTCGTCGAGCTGGCTCGCCGGACGCTCGCGGCCAATCCGTCGATTGGTGCGTGGCTCATCCAGTGCAGCGACCTGCCGCCTTACTCCGCAAGCTTGCGCCGCGCCACGGGCCTGCCGGTCTTCGACATGGTGACGCTGATCGAGCATCTCGGGACGGCCCTGCGTCCACGAGAGTTTGGGGGCGACTAACCGTACGCAAATGCGATCGGCAAGCCGCCGGTGTGCACGAAGACGATCGACTCGCTCTCGTCCAGCGTGCCCTGCTCGCACATCGCGAGCACGGCGGCCATTGCTTTGCCGGTGTACACCGGGTCGAGGATGATGCCTTCCTGTTCCGCCATCGTGGCAATCGCCGCGGCGCCGGCTCGAGTCGGTTCTCCGTAGGCATCGCCGGCGTACCCATCGAGGACCCGGTACCGGCCGATCGCGGCATCCGCAATGCCGAGGAGCCCGCTACTCGCGTTGACCAGGCGCGTCACGCGCTCGAGCGTCCGTGGCGCGTTGGCGTCGACATCGACACCGAGTGTTTCGATATCGGCCGCGCCGAGCGCGGCGAATCCAGTGACGAGTCCTGCCTGCGTCCCGCCGCTACCGGCCGCGACGACGACGTATCCCGGCCGTCGCGGTAATGCGCGCATCTGTTCCACGATCTCCGCTGCACAGCGCACGTAGCCAAGCGCGCCAAGCGGCGTCGACGCGCCGAGCGGTATCACGTACGGACGATGGCCGCGGGAGCGCTCGATCTCGGCGATCTGCTGCATTCGGTCGTCGGGGTTCACGGTCTCGGCGACGATCTCGATCTCGGCGCCGAACAGCCGGTCGAGCAGCAGGTTGCCGCCGCGATCGCGACCAGCGCGGCGCGTCACGGCGCTTTCCTTGAGCACGAGGATGCTGCGGAGACCGAGCCGTGCGCAGACGGCGGCCGTCTGCCGCGCGTGGTTGGACTGCAGACCGCCAACGGTGATGATCGTGTCGGCGTCGTGCGCCAGCGCATCCGCGAGAACGTACTCGAGCTTGCGGGCCTTGTTGCCGCCGGACGCGAGACCCGTGCAGTCGTCGCGTTTCACGTACAGCGACCGGCCGTAGCGTTTTGACAGGCGCACCAGCGGCTCGAGCGGCGTCGGTGCGTGCACGAACTCGAGACGACGGTACGTTCCCAGGGCAGCAAGCATCGTGCGCTCTCCTCAGATGCCTCGCTCGCGGCCGTGCCAGTACGGAGCGCGAATCCTGCGCTTGAAGACCTTGCCGGAGTCCTCGCGCGGAATCTCGGCGACGAACACGATGCGGCGCGGCACCTTGTAGCCGCTGAGCCGTGCGCGCAGCACTTTCGTCAGGCCATCCTCCGTGAGACCCGCGGTCGGCGCGGCAATGACGTGCGCACAAACACTCTCGCCGAACTCGTCGTCCGGAATTCCGAAGACCGCGCAATCCACGACGCCGTCGACCGCGAGCAGCGCCGCCTCGATCTCGGTCGTGTAGATGTTCACGCCGCCGGAATTGATCACGTCGGTGCGCCGGTCGCTCAGGAACAGGTAACCGTCGGCGTCGATGTGGCCGATGTCGCCGACGCAGACGAACGCGTCGTGCTCGACGGAGCGACGCTTGGCAGGATCGTGCAGGTACTCGAAGTCGGAAAGTGCCGACGTCCTGACGTACACGTCGCCAACCTCGCCGCGCGGCACGGGGTTCCGTTGCGCATCATAGATGCGGAGCTCGACGCCCGGCAGCGGGCGACCGACGGATCCTGGTTTTCTGCGCACGTCTTCGCTCGACTGGACCGTGATGCCGCCGGTCTCGGTGCTGCCGTAATACTCGTTGATGACCGGTCCCCACCAGTCGATCATGGCCTGCTTGACGTGCGGTGGACAGGGCGCCGCGCCGTGCGCGACCCAGCGCAGCGATGACAGGTCCGCGGCCCTGCGCACGTTGTCGGGCAGCTTCAACAACCGCACGAACATCGTCGGCACCAGGTGCAAATGCGTGATGCGATGCCTTTCGATCAGTCGAAGCAACTCGTCCGCGTCGAATCGCGGCAGCAGCACGACGCTGCCGCCGAACCGGAACGCGGCGAGGCCGTAGCCATTCGGGGCGGTGTGGTACATCGGGCCGGTCATGACCGTGCGCAACGGCTCTGCTTCCTGGAAGCCGTACATGCCGCGGACCATGGCATACGCACGCTCGAGCTGCGCCGGAGACATGGGCGGGCGACTCACGGCGCGCGGCCGGCCGGTCGTGCCGGACGTATAGATAACGCTGCCGGTCAGCGGACGCGACGCCTGCGTCCAGGGTTCGTGTTGCGCGAGCCAGTCGTCCCAGTCCTGCGTCGATGAGCCGGGCGCCACACGGCCTGCGATGCGCGCAGCGATTCCGTAGGCCGCCGCGATTTCCGCCGGCGTTTCGACGACGAGCACGCGAAGCCGCGCTGGCAGCACTCTCGGCAAGCGCTCGAGCAAGTCGCGGTGCACGACGAGCGCCTTCGGTGCACAGTCGCTGAGTATGAATTCGATCTCGTCGGCGACGAAGTGCCAGTTGATGGGCACCGCGTAGGCGCCGACGATCGCGGCGCCGAGGCTCGCCTCGAAGAAAGCGATGTCGTTGCGCAGCAGGAGGGCCACCGCATCGCCCGGAGCGATCCCTGCCGCATCGAAACCGCTCGCGGCGCGCGCGGCGCGCAACCAGACTTCGGCAGAGCTGCGCACGCGTTCGCCCGAGGTCACGCTGCCTCGACCGGCCTGCGTCGTATCGTCACCCATGCAGCGGCTCCGGCAATGCCCAGCCTCGGTCTATTCCGGTATGTTCGTATGCTAACATACCAAGGTCGACCGTGAACCTACCAGGGCGCCGCAAACCTCATAGAAGGGCAGCCGAGATGCTGAGCAAACTCGAGGGCAAGGTCGCAATCATCACGGGCTCCGGACGCGGCATCGGCCGCTCGATCGCGCTGAAACTCGCGAGCGAAGGCGCACGCATCGTCGTGAACGACCTGGACGAGGAGCCCGCGACCGCAGTCGTCGGCGAGATCCGGGCCGCCGGCGGCGAAGCCGTCGCGTGCACGGGCAGCGTGACTGCTGCCGGTTTTGCCGAGCGCTTCGTTGCCACGGCACTCGAGCACTACGAGGGACTCGACATCATCGTCAACAACGCCGGCTACACCTGGGACAACGTGATCCAGAAGATGACCGACGAGCAGTGGTACGCGATGATCGACGTGCACATGACGGCGCCGTTCCGGATCCTGCGCGCTGCGCAACCGGTGATCCGCGGCTTCGCCAGGGTCGATGCCGAAGCCGGGCGTCGCGTAGTGCGCAAAGTCGTCAACGTCTCCTCGATCGCGGGGCTGTATGGCAACCCCGGCCAGGTCAACTACGCGGCCGGCAAGGCCGGGATCGTCGGCATGACGAAGACGCTCGCCAAGGAATGGGGGCGGCTCGCGACGACAGTCAACTGCGTGGCGTTCGGATACATCAAGACGCGTCTCAGCGTCGTAGCGACCGACGGCAACGCCACGGCGCGCATCGAGGGACGCGACATCAAGATCGGCGTGAACCCGGAACTGATGGCGACGGTCGAGCGGACGGTCCCGCTCGGTCGAGGCGGCTCGCCGGACGAGGCGGCGGGCGCCATCTACCTGTTCTGCATCCCGGAGTCGGACTACGTGAGCGGGCAGACGATCATGTGCTCCGGCGGCCTCACGGGGATATGACCCGCGCAGCGATCAGGCGCTGACGCGCGATCAGGTGCTCGGCCTGTTTTGCGTGCACGAGGTCGATCATGCGGCCGTCCAGCCGCGCCGCACCGCTGCCGGCGGCCAGTGCCGCACGCATGGCCTCGGTGACCCGCTCGGCCCATTCGAGCTCGTTTTTGGAGGGTGAGAACACTTCGTTCGCAGCCGCGATCTGCGACGGGTGAATGGCCCACTTGCCGTCGAAGCCGAGCGCACGGGCCCGACGCGCGGCGGCCCGGTAACCATCCCCATCGTCGAGCGACGTAAAGGGTCCGTCGAGTGGCCGCAGGCCGTTGGCGCGACAGGCATTGCAGACCCGCGCGAGAGCGAAGTGCCATTGATCGTTCCAGTGATATTCGCGATCGCCCCTTGCGGCGGTCGTGAGCACGCCGTAGTCGGCATCCGGAACGCCGAAGTCGGTCTGCGGCACGCGCATCGCCATCGAGTAGTCACCGACGCCGAACGACAGGCTCTCGAGTCGCGACGATGCCGCAGCGATCGCTTCGACATTCGCGACTCCGGCGGGGGTCTCGATCAGGGCATCGATGCCGACGCGTCTGTCGCGCGGATGACGGGCCTCGATTCCCGCGAGCAATCTCGCAACGAACTGCACGTCCTCGGCGCTGCCTACCTTCGGCACCAGCAACGTATCGACTCGCGCGGAAGACTCGGCGACTTCGACGATGTCCCTGTATCCCCACTGGCTCGCGAGGTCGTTGATCCGCACGGCGACGAGCTTGCCGCCCCAATCGATTGTCCGCAGCGCTTCGATCGCCAACGTGCGAGCCTCGTCCTTGCGAGCCGGCGCGACCGAGTCTTCGAGGTCCAGGAACACCGCGTCCGCGTCGCTCGCCGCCGCCTTTGTCAGGAACGCCGGTGTCGTCGCGGGCACCGCCAGCAGCGATCTCTGCAATCGCATGGCCATTGCGGTCTCAGCGAATCACGAATGGGTTCGAAGTGGACTGGCCGGTATTCAGCCAGATGCTCTTGACCTGCATGAATTCCTTGATCGCATCGGCGCCGTTCTCGCGCCCGATGCCGCTCGCCTTGAAGCCGCCGAACGGCGTCATGTAGCTCACCATCCGGTAGGTGTTGATCCAGACGGTTCCCGCCTGCAGCCGATTCGCAAGGTTGATCGCCCGCGGGATGTTCCGCGTCCAGATTCCGGCCGCGAGCCCATAGCGAACGTCATTCGCAATCCGTATCGCATCCTCGTCGGTGCTGAAGCGCAGGACCGCGAGCACCGGGCCGAAGACTTCCTCCTGCGCAATGCGCATAGCGCTCGTGACGCCCGTGAAGATCGTCGGCTCGACGAACCAGCCTCTCGCAAGCTCGGGACGCTCAGGCACGCCGCCGCCGAGCGCGCAATGCGCGCCTTCGTCACGCGCGATGTCGATGTATCGCTTGACCTTCTCGAGCTGCGGCTGCGTGGCAATCGGCCCGACCTGGCATTCGGGCGACATCGGATCGCCCACGCGGACGCCGGCGGCGATCGAGAGCACGCGCTCGATCACCTCGTCGTACACGGAATCCTGGATCAGCAGCCGTGAGCCGGCGACACACGTCTGGCCGCTGGCCGCCAGGAATGCCGCGACCGCACCCGTCGCGGCCTGCTCGAGGTCGGCATCCTCGAACACGATGTTCGGCGACTTGCCGCCGAGCTCGAGCGTGACGCGCTTGAAATCGGCGGCCGCAACCTCGTTGATGTGCCGGCCCGTGCCCTCGCTGCCCGTGAACGTTACCTTGCGGACGTCCGGATGACCCGTCAACGCGTCGCCGATCTCGGAGCCAAAACCCGTGATGACGTTGACCACGCCTGGCGGGAATCCGGCCTGTTCGACGAGCCGCGCAAACTCGAGCGACGAAGCCGACGCGTGTTCGGACGGCTTCAGCACGACCGTGTTACCCGCCGCGAGCGCCGGCGCCAGCTTGTACGCCGCGAGCAGCAGCGGCGAATTCCAGGCGGTGATCGCCGCAACGACGCCGAGCGGCTCGTGCCGCGAATAGTTCAGCGTGTCCGCCTTGTCGGTCGGAAAGACGGCGCCTTCGATCTTGTCCGCAAGGCCGCCGAAGTAATGGAACCACTGCGGCACGTACGCGAGCTGCTTGTGCATCTCAACGTACAGCTTGCCGTTGTCGCGCGTCTCGATCTCGGCGAGCCGCGCTGCATCGGCTGCGATCAGGTCTCCGAGTTTGCGCAGCAGCGCGCCGCGTGCCGTCGGCGTGAGCGTGGGCCAGTCGCCGCTTTCGAAAGCGCGACGCGCAGCCGAGACCGCGCGCTCGACGTCGTCGGTCGTGCCGCGAGGGATCAGCGCCCAAGCGGCCCCGTCGAAAGGATTGACGGCATCAAACCAGCCTCCCGCGCTGTCGAGCCATTGCCCGTCGATATAGAGCTGGTACCTGCGCATGCGGCTTCCGATCTACCGGGCTTTACCGTGCAGCCAGCGCGCCGTTTCGTCGAGCGCGCGACCGAAACGATCGAACATCTCGTCGATCTCAGCCTCGGTGATGATCTGCGGCGGGGAGAAGGTCAGGATGTCGCCGTTCGCACGGCTGATCAATCCGTGCCGGATGCAGGCCTCGGCGCACCAGGCGCCGACGCCCAGCGACGGTTCGAACGCACGCTTGCTCGGCTTGTCCGCCACGAGCTCGAGCCCACCCAGCAACCCGACGCCACGTACGTCGCCGACGAGCGGATGATCCGCGAAGCGCCGGATCTGCTGCTGGAAGTGCGGCGCGACCCGGCGGATGTGCCCGAGCATGTCGCGCTGCTCGAAGAGCTGCAGGCTTTTGAGCGCGACCGCCGCGGGAACCGGGTGTCCGCCGTACGTATAGCCGTGACCGAAGACGCCGCGCTGCCGGCTTTGCTCCACGAAGGCCTCGTACATGAATTCGGGCACGAGCACCGCGGCGATCGGCATGTATGCCGCCGACAGCTGTTTCGCAATCGTCATCGTGTCGGGCTGCATGCCGACCGTCTCGCTGCCGAAAAGATTGCCAGTGCGACCGAAGCCGCACACGACCTCGTCGTCGATGCACAGGATGTCGTACTTGCGCAGGATCGGCATGACCTTCTCGAAGTACGTCGCGGGCGGCGGAATCACGCCGCCTGCAGCCATCACGGGCTCGGCGATGAATGCCGCGATAGTCTCAGGGCCTTCCCGGACGATGAGCTGCTCCAGGTTCTGCGCAAGCCGGGACGCGTAATCGGCCTCGGTCTCTCCTGGCTCGGCGCCGCGGTAGAAATAAGGGCAATCCGTGTGCAGGATGTTCGAGAGCGGCAGGTCGAACCCCTGCCGAAACGCGGGCAGACCGGTCAGGCACATCGTCGCGACCGTGACGCCGTGATAGCCGCGATGCCGCGCGATGATCTTTTTCTTCCCGGGCCTGCCGATCGCGTTGTTGTAGTACCAGACCAGCTTGAGCTGGGTGTCGTTGGCCTCGGAGCCCGAGTTCACGAAGAACACTTTCGACGCGGCGAACGGCGCAATCCTTTTCAGGTGCTCGGCCAGGTCGATCGTCGGCAGAACCGCCTTGTTGCCGAATCCGTGATAGAACGGCAGCGTCCGCAGCTGCTCGATTGCCGAGTCTACGAGGTCGGCATCGCTGAAGCCGAAGCCGGCGCACCAGAGCCCGGCCATGCCCTCGATGTACTCGCGGCCGTCGACGTCGAAAACGTGAATCCCCTGGCCGCGTACGATGGCCAGCGCCCCGTGGTCCCGGTGGTGTGCGAGATTCGTCGTCGGGTGCAGCACGTGCTCGATGTCGCGCGCGACGGCGGTCGATGGATCGTGGCTCATCTTGCGGTACCTCTCGCGACTGCCACTCCGTTCACCGGCCCTGCACGCGCCGGTCGGCCATGATCCGCTCGGTCCCTGCGCCCGCCTGCGACGATACAAGGCCGCTGCGATGGGTGCACGCGTCGCACCCCACGCAGCGACGCCGTCGGGCCGAGCGCGGCGTTCGCCCAGCCGGAGCCTCGCATCGCTGCCGATTATTCGTATACTATCATACCTACTCGATCGCCCCGGGACGCCAGCGGTCCTCGAGGCCGTGCGAGATGCGCGAGCGGACCTTCGAGCTTTCTGAGCAAGCGTGCCGTTCGCGGCCGCCCGACAGGCCAAGGGGAGCACAGCGAGTGACCAGCCTCCGCGACGACAACGGACCGCTTGCCGGCATCCGCGTCCTGGACCTGGGCACATTCATTGCTGCGCCGTACGCTGCAACGATCCTCAGTGAATTCGGCGCCGACGTCATCAAGATCGAGAAGCCCGGTGTCGGCGATCCGTTGCGCCAGTTCGGGGAACCAGCGTCCGTCGGAACGGACACGCTCTGCTGGCTCAGCGAAGCGCGGAACAAGCGCTCGGTGACACTGGACCTGCGGACCGGCAGAGGCGCTGAGATCTTCAGGCGCCTGGTTCGCGAGGCCGACATCGTTTGCGAGAGCTTCAGGCCCGGCACGCTCGAGGAATGGGGACTCGGGTTCGACCGGCTGATCCAGGAGAACCCGAAGCTGATCATGCTGCGCGTGTCCGGATACGGCCAGACCGGGCCGCTCCGCGGCCGAGCAGGATTCGCGCGCATCGCGCATGCGTTCGGCGGACTCACGCACCTGACCGGCATGCCTGGCGGGCCGCCGCTGACGCCGGGCACGACGTCGCTCGGCGATTACGTCACCGGGCTGTACGGAGCGATCGGAATCCTCGTCGCGCTGCACGCGCGCGACAAGGTCCAGGGCCAGTACATCGATCTCGCGTTGTACGAGCCCGTGTTCCGCCTGCTCGATGATATCGCGCTCGCCTATGCCGAGCGCGGGATTGTCCGTGGACGCGTCGGCCTCGGCACGGGCAATGCGTGCCCGCACGGGCAGTACCAGTGCGGCGACGGCGGCTGGGTTGCACTAGCCTGCTCCAGCGACAAGATCTTCTCGCGCCTGGCGACACTGATGGGCAAGCCCGACCTGTCCGCGCCCGACCTGTTCGGACGCGTCGGAGAACGGCTGGCTCACCGTGAGACGGTCGAGGGAATCGTCGGGCAATGGCTCGAGGCGCGAACCGTCGAAGAAGTGGTCGCGCAATGCGAGCGTGCCGGTGTGCCGTGCGCGCCCGTGCAGACGATCGCGGACATCTTCGCGAGCGAGCAGTTTGCAGCGCGCGACAACCTGATCACCGTCGACGACGCCGAAGTCGGGGCGAAGACCGTGCCGAACGTGGTGCCACGGCTGTCCAAGACGCCGGGGCGCGTCGCACACCTCGGTCCGCGCCTCGGCAGCAGCAATCGCGAAGTCTTGTGCGACCTGCTCGGTCTCACGGCAGCGGAACTGAACGAGCTCGCGCTGGCTGGCGTGATCTAGGGCGCTGCGCGCCTGATCGAGCCGCGGATAAGGCTTGCGCTCGCGCTAGTGCGCCACAACCGGTCGCCGGACGGGAAGACCCGGCAGCGCATCGCGCACCAGCTCGCCTTCACGAATGACGGGTGTCCCGTTCACGATGACGAATTTCATTCCGACCGAGGTCGCATTGGGTGCCGTGTACGTCGCGCGATCCGACACCGCGGCCGGATCGAACACGACGATGTCGGCATCCGCCCCGACCTTGAGCCGTCCCTTGAGCTTCATCGCCGGGACACTGTCCTCGAGGATCTGCGCGGGAATCAGCGAGACCTTGCCCAACGCTTCGCGCAGGTCGATCTTGCCGCGCTCGCGCACGTAGTCGCGCAGGAAGCGTGAGAACGTTCCGGCACTGCGCGGGTGCGAGTACGCGCCGGCCGGCAGCGGCCACGTATCTCCGCCGATGGTCTTGCCGTCGAGCAGCCACGGCATCGCGTCCGACGCGATCGCGCCGCCCGGAAACAGCACCGCCTCGTCGAGAAACGCCTGGTCGGCGGGGCTCGTCTCCGGACGCATGTAATGCACGACGACGATCGCCCCCGGTGTCTTCTCCTGCGCGTCCGCGAGCGTCGCGTCGTCGAACGGCTTGCCGGCGAGCTCGATGTCGCTGGCGGCCGCGCCGCCGAGGCGTTCGCGCCAGTTGCCCCTGAACATCTCGGCACCGACGACGGTGGAGCCGGCCGCATACGGGTACGCCTCCGTCGTCACGGGAACGCCGCGGGCCCGTGCGCCGCGAAGCAACTCGGCGATCGCCGGAATGTCGCGCGTGCTGTTGCTGTTCAGGTGCGCGATGTGCATGTGCGCACCCGTCGTTGCGGCCAGCGAGACGATCTCCTCGAACGCCTCGAACGACGACTGCGGCTCGATCACGCTCATGAAGCGCACGTGCGTGAACGTCGGGACGTCATACGTCTTCGCAAGCTTCGCGAGCGCATAGAACTCCTTGTGACCGAAGCCCGGCGCGTAGCCCGCGAGCACTCCGATCCCGAGCGCTCCCTCCTTCAAGCCCTGCTCGACACGCGCGACGATGCGTGCGGTTTTCACCGGACTCGCGAGCGCGTGCTGCCAGTTGCTGCGGCTTTGTGCGCGCGCGAAGAAGCTTGGCGAGCCATCGGGCTCCATGCCTTCCTTTTCCGCGATGCGCGCGAACAGCCAGTTCGCCGAGAAACCGTAGTTGATCGGCCTGCCCTCCTTCGCCACCTGCTCGTACGTCGACGCAACGGGCAGCGCGCCCGCCTCGAGCTCGAGCGCGGTGGTCACTCCGTCGAACGCCTGCATGCGAGCGCCGGCCAATTGCTGGCCGTGCGAATGCAGGTCGATGAAACCCGGCGCGATCACCAGTCCCGCCGCGTCGAGCACCTGGGCACCCTCGAGCGGCGTGGCCGAGATGGCGGCGATCCTGCCGTCCTGGATGCCGATCCATCGCACCGCGTCGAGCCCCGTCTCCGGGTCGATGGCGCGACCGTTCGCGATCACGAGTGCGTAGCTCTTGCTACGACCGCCGGCGTCCTGCGCCAGGGCTGGATGCGCTGCCAGCGCCAGCGTCGCTAGGAGCAGTAACACGAATCTCACGTAAGCGACCTTCTTGACGACTGCGGTGAACTCAGCTGAACCGCTGCACTGGCATGGATTCGAGCACCCAATCGAGTACCTCGGCGCTCGCGAACAACGCCGGTGCGCCGCCGGTGTGCAGGAAGACGATCGATTGCTTGCCCGAGTAGCGACCGCGCCGGATCGAATCGATCAGCCCGGCCATCGCCTTGCCCGTGTAGACGGGGTCGAGCAGCAGTCCCTCGGTCCGGGCGACCATCTGGATCGCTTCGAGCGTCCCGTCGTCGGGCACCCCGTAGTCCGGGCCACAGAATTCGTCGCTCAGGATGACCTCGAGCCCATCCGGCGGGAACGCGACGTTCGCCAGCGACAGGATCTCGGTCGCCAGTCGGCCAATCCGGAGACGCCTGAAATCCTTCCGGTCGAGACGGCTGACCTCGAACCCCATGACGCGTGTCGAGGACCCGAGCAGATGCAACCCGGCGAGCAGACCCGCCTGCGTTCCGCAGCTGCCGGTCGCGTGCACGATCGCGTCGATCTCGATTCCCATCTCCCGTGCCTGCTCGTGAATTTCCATCGCGCACGAGACGTAGCCCAGGCTCCCGAGTGCCGATGAAGCCCCCGCATCGATGACGTAAGGCACGCGCCCTGCCTCACGCCGCTGGCGGGCGATGTCGAGCATTCCTTGCGTGAGATTCTCATCGTTCTGTTGGCGATGAATCGTCGCGCCGAGGATCGTGTCGAGCAGCAGGTTGCCCGATTCGAACTGCACACCGCGCGCGTCGGCAGGAAACGGAGCGAGCAGCAGGTCGCAGCTCATCCCGGCGCGTGCTGCGGCAGCGGCGGTTTGTCGCGCGTGGTTCGATTGCGGGCCACCGGTAGTGATCAAGACGTCCGCGCCCTGCGTGACGGCATCGGCGAGAACGTATTCGAGCTTGCGTGTCTTGTTGCCGCCCAACGCAAGACCCGTGCAGTCGTCGCGCTTGACGTACAACCGGGGGCCGCCGAGAGCCTTGCTGAGCCGCGGCATCGCCTCGAGTGCCGTCGGCCCCGCGAGCAGCGGATATCGCTTGAATCGCGCCAGCAGCTCGGCGGCCTCGTTCACGGCGCCCGCCTACGCTCGCGGACAGAGGCGATAGAGATGGAACATGGAGCGCGGGCGGCCGATCGCGTCCGGATCGAGAAATCTCACATAGGCAGGCGTTGTGTCCGGCGGCACCCGGCCAACGAACAAGTCATCGGTCACGCAACCGAGCTCGATCGGCTGCGCCTCCGCGCTTGCGGCTTGCGTCTCGGCGCTCGCGGCTTGCGACGGCGAGTCGCGATTCGGGGATCCGGCGTCCGGCGGCTCAAAGCGCATCGACAAGCCTCCTTGTTCCTCGGTGACTGCGAAATGCCCACCCGCGTGCCAGTATTTTCCGCTGAACCGCCAGAGATCGCGTCCCGGAGCCGACACCGGCGCAGGCCGAGGCAAGGGCGACAAGCCCGCGGCGGTGGCGAAGATCTCGTCGATGGCATCGCGAACGAGATCGATCCCTGCGCCTCCGTTCGTCAGCAGTGCCATCGCCACGTGTTTCTCCGGCAGCGCGCGCAGGAACGCGCGCTGGCCATCGGTATTGCCGTCGTGACCGATCAGCTCATGGCCGTCCCAGCGGCTCAGCGACCAGCCGAGTCCCCAGCGATCGATCTGCGCGGCGGCATGGTGCGGCACCGCCGCGACGGGAGCCTGCATCGCAGCGACGGATTCGCGCGACAAGATCGGGACACGCTCACCGCTCGCGCCTCCGTTCAAATGCAGCGCCGCAAACCGCAGCAGGTCGGGCGCGGACATCGTCGGCGTCGCACCTGCCGCCGCGAGGCTGAACGGGATCGCGTACGCGCTCGGCAGCGGCGCGAGACCGGATTGCCCGCCTCCGAGAGGCGCATGACCGATCGCGGCGAGCTTGCCCACGAGATCCTCGGGCAGCGTGGCTGCGTGGCGCATCCCGAGCGGCTCGAAGAGCCATTCGCGCATCAGCCGGTGCCAGCCCCGGTCCGCGAGCACTTCGACGAGCCTGCCGGCGATCGCGTAACCGGAATTGCAGTACGAGAATGCCTCTCCGACGGGATGCAGCGTCCGCAACGAACGACAACGCCGGACATACTCTTCCAGGGCCTGCTCGCCTCGCCCGGTGGCCTCGAAGAAATCGCCGTCGATCCCTGACGTGTGACTCAGCAGGTGTCTCGTCGTGATCCGCGCGGCATCGTCGGCGTTCGCAAGCGTGAACCCCGGCAGGTAGCGCACGATTGGCTCGTCGAGCTCGAGCTTGCCAGCGTCGACGAGCCTCATGACGAGCGTGGCCGTGAGGACCTTGGTGATCGATCCGATCTGGAACATTGCGTCGCGGGTCACCGGCACCTGGGTCTCGAGATTCAAAACGCCTGCCGCTGCGCCAGTCGTGACTCCGTCCTCGAGCACGGCGATCGCCGCCCCGGGAACTCCGTGCTTCTCGATGCCGTGACGCAGGAAAGCGCTCATGGCCTGCTCATCCATGCGTGCTTTCCCAGCGCTGACCGAAAACCTCGAACGGCGGCGCGTCGATCGGCCACACCGGCCGCGTGATGCTTCGGTACGGAAGCCCGGCGAAATTCCGATTCACGACGCCGGGCGGCGTCGCATACAGCACGAGGCTCGCGAACCGCGAGAAATCCGCGAAGAAATGCTGGTGAGACTTCACGACCAGGATTCGCTTCGAAGTCGGATCGATGCCAAGCTCTGTGAAGCATTCGGCCGTGAAGGTTTGCTCACGAATGCTGCACAGGACGATCTCGACGCCGTTCGCTTCGATGGCCGCAGCATCGCCCAGGCGTCGGCGACTGACTTCGCGCAGCTGCATCGCGTCCTGACGCACCCGCCTGACCTTGACCTGCAGATCGAGAGGCTCGCCCGACAGGGCTGAGATCTTGCCGCCGACGCGCATCTCGAGCTCGGCGCCCTCGCCTGCGGCAGTCGCGATCCGAACGGCCGCGGGATCGTAGATCATCGCCACGCCGACGTTTTCCACACCTCGCTCGATGATTCGCCGCAGCAGCCAGGTCGAGTCGCCAGGCGCGCCGCCACCCGGATTGTCGGCCGTGTCCGCAATCACGACAGGGCCTCGTTCCGCGGCAAGCGCGCGATCGATCGCTTCGTCCACGGCCAGGACCGGCGTAACGAGTTCGTCGCGCAATGCGAAGAACTCGCGTGCCAGTTGCCGTGCGAGCGCCGTCGCACGCCCGAGATCCGCGTCGCAACACACGAGCATGCTCGCGCCCGCGAACGGCACATCCGACCACGCGAAGCCGTGCACGAGGCTGATCGTGAGCGCAGCACCGGAGTTTTCGAGGGCGGCGAGCCGGTCCACGAGACCGCGCATCGGCTGTGCAGTCGTGCGAAAGCTGCCGAACATCGGGATGCGGGCAAACGCGGTCGCGGGCTCGATCTCGCCGGCCGCCGCGCGCTCGACGAGATCGAGCAGGTGCTCGCCGCGCGACTCGAAGTCGGTATGCGGGTACTCCTGGCACGAGACCAGCAGGTCCGCATGTTCCACCATCGCCTCGCTGACGTTGGCATGCAAATCGAGCAATGCGCCGACGACGACCCGCTCGCCGACGAGCTCACGGACCGCTTTCAGCAACTCGCCTTCGCAGTCGTCGATCGACTCCGCCATCTGCGCCCCGTGCAGGAACAGGATCACTGCATCCACGGGCATCACGCCGCGCAGTCCGGCGAGGATCTCGTCGCGCAGGCGCTGCCAGGTTTGAGCCGTCATCGGCATCGATGACTGGGCGCCGGCCATCAGGCCCTGGTGCGCCTCGTGACCCCGCGCTCGCGCCATCTGGCTGAAATTGACGTCGGCGGCCAGGCTCGTCGCGATCTCGATGCCTTCGCCCGTCGACGGCACGAACAGGAACATCTCGCGACAGCTGTCGAGGCTGGTCGGGAGCGGCGAAAAGCTATTGGTCTCGTGAACCAGCGTGGCTGTGAACAGTTTCATTGAACACGATCACGGAATCGTGGGCAGGAATCTCATCGCGCCGCGTCACGGGCGTCGCAACCCCGGGCTTGAAGCCTGTTGCCTGCAGCTGCTCGCGGCTCGCGGAGCCATAGGACTGGAACGACTCGTACACGAACGGCAATCCTTCGGCGGCGAAGATGTCGTTGCCACTGCCGATGTGGAAATGCAGGTGCGGCGCGACTGGCGAATTGCCGGTATTGCCGAGCTTGCCGAGCACCTCTCCTTTCCGGACAGCCTGTCCGAGCGCTACGCGGATACTGCCGGGCGCGAGGTGTGCATAAGCGGCATACAGCCCGCCGCCGATATCGAGCACGACGTAGTTGCCGTTGATCGTGTCGGTCGAGAGCGCAACGACCGTCTTGTTCGACCCGGGGACGTTGTTCGGCAGCCCGTCGTTCACGTCGACGATGGTGCCGTCGGCCACCGCAAGCACGTTCTGGCCGTAGCCGTACCAGCTGTCGACGTTGCCGATGTCACCGTCGCGGTACGCCGTGCCGTTCTCGCCGAGCCGTATGTAGTCGGCTGCGAATCGCTGCGAGACGAATGGCATGCCGAGCACCATCGCGCGCCGGTGCACGGCCGCGTTGTCCATGCTCTCCATGACCCACCAGGGTCCGCCCTCGAGCGGCGGCCCGATCCGCACGACCGGACGCGCGGACAATGTGAAAAGCCCCCCCGAGAACGAGATCTCGTGCGTTTCACTTCCCGGAGCGGATGGTGCAACAGCGAGCGTCACCTGCTGATACCAGTTCGACGGGTACTTGATGCCGGCATCGAGCGGCAACCAAACGTAGACGACCCCGATCATTCCGGGGCCGATCGAGTGAGGATCGTCCTTCGGGTCGCGCAGGTATTCGCGCCCGGCCTTGCGATAGCCGCGATCGTAGAAGTCCATGTTGGCGAGCAGTGCATCGTTTTCGTAGACGACGACCGGTGCGTCGGCCGTGCCGTCACGCAACACCGCCAGCCTCCGCGGCAGGAGCGGCCTCCCGCCCTGGTTCTCGAGGTGCACCTCGTAAACGGCCTGCAGCTTGCCGTTCGACAGGACCGGCTGGGGCACGATCCTTACCGACATGCGAACGTTCTCTCGAGTCGTACCGACCGCGAAGGCGAGCGGCAGCGCGATCACGGCGAGAAACGCCGCCGCGACGAGATGCCTCATCGTGATTTCTTTCTCGACCTCGCGGCCGGTTTCGCGTTCTGCCGGTCCTCGACCTCGATCGTCGCCCGGTAACGGTACCGGTCGGCCCGCATGAACAATTGCGCCACGACGATCACCTCGTCGGCATGGCCGACATAGTGGTGCTCGACGAAGAACAGCGGATCGCCATACTTGATCTGCAGGCGGTTCGCGAGATCCATGTCGGCGATCGTCGCCTCGACGTACTGCTCGATACGCGCAACCCTTCCGGGGTAACGCTTGCCCATCAGCGCGATGAAGCTGCCGGTGCCCTCGAGGTCCATCTCCTTGATGCGCGACACATCCTCCGCGTTCGCGTAGTTCAGGTGGTATGAGATCGGCTCGCCATTGATCGCGCGGCTGCGGGACATGCACCATAGCTGCTGGCCATCGGTGGCTCTCAGCAGGCTCCGGATGCGCGCCGAGCCCTGCTCGTAGCCGATCCGATGGACCTTCTGCTTGATGTTGTGCGTCTTGCCCGAGGTCCAGGTCAGCCAGTCCGTGAACGCGCCGGTGAACTTGATGTCGACGACGCCCTCGTTCTCTGCGTTCCTTGCCACGACCGAGCCGATGCCGCGCTGGGTCTCGATCCAGCCCTCGTCGCGCAGCACGTTGAGCGCCTTGCGGATCGTGATGTTGCTGACCTCGAACGACGTCTCGAGCTCCATCGCGGACGGAATGCACTGGCCGACGCCGTAGACGCCGTTGACGATCCGCAGCCGCAGCGTATCTGCGATCTGTCTGTAGTACGGGACTTCACTCACGGCGTTCCTGGTCCTTGTTCGCGTGCCTCTTGCGTCCGGCCGCGTTGCAGCCGCACCACTCGGTCCGAAAGTTATGACTCCCTGCAACCGAACGCAATGGATGCGCGCCGCAGGGAGCCCGGATCCGTTCGGCGGGTTGCGACCAGCCCCGCCCGTTTCGACCATTCTTGACCGCCTGTGGTATATATGTATACGATCATACCTTAACAGAACAATACCGGCTGCTCCGCTTGCACGTTGCACAGACGAGCCGGGGGTTGATGGGTTCGTGGACGAGCGCCGATTCCGGATCACAGCGAGGATCGACTGATGGCCAAGAAGCGTCTCCCTGTTACGCGCGCCTCCCTTCCCGTGACTGGACTCCTCGACGCCCGCACGCTTGCATTGACGGGGCTGGTCCTCCCGGCGACGCTCGGCGCCCCAGCGGCCGCGCTCGCCCAGACCGCGGATGCCGCCGCGAAGACCTCCGGCGCGCTCGAGGAGATCGTCGTCACGGCCACGCGCCGCCAGGTGCCGATACTCGAGGTACCGCAGGGGATCACTGCACTCAGCGAATCGACGCTGACCGATAGCGGCTTTGACGACCTGTCGTCGTTCGCGGGCATGGTGCCCAGCCTGAACTTCACCGAGCGCGGGCCGGGCAGGACAGCGGTCACGATCCGCGGCGTCTCGGCCGACCCGGGTACGCAGAGCGTGTCGACGGTGGGCATCTACGTCGACGAGGTCGCGATCACGACGGACGACCAGAATTCCCAGGCCGACGTCAGGACGTTCGACCTGAACCGCGTCGAGGTGCTGCGCGGACCCCAGGGCACGCTGTACGGCGAAGGCGCGATGGGCGGCGTCGTGCGTTACATCACGAACAAGCCCGATCCGTCCCGCTTCTCCGGCACGGTCGATCTTTCGGGTGGATCGATCTCCGGCGGCGACAACGAATATACGGCTTTCCAGCACATTGGGATCCTAAGCTTAGAATTCCACGTGGACAAGTTGTCGCG
>JADMIO011606024.1_pt1 | contig 28240 bp, 26 predicted proteins | sample 8958161 | NCBI WGS metagenome assembly JADMIO01 (sample SAMN16585339, study PRJNA669376) | soil metagenome | isolation source: Crop rotation soil | place: USA: Cullars Rotation, Alabama | collected 2011 | reverse complement strand
GGCCCGCCGGCAGAACGCAGCCCATCAGCAGCTGCTGCACCTGATCCGGCGCGACGCCGGCGCGCTCCACGGCCGCCCTGACGGCGGCGGACCCCAGATCGGTGGCCCTGGCGCCGGCGAGGACGCCCTGGAAGCCGCCCATGGGCGTACGGGCGTAAGAAGCGATGACGATGGGATCGGCGGCGGGCATGGCGTGGGCTCCTGGTCGGGCCCGCCCTTTACACGTCCGTCACCCGCGGCGGAATGCTGAAGGGCGAGCGAGTTGCGATGAAATACTTAATCGCTCCGCGGGCGGCTTCCAAGGCGCGAGAGGCGGTCTTCAAATGCAACGCTTGCCTTGGCCGGCAAGGCGACGCACCTTCAGCGCATGGGCAGGACGGCCGACTATTCCAAGGAAGTCTGCTCCGTCGCCGGAGCGCTTTCGGTCATCGGCGACCCGTGGACGCTGCTGATCTTGCGCGACGCGTTCAATGGCGTGCGCCGCTTCGACGACTGGCAGGCGCGCCTGGGCGTCGCGCGTAACGTGCTGGCCGCGCGGCTGAAGGCCCTGGTCGGCCACGGGGTCATGGAGACGCGCCTCTATTCGGAGCGTCCGCCACGGCGGGAGTACGTCCTCACGCCGAAGGGGCGCGACCTGTTGCCCGTCCTCCTGACGCTGAAGGCCTGGGGCGACCAGCACGTCTACGGTTCGGTGGGCACTCCGGTGAGCTTCACCCACAGCTGCGGCGCTGAACTGGCGCCCGAACTGGTGTGCCACGCGTGCGGCGAGACCGTGAAGGGGTCAGACCTGAGACCCAGCCGGGTGGAGCGGCCCACGGTCGGCGAGCAGCTCGCGGCCGTCGGTCCGGACTAGACCGCCGCCCCGCGCGTGGCGGCGATGAAGCCTCCGCCCAGGACCCGCGTCGGCGCTGCAGGATCATAGAGCACGCAGGCCTGCCCCGGGGACACGCCCTCCTGGGGCGCATCGAACACGACTTCGCCGGCAGCGAGCCGCGCCGCGACGGGTTCACGGGTCGAGCGCACCCGCGCCAGAACCGCCGCGCCGGCGGGCACGTCGGCAAGCCAGTTCTCTTCCTTCAGCCTCAGGGCGTCGGTGAGCAGGGCCTCGCGCGGGCCGACCACCACCTGGCGCCGATCGGCGTCGATACGCACGACGAACAGCGGATCGCCCACGGCGACGTTCAGTCCCCGGCGCTGGCCCACCGTGTAGCGCGTGACCCCCTCGTGCCGGCCGAGCACCCGGCCATCCAGGTGCACGATCTCGCCAGGGAGCGCGCCTTGCGGACGCAGTCGGTCGATCACCGTCGTGTAGCGGCCCTCCGGCACGAAGCAGATGTCCTGGCTGTCCGGCTTGTCCGCGATCGAGAGGCCGAGTTCGGCGGCCACCCGGCGAACGTGCGGCTTCTCCAACCCCCCCAGCGGGAAGCGCAGGTAGTCGAGTTGCGCGCGCGTGGTGGCGAAGAGGAAGTAGCTCTGGTCGCGCGCCGGATCGACGGCGCGATGCAGTTGCGGCCCGCCCTCCCCCATCAGCCGTTGCACATAGTGGCCGGTCGCCAAGGCTTCGGCCCCCAGGTCCCGCGCCACGTCCACAAGGTCGCGGAACTTGACCGTCTGGTTGCAGCGCACGCACGGGATCGGCGTTTCGCCGCGCAGATAGGCGTCCGCGAAGTCCTCGATCACCTCCTGGCGGAAGCGGCTCTCGTAGTCGAGGACGTAGTGCGCGATGCCCAGCGCCTCCGCCGCCTGCCGGGCGTCCAGGATGTCCTGGCCCGCGCAGCAGGCGCCCTTCTTCTGGATCGCCGCGCCGTGGTCGTAGAGCTGCAGCGTCACGCCCACCACGTCATAGCCCGCGCGCTTCAGCAGCGCCGCGGTCACCGTGGAGTCCACCCCGCCGGACATGGCCGCCAGCACGCGAGCGCCGGCGGGCAGCGCCGTCGCCTCGCGGGCGGCGTGCTCGGCAAAGCCGGCGTCGGGAAGGTCCAGGGCCATCGCGCGGCTATGTAGCGCCTGCGCCGCCGGATTGCGAGTTAAGGGACGGGTAAGGAGTATGTTGGCGGTGCCGCGAAGACGCCACAAAGTCATCACGAAGCGCGCATCGCCGCGCCCAAGTTGAAGGCGCATAGTGAAGCTGTTGGCGGGGGCCAACAATAAGGGAGTCCGAGGCCGTGGGAAGCCGAGGCGCCCGTGCACATCGAGAGAGCGCCAGGAATGCGCGTCTACAGAACCTATCTTATAGACTCCGCCGAGCGGGTGGCTCGCGTCTTCGAGGCCGACGCGCCCGACGACGCCACGGCGATCCGCCGGGCGTGGGCGTTCAGCCCCGACTGGCCGGCTGTGGAGATCTGGCGCGGCGGCAGCCTGCTCGCCCGCCTCGGCGCGGAGTTCCTCCTGCCCGCGGCCTGAGCGTCAGGGCGTCAGGATTTCCAGCAGCGACGCGCCCTTGAGCGCCCCGAACACCTGTGCGGCGGCCTGAACGGAGACCTGCGCCTGCTGCAGGCGCGAGACCGCTTCGGCCATGTTCACGTCGGTGATGTCGCCCACCATGTTGGTCAGCAGGGTCTGACGGCTTGAAAGGTCCTTCTGCGCCGTCTCGGTCTCCTTCTGAAGAAGCCCGTTCTGACCGGCGACCTTGATGAGGTTGTCGTGCACCGTGTCGAAGTTGGCGAGCACGCCGGTCAGGTACTGGCGCTGCGCCGTGGTCAGTGTGCCGTTGAACGGCCCGTTGGCGCCTTGATCGAACGCCTCCACGCCCTGGAAGGCCTGGTAGAGGGGCGTGCCGATCTGGTCGGCCAGGAAGCCGGTCTGGATCGAGGTCGACTCGTCCAGCCGGTTCGACACCTTGAGCTGGTCGTTCTGGAAGAGGCTGGCGATCGACGGCGCCGCCGTCAGGTCGCCCAGCGACGTGGCGGTCGTGGCCTTGGTGTTCACCTGTCCGCCCGAGAACAGGTACTCGCCCTGGAACTTGCTGTTCAGCCCCTGGACCGTGTTCGAGAAGGCGTTCTGCAGTTCCTGCATCAAGGTGTCGCCGCGGCCCGTGGCGAGCGCGTTGGCGATGGCGTCCCGGGCCGCCTGAGCGGAGTCGGCCACTTGGTTGAGGGCCGTGTCCTGCATCGTCAGCTTGGCGGACAGCAGGTCCGTCTGGCTGACGAAGCCGCCGACGCGGGTCTGCAGGGCGCGCATCGCCGTCAGGGTCTCGGCGTTGCGGGAATAGCTCTTGAGGTCGTCGCCCTTCTTCTCGCTCGAGACCTGCTGGCCCGCTTCGATCTGGCGCTTCTGGGCGAGCATCAGGTTCGACAGGACGAGGGCGTAGTTGCCGGAGGTGGAAACGCGGTCCATCGCTTACCTCAGATCATGTTGACCAGGACGTCGTACATGTCCTTGGCCGCCTGGATCACCCGCGCCGAGGCGTTGAACGCCTGCTGGTAGGTGGTCATGTTCACGAGTTCCTCGTCGAGATTGACGCCCTCGACGGACTGGCGCCGCGCATCGGCTTCGGACTGAACGGAGAGTGCGTTGGTGCGGGCGCTGTCCGCAGACGCGGCCTTACGCCCGATCGAGCCGCCGAACTCGGAAGCGTAGCGCGACACCGTCATGCTGAGGGTCCCGAAGTCGCCGGAGGCGGCGAAGCGGGTGGCGTTGTCGCCGGCCTGGGCGAGCGCGAGCGCGCCGCGGCCGTCGCCGAGGGCGAGCGCCGGCGTGCCGGCGGGAACCGAGAGGTCCAGCTTGGCGAAGGCCAGGCGCGAGGGGTTCTGCTGGATGCTGGGGTCGATGGAGAAGCGCGCCCCGCGCCCCGAGCGCTGCTGCGCGCCGATGCCGAAGAGCTCCGTCATCGACGGCCCGGCCGCGCCGCGCTGGGTGGCGTCGCTGAGCACAGACAGAGTGACGTCCGCGCTGGGGCTCGAGGCGAAGGTCATGCGCCCCTGCGCATCGAGGCTGAACTGGCCGTAGAGGCCGACTCCGGTGCTGTTGCTGTTCAGCGCGTTCAGCAGGTCCTGCATGGTCGGCGCGGCCGGCACGGTGATGGTCAGGTCACGCACCCGCGCTCCGGCCGCATCGGTCAGGCGCAGCTGGATCTGCTGCCCGGCCGTGAAGCCGTGCGGGTCGGCGGTGGTCAGGCCGGTCTCGTAGCTGTAGCCGGTGGAGCGGATCAGGTCGTTGAGGCCGAAGAACTGCGAGAACTCCATCCCCGCCTTCTGCGACGGCGTCGTGGCGTCGTCGGCGATGGCGACGCCGTTGCCGCCTGCCGCCGAGATGGACAGCGCGCCGTTGGCGAAGGTCGCCGAGCCGTTCGCCCCCAGCTGGGCGTTCACCGTCGCCAGGAAGCTCGCCGGCGTGAAGCCGGCCGCCGCGCCGCCATCGAAGCTCATCGTGCCGGCGCCGAAGTCGATCGCCAGAGTGTGCTGCACGACGCCCGAGCCGTTGACGATGGCGATCGTGGTCTTGCCCGTGAAGCCGCCGACCGCCGTGGGCAGGTCCAGGCCGAGGTTCTTGCCGGTCAGCGTCGCGGGCGCGGGCGCAGACGAGGCGCCGTTGTGCGCACGGTTGATCTCCTCGACCGCGGCGGAGGCGAATTCGCTCAACTGGTCGGAGAGACCGGGCAGCTGGCGGTCGCGCAGGTCCATGAGGCCGCGCAGCTCGCCGGAGGTGATCTGCGCCGTCAGGGAAGGTCCGCTGGCGCCGTTCGCCGTGACCTGGATGAAGCCCACGGCGGTGTCGGAGCGGACGTAGGTCAGGCTCGCCGCCCCGTCCCCCGCGAGTTCCGTGCCGTCGACGGTGCGCAGGACCACCCCGCCGCCGGGCCGGCCCTGCACCTGCACGTTCATCAGTCCCGACAGCTGGTTGATCAGGTTGTTCTGGATGTTCTCAGAGCCCGTCGAGTCCGCTCCGACCGACTTGGCGCGGATGATGTCGGCGTTCAGGCCGTCGATCTGCTCGAGCAGGGTGTTGATGTGGTCGACGTCCGCGCTGATGCGGGTGTCCGCCTGCTTCTGCAGCTCGGCCAGGGACGAGGTGATCCGGGTGGTCTCGTTGAGGAACGACTGCACCTGCGTCACCACCTGGGAGCGCAGCAGCTGGGAAGCGGGATCGTCGGCTGCGGCCGAGAAGGCCGTGAACACGTCGTCCAGGCTGCTGAAGTAGGAGTTCGTCCCGCTGGGGTCGCCGAACAGGCTCTGGGCGTTGTCCAGCATCTCGGCAACCACGCTGGCCTGGCCGGCGGACGCGGAGGCGTTCAGGCTCGCCTTCTGCAGGTAGGTGTCGACCACCCGGCGCACGCTGGCGACGTCCACGCCCACGCCCATGCCCGCCGACGCCAGGGATACCTGGTCGACGATCTTGCGCACGTAGCCGGGGGTGTTGGCGTTGGCGATGTTGTCCGAGACGGTGCGCAAGCCCGTCTGCGCGGTGAGCAGTCCGCTGGTCGCCGTCGAGAGGATGGTGTTCAGCGACATGGATTAACCCTCAGCCCGGCAAGAGCGCGCCAGCAGGCCCGGCCGAAACTGCCGGGCGCGCGCGAGGAACGCCCGGCGCATCAGCGGTAAGTGGTTGTTTTCGTTCGGCGGCATGATTCGGCGTGATCGCGTGTCGGTGATGTTCGCCTAGCCGGGGCGCAAGAGCCGGGCCATGCCTCCGCCGGCCCAAGAGCGGGGAGTCTCGGCCGGCGGGCACGCGGCAGGGACCGACCACCTCGCCCATGTCAGCCCGGCAATTTCCGCCGCCGCCGAACCGGCGCCGTGCTTGAGATTGGAAGAATTTCCTTAATGGATTTCGGAGGTTAGACGCGCGGCTGGGGGTTGGCGCAACCGTTGCTTCAGGTCTGCCGGAAAAGCCGGCGCAGCATGCGCTCTCACCTGAACAGCGGCCTCGGCCGCTCGAGAGTCCATTGAGCGCCACCCTGGCCAACGTCTTCGCCGCGACCTTCGCCGCACCGGGCAATCTCCCGGGCGTCGCCCTCGGCGCGAGCGGCCAGCCCAACGGAGTCGCGGGCTTCGAAGCCGTTCTCGCAGCGTTGTTCGGCGCCCCTCTGACGGAGCCCGGGATGGCCGCGACCCCGAAGCGGTCGGCGCAGGCGTCCGCGCCGGACGGACCCAGCGCCAGCGATCCCGCCGCTGCGCTCGCCGCACTCGCCATCGCCCCGACCGCGCCGGTCGTCGTTCCGCCCAACACCGACGTTGCGGCCGACGGTCCCCCGGCCTTCCAGCCGGCGGCCCAGAATCCGCAAGCCGCCCTCGAGGCCCGCCCGAACATCGCGGCCGCCCCGGCGGCGGAGCAGGCCATGAAGGCCGGGGCGTCCATACAGGGCGGGCCGTCCCTACCCGCCGGGGCGTCCCTACCCGCCGGCGCGTCGAAGCCGCGGCTCGACCACCCCCCCGGCCCGCTGGCCGACGCCGGCCCCCCCGACACCACCGTGTCGCTGCCGCCCACCGCCAGCGACACGGCCCTGGCGCGAACGGGCGGCGGCGTGGCGCCTTCCAAGGACGAAGCGCCGGGTCCTACCGGCGCTCCCCCCAAGCTTGCAACCGCCACCCTGCCGCAGGCCGCGCCAAGGGCCCAGGCGCTCGTGGCGCCGCCCGTCTCGCCCGCGCCCCCTCCGGCCGGCCCGCCCGACGCCCCTGGCGTCCCGGCCGCAGCGACAGCTCAGCCGGCCGCGCCCGCGACAGGCGATGTCGCGGTGCGCATTGTCGCCACCACCCTGCCCTCCCCCGCGCCGGTCCCCGCCCCGACGGAGTCCCAGGCCGCCGCGCAGCCGCCGCCTCCGCAGCCTCCGACGAAGGGCCGCGTGGCGGCGTCGGTGAGCCGCAGCGACACCCGGAGCGCGCAGCCCAGCGCCCCCGCCGACCCGGGACCCCCCCGCACCAACGCCGCCGCGGCGAACCGCGTCGAGGACGTCGCCGCCGAGGCTGAGCCCGACCCCGGCGCGTCCGGGAAGGCGGCGGACACACCGCGCGAGGCCCCCGGGGATCCGTCGCCGGCGACGCCTCCCCCCGTAGGGAACACGCCTACCGCCAACGCGGCGGGGATCGCCGGCGTCATCGGCAGCGGGCTGAAGGCCACGAGCGACACCGTGGCCAAGCTCGTGGCCGAGGTCGCCAGCCGTGTGTCCCTTCCCAAGACCACCCAGTTCGACATCGCACTGACGCCGGAAGGGTTGGGCAAGGTGGACGTGCGGCTGCAGATCGGCCCCGACGGAGCGCTGACCGCAGCGCTCGCCTTCGACACCCCGCACGCGGCCGCCGAGCTGCGATCGCGCGCCAATGAGCTTCAGCAGGCTCTCCACCAGGCCGGCTTCGACCTCGCCGACGGGGCCCTCAGCTTCGACGTCGCCGGCGGCGGGGGCCACGGGCAAGGGCGTCCGGAGATGCTGGAGGCCTGGCAGGAACGCACGCTGAAGGCCTTCGCCAGCCTCGAGGACGCCGTCGGCGTGTCGCTTTCACCCCTCTCATCGCGTCTTGCCGCCGCCGGCGGCGTGGACATCCGGATCTGATCCCATGGTCGATTTATCCACCGTCCCTTCAGCCTCGAGCGGGACCCAGTCCATCGGCGACAAGGTGGCCGCGTCCGCCAACCGCCTGGCGGACGCGCAGGAGACCTTCCTGAAGCTGCTGACCACGCAGCTGAAGAACCAGGATCCGCTGTCGCCGCTGGATTCCAACCAGTTCACCCAGCAGATCGTGCAGATGACCGGCGTCGAGCAGCAGCTCTACTCGAACCAGCTGCTCGAACAGCTGGTGAACCAGGGGGGCGTCGGACTTTCCGGCTCCGTCGGCCTGATCGGCAAGACGGTGGCGATGCACGGCGACACCAACACCCTGGTCGGCGGCAAGGCCAACTGGGCCTACGACCTCAGCTCGCAGGCGTCCGAGACCAATCTCGAGATCGTCGATTCCACCGGCCGCGCGGTCTGGACCGGCAAGGCGGACTCCAACTCCGCCGGCCGCCACACCTTCGCGTGGGACGGCAAGGACTCGTCGGGAAACCAGCTGCCGGACGGCGGCCAGTACCGCTTGATCGTGGACGCCAAGGCCGGTGACTCCGCGGTCGCCTCAACCACCTACGTGACCGGCGTCGCCACGGCGATCGAAACGATCGACGGCCAGACCCTCGTCACCATCGGCCGCACCCGGTTGCCGATCTCGGCGCTGGTCGGCGTCACCACCAGCTAGTCCCCGCCCGGTCCGCCGGACGGTCACGCGTCAAGAAGGGAAGCCAAAGATGAGCATCAACAGTGCAATGCTCGCGGGGGTGTCGGGCCTCGTGTCCAATTCGTCGGCCCTGGCCGCGATCTCGGACAACATCGCGAACGTCAACACGGTCGGCTACAAGCGCAGCCAGGCCGACTTCATGACCCTGGTGAACAACCAGAGCCGCCAGGCCACCTACTCGGCGGGCGGCGTCACCGCCCAGACCCGGCAGTTCGTCTCGCAGCAGGGCCTGCCGCAGCGGACCAGTTCCCCGACGGACCTGGCGATCAGCGGCCAGGGCTTCTTCGTGGTCACCGAGAAGCCCGAGGATCTCGACGCCACGGACGCGCGCTCCTTCACGCGCGCGGGCTCGTTCCAGAAGGACGAGCTCGGCTATCTGCGCAACGACGCCGGACTGTACCTGCAGGGCTGGCCGGTCCAGGACGACGGCACCTTCAACCCCGATCCGTCGGATCTCTCGCGTCTGCAGTCGATCAACGTGGCCAGCGTCGGCGGCACCGCCGAGCCGACAACCCGCGTGGGCGTCAGCGCCAACCTCAAGTCCAGCCAGGCGGTTTCGGCCACCATCGGGACGTACGATCCCGCCACCAACTCCATGGCCATGTACGACCCGTCCACGGCGGGCGGATTCAAGCCCGACTTCTCGATGCAGGTGCCGATCTCCGACTCCAAGGGCGGCAAGCGCACCATCGAGATCGACTTCCTCAAGAGCGCCACCCCGAACCAGTGGTACGCCGAGATCCGCGCCGTGCCGGCCAGCGACCTCGTCGACGGCCTTGGCCTCGCCAACGGGCAGATCGCCACCGGCATCGTCGCGTTCACGCCGGACGGCCGCTTCGACCCGGCCCACACCACCCTGTTCGCCGACGCGAACGACCCGACCATCAACTTCGGCGCGTCCGCTGCGGCGGCGCCGGGCGCCGGGGAGGTCAACTGGGCCTCCGCGCTCGGCATCTCCGGCCAGACGGTGCACCTCGACATCGCGGCGGCCGCCGGCGGGCTCACCCAGTTCGATAGCCAATCGGTCGTCGAGGCGGTGACCACCAACGGCACCACCTTCGGCAACCTCACCAACATCTCCATCGACGAGAACGGCTTCGTCACGGCGGTGTTCGACAACGGCATTACCCGCCAGATCGCGCAGGTGGCGATCGCCACCTTCCCGAACGCGGACGGCCTGAAGGCCATCAACGGCAACGCCTACCGTGTCACCCAGGAGAGCGGCACCTACAGCCTGAAGCCTCCCGGCCAGGGCGGAGCGGGCTTCGTCTCGCCCTCGACGCTGGAGGCCTCCACCGTCGATCTCAGTTCCGAGTTCACGGGGCTCATCACCACGCAACGAGCCTATTCAGCATCGTCGAAGATTATCACCACGGCTGATCAGATGATGCAGGAACTGTTGGACATTAAGCGCTGATAAGGGATGTTAATACCTAGTAAGACTTACGTTCGAAATTGGGACACTGAGGAATCCCCAATGGACACCTTGGTTATCCAATTTTTTACTATGCCGTTTAAGCCGTCATTATCGCCCGGGGGCCTAGGGTTCAGGCCAACCGTGGTGGTGAGAAGGGCGTAAGCCATGTTGCAGCAGCAGCGGACGAACAGCAGGGGCGAGAAGTACGTCATCGGACCCACCGGTGCGCCTTTGACCCTGGCTGATCTCCCGCCGGCCAACACCCAGCGCTGGGTCATCCGCCGCAAGGCGGAGGTGGTGGCCGCCGTGCGCGGCGGCCTGCTGACCCTGGACGAGGCGTGCGAGCGATACTCGCTGACCAACGAGGAGTTCCTCGGCTGGCAGCAATCCATCGATCGTCACGGATTGGCCGGACTTCGCACCACGCGCCTGCAACAGTACCGCTAGGGACCGTCACCCCGATCCATGGCGGCGTCAGCGGCCGCGCTCCTCCCGGAGCGCGGCCGCTTCGCATTTGCCCCTACGGGCCACGCGCGGCGCAGTCGCGGATCAGCCGGCGGAGCAAGGTCTGCGAACCGGCGCCGGGCACCACGTACGAGTCCCTGCCGCCGCCCAGGCGGATCGTCTTTCCGGCCAGGAGGCTGCGCAGGGTGACGCCGCCGGCAGCCACGGGCGTATCGAAGTTCAGTCCATCGCCCGCCGCCACCACCACGCCGGTCAACCGCTCCGAACCTAGCGCGCTGGCGACGCGGACGGTGACCCGATCGCCCTCCTCCGCCTCGACGAGAATCGGACCGCCCAGCGACAGGCCGCCGCGACCGTCACAGTCCACGCGCAGGGCGCGGTCGTCCGAGCCGGGGATGCCCCATTGAACCGTGAGGGGACCGTTCTCGGCGTGCCACCGGTACCCTGGCGCGGCCGAGGCCGGACCGCTCAGACAGAGCGCAAGGGCCGCCACCGCCATCGATTCCGCTGTTCGCCGCATCTCCACCTTTCCATGCGCCGATCGTGGCCGAACTGCGGCAATCCGCACCAGGCTTAGCCACGGACTTAAACCCCCCGTTTACCTTGCACTGGGTAAATCCTGCCTAGCGCGGGGCGCCTAGAAGGCCGGCGGCGCGAGTGGCTCTAGGGTGGCGCTCCTACCGTGAATGCATTCCTGAACGCCCTTCAGAGGTTCGGCATCGGCCGGCTGGGGGTCATGATCGGTGTCGGCGGCGGGGCGGCGGCCCTGATTGCCGCCATCTTCCTGAACCTCGGCGGGCAGCCGAAGGCGCTGCTCTATTCTAACCTGGATCTGCGCGAAGCCGGCTCCATCACCCAGGCGCTCGACGCCGCTGGGGTGAAGTACGAGGTCAAGGGGGACGGCTCCACCATCCTGGTCGACCGCGACAAGGTGGGGTCCACGCGGCTGATGCTGGCCGGCAAGGGGCTGCCGACCGCGAGCTCCATCGGCTACGAGATCTTCGATTCGCAGAGCGCGCTCGGCCAGACCGACTTCGTCCAGCAACTGAACATGAAGCGGGCGATGGAGGGCGAACTGGCCCGCGACATCCGCTCGATGCAGGGCGTCAGCTTCGCCCGCGTGCACCTGGTGCTGCCCCGTCGCCAGCCGTTCGAGGACGAGGCCGAGCAGCCGACCGCCTCGGTGACGATCGGGCTGGGTTCGCGCGAACCGGGCGCCGAGCAGATCCGGGCGGTGCAGAACCTGATCGCCGGCGCGGTGCCGAACCTGAAGCCCGAAAAGGTCACGGTGATCGACCAGAACATGCGCACGCTTTCGGCCAGCGGCGACAGCGACTCGGCCAGCCTGCAGGCGCAGACGGCCAAGTCCGCCGTCGAGGAACGGGTCCGCAAGACGGTGAAGGATCTGGTCGAGGGGGTCGTCGGCCCCGGCCGCGCGCGCGTCCAGGTGACCGCCGACGTCGACATGAACCAGGTGACCACGCAGGAGGAGAAGTTCGACCCTGACGGCCAGGTGGTCCGCTCCGAGACCAGCGGCGAAGAGACGTCGCGGGACAACCAGAGCAGCACGTCCACCGGTGTCTCGGCCACCGCGAACATCCCGAATGCGGCGGCGCCCGCCGGCGGCGAGGCCAACGGGTCGCAGAGCGGCCGCAACGAGACGACCACCAACTACGAGATCTCCAAGACCATCCGTACGGAAGTGCAAGCGCCCGGCACGATCAAGCGCCTGTCGGTGGCCGTGGCGGTGGACGGCGTCAGCGCCCCGGGGAAGGGCGGCAAGCCCGGGCCCTACACGCCGCGGACCGCCGAGGAGATGAAGCGCATCGACGAGCTGGTGCGCGCGGCCATCGGCTTCTCCGCCGACCGCGGCGACACCGTCAGCGTCGTGAACGTCAAGTTCCCGCACGTCGAGGACCAGGACGGCGTCACCGCCGCCAACCCGCTGATGGGCTTCGACAAGAACGACATCATGCGCGCCGCCGAAGTGGGCGTGCTGGCGATCGTGGCCCTGCTGATCCTGTTCTTCGTGGTCCGGCCGCTGGTGCGCGGGGCCGCGAACGGCGGTGGCGGCTTGCCCGCGTTGGCGACGGCGGGCGGCGCGACGCAGGTCATGCGGATGGTGACGACGCCCCAGGGGCAGACGGTGCAGGTGGCGGTGGACCCGTCCACCGGCCAGCCGCTGGCGCTGCCGAGCCCCGAACCCGATGCGCGGATCGACATCGCCAAGATCGAGGGCCAGGTGAAGGCCTCCTCGGTGAAGGCGGTCTCCGAGTTCGTGGACAAACACCCCGAGGAGTCGGTCTCGATCCTCCGCAGCTGGCTGCATGAGACCGCATGAGCCTGCGACCCAAGACCAAATCGATCGTCGATTCCTCCCGCCTGACCGGGCCGGAGAAGGCCGCCGTGATCCTGCTGGCCCTGGGGGAGGATCACGCGACCATCTGGCGCGCGCTGGACGAGGAGGAGATCAAGGAGGTCTCCCAGGCCATGGCAGGCCTGGGCACGGTCACGTCCGCCGTCGTCGAAGAGCTGCTGATCGAGTTCGTCTCCGGCATGTCGGGCGGCGGCGCGATCATGGGTTCGTTCGAGCAGACGCAGAAGCTGCTCGCGGCGTTCATGCCCCCCGAGAAGGTCGACAACCTGATGGAGGAGATCCGCGGTCCCGCGGGTCGGACCATGTGGGACAAGCTCGGCAACGTGAACGAGGCCGTGCTCGCCAACTACCTGAAGAACGAATACCCGCAGACCGTCGCCGTGGTGCTCTCCAAGATCAAGTCCGAGCACGCGGCCCGGGTGCTCTCCGCCCTCCCCGAGGATTTCGCCCTCGAGTGCGTCACGCGCATGCTGCGCATGGAGCCGGTGCAGCGCGAGATCCTGGACAAGATCGAGCAGACGCTTCGCACCGAGTTCATGTCGAACCTCGCGCGCACCTCCAAGCGCGACAGCCACGAGATGATGGCGGAGATCTTCAACTCCTTCGACCGCCAGACCGAGGCCAGGTTCATCGCCGCCCTGGAAGAGCGCAACCGCGAGAGCGCCGAGCGCATCCGCGCGCTGATGTTCGTCTTCGAGGATCTCTCGAAGCTCGACCCCGGCGGCGTGCAGACGCTGCTTCGGGCGGTGGAGAAGGACCAGCTGGGCCTGGCGCTGAAGGGCGCGTCGGATTCCCTGCGCGAGATGTTCTTCTCGAACATGTCCGAACGGGCCTCGAAGATCATGCGCGAGGACATGGACTCCATGGGACCCGTCCGCCTGCGCGACGTCGACCAGGCGCAGATGGCCATGGTCCAGGTCGCCAAGGACCTGGCCGCCAAGGGCGAGATCATGCTGGCCGGCGCCGGCGGCGACGATGAGCTGATCTACTGATGGCCGAGCCGCGGAAGTTCACCTTCGACACCGAGTTCGACGGCGGCGCCGTGGTCAGCGCCCCGAACGCCTACAAGCGCCTCTACGCCGCCGAGGACGTGGAGCGTTTGCGGGCGCAGGCCTACGCCGAGGGCGAGGCCGCCGCCCTGCAGCGCGCCGAGGCCCAGACGGCGCAGGCGCTGGCGCAGCTCGCCGAGGCGGCGCGGTTCGCCCTGCCGACGCTGGTGCAGGCCGCCCACGAGCATCGCGTCGGCTCGGCCGAACTGGCGCTCGCGGCGGCGCGCAAGATCGCCGACGCCGCCTGCGACCGCTTCCCCGAGGCGCCCGTGCAGGCCGCCCTCGCCGCGCTGGCGCGCGAGGTCGAGGCGCAGCCGCGACTGGTCCTGCAGTGCGCGCCCGACATGGCAGAGCGCCTGCAGGCGGCGCTGGAAGAGACCGCCCAGGCGATCGGCTTCGTCGGTCAGATCGTCGCCCGCGCCGATCCCGCCCTGCCCCGCGCCGCCTTCCTCCTGGACTGGGGCGATGGCCGCGCGGCGTTCGACCCGGAAGCCGCCGCCGCCCGCGTCGCCGCAGCGCTGGAGGCCGCGCTGGCGGCCGAAGGCCTGCACGGCGAAGCCCTGAACACCGCCCGCATCGAGAACGACCATGGCTGAAGACACCGACCTCAAGCTCGACGAGTTCGGGCCGGACGACAATGCGGCGATGACGACGCCGGAGATGGAGGAGAAGACCGCGGGCGACCTCGCCCCGGTGTTCGACGTGCCGGTGAACATCTCGGCCGTACTGGGCCGCGCGAACCTCTCGGTCGCCGCGCTCCTGCAACTGGGCCAGGGCAGCGTGCTGGAGCTCGACCGCAAGGTCGGCGAGGCCATCGACATCTACGTGAACAACCGTCTTGTCGCCCGCGGCGAGGTGGTGGTGGTCGACGACCGGTTGGGCGTGACCATGACGGAAATCATCAAGGACGGCGACACGGCCGCCTGACGCGGCGGCCTTGAAGGAGAATAACGATGCGGCTTCTGGTCGTCGGACAACTCAGCGGACAGCTGGCGAGCGCCGTGAAGATGGCGATGAACGCCGGCGCCAAGGTCGCGCACGTCGAGACGTGCGAGGCCGCCACCCACGCCCTGCGGGCCGGCCAGGGCGCCGACCTGCTGATGGTCGACTACGAGCTCGACATCGCCGCGCTCATCGCGGCCAACGAGGCCGAGCGCATCCGCGTGCCGGTGGTGGCCTGCGGCGTCGGCGCGGACCCCAAGCGCGCGGGCGACGCCATCCGGGCAGGGGCGAAGGAGTTCATTCCGCTTCCTCCCGAGGCCGACCTGATCGCGGCGGTGCTGGCCGCCGTGGCCGACGACGAGCGGCCGATGGTGGCGCGAGACCCGGCGATGCAGTCGGTCATCGCCCTGGCCGACCAGGTCGCCGCCTCCGACGCTTCGATCCTGATCACGGGCGAAAGCGGCGTCGGCAAGGAGGTGATGGCGCGCTACGTCCACGCCAAGTCGCGCCGGTCCGGCCGCCCGTTCATCTCGGTGAACTGCGCCGCCATCCCCGAGAACCTGCTCGAGAGCGAGCTCTTCGGGCACGAGAAGGGCGCCTTCACCGGCGCGCTGGCCCGCCGCATCGGCAAGTTCGAGGAAGCCAGCGGCGGCACCCTGCTGCTGGACGAAATCTCCGAGATGGACGGCCGCCTGCAGGCCAAGCTCCTACGCGCCCTGCAGGAGCGTGAGATCGACCGGGTCGGCGGCTCCAAGCCGGTGAAGGTCGATATCCGCGTCATCGCCACATCGAACCGGGACCTGACCCAGGCGGTGCGTGACGGGACCTTCCGGGAGGACCTGCTCTACCGACTGAACGTGGTGAACCTTCGCCTGCCCCCCCTTCGCGAGCGCCCGGGCGACATCGTCGTGCTGGCCGAGCACTTCGCCAAGAAGTACGCGGTGGCCAACGGGGCGCCGGATCGTCCCATCGCCGAGGCCGCCCGCCGCCGCCTGGCGGCCCACCGTTGGCCCGGCAACGTGCGCGAGCTGGAAAACGCCATGCATCGGGCCGTGCTGCTGTCCACCGGGGCCGAGATCGAAGAGTTCGCGATACGCCTGCCGGACGGGGCGCCCATGACGGCCTCTCCGGGCGCCGAGACCGCCCGGGCCGCCTCGATGGCCGCCGAAGCGGTCAGCCGGGCATTCGTCGGCCAGACGGTCGCGGCCGTCGAGCAGCAGCTGATCCTGGACACCCTGAGCCACTGCCTCGGCAACCGCACGCACGCGGCCAACATCCTCGGCATCTCGATCCGCACGCTGCGCAACAAGCTGAAGGAATACTCCGACGCCGGCGTCTCGGTGCCGCCGCCGCAACAGGGAGCCGCCAGTGCCGCTTAATCCGTCCCGCCGCGCCACCCTGACCGGCGCGGCCGCCGCGCTCGCGGCGTCTCCTGCCCTCGCCGCGGACGACCGCCTCGCCGCGCTGGAGCGCAGGGTCGGCGGACGCCTGGGCGTCGCGGCCCTCGACGTCGCCAGCGGGCGGCGCCTCGCCTGGCGCGCCGGCGAGCGCTTCCGCATGTGCAGCACCTTCAAGCTGATGGCCGCCGCCGCCGTGCTGGCCCGCATCGACCGCGGCCGCGAGCGCGGCGAGCGGATGATCCGCTTCGGCAGGGCCGATCTGCTGAGCCACGCGCCGGTCGCCCGCGCCCACGTCGGCGAAGGCGCCCTGCCTCTTCTCACGCTCTGCCAGGCGGCTGTGGAGGTGAGCGACAACACCGCCGCCAACCTGATCCTGGCTGAGCTCGGCGGACCCGGCGCGGTCACCGCCTTCGTCCGCACCCTCGGCGATCCCACGACCCGCCTCGACCGCAACGAGCCCGGCCTGAACACCGGCGCGCCCGACGACCCGCGCGACACAACGAGCCCGGCCGCGATGTTGGGCGACGTGCGCGCGGTGGTCCTGGGCGGGGTCCTCGCCCCCGCTTCGCGCGAGCGCCTGCAATCGTGGATGATCGCCTGCCGGACCGGCCTCACGCGCCTGCGCGCCGGGCTGCCCGCCGGCTGGCGCGCCGGCGACAAGACCGGCACCGGCCCCGGGGGAACGGCCAACGACATCGCCGTGGTCTGGTCGCCCAGGGGCCCGATCGTCATCACCTCGTACCTGACCGGCGCCGCCGCCGTCGGCGACGCGGCGCGCGATGCTGTCCACGCCGACGTGGCGCGCATCGTGATCGAGACTCTCGGCCATGGCTGACGTCGGGCTCGCTGCTCCGCTCTCCAGCCGCCCCAGCGCCCGCGACGTCTGGGGCTGGGTGGCGCGCGGCGAGGTGGCGCTGGCCATCGGCATCGTCGGCATCGTCGTCCTGCTGATCCTGCCGATCCCGGCCTTCTTCCTGGACGCCCTGCTGGCGCTGTCGATCACCAGCGCGGTGCTGATCCTGATGACGGCGCTGCTGATCAAGCGCCCGCTCGAGTTCACCGCCTTCCCGACGGTCCTCCTGATGGCCACGCTGTTCCGGCTGGGGCTGAACCTCGCCTCGACACGCCTGATCCTCGGGCATGGGCACGAGGGGACGGACGGCGCCGGCCACATCATCCAGGCCTTCGGCAACCTGATGATGCAGGGCAACTTCATCATCGGCGTGATCGTCTTCGCGATCCTGGTGATCGTGAACTTCGTCGTCGTCACCAAGGGGTCGAGCCGGATCGCCGAGGTGGCGGCCCGGTTCACCCTCGACTCCATGCCCGGCAAGCAGATGGCCATCGACGCCGACCTGTCGAGCGGCCTGATAGAGCAGGACGAGGCCAAGAAGCGCCGCAAGGAACTGGAGCAGGAATCGACCTTCTTCGGCGCCATGGACGGCGCCAGCAAATTCGTGCGGGGCGACGCCATCGCCGGGCTGATCATCGTGGCGATCAATATCGTCGGCGGCATCCTGATCGGCGTCGTGCAGCACAAGGTGCCGCTGGCCGAGGCCTTCTCCAGCTACACGATCATGACCATCGGCGACGGCCTGGTCAGCCAGATCCCGGCGCTGGTGATCTCCATCGCCGCGGGCCTGCTGGTGTCGAAATCCGGCGTCGAAGGCTCCGCCGACAAGGCCCTGGTGATGCAGCTGGCCATGAACCCGGTGGCGCTGGGCATGGTCTCGGCGGCGTCGGGCGTCATCGCGCTGATCCCAGGCATGCCGGTCATTCCGTTCGCCGTCCTGTCGATGGCCGCCGGCGTGCTCGCCTGGCGACGGTCCCGCGCCCCCGCCGACGCCCCCGTCGAGGCTCCCGTCGCGTCCGCGGAGCCGGAAGAGGAGCCGATCGCGGCCAGCCTCGCCATCGATGAGGTGAAGATCGAACTGGGCTATGGCCTGCTCAACCTGATCAACGACCTGGAGGGCCGGCGGCTCACCGACCAGATCAAGGCCCTGCGCAAGACGCTGGCCGCGGAGTACGGGTTCGTCATCCCGCCGGTCCGCATCCTCGACAACATGCGCCTGCCGACCCAGGGCTACGCCATCCGCATCAAGGAGATGGAGTCAGGCGCCGGCGAGGTCCGGCTGGGCCATCTGATGGCCATGGACCCGCGCGGCGGCCAGGTGGAACTGCCCGGCGAACACGTGCGCGAACCGGCGTTCGGCTTGCCCGCCACCTGGATCCAGGAGGACCTGCGCGAGGAGGCGGCCTTCCGTGGCTACACCACCGTCGATCCGGCCACGGTGCTGACGACCCACCTGACGGAGATCCTGAAGGAGAACATGGCCGACCTGCTCTCCTACGGCGAGGTGCAGAAGCTGCTGAAGGAGCTTCCGGCCGAGCAGAAGAAGCTGGTGGACGACCTGATCCCCTCGGTCGCCACCGCGACGACCGTGCAACGTGTGTTGCAGGCGCTGCTGCGGGAGCGCGTGTCGATCCGCGACCTGCCGCAGATCCTGGAGGGCATCGCCGAATCCGCGCCGCACACCAACTCGATCGTGACCCTGGTGGAGCAAGTCCGCGCCCGCCTCTCGCGCCAGATCTGCTGGGCCAACCGCAGCGAGGACGGGGCGCTGCCGATCATCACGCTGTCGCCGGACTGGGAGGGCGCCTTCTCCGAGGCGCTGATCGGCCAGGGGGACGAACGCACCCTGGCGCTCGCCCCGTCGCGCCTGCAGGACTTCATCCGCGGCATCCGCGAGGCGTTCGACCGCGCCGCCCTCGCGGGCGAAACGGCGGTCCTGCTCACAAGTCCCGTAATCCGCCCCTACGTTCGCTCCCTGATCGAACGATTTCGCGGTCAGACGGTTGTGATGAGCCAGAACGAAATCCACCCCCGCGCACGGCTGAAGACGGTGGGCATGGTGTAACATCGACGTAACAAACTTGGGAACCACGCAGCCGCTGGCCTGTTAACTGCCGCGGAGGGGGCTTCAACAACTGTGGGAGACCCCAATGTCCAAGATGTGGTTCTGCGCCACCGCCGTCGCGGCGCTGTGCGCCGCCAGCTCTGTGAGCGCTGCGGACAAACCCAGCAAGCCGTCGACGTCCGGCAGCAGCTCGACCGAGGCCGCTTCGCCCGCGAATCCAGACCCGATGTCCCGCGGCGCGACGCCGGCCACCCCCGCGACTCCGGCCACCCCGGCTGATCCGGGCACATCCGCCGCGACTCCGGCGACGCCCGCCACCCCCGCCACGCCGCCGAGCGCCAGCACCGGGACGTCGAGCGACACCAGCGCCAACACGACCGCGTCCACCAAGCCGCTCGCCGTCGGCGCGCAGGTGAAGGACAACGCCGGCGCCACCATCGGCCAGATCACCGAGATCAAGGCCGGCGCGGACGGCCAGCAGATGGCCACCATCAAGATGGGCAGCCGCACCTTCCAGGTCGCCATGACCGCCCTGGGCAACACCGGCGGCTCGGCCACGATCAATCTGCCCAAGGCGCAGATCGAAGAGATGGTCAACAAGGCGGGCGGAGCGTCGTCTTCGAGCTCGACGACGGGCGCCACCCACGGCGGGACGGGTTCCTCGCAGGGGTCCTCGTCCACGCCCGCAACGGCCCAACCGCACTAACTTGAATAAGCGTTGCTTCGGCGCCACTGGTGAGTGGCGCCGGGGGCGCCCATTTTGCTTCTCGCGGGCCCACAACGGGTCCGCGAGGAGCCTAATCCGTGTCTAGAGCGCCCTACGGGGCCATCATCGTCGCGCTCGCATTGAGCGCCCTCCCCCTTCGGGCCATCGCCGCAGAGGCCGCCGAACCGGCCAGCGCCTGGGCCGAGCCCGCGTCGGCGACGGCCGGACCGTTCGCCATCGGCGTCACCGTCAAGGACAGCGCCGGGGAGACCGTCGGGCGCATCACGCGTCTGACCACCGCCGAAGACGGGCGAACGCTCGTCATGGTCCGCCTGGGATCCGACAGCTTCGCAGTTCCAGCCTCTCGCCTGCACATGGACGGCGAGGTCGCCGTGGCGAGCGTTCCGAAGGCTCAGCTGAAGTCCGAGGGACGGCGAGCCGGACCGTAGCGCCAGCGCCATTGCGGCGCGCCCCGCGCGCTGATAGCCATGCCTCACGAGAGCGTCAGTCAGCCGCGTGGGGATTGCAGCGCAGATGGGTCCTGGCAAGGGCATCGCAGGGAAGGCCGCGTCCGAAGGCCGCCTGTGGGAGGTTCTGACGTTCGACAGGATGATCACCGGCCCGGTGATCCATCTCGTCTACTGGGCGGGCCTGGGCGTCATCGCCATAGCCGCGTTTTCCGTCGTCGGCGCCTCGATCGGCGTGGCCCTGCGCGAAGGCAGCTGGGCGGCCATCCTGCTGGCGATTCCCGTGCTTGTGGTCGGCCTGCTGGTGGTGGGCGCGGCGGGACTCATCTGGCGCGCCTGCTGCGAGTTCTACGTGACGATATTCCGGATCGCCGACGACCTCGCCGAGTTGCGGCGGGTGGCCCAGGTCGAGCAGAACCGGCAGCAAGGGCGCGCCTAGAGCCGCGCCTTTCCGACAGCCGCCTCGAAAGCCGCCGCGGCCGTCTTCGGCCGTCCCGCCGCGTCGAAGAGCAGCGGGCGGTCGCCTGCGGTCTCCTTTCGCAGCCAGGAGTCGGAGTCGCGCAGGCCCCAGAAGGTGAAGGCGAAGCGCTGGCGCGGCGGCAGCGTCATGAAGGCCTCGGCCGCCTCCTCGTAGAGGGCTGCCTGGCGGCCCTCCCAGCCGTCGGTCGTCAGACCCCGCGCACGGGCTGTCGAGACGTCCATCTCGGACAGGTGGATCGGCAGGCCGAGGCTGGCGAGGTCGCGCATCGCCTCCTTGATCGCGCCGGGGCGCAGGTCGGCGTTCACGTGGGTCTGGGTTCCGAGGCCCTGCAGAGGCGCGCCGGTCTTCAGGATCGCTTCGGCCAGCCGCAGGAACGTCGCCCGCTTCTGCGGCATCAGTTCGAGATAGTAGTCGTTGAGGAAGAGGGTGGGCGCCGGGTCGACCGCATGCGCCTGCTCGTAGGCGAGGCGGATGTGCTCCAGGTCGCCGAGCTTCTGGCTCCACAGGCTCTCGCGACGGCCGCGGCCGTCCTCGCTGACGGCCTCGTTGACCACGTCCCAGCCGACGGCCTGGCCCTTGTACCGCCCGACCACGGCGGTGATGTAGTTGGCGTAGGCGTCGCGGAACGAGATGCGGCTCTCGTCCAGGGTCTCGAAGGCCTTGGGCCTCTCGGCGTACCAAACCAGCGTGTGGCCGAAGAGGCGCAGGCCGTGCGCCCTGGCGAAGGTGGCGATGGCGTCCGGCGCATCGAACCGGAAGGTCCCGTCGTCGCGGACGATGTACTCCATCTTCATCTGCCACTCGGGCGTGACCTGGGATCCCTGCTGCGCCAGCAGCGCGGCGTAGGCGGGGTCCTGCAGGAACTCGGCCTGCACCGTGAAACCGATCGGGAACGGGGCGGCGTCCTTGAGGGCGCGGATCGGCGGGACCGGTTGGCTCCTGGCCGTGCAAGCGGCCAGCGCCAGGCCGGACGCCAGCGCGGCGCGCCGGGTGATCATCGCCGGCCGGCCACGGCGCGGCGCAGGCCCAGCTCGTCGAACGCCGCGGCCTCCCGCCGCCCCGCCTCGAGCCGGGCGGCGAGCCGGGCGCCCTCGGCGACGTGCTCGTACTTCTTCAGGGTCTCGAAGGCCTCCGCGAGCGCGTCGCGGGCGCCCTGCTCTTCCAGGCCGGCCGAGTCGATCGCCGCCTGGGCGGCGGCCTTGCGCAGCTTCAGCCCTTCGACGAACTGGGGGTGACACCAGGCGCTCTGGGCGTCCTCACGGGCTCTGAGCGCCTCGGCCTCGCCCTCGGCGGTCAGTACCGCCAGCCGCAGCTCGGCCGCCGTGCGGCGTTCGACCACTTCGGCCAGACGCTTCTGAAGCAGCTCGAGCTCGAAGTTGCTGAGCTTGATCAGCTGGTCGGCCCACCTCATGCCTCACCCCCGGCCAGGATGTCGGACAGCCGTTCGAACCCGTCCGTCAGACTCGTGACCTCGTCCTTGTCCTGCGCCAGGAAGGCTTCGAGCTGAGGGTTCAGGCGGATGGCGCGGTCCAGCAGCGGGTCCGAGCCCGCCCGGTAGGCGCCGATCCGGATCAGCTCCTCCATGTTGGCGTAGGCCGCCAGGGTCTGGCGCGCGGTGGAGACCACCTCGCGCTCCAAGGGCGTCTGGCAGCCGGGCATCGTGCGGCTGATCGACTTCAGGACGTTGATCGCCGGGAACCGCCCGCGCTCGGCGATGGACCGCTCCATGACGATGTGGCCGTCCAGGATGCCGCGCACGGCGTCGGCGATGGGCTCGTTGTGGTCGTCGCCGTCCACCAGCACGGTGAAGAGGCCGGTGATCGGTCCGCCGGTGGTTCCGTCCGGCCGCACAGGTCCCGGGCCGGCCCGCTCCAGCAGCTTCGGCAGCTCGGTGAAGACCGTGGGCGTGTAGCCCTTGGTGGTCGGGGGTTCCCCCGCGGCCAGGCCGATCTCGCGCTGGGCCATGGCGAAGCGCGTCACCGAGTCCATCAGGCAGAGGACTTCGAGGTCCTGGTCGCGCAGGAATTCGGCGAGCGCCAAGGTCATGTAGGCCGCCTGGCGGCGCTTGAGAGCCGGCTCGTCGGAGGTCGCGACGACGACGATGGCGCGCTTCAGTCCTTCCTCGCCCAGCGTCTCCTCGATGAACTCGCGCACTTCCCGGCCCCGTTCGCCGATCAGTCCGACGACGACGGCGTCGCACGCGGCTTCACGCGCCAGCATCGACAGCAGCACGCTCTTGCCGACGCCCGAGCCGGCGAAGATGCCCATCCGCTGTCCACGGCAGACGGTGGTGAAGACGTTCATCGAGCGCACGCCGAGGTCCAGACGCTCGCCCACGCGCGCTCGGGCGTGGGCCGGCGGCGGCGATGCGCGCAGGACGTAGGGTGCAAGACCCTGGGGCAGCGGCCCCTTGCCGTCGATGGGCTGGCCGAAGGCGTCGACCACGCGGCCGAGCCAGGCCCTGGTGGGGCGCACCACGGCGCCCTCGGGCTGGATGCGGATTTCGGCGCCGGGCGCGACGCCCTCGACGGGTCCGAACGGCATCAGGAGGGCGCGGGTCTCACGGAAGCCGACCACTTCGGCGTCCAGCGGCTCGGCGGCCAGTCGGGTCACCTTGGCGCGCGCGCCGACGGCCAGGCGCGTCAGCCCGCCACGCGCCTCGATCAGCAGGCCGCTCACCGCCGCCACCCGTCCGGAAACGGTCAGCGGATCGATACGCTCAACGGCCGCGATGAGGTTACGCAAAGGACGCTTCAGCCCCTGGAGGACGCAAGCGCCGATGGTGGGACGCCCGCCCTAAGCATTGCTTAACCGCAGCCCAGAGCCGCTGGCTTTACAGCCGCGCCGGGGGCGCGCAAATGACCGCACCCCTTCCCTGAAAAGGCGCCTCCATGGCCCGCTACGCCAACATCCTCGAAACCGTAGGCCGCACCCCGGTGGTGCGCATCAACAAGCTCGCGCCCGCGCACGTGGAGCTCTACGTCAAGGTCGAGGCGTTCAACCCCTTGGGTTCAGTGAAGGACCGCCTGGCCCTCGGCATCATCGAGGCCGCGGAAGCATCCGGCGCGCTGAAACCCGGCCAGACGGTGATCGAGGCGACCAGCGGCAACACCGGGATCGGCCTGGCCATGGTCTGCGCCCAGAAGGGCTACCCCCTCGTCGTCACCATGGCGGAGAGCTTCAGCGTCGAGCGCCGCAAGCTCATGCGTTTCCTGGGCGCAAAGGTGATCGTCACGCCGGCCGCCGAGCGCGGCACGGGAATGGTCAACAAGGCCGTGGAGCTGGCGAGGACCCACGGCTGGTTCCTCACCCGCCAGTTCGAGAACGAAGCCAATCCGGACTTCCATTCCAAGACGACGGCGCGGGAGATCCTCGACGACTTCGCCGGCGACAAGCTCGATTACTGGGTCACCGGGTACGGGACGGGCGGGACGCTGAAGGGCGTCGGCCGCGTCCTGGCCAAGGAGCGGCCGGAGACCAAGATCGTCGTCTGCGAGCCGGAAGACGCCCAGCTGCTCGGCTCCGGAGAGGGGCAGGCTCGAAACGCCGATGGTTCGCCGGCGGCCGGACACCCGGCTTTCAAACCGCATCCCATGCAGGGATGGACTCCCGACTTCATCCCCAAGCTCACCGGCGACGCGGTGGACCTGCACTTCATCGACCGGATCGTGTCCATCCCCGGGCCAGAGGCGATCGCCCGCAGCAAGGAGCTGGCGGCCAGGGAAGGTATCTTCGTCGGAATCACCGCCGGCGCCACCTTCGCCGGCGCGCTTAAGGTGGCCGCCGACGCTCCGGCGGGCTCGGTGATCCTGGCGATGCTGCCGGACACTGGCGAGCGCTACCTGTCGACGCCTCTCTTCGCCGGCATCGAGGCCGACATGAACGACGAGGAAAGGGGGATCGCCGCGTCCTCGCCCATGTTCGCGGCGGCGGCCTCATAGGCCCCCCCGGGTCCCGTTCGCCCTAGCTGGACAATAGGCCGCAGGGAACGCACCCGAGGGTCGAAAACCCGCGTTCCCCGCAGGGGAATCCCCGGCTGCGCAGGGGGGATTCACGAAAGAGTCATCGCCTCAAGGGCGAGCCGCCGCAGCCACTCGCTTGCCCGCGAATCGCAAATCGGCTTAACGATTCAGTCCGAGGGCTTTCACCATTAACCAGTCTTAAATTAACTCGTTGGCAATGTGGCGAACGAGCTCGAGGGGCGGATTCTTGGTATCCGCGGGGGCATTCCGCCGGCAGGCGGGGAGGGATAGATGCGCGTACTGTTGATCGAGGACGACAGCGCCACCGCTCAGGGTATCGAGCTGATGCTGAAGTCGGAAGGCTTCAATGTCTACACGACGGACCTGGGCGAGGAAGGCATCGACCTCGGCAAGATCTATGATTACGACCTGATCCTCCTGGACCTCAACCTTCCCGACATGTCCGGCATGGACGTTCTGCGCACGCTGCGCGTCGGAAAGATCAATACGCCCATCATGATCCTCTCGGGCACCTCCGAGATCGACACCAAGGTCAAGACGCTCGGCGGGGGCGCCGACGACTACATGACCAAGCCGTTCCACAAGGAAGAGCTGGTGGCGCGCATCCACGCCGTGGTGCGCCGCTCCAAGGGCCACGCACAGTCCGTCATCAAGACCGGCGACATCACCGTCAACCTCGACGCCAAGACGGTGGAGGTGAACGGCATCCGCGTTCACCTGACCGGCAAGGAATACCAGATGCTCGAGCTGCTCTCCCTGCGGAAGGGCACGACGCTCACCAAGGAGATGTTCCTCAACCACCTCTATGGCGGCATGGACGAGCCCGAGCTGAAGATCATCGACGTGTTCATCTGCAAGCTGCGGAAGAAGCTGGCGGCCGCGGCCAACGGCAAGCACCACATCGAAACCGTCTGGGGCCGCGGCTATGTCCTGCGCGACCCCCAGGAGGGCGCGGCCTCGGTGGCCGCCTGACCTCGACCGTTCACCCTCAGTAAGCGTCCTCAGAGCCGCCGGGCCCCTCGGCGGCTCTTCGCGTTGCCGGCGCCGATTGCCGGGCGGGGCGAATTGCGTGAGGCTCCTGGCGAGTTTCGCCGGGGAGGGCGGCCATGGGACGGTTCATCGTGCTCGCGGCCTTGGTCGCGGCGGCGTTCGGCTGGTTCTACTGGGGCGCCAGGACGCCGGCCCCCCTGCCCGCCTCTGCGCCGGCGCAGGCGTTCTCGGCCGGCCGGGGGCTCGAGGACGTCCGGCATATCGCCGCCGTCCCCCATCCGATCGGATCGGCGCAGAACCAGCGCGTGCGCGACTACCTGCTGGGCCGCATGCGGACCCTCGGCCTCGCGCCGCAGGTGCAACGGACCGAGGCGCAGAACAGCTTCGAGCGCGGTCCGAACCCGGTCCTGATCGGCGGAACCGTGGAGAACCTCATCGGCGTGCTGCCGGGGCGCCGGCGAGACCTGCCCGCGCTGGTGATCATGGCCCACTACGACAGCGTGCCCGGCTCGCCCGGCGCGGCCGACGATGCGGCCGGCGTCGCCTCGGGGCTGGAAATCGTCCGCGCGATCCGCGCCCGGGGCACGCCGGTCCGGGACGTGATCGTGCTGCTGACCGACGGCGAGGAGGCCGGCCTGCTCGGGGCCAAGGCGTTCTTCGACCATCACCCGCTGGCCATGCACGCGGGCTTCGTCATGAACCTGGAGGCGCGCGGGGGCGGCGGCCGAACCGCCATGTTCCAGACCGGCCCCGGGAACGGCCCGACCGTCGACCTCTATCGCCGCACGGCGCGCCAGCCGCAGAGCAACTCCCTGACCGTCCTGGTCTACAAGATGATGCCCAACGACACCGACTTCACGGTGTCCAGCGCCCACGCCCTGCCTGGCCTGAACTACGCCTTCATCGGCCGCCAGTTCGACTACCACTCGCCCACGTCCACCGTCGCCAATCTCGACCAGGGCGCGCTGCAGCACATGCTGACACACGTGGGGCCGACGGCGATGGCCGTCGCCTTCTCCGAGACGCTGCCCGCCAGGGGACAGGACGTGGTCTACGGCGCCCTGCCGGGCGGCTTCGTCGCGGCCTACCCGCCGCTCTGGGGCTACGGCGTCCTGGCTCTGGGCCTGGTCCTGACAGGCGTCGGCGCGATGCGGGCGCGGGCGGCCAAGGCGCTTTCCTGGCGCGACCTCTGGAAGGGCGTCGGGACCGGGGCCCTGCTGCTGGTGGGAAGCGGCCTGCTGCTGAGCTTGACGCGCCTGGCGACGGGGGTTGGCTTCGGGTGGTTCGAAGGGCGCGCGCTGCTCGCCCGGTTCGCGCCGTTCGAGGCAGCCATGGTCGCCGCCGGCCTCGGCTTCGTGCTGCTGACCGCCGCCGCGCTTGCGCGCGGCAAGGCCAAGCGAACAGGGGCGATCGCGGCCCTGGTGGCCGGAGGCGCCGTGGCCGCACTGGGCGGCTTCACCCAGGCCTTTCTCGTGTACGCCCTCGGCTCAGGCGTGGTGCTGGCGCTGCTCGCCTGGTTCCTGTTCGCCCGGGCCGCCTGCCTTGCCGGGACGTGGACCGGACTGATCGTCACGGGCCTCGGACTCGCTCTCGCCGCGCAGATCGCCGCGCCTACCGCCGCCCTGGCGCTGGCCTGGCCGGTCGCTGCGGCGGCCCTTGTTTCCGCGCTCACCGGCGCGGGTGCGAAGCGCGATCCCGTGGCGCTCGCGGTCGCCTTCGTCGTCGCTGCGCTCGGCCTGGCCTGGATCGGCGACTTCCTGCACGGCCTGTTGCAGGGCCTGGATCTTCCCTTCGAGGTCGGGCCCGGCCTGACGGTCTGGCTCGGCGCGATGCTCCTCTGGCCGTTCGCGTGGCCCGCTGCTCCGGAGAGCCGCGCCAGCTACGCCCCTGGCGGGGTGGCCCTGGCGGGAGGCCTGGCGATCGCGATCTTCCTTCATTTCACCAATCCGTGGAGCCCCCGCCATCCCCAGACGGCGTTCCCGCTCTTCGCCGTCGAGCCGGCGAGCGGCAATGCCTGGCGCGTGGCCGTCGGAGCGGGCGCCGCGCCAAGCCCCTACATGGCCACCGTGATGGCGGCGGACGGCGCCAAGGCGCAACGGCGCCAGTTGCCCGGCTTCGAGCGTCCCGTGCTTGCCGCACCCGCGCAGTCGGTGGTGGTGACGGCGCCCGCCGTGACGATCAGCAAGGGCGCCGACGGCCTGGTGACGATCTCGGCGCCGATGGGCGCGGCCGTCTCGTTGCTTGGCATGACCCTGACCGCCGACACGTTCGTCGGCGACGTCAAGGTCAACGGTCGCCCAAGCGCCCTGCTCGCCCGGCCCGGCCGGACCAGCCGCCTCTCCTGGACGGCGTCGGACGGCGTGACCGTGACGTTCCGGCCCAAGGCCCCGGGGTCGATCAGCGTCGATTACACCCAGTACCTGGCCGGCGGCTGGCCCGCCGCGGCCAAACCGTTGCCGCCGATGCCGAAGGATGTGATGGGCTTCGACCGCGCCGGATCGACCGTCGTGGTCGGACACCTGAAGCAAGCCTGGTGAGAGCAGCATGTCGCGAGCGGCCGCCCTCCTGATCGCCTTGGCCATCGCCGCGCCGGCCGCGGCCGAGCCGAGGGTGGACGACCTGCGCTGGATCGCCGGCGCCTGGGAGCAGCGGTCCGGCGGCGAGACCATCCGGGAGGCGTGGCTCCCGCCCGCAGGCGGTCAGATGGTCGGTGTCGGCCAGACGCTTTCCCCGCAGGGCAAGGCGAGCTGGGAGTTCATGCGCATCGAGGCGGTCGACGGGCTGGAAAGCTTTCCAGCACATTGGGATCCTAAGCTTAGAATTCCACGTGGACAAGTTGTCGCG
>JADMIO010607123.1_pt1 | contig 28241 bp, 27 predicted proteins | sample 8958161 | NCBI WGS metagenome assembly JADMIO01 (sample SAMN16585339, study PRJNA669376) | soil metagenome | isolation source: Crop rotation soil | place: USA: Cullars Rotation, Alabama | collected 2011 | reverse complement strand
CCGCCGCTACCTGCGCGCGCTGATCGAGCACTATGGCGGCGGCCCCGCCGGCGCAGACACCCTTTCCTACGCCATCGCCGAGGCCAGGGACGCGGTGGAGGATGTGATCGAGCCCTTCCTGCTGCAGCAAGGCTTCATCCAGCGCACGCCCCGCGGCCGCCTCGCCTGCGCTAAGGCCTACGAACATCTCGGCCTCGCCGCCCCCGCCAATCCTCCCAAGCCGATCCAGGGCGGCCTCTTCGACGAGGACTCTTGACCCCACTGACGCTAATCGGTCTTCCAGAGCGGGTTCGGCTTCGATCCCCGATGCGGATCGAAGCTGCCCGCGCAGCCCTGCAAGCCGCTCTTCACAAGGATCCGAAGTGGTTCGAAAGAACGCCCATAGCGGGCGACCTACACGGCGACGATCTTCGGCTCTGGATTGGCGGCGTAACGGTACTTGGGAATCAAGTATCTGCGCGCCTCATCTCCGATGGCTCACAGACCGTCGTGCAGGGCCATCGCGGAGCAAGTTGGTTCTTGCTGGGCTCGTTTTTCTTCATCCTTGTGCTGCTATTGGCGCAGCCGCTTGTCAGCTTGATCGGTGGGCAAATCCGATTGAACTCGACCGACTTGACCCAGGCGTTTTGGCCCTCAGCGTTGGCCGGTCTTGTCTTCCTGTTCCACCGCGTCTTCAGTTTGTTTGAAGCGGCGCGTCTCTCAGTCTTTCTCCGACAAACCATTGGAGCTGAGCCTGAAGGGGGCGACCTCTTGGAGGGAGGGGCATGACTCAGCTCGAAGCAGCGATGCCACATCAGGTGGTGATGCACACCCGCCTGTCTCGCGAGGAGGTGAGGTCGCGGCTGAGAGCCGGCGTCGGCCACTGGATGAACGCCTTCACCGACAAGCCCGCGCGCGGGATCGTCTTCGACAACTGGGCGATGCTGATGTCCTCCCGCTGGTTCACCTCGCACACGCCGGTGCGCGTGCGTTTCAGCGAGGAGCCGGGCGGCACGCGGCTGGACTGCCAGGCCGGCATGGCCGTCGCTTCGATGGTGGTGATCGCCTTCCTGATCGTGATGGGCGTGATCGCCGGGGCTTCGACCATCGTCGCCCACGGGTCCCTGCCATTCATGGCCATGCCGGCGCTGCTGGTGGTCGCCAGCCTGATGGGCTTCTGGATCATCGCCAACTGGACCCGCCGCGCCCACGCCGAACTGCTGGCCTATATCCGCACCCTGCTGGAAGCGACGGATGCGCCGGCGGCCGTGGTGGCCTAGACAGCGGCAATGACTGAGCCCACTGCCGGAACCCTCGAGGGCTGCACGCACCTTCTGCCGGTGCGGGTCTATTACGAGGACACCGACTTCACCGGCGTGGTCTATCACGCCAACTATCTGCGCTATTTCGAGCGCGGCCGGTCGGACTTCCTGAGGCTGGCGGGCGTCAGCCACACAGACCTGCTGGATCGGGCGGACCCCGCCGCCTTCGCGGTCACCCGCATCGACGTGGCGTTCAAGAAGGCCGCCCGGGTGGACGATGCGCTCAGCGTCCGCACCGAATACCAGTCGGTCACCGGCGCCCGGCTCAATATCGGCCAGGAGATCCGGCGGGGCGACGAAGTGGTCGCCACCGCCCAGGTGGAAGCCGTCTGCATCACGCCGGACGGGCGGGTGCGGCGTCCGCCGGCGGACCTGCTGGAGCGTCTTAAGCCTCTGTTCACCTTGAAGTAGGTCTTCCTAGGGGCGTCATAGTTTGACCATTCCGGGGCCGAATTGCCGCCGCCCCGTCCGCCCAAAGGCAAAGGACCCCATGGACGCCTCCTCCGCCCAGGTCACCGCCGAGAGTTTTTCCTTCCTCGCGCTCTTCATGCGCGCGGACTGGGTGGTGAAAGGGGTGATGATCTTCCTGGGGTTGGCCAGCCTCTGGTCCTGGGCGGTGATCGTCGACAAGCTCTTCCGCTTCTCCGCGCTCAACCGCTACGCCAACCGCTTCGAGCGCGCCGTCAGCTCCGGCCGCGCGCTGGAGGATGTGGCCGCCGAGGCCGGCGAGAATCCCCGCCACGCTCTGCCGCGCATGCTGCAATCGGCCGTGCGCGAATGGCGCGACGCCCGGGCCAAGGGCGCCCTCACCGGCCCCGAAATGGGAACCCAGGCCGCCTTCCTGGTGCAGAGGATCGACCGGGTGCTGGGCGCTCAGATCAACCGCGAGAGCCAGAAGGTGGAGGAGGGGCTGGGCAGCCTCGCCATCGTCGCCACCGCCTCGCCGTTCATCGGCCTCTTCGGCACCGTCTGGGGGATCATGAACGCCTTCCAGGCGATCGGCATCCAGCGCAACACCAACCTTTCGACCGTGGCGCCCCACATTGCCGAGGCGCTGTTCGCCACCGCCATCGGCCTGATCGCGGCGATTCCGGCCTATATCGCCTACAACAAGTTCTCCACCGACGCCGGCAAGTTCGCCGGGCGCCTGGAAGGCTTCGCCGACGACCTCCTGACCGTCATCCAGCGCCGGCTGGCCGAGCGGACGTAAGCGATGGCGCTCTCGGCCAATGACGCCTTCTCGGCCGGCGGCGGGCGCAGGACCCGGCGCTCGCGCGGACGCCGCGGCGCGCTCTCGGAGATCAATGTCACGCCCCTCGTGGACGTGATGCTGGTGCTGCTGATCATCTTCATGATCTCGGCCCCGCTGCTGACCGTAGGCGTCCCTATCGAGCTGCCGAAGACCGAGGCCGGCGCGATGCAGGACCAGACCGAGCCGCTGACCATCTCCGTCCGCGCCGACGGGACCATCTATATCCAGGAGACGGTGGTGCCGTTCGCCACTCTGCAGCCGGTGCTGACCACCATGGCGCGCTCGATGTACGACAAGCCGATCTATGTCCGGGCGGACGGGCGGGCGCCCTACGCCATCGTCGCCCAGGTGATGGCCGCCATCTCCACCTCGGGCTTCCGCTCGATCAATCTGATCACCGACACCGGCGGGCCGTCCTCGGGCCGCGCGCCGGCGCCCGCCGCGCCGGACCTCGCCAATCCCGCGCCCGCGGCCGTACCGGCCGCGACGGCGCCTTAGGCCCCCGCCGATGGCCTCCCGCACCCAGGAGATGGCCCCGTCGCTGGCGACCTCGCTGGCGCTGCACGTCGCGGTGCTGGCGGCGGCTTTGATCGTCTGGCGCCATCCCGCGCCGCCGATCGAGCTGCCGATGGCCTCCTCGGTGCCGGTGAACATCGTCCCCAACGCGCCCAATACGGACATCCGTCCCGCGGTGCAGGCCGACACCGAGATCGCGGCCCAGGCCGAGGATCCGGACGACGCGCCGCCGGCCATCGTCGCGCCCCGCCAGGAGCCTCACCCGGCGCCGCCGACCCCCGCGCCCGCGCCGCAGCCCCACCCGACGCACCCGACCCCGCCGACCACCCCGCAGCTTGCGCCGACGCAGCGCGGCAACACCCAGGCCCGCCGTCCGCCCTCCGAGCGTCCGGACACGCCCAGCGACAACTTCATCCAGAACCTGGAACGGAGTCTCGCCGCCACGCCGCCGCCGCGCACTTCCGGCCGGCCCACCACCGGCGGTCACCGCGGGCCCCCCCGGCCGCCGGCCAGCCCGAGCCCCGCCCCGGACGCCGGCGACGGCTTCTCCGTCGCCGAGCAGAACCTGCTGCAGCAGCGGCTGATGGAGCTGTGGAACCCCAACTGCAACGTCGCCAACGGCATCGTGCGCATCGATGTCACCGTGCGCATCAGCCGCGACGGCCACCTCATCGGGTCGCCCCGGGCCGAGGGCATAGATTCGCCCGACTTGGTGGTTCGAGTGAACGCCGAGCGCGCGGTGCGCGCTTTCCGCCAGGCGGAAACCCTTGGTTACCTGCCTGTTAACCTTCCGGATGGCGATCTGTTGATCCATTTCGACCCGCGCGGGGTGTGCAATGGGGGCCACTAGGAGAGCTTCGATGCTTGCACGGATGATCCAGGCCCTCGCCGCGGTCCTGCTGCTGGGCCTGGCCGCGGCGCCGTCGGCCGCCAACGCGACCATCGAGCTGAATGTGGACCAGGGTGTCGTGCAGCCTCTGCCGATCGCCATCCCGGCCTTCTCCGGCTCGCCCGTCGGCGCGCAGATCGCCCAGGTGGTGAACGCCAACCTGGAGCGGTCGGGTCTGTTTCGGCCCCTGGACGCCGGCTCCTTCGTCGAGCGCAACCTGGATGTGAACGTGCAGCCCCGCTTCGACGCCTGGAAGACCATCCAGGCCCAGGCGCTGGTGGACGGACGCGTCACCGTCGACGCCGAAGGGCGCCTGCGCGTCGACTTCCGCCTCTGGGACGTGTTCGCCGAGCAGCAGCTCCTGGGCCTTCAGCTCACCTCGACGCCGGAGAACTGGCGGCGCGTGGCCCACCAGATATCCGATGCGATTTATCAGCGGCTGACCGGCGAGCACGGCTATTTCGACACCCGCGTGGTGTTCGTCGCCGAGAGCGGGCCGCGCGGCAACCGTGTGCGGCGCCTGGCCATCATGGACCAGGACGGCGCCAATCCGAGCTACCTGACCGACGGCTCGACCATGGTGTTCACGCCGCGCTTCTCCTCGAACAACCAGGAGATCACCTACATGGCGCTGCGGCCCACGGGCGCCACGATCTACCTCTTCAACATCGTCACCGGCCGCCAGGAGGCGCTCGGCCACTTCAACGGCATGGTGTTCGCGCCCCGGTTTTCGCCCGACGGCCGGCGGGTCGCCTTCTCCGCCGAGCGGGGCGGCAATTCCGACATCTGGGTGATGGACCTGGGCTCGCGGGCGATGACCCGCCTGACCTCGGATCCCGCCATCGACACCTCGCCCTCATTCTCGCCGGACGGCGCGCATATCGTCTTCACCTCCGACCGGGGCGGGACGGCGCAGATCTATGTGATGAACGCTGACGGCTCGGAGGTGCGGCGCATCTCCTATGGCGGCGGCAGCTACACGACCCCGGTCTGGAGCCCAACCAGCAACCTCATCGCCTTCACCAAGCAGGAGGGCGGAGTCTTCCATATCGGGGTGATGAATTCCGACGGCTCCGGCGAGCGGATCCTGACCTCCAGCTATCTGGACGAAGGGCCCACCTGGGCGCCCAACGGCCGGGTGATCATGTTCAGCCGCGAAACCCAGACTGGGCTCGCGCGGTTGTGGACAGTGGACCTAACCGGGCGTGTGACGCGGGCCGCGCCCTATCCCACCGGCGCGTCCGACCCGGCCTGGTCGCCGATGCTGCCCTGAGGCCCTGACCCAAATGCGACAGTCCGGAAACAATCGCCGAACCGAAGGACCTTTGCTGTAGCGCGTACGGAGGAATTCGCGCCACAGTCCGACCCAATCCAGGGACGTGATTTAGCCAGGAGGAAGCCCCCTTGCGCTTCAAAACCGCCGCCAAACTGGTCCTGACCGCCGCCGCGGTCTTCACCCTTGCCGCCTGTCAGACCCCGCGTCCGCGCGGACCCGCGCCCACCACCACGGCGCCGGGCGAACCGGGCTACACCGCGCCCGGTCAGCCGGGCCCCGTCACCTCGTCCTCCAACGGCGTGATCCCGGGATCGACCCAGGACTTCGTGATCAATGTGGGCGAACTGGTCTATTTCGACACCGACCGCTACGACCTGCGCTCGGACGCCACGCCGGTCCTGGACGCCCAGGCCACCTGGCTGCGCAACTATCCGCAGGTGCGGGTGCGGATCGAAGGCAACGCCGACGAGCGCGGCACGCGGGAGTACAATTTCGCCCTGGGCGCCCGCCGGGCCAACACCGTGCGCGATTATCTGGTCAGCCACGGCATCGCCGCCACCCGGATCGAGACCATCTCGTACGGCAAGGAGCGTCCGATAGACCCGCGCTCCAACGAGGAAGCGTGGGCCCGCAACCGCAACGCCCGCACCGCCCTCATTGAAGGCGCCCGCTAGGATCTTCGAACGGCGCCGGCTGTTGTCCGAAGCGTGCAGGCCCGGTCCCGGCGGCCGGGCTTGCCGGCGGGCTTGCTCAGGTCCCATTCACGCCGCATGACCCATAGACTCCCGGGCCAGGCGCAAGAGGCGTTGCCATGAAACTGAACCGATCCCTCGTGATTGCCGTGATCGCCGCTCTCTTGTCCGGCGGCGTGATGACGATCGCCGCGACGGCCTCTTCGCAGACCCCGATCGATCCGCTGGACGCCCGCGACGCGCGCCGGCTGGACCGCATGGAGGCGGTGGTGCGCGAGCTTCGCTCGATCGTCTTCCAGGGCCGCGACACCGGCCACCCGGTGGTGGTGGAGCCCGCCGGCGCCGACCAGATGGTCTCCGACATGAACGAGCGCGTCACCAGCCTCGAACAGACCCTCACGCGGCTCAATTCCGATCTGGAGACCGTCACCCACGATCTCGACACCACCCGCCAGACGCTCAACGCTTCTCAGCGCGACAACGCCGCGCTGACCCAGCGGGTGACGGCCCTGGAGCAGCAGGTGGCGACTCTCTCGGCCCCGCCGCCGGCGCCGCCGGAGGAGCCGGCGGTGAGCGCGCCGCCGCGCCCGCCTCGCCCGGCCGCGTCCGCCGCTTCCAGCGCCGACACCGATTTCACCGCCGCCCGCCGGCTGCTGCTGGACGGCGACTATGCCGCGGCCGAGGGGGCGTTCGAGACCTTCCTCGGCCAGTACGGCGACACACCGCGGGCGCCCGAGGCGCGCTATTACTACGGCAAGACCCTGATGGCGCGCCGGGCTTACCAGCAGGCCGCGACGGCGTTCCTGGGGGCCATCCGCGAGTGGCCGCAGACCAGCTGGGCGCCGGATGCGGTGCTGGACCTCTCCCGCGCGCTGGTGGGCATGAACCGCAAGACGGACGCCTGCCAGACCCTGAACGAACTCGCCCGCCACTACCCGCGCGCCTCCACCGATGTGCGCAACCGCGCGGCGACGCTGCGGACCCAGGCCGGGTGCGCGGCGCCGTAGCCGAGGGTCTGGCGCGGCTGGAGGCCCGGCTCGCGCCCTTGTCCGGCGCGCCGGTGGCGGTGGCGCTTTCCGGCGGCGGCGATTCCACCGCGCTGCTGCTGATCGCGAAGGCCTGGGCGGCGGGCGCCGGTCGCCGGCTCGTCGCTTTCACGGTCGATCACGGGCTGCAGGCGGCCGGCGCGGCCTGGGCGGAGCATTGCCGAGCGCTTTGCGGGCGCCTCGGCGTCGAGCACGGCACTCTCATCTGGACCGGCCCCAAGCCCTCGGCGGGCCTTCCCGCGCGCCTCGCCCGCCATAGGCTGCTGGCCTGTGCGGCCCGCGAGGCCGGTGCCGGCGTCATCCTGATGGGTCACACCGCCGATGACCTCGCCGAAGCGGCGCGGATGCGGGCGGCGGGCTCCTCGGTTCCCGACCCGCGCGAATGGTCGCCCTCGCCGGTCTGGCCGGAGGGGCGAGGGGTGTTCCTGCTGCGACCGCTGCTGGGCCTTACCCGGGTTTCCCTGCGCAATCTGCTGCGAGCCGAGGGCCAGGACTGGATCGAGGACCCCGCCAACGACGATCACCGCTATGCCCGGGCGCGGGCTCGATCCTCCCTGGCCGGTGAGCGTCTCCCGAGGGCGGATGCGGCGCGCGCCTGTCCAGCCCCGGCGTCGCCGCCCGCTTTCCATGAGGACGCGGGCGGCGTCCTGGTCTGCGCCCGCAGCGCGATCTTTGATCCCGCCGTGCTGGCCGCCGCTCTGACCTGCGCGGGCGGCGGCGCCCGGCCCGCGGCCGCGGAGGCTGCCCGCAGGCTCGCTGCCCGGCTCGCCGGAGGCGAGGTCTTCACAGCCACCCTGTCCGGTGCGCGTCTTACGGCCGGCGAGGCCGAGATCGTCATCATGCGCGAGGCCGGCGAGCTTCGCCGGCGGCCCGCCGATCCGGTTCCGCTCGTTCCGGGCCGCTCCTCGGTCTTCGACGGCCGCTTCGAGCTTACCGCCCGCACCGAGGGCCTGCGCGCCGCCCCGCTGGCCGGCCGGGTGAGCCGCCTGTCGCGCGCCGACAGTGAGGTGTTGAAGCGCGTTCGCGCCGCCGCCCGCCCGACGCTGCCGGCGCTTTTTGACGCCGACGGCCAAGCTAGCCTGATCCTTGCAGGCGACCCGCGCGTAGAGAGGAGGAGCCTCGTTTTCGACCGCTTTTCTGCGGCCATCGGCCTCATTTGCCGCGAGGCGGCGAATGGGCGCGTGGCGCCGGCCGATACGAGCCCCTAAATTGGTGGAAACCGTGGGAAGACGAGTTTCATGACTTTGCGCAACCTGGCCATCTGGGGCGTCGTGTTCTTGGCGCTGTTCGGCGTCTACAGCCTGATGTCGTCCTCGGGCGCGGCCAGCCGAACCACGCCCATCGTCTATTCCGAGCTGATGGCCCGGGCGGATTCCGGCCAGATCCGGGAAGCGGTGATCCGCGGCTCCGAGTTCGAGGTGACGGACAACGAGGGCCATTCGTTCACGGCGATCGCCCCCAATCCGGACCCGGTGGTCAGCTCTCTGCGCGCGCACAATGCGCGCATCGAGTTCAAGCCGCCGTCAGGACCGACGATCCTGTCGGTGTTCGTGCAGATGATCCCGATCCTGCTCCTGATCGGCGTCTGGGTGTTCTTCATGCGCCAGATGCAGGGCGGCGCGCGGGGCGCCATGGGCTTCGGCAAGTCCAAGGCGCGCCTGCTCACCGAAAACAAGAACCGAGTCACCTTCGACGATGTCGCCGGCGTCGACGAAGCCAAGGAAGAGCTGACCGAGATCGTCGACTTCCTGAAGGATCCGGCCAAGTTCCAGCGCCTGGGCGGCAAGATCCCGAAGGGCGCGCTGCTGGTCGGCCCGCCCGGCACCGGCAAGACCCTGCTGGCCCGCGCCATCGCGGGCGAGGCGGGCGTGCCCTTCTTCACCATCTCCGGCTCCGACTTTGTCGAGATGTTCGTCGGCGTCGGCGCCAGCCGCGTGCGCGACATGTTCGAGCAGGCCAAGAAGAATGCGCCCTGCATCATCTTCATCGACGAAATCGACGCGGTGGGCCGTCACCGCGGCGCCGGCCTCGGCGGCGGCAATGACGAGCGCGAGCAGACCCTCAACCAGCTGCTGGTCGAGATGGACGGTTTCGAATCCAACGAAGGCATCATCCTGATCGCCGCCACCAACCGCCCGGACGTGCTGGACCCGGCGCTGCTGCGTCCCGGCCGGTTCGACCGTCAGGTGGTGGTGCCGAACCCGGACGTGAACGGCCGCGAGAAGATCCTGCGCGTGCACATGCGCAACGTGCCGCTCGCCGCCGACGTGGATGTGAAGATCATCGCGCGCGGCACTCCGGGCTTCTCCGGCGCCGACCTCGCCAACCTGGTCAACGAAGCCGCCCTGCTCGCCGCCCGGAAGAACAAGCGGATGGTCACCCAGCGCGATTTCGAGGAGGCCAAGGACAAGGTCATGATGGGCGCCGAGCGCAAGTCCATGGTCATGACCGACGAAGAGAAGAAGATGACCGCCTATCACGAGGGCGGCCACGCCCTCGTCGCGCTGAACGTTCCCAACACCGACCCGGTGCACAAGGCGACGATCATCCCGCGCGGACGGGCGCTCGGCATGGTCATGCAGCTGCCCGAACGCGACAAGCTCTCCATGAGCTACGAGCAGATGACCTCGCGCCTCGCCATCCTCTATGGCGGCCGCGTGGCCGAGGAGATCATCTTCGGCAAGGACCACGTGACCTCCGGCGCCTCGGGCGACATCACCCAGGCCACCCGGCTGGCCCGCGCCATGGTCACCAAATGGGGCTTCTCCGATCAGCTCGGCATGGTCGAGTACGGCGAGAACCAGGAAGAGGTGTTCCTCGGCCACTCCGTGGCGCGCAGCCAGAACGTCTCCGAGGAAACGGCCAAGATCATCGACGCCGAGGTCAAGCGCCTCACCCAGGGCGGCTATGATGAAGCCAAGCGCATCCTCACCACCAAGCTGGAGGACCTGCACACCCTGGCCAAGGCGCTCCTGGAATACGAGACGCTGACCGGGGACGAGATCACCAACGCGCTGAAGGGCATAGCGCCCAACCGCGACGAGCCCGAGGCTTTGCCGGCGCCGGGTCCGCGCGCCTCGGTGCCGATCATTCCGCGTCCCGAACCGGGCATCGCCCGCGACATCCAGGCTTAGAACGAACGCTTCAGTTTTTTCCGCGGCCGAAATCGCAGGTTCATCCTGACGCGCTACAAGCTTAGCCGGCGCAGCGCGGGGAGCGGCCATGGCTAGGCCCCTGGTGATGGGAATCGTCAACGTCACGCCGGATTCGTTCTCCGACGGCGGGCGCTATCTCATCCGCGATGCGGCGGTCTCGCATGGCCTTCGGCTGGCGGCCGAAGGCGCCGATATCCTGGACATCGGCGGCGAAAGCACGCGTCCCGGGGCGCCGGCCGTGGCCGAGACCGAGGAGCTGGAACGGGTGATCCCGGTGATCCGGGCGATCCGGGACAAGAGCGCGGTGCGGCTTTCCATCGACACCATGAAGCCGGCCGTCGCCCGCGCGGCGATCGAGGCCGGGGCGACGATGTGGAACGACGTCACGGCCGGGGCCTTCTCCGGCGAGAGCCTAGCGGCGGCCGCCGACCTGGGCTGCGACATCGTGCTGATGCACATGAAGGGCGATCCGCGCACGATGAACAGCCTCGCCCGCTATGGCGACGTGGTGGAGGAGGTGATCGCACATCTCTGCAACCGGGCCGAGGCGGCGCTCTCGGCCGGCGTGGCGCGCGAGCGCATCTGGCTGGACCCCGGCCTGGGTTTCGCCAAGACGGCCGAACAGAGCCTCTCCGTCCTCTCTCACCTCGAGCGGCTGGTGGCGCTGGGTTTCCCCGTGCTCCTCGGCGCCAGCCGCAAGAGTTTCCTGAAGGCGGTGGATCCGGAAGCCGACGCCGAAAGCCGCCTCGGCGGTTCCCTGGCCGCGGCGGTGGTTGGGGCCAAGGCGGGCGTGGCGGCCGTGCGCGTCCACGATGTGCGCGACACGGTGCAGGCGCTGAGGCTCTGGGAAGCGGCCGGCTGAGGGTAACGTCGAAGGCTCAGCAAGCGTCGTAAAGCCTTGTTCCGCTTTGGCTCTGGCCGAATCCGCCGACTCCGTATAAGAGAACGGAGCATGAACTCGCTGCTTATCCTTGCGATCATGTCGGCCGCCGCGGCTCTGGCGGGATTTGTCTGGGCGATGATCGAGCGCGGACGGGCCTCCGCCGCGGCGACGGAGCTGCGGCTCGTGCGGGCCCAGGCCGACGAATCCCGGCGGGTCATCGAGGCGCAGTCGGCCAGGGCCGCCGGCGCGGTCGCCGAGGAGATGGTCCGGCGCGCCACGGAGACCTTCCAGGCGCAGGACCGGGTCGCCCGCGAGCGGCTGGAGGCGCAGCTGAAGCCGGTGGCCGAGACCTTGGCCAGGTTCCAGGAGCAGGTGAACGCCGCCGAGATGGCCAGGGCCGAGGCGTCCGGCGGCCTGAGGACCCAGATCGAACAGCTGATGGCGGCCACCAGCGCCACCCAGGACGAGGCGAGGAAGCTCTCTACGGCGCTGCGCCGCGGCGCCGGGGTGCAGGGCCGCTGGGGCGAACAGATGCTCCGCAACGTACTGGAGATGGCGGGGCTGCGCCGGCCGTTCGATTTCGAGGAGCAGGTCACGACCGAGGATCCAACCAGCCTGCGCCGCCCCGACGTGGTGGTGAAGATGCCGGGCGGCGGTCTCTTCGTGATCGACGCCAAGTGCTCACTGAACGCTTATCTCGAGGCCCAGGAGGCGCCGGACGAGACGTCGCGCGAGGCCGGCTACCTGCGTCACGCCCAGAGCGTGCGCGGCCACATCCAGAGCCTGTCGGCCAAGGCCTACTGGGATCAGTTCGAAGCCTCGCCGGACTTCGTGGCGATGTTCGTCCCGGGCGACGGTTTCCTGGCCGCGGCGCTGGAGCGCAATCCGGAACTGATGACCGAAGCGATGGAGAAGCGGGTGATCCTGGTCACCCCGACCACGCTCTTCGGCCTTTGCAAGGTGGTCGCCTACGGCTGGCGGGTGGAGAAGCAGGCGAAGAACGCCGACGAGATCGCCAAACACGGGCGCGAGCTCTACCGGCGGCTCTCGAACATGGGCGGACACGCGGCTTCGGTCGGCAAGGCGTTGGAGGCGGCCGTCCAGCGCTACAACAATTTTGTGGGCTCGCTGGAGACCCAGGTCATGAGCGAGGCGCGACGCTTCGAGGAGCTGCACGCCGACCACGAGGGCAAGGAGATGCCGCCGTTGCCGCAGGTGGAGACCTCGGTGCGGCTCTTGACCAAGCTGGCGGACTCGATGTCCGAGAAGCCGACCTTGACGGTCGGGAATAGGCTGCCTACCTCGGCGGCATGAGCGTTCGCCGCATCCTTACCGTCGACACGGACATGGCCGTGCTGAAGAAGAAGTCCCTGCCCGTGGAGGCGGTGGACGACGATCTGCGCGTCCTGATGGACGACATGCTGGAGACCATGTACGCGGCGCCCGGCATCGGCCTTGCCGCCGTGCAGGTGGGCGAACTGAAGCGCGTCATCGTCATGGACCTCGGCCAGCGCGAGGGCGGCGAGCCCGAGCCGCGCTTCTTCGTCAATCCCGAGATCACTTGGCGATCGGAGGAACTGTCCCCCTACGAGGAGGGCTGCCTCTCCGTGCCCGAAATCTACGACGAGGTGGAGCGGCCGGCCCAGGTGAAGCTGACCTATCTGAACTATCAGGGCGAGCGGGTGGAAGAGACCGCCGACGGCCTCTTCGCCGTCTGCATCCAACACGAGATGGACCATCTCGAAGGTGTGCTGTTCATCGACTATCTGTCGCGGCTCAAGCGCAACCGCGCCGTCGACAAGGTCAAGAAAGCGCGGGCCGCGGAGGCGGCCTGAGGGTCTATCGCCGGAAGGGCTGATCGGGGCTGCCGCGACATCGGCGGCCCCGAACGCTTTGGGCTACTTGCCGCCGCCCGCGGCCGGGGCGGCGTTGTCGCCGCCCGCCGGAGCGGATTCGGCGGGAGCCGCGGTGTCGGCAGGGGCCGCAGCGGCGTTGTCCGCGCCCGCGGGCTTGGCCCCGCCGCCCGTGTCGGCGGCGGTGTTGGCGCCGGCCGCGGAGGCCGCCGGCGCGGCGTTGGCCGCCGGGGCGTTGGTTCCGGTGTCGGCCGACTTGTTGGTGTTCTGGTTGCAGCCGGCAAAGGCGAACGAGGCCGCGGCAAGGGCCGCGATGAGCATCGCTGTACGCATGGTGAAGGGTTCCCTGGATAGGCCTAGACGGCGTCATGCTTGGGCTGAGTGCGCCTTTCGCGCAAGCCCCCGAGGCCGTAAACCGAGCCGCGATGCGCCTTGCTTTCCTTGGGACCCCGGACTTCGCCGTGACCTGCCTCGCCGAGCTCGTGCGGCGCGGCCATGACATCGCCTGCGTCTATTCGCAGCCGCCGGCGCCGCGTGGCCGGGGGCAGGCCCTGCGCCCCTCGCCGGCGCACGCCTTCGCGCTCGAGCATGGCCTCGAGGTCCGCACCCCGGCCTCCATGAAGGACGAGGCGGAGATCGCGCATTTCCGGGAACTGAACACCGACGCGGCGGCGGTGGTGGCGTTCGGCCAGATCCTGCTGCCAGCGGTGCTGGAGGCGCCGAAGCTGGGGGCGTTCAACCTGCATGCCTCGCTGCTGCCACGCTGGCGGGGGGCGGCGCCGATCCAGCGGGCGATCATGGCGGGCGACGCCGTCACCGGCGTGATGGTGATGCGGATGACCGAGGGGTTGGACGAAGGCCCTGTGCTGTCGGAAGCCCGCACCCGCATCGATGCGGCCGACACCGCCGGCTCCCTGCACGACCGGCTGGCCCGGCTCGGCGCGCCGCTGCTGGCGGACACACTAGAGGCGCTGGCCCGCGGGCAGGCGCGGGAGACGCCGCAGGCCGAGGAGGGCGCGACGTACGCCAAGAAGATCCGGCCGAAGGAGGCGCGCATCGATTTCCGCAAGCCCGCCGCCGAGGTGGATCGCAAGATCCGGGGGCTGTCGCCGTTTCCGGGCGCCTGGTTCAGCGCGCCCTCGGCGAGGGGGCCGGCGCGGGTGAAGGCGCTGCTGTCCCGGGTCGAGGAGGGCGAGGGCGAACCGGGCGCCGTCCTGGATGACGCCTTGCTGATCGCCTGCGGGGAGGGCGCGGTGAGGGTGCTGAGGGCGCAGCGCGAGGGCCGGGGCGTGCAGAGCGCGGCGGACCTGCTGCGCGGCTTTCCCATCGCGCCGGGAACGAGGATCGGCTGATGCCGCGCTACAGGCTCCTCATCGAATATGACGGCGGGCCCTTCCACGGCTTCCAGTCGCAGGCGACCGGCCCCACCGTGCAGGACGCGCTGGAGGCGGCCATCAAGGGCTTCTGCGGCGAGGATGTGCGGATCGCCGCGGCGGGCCGGACAGACACCGGCGTTCACGCCGCGGGCCAAGTGATCCATTTCGACCTGGAGCGCGCCTGGCCGGTCAGGACAGTGCGGGACGCCATGAACGCCCACCTCGGCCAGACGCCGATCGCGGTGCTGCAGGCCGAGGCCGCGCCGGACGGCTTCCATGCCCGGTTCTCGGCGAAGGGCCGGCGCTATGAGTTCCGCATCCTGAACCGGCCGGCGCCGCCGGTGCTGGAGCGGGGGCGGGTCTGGCATGTGAAGCGCGCCCTGGAGGCGGGCGCGATGCATGAGGCGGCGCAGGCGCTGGTCGGCCAGCACGACTTCACCACTTTCAGGGACGTGAACTGTCAGGCCAAGTCGCCGGTGAAGACCCTGGACGAGGCGAGGGTCTGGCGGGAGGGCGAGGAGGTGCGCCTCGCCTTCTCCGCCCGCTCCTTCCTGCACCGGCAGGTGCGCTCGATGACCGGGTCCCTGGCCCAGGTCGGCCTCGGCCGCTGGAGCGTCGCCGACTTCCGCGCCGCCCTGGAGGCGAAGGACCGCAAGGCCTGCGGGCCCGTCGCCCCGGCGCAGGGGCTCTGCCTGGTGAGTGTGGACTACTAGGCCGGACATCCTGGCTCAGGCTCCGTCCGGATAGCCGCCCCGATGCAGGATCATGGGATGGTGCGGGAGGGTCTGGATGGCCGGGAGCTGGGCGCGCCAGCCGCGCGGCCAGGGTTCCAGCGCCTCCGGCAGCCTCGGCGAGGCGAGGATCGCCTCCAAGGCCGCGCGCAGGCGGGTGACCGCGGGGAGGCGTTTGACCCAATCGTCCTCGATCGCCTGGACGCGCTGGGCATAGAGGCTCTTCAGGGCGGCGCCCTCCGCCGAAAGGCGCACGTGCTTCACCGCGCCGAGATTGAAGGTATCGGCGAGCGCGCTCTTGATCAGTTGCTTCTGGATCCAGTCGACGCCGGCCTTGGCGACGCCCGACCGGCGGGGCAGATCGCGCTGCGGGACGCCCGCCTCGTCCAGCACCCGGACAAGGTTGGCGCAGTGCGCCAGCGAGGGCCGGTAGCCGGTCTCGAAGGCGAGCGTGAACGCCAGGAGCGCCCGCGAGATCAGGTCTGTCGGCGAGCCTTTGCCGGCTGGAGTGTCGTCCGCGCCCTTGGCGACCTCGCTGAGGAGGTCGTAGCCGAGGAAAGGCATGAAGGCCGGTGCGTTCACCTCAAGCGCCGCGCCGAGTTCGCCGAGCGCCGCCAGCGCCGAAGAGAACGCCTCACCGAACCGCTCGCGCCAACGCTCGGCGACCTCGTCTTCCAGGCCTTGAAGGACGCCGGCCGCATACGCGCCGGGCGCGCGCGGGCGCACGGTCTTGTCATCGACGGCGACATAGCCCCAGCGGGCCATGCCGGTGGCGGCGATGCGCAGGCTCTGCGGGGTCAGCCGGCCTCGGGCGCGGATATCGGCGAGGCGGGTTCCGCCGGGCTCAACCCAGCGCAGGAAATTGGCCCACATGGCCCAGGAGATCAGCCAGGGTTTGCGGCCCCAACCGGGTGGCGCTGGATCGGCGTTGGCGGGCCGCGCCAGGTTGGTGAAACTCGGCATCCGCGCCTCGAAGGCGTTGTCGAGCTCGATGACGAAGGCGACGAGCGTCTGGGAGAGGAGCGAGGAGAGAGGCTCCGCCATGCCGGGCTAGCCCGCGAAATAGCTGTCGATGATGCGCTCGTAGACGTCGGCCAGGGCGGCGATCTCCGAAACGGGCGCGCGTTCGTCGACGGCGTGCATCGTCGTCCCCACCAGGCCGAACTCCACCACCGGGCAGAGGGCGCGGATGAAACGGGCGTCTGAGGTGCCGCCGGTGGTGGACAATTCCGGCGTTCTGCCGGCCACTTTCGCCACGGCGTCGGACACTAGGCCCACGAAGTTCGAGGGTTCGGTGAGGAAGGATTCGCCGCCGATCTGGGTCTCGACGCTGACCTTGCCTTCGAACCCCTCATTCGCCTTCGCCGCCTCCGTCTCGAACCAGGCGGCGAGCTCCGCGCCCGTGTGGGCGGGATTGAAGCGGATGTTGGCCCTGGCGCGGGCGACGGCGGGGATCACGTTGGTGGCCGGATTGCCGACGTCGATGGTGGTGATCTCCAAGTTCGAGGGCTGGAAGCCCTGGAACCCCTCGTCCAGTCTGCGGGCCTGCAGGGCCGAGAGCAGCTTCAGCATCACCGGCACGGGATTGGCCGCGCGCTGCGGATAGGCGACGTGCCCCTGTTTGCCCTCGACGGTGAAGATGGCGTTGATGGTGCCCCGCCGGCCGATCTTGATCATGTCGCCGAATTGGGCGCTGGAGGTGGGCTCGCCCACCACGCAATGGTCCACGTCCTCGCCCTCGGCCATCAGGGCCTCCACCACCAGCTTGGTGCCATGAGTGGAGACGCCCTCCTCGTCGCCGGTGATCAAGAGCGAGATCGAGCCCCTGGGTTCGCCCCGCGACAGCACGCGCGATGCGGCGGCGATGAAGGCGGCGATGCCGCTCTTCATGTCGACGGCGCCGCGGCCGGTCAGCACGCCGTCCTTCAGGCTGGCGGCGAACGGATCGACACTCCAGGCCTGCGCATCGCCCACCGGAACCACGTCGGTGTGGCCGGCGAAGCAGAGATTGGGCCGGGCGGTCCCGCGCCGGGCATAGAGGTTCTCGATCTCGCCGAAGCGCATGCGCCGGCAGGCGAAGCCGAGGGTTTCCAGTTCGCGCTGCACGATATCCATCGCCCCGGCGTCGGCGGGGGTGACGGAGGGCGCGCGGATCAGCCGGCGGGTGAGGTCGATGGGATCAACAGGCATGGCTGCGCTTTAGCATTGCGGCCCGCGACCGGAAAACCGCCGCAGGTTCGGCTGCGGTCCTGCGACGCGGCGGACCGTAAACCACCGTACATTCGGTTCTGCCCTTCCCGGGGCCCCGCCGATATGGCGCCGCAAGTTGCGGAGCATTCCGCCGGTCCCGCTAATTTCCGCCGCAACTTGCGGCAACGGTGCAGGCCGCGCGGCGGGAGAGCCTCCGCGATCCGGCAGAGCCGCCGCAGCAAGCGCACCGTATCTTCGGCAGGACCAGCGGCCCGCGAGCCGCCGATAACCGCCCCCAGGTTCGGACTTTCTTGCCGCCTCACGCTTAATTTCACCACAGTTTGCGGTGAACGGCGCGGAGCGTCGGCGGCCGGCGAAATTCCATAGGCGGCGCATAAACAAGTCATGGTGATCCCCCAGCATGTTCGCTTATAGCGTTATCATGAACTGTCGGAGAAATCAAGAACTTAAGGTGAACGCCTAGGTCCCCGCGTGCGCGAGGATGATGGTAGGCGTGGGGAATCGCGGAGCCTTTGGGCGCCTAGGCTCGGGCGCGGCTTTCTTCCGCGGGACCGGTGGCGAGCGCGGCGGCGGCTTCGACGGCGACGAAGAGGGCGTCGGCGGTGATGGGCTTGGTCAGGTGGCCATCGGCGCCAGCCTCATGCGAGGCGGCGGCGTGCTCGGGCATGGCGTTGGCGGTGAGCGCGTAGATCAGCGTGCGGGCGCGGCCCTCGCGCTCCTCGCGGCGGCGGATGGCCCGGATGGCGGTAAGGCCATCCATCACCGGCATCTGCATGTCCATGAGGATGAGGTCGAAGGGCTGCGCGGCGCAGGCGTCCAGGGCCTCGGCGCCGTCTTCGACACAGGTGAGCTGGACGCCGACGGCGCCGAGGATCAGCTCCACCACGCGGCGGTTGGTCGGATGATCCTCGGCCAGGAGAACGCGCAGGCGGCTGAGGTCCACGGCGGCGTCCTCGCCGCCGGTGAGCGCTTCCGGCGCGGCTTCCCCGGCTTCGCCGGTGCAGCGGGGCAAGGCGACCTTCAGGGTGAAGACCGAGCCCCGGCCTGGTTCCGACGCGGCCTCCAGGCCGCCGCCCATGGCTTCGGCGAGGGAGCGGGAGATCGCCAGGCCGAGGCCGGTGCCGCCGTAACGCCGGGTAATCGAGCCGTCGGCCTGCACGAAGCGATCGAAGAGTCTCGCGCCGGCCTCGGAGTCGAAGCCGATGCCGGTGTCGCTGACGCTGATGGCGAGCCTGGCGGCGCCGGCTTCGGTCTCCTCAACGGCGCAGGCGACGACGACCTCGCCCTTCTCGGTGAACTTCACCGCGTTGGAAACGAGATTGGAGAGGATCTGGCGAATGCGCGCGGCGTCGCCTTCGAAAGCGCCGTGCGCGGATGGCTCGATACGGCAGACAAGGTCGAGACCCTTGGCCTGGGCGGACGCCTGGAAGAGGGCGGCGACGTCCGAGACCGAGTGGGCGAGGTCGAACGGCTCGGCTTTCAGCGCCATCTGTCCGGATTCGATGCGGGCGAGATCGAGCACGTCGGAGAGCAGGGATTCCAGCGTCTGGGCCGAGCTTTCGATCAGGCCGACCATCTCCCGCTGATCATCGGTCAGATTGGTGCGCCCCAGAGCGCTCGCCACGCCCATCACGCCGTTCAGCGGGGTGCGGATCTCGTGGCTCATATTGGCCAGGAACTCGCTCTTGGCCCGATTGGCCGCCTCGGCGGCGTCGCGGGCGCGGGTCAGCGCCTGCTCGCTGCGCTTGGCCTTGTCGATGCTGCGCAGGACGCCGACGACGCGTTCGATTTCGCCGTTCTCGTCCTTGATCGCCTCGGAAGCGGACTGCACCCAGATGTGCGGGCCGTTCTTCTGCAGCATCCTGTATTCGGCGCGGAACGGGGTCCCGAACTTCACATGCTCGCGCCATAGGGCCTTGGCGGCGGGCTGGTCGGCCGGATGCACGCCGTACCAGATGTTGGCTTCCATGCGCTCGAAGCTGGCGCCGTCGGATTTGACCACCGCGTTCGCGTTCTCGCCGCTGAGTTCGCGCCGGCGGTAGTCCATCTCCCACATGTTGAGTTGCCCGATCTCGAGGGCGAGCTTCAGCCGCTGCTCGGAGCGGCGGGTGGCCTCGAGCGCCTCGCGGGCCTCGGCTTCGGCGTCGGCCAGATCCAGGCGCGTGCGCTCGGCGGCGCATTCCTGGGCGACCATGTCGGCGAGATCGACCAACCGGGCGAACGCTTCGGCGTCCAGCGGCCGGGTCGCGCGGTCATAGACATAGAGGGCGCCCAGGCAGACCCCGCCATGGAGGATCGGTGCGCCGGCGTAGAAGCGGATCTGCGGCTCGCCCGTCACGTAGGGGCTGGCCTCGAAGCGGGGATCGAGGCGGGCGTCCTCGACCCAGAGCGGCGCGCGGCTGGTCAGCAGCTCGTCAGTCATGGTGCCGCCGCGGGGCACCACGCGCTGGTCGTCCTGCGAGATTCCCGCGCGCCAGAGGCCGTCGGCGCGCATCAGGCCGACGAGGGCGTTGCGCGCGCCGGTGATGGTGCGGGCGATGGCGGCGGCGCGTTCGAAGTTGGGCTGCAGGCGTTCCAGCTGCAGCGCGCTCAGGGTCTCGAGACGAAGGGCCTCGTCACTGGGGAGTGCGGGTTCGGTCGGCAAGGCGGCAATCCTCGCATTGCGGAGCGGCCACTATGTCATTGAACCCGTAAAAATTTTCGCCACAGGCGGATTACACCACAGGCGTCAGGCAAGCTTGATCTCGCGCAGTCGCTCCTGGAGGAATTCGTCGGCGGTAATGGGCGTGGGGTACCGGTCCTGCGCCTCGTCGCTCACGCAGCCCGGCAGGGTCTTGATCAGGAAATCCGGGGCGAAATGGAGGAAGAAGGGGGTGGAGTATCGCGGCGTGCCGCGCCGCTCCGGCGGCGGGTTCACCACCCGGTGGGTGGTCGAAGGCAGGGCGTGGTTGGTCAGGCGCTGCAGCATGTCGCCGATATTGCAGACCACCGAGCCCGGCGGCGGATTGATCGGCAGCCAGCGGCCGTCGCGGTCCAGCACCTCGAGCCCCGCCTCCTCGGCGCCCAGGAGCAGGGTGATGGCGTTGATGTCCTCGTGGGCGCCGGCTCTGACGCCCGGCGCGTCCGGCCCGATCGGCGGATAGTGCAGCAGGCGCAGGATCGAGTTCCCGTCCCTGATGGTGTCGTCGAAATAGCGGTCGGGCAAAGCCAGATAATGGGCGATGGCGGAGAGCACCTTCACCCCCATCTGGTCGAGGGCGTTGAACAGCCAGGTTTCCTGCTCGCGGAACTCCGGGATCTCCTTGGGCCAGACATTGTCCGGCATGATCGAGCGGTAGGGATGGCCGGGCGGCAGGTCGCGGCCGACATGCCAGAACTCCTTCAGGTCCACGAGGCTCGCGCCCTTGGCCTGCTCGACGCCGAAGGGGGTGTAGCCGCGCTGGCCAGCGCCGCCGGGGATGGCGTAGGCGCGCTTGACCGCGTCCGGCAGGGCGAAGAAGCGCTTGGCGGTGTCGATCGCCTGGTCGATGCGGGCCTGGTCGAGGCCGTGGTCAGAGATCACCGCGAAGCCGTAGCGGGCGAACGAGTCCCCCAGATCCTGAGAGAAACCATCGAAGTCGCTGGTGAAGCGGGAAAACGAGACCGGCTCGATCCGCTGGTCAGACATCATATCCATGGCGTCGGACCTTAGACCCGTGGGGGGAGTGGGGCCAGATGGGCTCGCCAGGGCGCCAGATGTGCCGGGCCTCCAAAATGGAACCACGAAACACATGAGACATACGAATGGCGGTCCAGCGGTGATGAGAGTCCTTTGGATTCAACGCGAACGACGCGAAGAGCGCGAACGCATTCGAGCGCGGAAATAGCCGACAGCCTTTAGTGGAACTGTCAGCCTGGACCCGGCGCGCGCTGCGCGCGCAAGAGTCCTTTCTCACCGAAAACGACCGTGCGGAATCTCTCCGCTGCAGTCCGCGTTCGCGATCTTCGCGTCGTTCGCGTGAGAAAACCTTTCTCGCGCGACCCAGGCATCGCCTTCCTGTGTTTCGTGTGTTTCGTGGTTTCTAAGGCAGGCTGGGGGATCAGTTCTCTTCTTCGACTTCGCGGGCGCGGCGTTCGGCTTCGTCGGCTTCGCGGTCCCAGTCCTCGGCCTGGCCGGGCTTCATGCGTTCGAGGTCGGCGGCCAGCAGGCGGTCCATGGTCTGGGCCGCGTCGCGGGAGGCCAGGATATAGCGCTCCTCCTCGCCCCAGAGCGGCGCCAGGTCCTCGAAGGATTTGAGATCGTGCTTGCGGAAGAAGTCGGTGGCGCGGTGGGCGCGGTAGGCGCGGAACCCCAGCCGGCGCAGGGCCCGCCCGCCCATGGCGAGGGCCGCCTCGAAGGTCTCGCGCTCCACCTCGTCGGCGCCGTTGCGCAGGAGGTCGTAGGCGGCGCGGCGGTCGAAGGCGCGGGCGATGATGACGAGGTTGGGGAAGGCTTGGCGGGCCTTCTCGGTGAGTTCGGCGGTCTTCTCGGCGTCGTCGAGGGCGATGATCAGCAGCTGGGCGGTCTCGGCGCCGGCCGAGCGCAGCAGGTCGAGGCGGGTGGCGTCGCCATAGTGCACCGGCCGGCCGAAGCGGCGCAGCAGGTCGATCTGCTCGATGGACGATTCCAGCACCGTGGTGGAAAAGCCGTTGGCCAAGAGCAGGCGCCCGACCACCTGCCCGAAGCGGCCATATCCGGCGATGATCACCTGCGCCGGGCCCTCGTCGAAGGTCGGATCGGCGGCCGTCCGCTGCAGCGGCTCGCGGCTCAGCCAGTCGGCCAGCCGCTCATAGATCACCAACGCCACGGGGGTCAGCGCCATGCTGACGGCGACCGCGGCGGTGAGGAGGGCGGCGAGTTCGCGGCCGATCACGCCCGCCCCGACGGTGAAGGTCAGCAGCACGAAAGCGAACTCGCCGCCCTGAGAGAGCGCGGTGGCCACCGCCGCAGCCGCGCGGAAACGGGCGCGGGCGGCCAGCGTGAGCGCCAGCATCACCAGGAACTTGAGCGCCATCATGCCGAGCACCACCGCCATCAGCGCCGCCGGCCGATGCGCGATCAGGGTGAAGTTGATCCCGGCGCCGACGGTGATGAAGAAGAGCCCCAGGAGCAGGCCGCGGAACGGCTCGATGTCGGTCTCAAGCTCGCGGCGGAACTCGGATTCGGCCAGCACCACCCCGGCGAGGAAGGCGCCCAAGGCGGGCGACAGGCCCACCATCTGCATGATGACGGCGACGCCTACGACCAAAAGGAGGGCCGAGGCGGTGAAGATCTCCCGCAGGCGCGAGGCGGCGATGAAGCGGAAGACCGGGCGCGTCAGGTAGCGGCCGGCGATGATCACGCCCGCCACCGCCGCCAGCACGGCGAGGGTCTGGGCCCAGGCGGGCAAGTTCGCGACGAGATTGGTTCCGTGCGCGGCCTGCCCGGCAGCGGTGGGCGCATGGGTGGCGAGGAGGGGCAGCAGGGCGAAGAGGGGGATCACCGAAAGGTCCTGCAGCAGCAGCACCCCGAACACCGCCCGACCCACCGGCCCCTGGCGCAGGCCCTTTTCGTCCAGGGTCTGCAGCACGATCGCGGTGGAGGACATGGCCAGCACCAGGCCGACGGCGATCGCCGTCCGCCAGGGGAGCCCGGTGAGGAAGGCGGCGGCGCCGAGCGCCGCACCGGTGACCAGCACCTGCGCGCCGCCGAGCCCGAAGATCGCGCCCCGCATCGACCAGAGCAGAGCCGGGCGCACTTCCAGCCCGATCAGGAAGAGCAGGATGACGACGCCGAACTCGGCGAAGCGCATCACGTCCGCGGGCTGGCCCACGAGATTGAGCAGGAATGGGCCGATCACCGCGCCGGCGATCAGGTAGCCCAGGACGGAGCCCAGCTTCAGCCGCTTGGCCACGGGGGCGGCGACCACGCCGGCGGCGAGATAGACCAAAGCCTGGAAGAGGAGGGAGGAACGGTCCATCAGGCGTGCGCGAGGGAAAGCGCCGCGATGCGGTCGCGATAGCGGTCGACCTCCGCGGCGAGGGAGGCGGCCGAACGCAGGCGGCTTTCATGCATCACGAAGGGCTCCGCCCAATGCATCCGGCAGAGCGCCGCGGTGCGCTCCAGGGGCCTCAGGAACGTGGCGGTGGAATAGCGGTGCGCACCACCGGTCTTGTAGTCCTTCTCCGGGCTGCCCGCGGCGCAGGCGACCATCAGGGTCTTGCCGGAAAGGGCCGTGCCGCCCTTGCCGTAGGCGAAGCCATGCAGCCAGACCTCGTCGATCCAGGCCTTCAGCAGGGCCGGGGTGGAATACCAGTAGAGCGGGAACTGCAGGACGATGACCGGGTGCGCCTTCAGCCTGGCCTGCTCGGCGTCCACATCGACCAGGAAATCGGGATAGACCTCGTAGAGGTCGTGCAGGCGCACCTCGGCGAGGCTGTCGGCCGCCGCGGCCATGGCGAGGTTCGCCCGCGAGCGCTCCAGCGACGGATGCGCCAGGACCAGCAACACATTGGGCGCCGTTTCCCGTTCTGCCGGGTTTTCGCTCATCGGCCCTCTCCGACGACAGGGTTCCGCATATGGGGCGCGGCCGCGGTTGAAAAGACCCCCCATCGGCGCCAGAGGGAGCGGAGTTATTGTGCAGTGCGGAAGAGGTCCTCTGATGGCTCAGAAAACGCGCAGGGATGCGGCCGAGGCGCTGGAAGGCGTGCTGTTCGACGGCATGACCATCATGTCCGGCGGCTTCGGGCTCTGCGGCATCCCGGAAAACCTGATCGCGGCGATCCGCGATGCGGGGACGAAGGACCTGACCGTGGTCTCCAACAATTGCGGGGTGGACGATTTCGGTCTCGGCATCCTGCTGGCGGGCGGCCAGATCAAGAAGATGATCTCGTCCTATGTTGGGGAGAACAAACTCTTCGAGCAGCTCTATCTCTCCGGGCAATTGGAGCTGGAGTTCAATCCGCAGGGAACGCTGGCCGAGCGCATCCGGGCGGGCGGGGCGGGCATCCCGGCCTTCTTCACCAAGACCGGCGTCGGCACCCTGGTGGCCGAAGGCAAGGAGGTGCGCGAGTTCGACGGCGAGCTCTATGTGATGGAGCGCGGGCTGACCGCCGATCTTGCCATCGTCAAAGCCTGGAAAGGCGATGCGGAGGGCAACCTCGTCTATCGAAAGACGGCGCGGAACTTCAATCCGATGATGGCGACGGCGGGCAGGGTGACGGTGGCCGAGGTGGAGGAACTGGTTCCGGTCGGCAGCCTGGACAAGGACATGATCCATACGCCCGGCATCTTCGTGAACCGCATCTTCCAAGGCGCGGAGTTCGAGAAGCGGATCGAGCGGGTGACCACCCGCGAGCCGGAGGTGGTCTGATGGCCTGGACGCGGGACGAGATGGCCGCGCGGGCGGCCAAGGAGTTGAAAGACGGCTTCTATGTGAATCTCGGGATCGGCATCCCGACGCTGGTCGCCAACTATATCCCCGAGGGAATGAGCGTGACCCTGCAGAGCGAGAACGGCATGCTGGGGATGGGGCCGTTTCCCTATGAGGGCGAGGCCGATCCGGACCTGATCAACGCCGGCAAGCAGACCATCACCGAGCTGGACTCCAGTTCGTATTTCTCTTCAGCCGACTCATTCGCGATGATCCGCGGCGGGCATATCGCGCTCTCGATCCTGGGCGGCATGCAGGTGGCCGAGAACGGCGACCTGGCCAACTGGATGGTCCCCGGCAAGATGGTGAAGGGCATGGGCGGCGCCATGGACCTGGTGGCCGGGGTCAAGCGCGTGGTGGTGGTGATGGACCACACCGAGAAGTCCGGCGCGCCGAAGCTGCTGAAGCGCTGCACCCTGCCGCTCACGGGCGCGGGCGTGGTGGACCTGCTGATCACCGACCTCGGCGTCTTCGAGATCGACCGGCGCGGCCGGGGGGTTCGCCTGACCGAGCTCGCGCCGGGGGTGAGCGTGGAGGAGGTGCGCGGGAAGACGGAGGCGGCGTTCGAGGTGAACCTGGCCGGGCTCTCGGCCTGACCAACACTCGTGAGTTGGCTCGGTTGATCCGCACCTCACATTTCGGCGTAGAGACCCGGGCGCCATCAAAGCGGCGCCGGCAAGCCTTAGCTTACGAGCCATGACCTTCCTCAGACGCGCGCCGGTCTTCGGCGTCCTCCTCGCCTTCGCCGCGTTGGCGGCGCAGGCCACCCCCGCCTATCAGACCGCCATCTTCGCCGGCGGCTGCTTCTGGACCATGGAGCACCAGATGGAGGTCATCCCCGGGGTGGTGAACGTGGTGTCCGGCTATACCGGCGGGCCGGAACGCAATCCTACCTATGCGCAGGTGTCTTCGGAGACGACCGGCCATCGGGAATCGGTCCGCGTGACCTTCGATCCGGCGCGGATCACCTATGCGCAGCTGGTGGCGCGGTATTTCCGGCTGACCGATCCCACCGACGCTTACGGTCAGTTCTGCGATCACGGCCCGTCCTACCGGCCGGCAGTGTTCGTCGCCGATGCGGCCCAGCGCGCCGCGGCGGAGGCGGCGAAGGCGCAGGTGCAGGCGGCGCTGCACGGCCGGGTGGTGGCGACGCAGATCCTGCCGGCCCAGACGTTCTGGCCGGCGGAGGCCTATCACCAGGATTTCGTGCGCCGGAACCCGGTTCAGTACGCCGCCTACAGCGCCGTTTGCGGGCGCGACGCGACGCTCCGCCGGGTCTGGGGTTCCTAAGGCCGGCGAAACGCCGTCGGCCCGGCGCCGCTGCGGGCGCGCACGCGCTCGATGGTCTCGCCGAGCGGCTCGATCGCCACGGCCATGTGGAACGTGTTGGCGTGGATCAGCCGTGCGCCGTCCAGCATCATGCCGATGTGGCCGGTCCAGCAGACCAGATCGCCGCGCCGCAGATCGCCTGAGCCGATGGCCCGGCCGATCTCGGCCTGATGGTCGGTGTCACGCGGACAGGCGACGCCGCAAGCGCTGAGCGCCTGCCAGACAAGGCCTGAACAATCGATGCCGAGCCCGTCGCGGCCGCCCCAGAGATACGGGGTTCCCAAGAAGCGTTCGGCGACGGGCGCCGGATCGGACTCGAAGCGCCCGACGGGGGTGAGCTGCGAGAACGGGATCCAGCCGGCGCCGGCGATGCGGGCGTAGCCGGCCTCGTCGGCCTCGAACGCGACCAGCGCGCCCATGGGCAAAGGACCGGACGCGGCGGCCTTGAAGTCGGGCTCGGCATAGGCATAGGCGCGGATCGCCGCGATGCGGTGGGTGGGAAGGTCCCCGGGCTCGCCCAAGGCCGCGGAGGGGACGTAGCCGACATAGCCGGTGCGGCGGATCTGGCCGAGGGCGAAGCCGCTGTGGTCGGCCAGCATGTCGAAGGTTTCGCCGAACAGCAGCTGGTCGTCCTGTTCGGCGAGCGTGCCGGAGTCGCGGCGGAGCGGGGCGCTGGGGAGGATGCAGACCCGGGTGGTGGTCTGCTGGAAGCGCTCGGCGCGGATCACGCCCTGGAGCGCGGCGGCGGCGAGGCCGCTCCGTTCCAGGACGAAGCGCGAGGCCGGGCGCATGGCTGTCAGGCTGGGCGGTAGCGGTCGGTCAGCAGCCGGTAGAGGGCGTGGATCGCCTGCACTTCGCCGCCGCCGGGAAAACCGGGACGGCTGCGCGCGCCCCAGGCGAAGATGTCGAAATGCGCCCAGGCGCCGGCCGGGGCGAAGCGCTGCAGGAAAAGCGCGGCGGTGACCGAGCCCGCCTGCGCCCAGGCGTCGGGATCGTTCTTCACATCGGCGATGTCGCTGTCGATGGCGTCGGCGTAGCCGGCCCAGAGCGGCATGCGCCAGACCGGATCGCCGACGGCCGCCGCCGCGGCGGCGATCTCCGCGGCGAGCGCGCCATCGTCCGTATAGAACGGCACCACCTGCGGCCCGAGCGCGGTGCGGGCGGCGCCGGTGAGGGTGGCCATGTCGATGGTCAGGTCCGGCTCCAGCTCGGCGGCGCGCTGCAGGGCGTCGGCGAGGATCAGGCGGCCCTCGGCGTCGGTGTTGCCGACCTCGATGGAAAGGCCCTTGCGGGAGGCCAGCACGTCGCCCGGGCGCATGGCGTCGCCGGCGATGGCGTTCTCGACGACCGGAGTGAGGATGGCGAGGCGGATCGGGAGCCGGGCGGCCATCAGCATACGGCCGAGCGCCAGAACGTGCGCCGCGCCGCCCATGTCCTTCTTCATGGTGCGCATGCCGGCGGCGGGCTTGATGTCGAGGCCGCCGGTGTCGAACACCACGCCCTTGCCGACGAGGACGATCATCGGGCCTTCCTCGCCCCAGCGGATCTCGATGAAGCGCGAGGCGCGGGCCGGGTCGGCGGCGCGGCCGACCGCGTGCACCGCCGGATAGTTGGCGTCCAGCAGCGCATCACCGACGATGACGTTGATCAGCGCCCCATGGGCCTCGGCGATCTCGCGGGCGATGGTCTCGACCTGCAGCGGGCCCATGTCGTTTGCCGGGGTGTTGACCATGTCGCGGGCGAGGGCGGCGGCGTGGGCGAGGGCGCGGGCTTCGGCGAGGTTGGCGCCTTCCGGCGCTACAAGGCGGGGCGCGGCGTCCTTCTTCTGTTTGTAGCGGTCGAAGCGGTAGGCCCCGAGGCACCAGGCGAGCGCAACCTGGGTGGGGTCGGCGCCCGGCGGGGTCTCCTCGAAGACATAGTCGCCGGCCGAAAGGCGGGCCGGCAGGGAGCGCAGGCTCATCACGTCGGTGGACGGTCCATCGCCGACGCCCACCAGGACGCGGGCGACGCCGCCTTCCTCGCCGGGAAGAATCAGCACCTGGCCCGGCTTGGCGGCGAACTTGGCCATTTCGGCGAGCGCCTGGACCATCGGCGGGCGATCGGCGAGCCAGGCCGGGAGGTCCGCAGGCGCGATCGGCTGCAGCGGAATGGCCGAACCTTCCGGCTCGGCGAGGAGAAGTTCGCTCATCGGCGCTCCCAGGACTGACGCGAAAACATGCTTAACGCTTCCTTTAAGCTGACCGGCCGATGCTCGCGGGGCATCCCAGCCGGAGCCTCGTCTCATGTGTCGCATGACCCTCC